>OFFL01000320.1_pt1 | contig 55119 bp, 49 predicted proteins | sample 1521391 | NCBI WGS metagenome assembly OFFL01 (sample SAMEA3504082, study PRJEB24116) | mouse gut metagenome | biome: mouse gut; feature: mouse-associated habitat; material: faeces | place: Denmark | collected 2011
CCTTATGTGTGGAAGATGTTATGAATGTGATCGAGATGGAAAAGCCGGATGGGATTATTGCATCTTTAGGTGGTCAAACGGCGATCAATTTGGCAAAACCGTTGGAAGAAAGAGGAGGAAAGATCATCGGCACAGATTGTGCGGCAATCGAAAGGTCTGAAAACAGAGAGGCGTTTGAAAAACTGCTGTCAGAACTTTCCATCCCGCAGCCAAAAGGGCGGGCTGTGACAAATATGGAAGAAGGTGTAAAAGCGGCAGAGGAAATCGGCTATCCGGTATTGGTACGTCCAAGCTTTGTGCTTGGCGGAAGAGCCATGCAGATTGTGGCGAAGGAAGAACATCTGTGTCATTATTTAAAAACGGCCGTAGAGATCGATGAAGATAAACCGGTACTGGTAGATCAGTATATCTGCGGCAAGGAAGTGGAAATTGATGCTGTCTGCGATGGAAAGGAGGTATTTGTTCCCGGAATTATGGAGCTGGTAGAAAGGACCGGCGTTCATTCGGGGGATTCTATCTGTGTATATCCCACGTTCAGTATATCTGAAAAAGTAAAAGAGACGATTCTGGATTATGCGAAGAAACTGGGGATTGGCATCGGCATTGTCGGTCTGTTTAATATCCAGTTTATTGTGGATAAAGAGGAGAATGTATTTATCATTGAGGTGAATCCGCGTTCTTCGCGGACAGTACCATTTTTATCAAAAGCAACCGGGTATCCGCTGGCTGATATTGCAACGAAAGTCATTCTTGGAAAGAGTCTGAGGGCACAGGGGATTGATGAGATATATCCGAAAGAAAAGCAGCGCTGGTATGTAAAAGTACCGACATTTTCCTTTTCCAAATTGAATGGCATGGATACATACCTTTCACCGGAAATGAAATCTACGGGAGAGGCCATCGGATATGACAAGAAACTTCACAGGGCAATGTATAAAGCCATGATTGCTTCCGGTATTCGTGTGCAGAATTATGGAACAGTCATCGTGACGCTTGCAGATGAGGATAAAGAAGAAGCCCTTCCTTTGATCAGACGTTTTTATGATATGGGCTTTAATATAGAAGCAACCTCTCTTACGGGAGAGCATTTGAAACAGCATGGAATCCGTACCCGTATACTGGGGAAACCATCGGAAGGAAGCAGTGAGATACTGGATGCGATCCGTGCAGGATACGTCAGCTATGTCATCAATACCCGTGCAATTCTTTCAGGTGTTCATTATGAAGATGGTGTTGCAATCCGAAGTGCGGCAACACAGAGTAATATTACCATGCTTACATCCTTAGATACTGTGAAGGTACTTTTGGATGTGCTGGAGGACGGAACCATACAAGGAGGAGAATAAAATGGTCAGACCAAATATGTATTACAGCGAATTAAAAGATTCCTATCTTTTTTACAATATTGCTCAGAAAACAAAGGCATATGTAGAGCAGCATCCGGGAGTAAAGCTTTTAAAAATGGGTATTGGAGATGTTTCATTGCCATTATGCGATGCCGTAATCAAGGCATTGCATGAGGCTGTGGATGATCAGGCTTCAAAAAGCAGTTTTCATGGATATATGCCTGAGTGTGGCGCCCCGTTTTTAAGGGAGGCGATTGCAAAGTACTATGAAAATAGAGGCGTTGCTTTGTCCGCAGACGAGGTGTTTGTTTCGAGTGGAGCAAGCGATGAGCTTGGGGATATTTTAGACTTGTTTGAACGTTCTGGTTCTGCATTGGTGATCGAACCAGCCTATCCGGCATATGTGGATGCGAATGTGATGGCAGGCAGGAAGATTGTACATCTGGCTTCTGGGGAAGAAAATAGCTTTTTGCCCGAGCCGAGTAAAGAAATGAAAGCAGATTTACTCTACATATGTTCACCAAACAATCCTACCGGAGCAGTTTTTTCACGTAATCAGCTTCAGACATGGGTAGATTTTGCGAATGAGAACGGTTCTGTGATTCTCTTTGACGCGGCATATGAGGCTTTTATCGAGGATGAAACGCTTCCCCATAGTATTTTTGAACTGGATGGAGCAAGAACGTGTGCGATTGAAATTTGCTCGCTGTCTAAGACTGCTGGTTTTACAGGAACCAGACTTGGATATACGGTAATACCAAAAACATTGAAACGTAATGGAATGAACTTGAATGAGATGTGGGTACGTAATCGTACAACAAAGACAAATGGTGTATCATACATTATTCAGAAAGGCGGGGCAGCAGTTTTCACGGAAGAAGGACAGAAACAGATTCATGAAAATATTCAGATTTATAAGAAAAATGCAAAGGTGCTGATGAAAGCGCTTGATCAGCTTGGAATCTGGTATTGCGGCGGAAAGAATGCGCCATATATCTGGATGAAGTGTCCAAATGGAATGGGAAGTTGGGAGTTTTTTGATTATCTGTTACATGAAATTCAGGTTGTGGGAACACCGGGAGAAGGATTTGGAGCCTGTGGAGAAGGTTATTTCCGGTTCTCGACGTTTGGTTCAGTGGAGGATACAGAGGAGGCAGCAAAAAAGCTTATAAAGCTACTTTCAAAATAAGAGAGAGAATTATTTTTCCTGGATTGCAGGAAGAAAAAAGTTGTTAATTAATTGACAATGTGGTATTATATAATGAAAGTGGGAGCAGAAAGAGAGAGGTGCGCTGTGCCCATTTCTCGATATGTTGCCAAAAAAATCACGATTAAAAGGAGAAAAAAGTATGAGCAGTAAAATTACAATTATTGGAGCAGGTAGTGTAGGCTCAACGATTGCATATACACTGTCGGGAGAAGATATCGCGTCTGAGATCGTTATGATCGATATCAACAAAGAAAAGGTAGAAGGCGAAGTTATGGATATCGAGCAGGGAACCTGCTTCAGAGACCCGGTAGCTATCGTTGCTGGTGACTACGCAGACGCAAAAGATTCTGATATCGTAATCATTACATCTGGAATCGCTCGCAAACCGGGACAGACAAGAATTGAATTAACACAGACAAATGTAAACATTTTAAAACAGATCACGCCGGAGATCGTAGCAGCTGCACCAAACGCACTCTACATCATTGTAAGTAACCCGGTAGATATCATGACATATGTATTTACAAAAATCTCAGGTCTTCCGGAGAACCAGATCATTGGTTCCGGTACTGTATTAGATTCTGCACGTTTACGCTGCGGACTTTCTGCACACTTTGATGTGGCACAGAGAAACATTCATGCATACGTATTTGGTGAGCATGGCGATACATCTTTCATCCCATGGTCAGCAGCTCGTGTAGCAGGTGTTACGGTAGACGAGTATAGAGATATGGCAAAAGCTTTCGGAAAAGACTTTGAAGAGCTTGATAAAGAAGCAATGCTTACATATGTTCAGAAATCAGGCGGTAAGATCATTGCGAACAAAGGTGCAACATTCTATGCAGTATCAAGAAGTGTTGTAAGACTTTGCAGTCTTGTTATGTCAGCATCTGAGTCTATATCTACAGTATCTTCTATGATGCATGGCGAATACGGTATTGATGATGTATGTCTTAGTACACTTACATTGATCGGACCAAAAGGAATTCAGGGTAAGATTCCTATGACTCTTACAGACGAAGAGGTTGCAAAACTCAAAGCAAGTGCAGACGCACTCAAAGCAGTTATTGCACAGATTGAATTATAAAATGAACATGATTTGCCTGACGGTTGTAGAAGTATAACCGTCAGGCAGTTGTTAGCTTAAATGAATAGGAAAGTACAATATAAAGAAAGGACAGCGAGAACTATGAAGTACAGCTATTATCCAGGATGTACTTTGAGAACAAAGGCAAAAGATTTAGATGATTATGCCAGAGTTTCTGCAAAGGCATTAGGGGTTGAACTGATCGAAGTTGAAGACTGGCAGTGCTGCGGCGGCGTATATCCGCTTGGCTCTGACGAGATAGCTACCAAGTTATCTTCTGTACGTGCTTTAAATGCAGCAAAAGAAAAAGACCAGGCTCTGGTAACAATGTGTTCTGCGTGTCATCATGTAATTAAACGTGTCAATGATGATATGAAAAATGTAGAAGACATCCGTACCAAAGCAAATAATTATATGGGACTTGATGAACCTTATCAAGGGGAAACGGAAGTTCTTCATTTCCTTGAAGTGCTTCGTGATAAAGTGGGATTTGACGAACTGAAGAAAAAGGTGACAAATCCTCTGACCGGAAAGAAGATAGGAGCATATTATGGATGCCTGCTTCTTCGTCCAGGTAAGGTTTTGGGATTTGACGATCCGGAGAACCCAACGATTATCGAAGATTTTATCCGTGCGATCGGAGCAGAACCGGTTGTATATCCGTACCGTAACGAATGCTGCGGCGGATACATTTCTTTAAAAGAAAAAGAGATGGCGGAAAACATGTGTGACAAAATAATGGATAGCGCGGAAGGGTTTGGAGCAGATATGCTCATTACCGCCTGCCCGCTTTGCATGTATAATTTGAATGCAAATGCAGGTGCGGATAAAATCGAAGTTAAATACTTTACGGAGCTTTTAGCGGAAGCTTTGGGCGTAAAGTAAGGAGGGCGAAATGAAAAAAGATATGGAACTTGCAAATGAAGTGATTCGTATCAGCGGTGCAAACCCTATCAGATGTATGAAATGCGGTAAATGCTCTGCATCCTGTCCTTCATTTAATGAGATGGAATATGCCCCACACAAGTTTGTGGATATGGTTGTACACGGCAGAATAGAAGAACTTATGGAAAGCAAATCGATTTTTCACTGTTTGAGCTGTTTTGCGTGTGTGGAAAGATGCCCTAGAGGAGTTGAGCCTGCCAAAATTGTTGAGGCTATCAGAGTGGTAAAACAAAGACAAATCGGCGAAAATTATTTGGATGCAAATGATATTCCTGCTATTGTTGACGAGCAAATTCCACAACAAGCATTGGTAAGTGCTTTTAGGAAATTCAAGAAGTAAGGAGAGAACAAAAGTGCTAAAGATAGGTGTATTTGTATGTTGGTGCGGTAGTAATATTGCAGCAACTGTAGATGTAAAACAAGTTGTCGAAGCGGTTAAGTTGCAACAAGGTGTTGTTTTTGCAACAGATTACCAATATATGTGCTCGGAAGCAGGACAACTTATTATGCGTAATGCGATAGAAGAATATAAACTTGACGGTGTAGTTATTTGTTCATGTTCTCCAAGAATGCACGAGGCTACATTCCGTAAAAATGCGGAAAGAGCAGGTCTTAACCCATTTATGGTTGAGATTGCAAACATTCGTGAACATTGTTCTTGGATACATAAGGATGTGGAAGAAGGCACTATCAAGGCGATTGCACTTGCAAACGCTGCGATTGCAAAAGTTAAATTGAATGCTCCGCTTATCAGTGGCGAGAGCGGTGTTACAAAAAGAGCGTTGGTTATAGGCGGTGGTATTGCAGGTATTCAAACTGCACTTGACATTGCGGAGGCCGGTTTCCAAGTGGATATCGTGGAAAAAAGTCCTACAATCGGCGGTAACATGGCAAAGCTTGACAAGACTTTCCCTACACTTGACTGTTCGGCATGTATTTTGACCCCTAAAATGGTGGATGCAGCTGCTAATCCTAATATTGAGTTGCTTACATACAGTGAAGTGGAAAAAGTAAGCGGTTTCGTAGGTAATTTTAAAGCTACAATCCGTAAAAAAGCAAGATATATCAATACCGATTTGTGTACAGGTTGCGGAGACTGTATGTCAAAGTGTCCGTCCAAAAAAGGCAAAAACGAGTTTAACTGCGGTTTAAATAACAGACCTGCTATCTACATTCCGTTTGCTCAAGCAATACCTAATGTTGCTGTTATAGACCCTGTACAATGTATAAAAATAACAAAGGATAAATGCGGATTATGTCAAACTGTATGTTCGGCTAAGGCTATCGACTATAAGCAACAAGACGAGATAATCGAAAGAGAGTACGGTGCAATCGTTGCTGCTACAGGTTATAAGCCAATTAAGCTTGATAAGTTTGACGAGTATGGCTACAGCCAAAGCAAGGATGTCATCACAAGTTTGGAGCTTGAAAGATTGATGAATGCTGCTGGTCCTACAGGTGGTAAACTTGTTAAACCAAGCGATGGTTCTCATCCTCATACAATTACTTTTATTCAATGTGTTGGCTCAAGAGACATAAGCGGCAGAGGTAAATGCTATTGCTCTAAAATTTGCTGTATGTACACTGCAAAACACGCAATGCTTATCCGTGATAAATACCCTGACGTAAACGTAAACGTATTTTATATTGATGTACGTACTCCCGGTAAAAACTATGACGAGTTTTATCGCAGAGCGGTTGAAGAATATAATGTAAATTACATAAAAGGTCAAGTTGGTAAAGTATATGAAAGCGACGGACACCTTGTATTGCAAGCAAGCGATTTGCTAAACAACGAGCAAATTTTGGTAAACAGCGATATGGTTGTTTTGGCTACTGCAATCGAGGCTGACGAGTCCGCTAAAAAGGTAGCATCAATGCTTACTGCAAGTATTGATACAAACAATTTCTTGACCGAAGCTCACGCTAAGTTAAGACCGGTAGAAAGCCCTACAGCGGGTATATTCCTATCCGGTGTTTGCCAAGGTCCAAAAGATATCCCTGAGACAGTATCTCAAGCAAGTGCTTGTGCTGCTAAGGTTATCGGACTTTTGAGCAAAGCTAAATTGGTTACAAATCCTTGTGTTGCTCACAGCGACGAATTGTTGTGTAACGGTTGCTCAAACTGTGCAAATGTTTGTCCTTACGGTGCAATCGGGTATGAAACTAAACTTATTAACGACCACGGAATCAGAGAGAACAGAAGAGTTGCCGTTGTTAACCCTGCTTTGTGTCAAGGCTGTGGTGCTTGTACGGTTGCTTGCCCATCCGGTGCTATGGATTTGTTTGGTTTCTCAAATAGTCAAATTATGGCGGAGGTAGAAGCAATATGCAAGAAGTAAAAGATTTTAAACCTACAATAGTAGCGTTTTGTTGCAACTGGTGCAGTTATGCGGGTGCGGACCTAGCCGGTTCAAGCAGATTGTCATATCCTGCGGATGTCAAAATTATTAGAGTACCTTGTTCCGGTCGTGTAAACCCAATGTTCATACTTAAAGCTTTTGAAAGAGGTGCAGACGGTGTTATTATTTGCGGTTGTCATCCGGGAGATTGCCATTACAGCACAGGTAACTATTACACAAGAAGAAGACTTGCACTTTTGTACAGTATGTTAGATTATATGGGTATCGAAAGAGGTCGTACACGTGTGGAATGGGTATCTGCGGCAGAAGGTGTTAAATTTTCTACAGTTATGAACAAGTTCGTTGAAGACATCAGGGCTTTGGGCGAATGTGTTAAATTAGGAGATATAAGATGCAAGGATTAGAATTGAAATTAAAAGAAAGATTACAAAAACTTTTGGATGACGGCACTGTAGACTGTGTTATCGGATGGACAAAAGGCGAATTTATTTATGATGTAACTCCTGCAATCTTTACAAAGGAAAGTGGACTTGACGGCTTTGTTTACAATAGTTTTTGCGGGGCTAATTTGAGCAAGTATTTGGTTTCTCAAATTACAAGCGATAAAAAGTTTGCAGTAATTTTAAAGCCTTGCGATACATATAGCATGAATCAACTTATTACCGAACACAGAGTAAATAGGGATAATATTTATATTATCGGTGTAGGTTGCAGTGGTCATATAGACATTGACAAAGTTAAAGCACAAGGGGTAAGCGGTATTACCAATGTTATAGATAATGATAATAATATAATTATTAATAGCATTTACGGCGATAGCAAAATCGAAAAAGCAAGCGTATTGCTTTCAAAATGTCAATCTTGCAAGGGCTCGGAACTTAAAATATCCGACGAAATTATAGGCGAGGGTATTAAAACCCCTACTTGCGATGAAAGATTTGACGGCGTTAAAAAACTTGAGGCTATGACAGCCGAGGAAAGATTTGCTTTTTGGAAATCTGAGCTTTCAAAGTGCATAAGGTGTAATGCTTGCCGTAATATTTGCCCTGCTTGTACTTGTCGTACTTGTGTGTTTGACAATGCAAGGAGCAATGTAGCTGCAAAGGCAAACGCTACCGAGTTTGAAGAAAAAATGTTTCATATTATAAGAGCATTCCACGTTGCAGGCAGATGTACAGACTGCGGCGAGTGCTCAAGAGTATGTCCTCAAAGCATTCCGCTACACTTGTTGAATAGAAAGTTTATCAAGGATATCAACGAGTTTTACGGGGATTATCAAGCAGGCGAAGAGTCAAATCAACGTAATCCGCTTGTAAACTTTACGGAAAGCGATATCGAGGCTACTGTTATAAGCGATAAGGAGGGTAAATAATGAAAAAATTAGCGTTATCTAACCTTAATAGTTTATACAATGCTATTAACGATAAAATGAAGTTATATTTGCCTATCGAAAATAACGGTGCAGTTAATTTTGGCGAGTATAGCGATGGAGCAAATGTTAACCTTAACAAAATGACAATAAAAAGTGCAAAAGATGCGTTTTTCCCTCAATGTGAAGATTTGTCTAACTTTAAAAAGGACGGCAAACATATTATCGTAGAACAAGGGGAACTTGTTTCCGAAAACTTTGTTATCTTTGGTGTAAGGGCTTGCGATGTAAGAGCTTTTCATATCTTGGATACAGTATTTTTGGAAGGATATCTTGATACTTTTTACGAGGCAAGACGCAAACATGGTATTGTGATTTCGTTAAGTTGCAATAAGCCTGAAGAAAGCTGTTTTTGCTCCAACTTTGGTATTGACCCGGCTGAGCCTAAGGGCGATGTGGAAAGTTACATAACAGACGGATATATGTATTTTAATCCTGTTACTCAAAAAGGCGCGGAGTTTATGGCACAATTTGATAGCTTGTTCGAAAATAGCGACGATAAAGCTGTTAAAGAGTTGCAAGTAAAAATAGGTGATATAGTAGGAAAATTACCTCTTTCCAATTTGCCTTTAAACGAGTTTGGCGGAGATAAGTTGGATGCTTTGTTCAACAGACCTGAATGGCAAGGTTTATCCGAAAGTTGTATAGGTTGCGGTACTTGTACTTATGTATGTCCTACCTGTCAATGTTACGATGTTAAAGACTATAAGACAAATACAGGCGTAAAAAGGTTCCGTTGTTGGGACTCTTGTATGAGAAAAGACTTTACAATGATGGCACATGGTACAAACAGACCAAGCCATTTGCAAAGATTCCGTCAAAGGTTTATGCACAAGCTTGTATATCATCCTGCAAACCACAATGGCGAGTTTTCTTGCGTAGGTTGCGGAAGATGTGTGGCAAAATGTCCTGTTTCCATGAATATCGTAAAAGTTATGAAGACTTTGGGAGGTAATAAATAATGAGTGAAATTATAAAAGACGAATTAGTACCTCATGTTGCTAAAGTTATAAGCGTACGTACGGATACAAATGATGTTAAAACATTTGGCGTTGTTGGTATTGACGGTAGCATTATGTTTGACCACAGACCGGGTCAATGTGCAATGGTATCTATACCAGGCGTCGGGGAGGCAATGTTCTCGATTACTTCATCTCCTACAAATACTCAGTTTAAAGAGTTTTCTATCAAAAGATGCGGTATTTTGACCGAGGCTATTCATCAGCTTGAGGTTGGGGACGAAATTACAGTTCGCGGACCTTACGGAAAGCCTTTCCCTGTAGACGATGCTTTTGCTAAAAAGAATTTGCTTTTTATTGCAGGTGGTATTGGTATCGCTCCATTGCGTTCGGTAATAAACTATGTAAGAGCAAACAGAGATAACTACGGTCATGTTGATGTGCTTTACGGTGCAAGAAGCTCTGGCGATTTGGTTGATTACGAAGAAATGACTAAAGAATGGGCTAACGATAAAGACTTTAATGTTTATGTTACTATTGACAGACCGGAGGATAGTTGGGGCGGACATGTAGGTTTTGTTCCTGCATATTTAAAAGAGTTGGCTTTTGACAATAACCGTACAGCTGTTATCTGCGGACCTCCTATCATGATAAAGTTTGTACTTCAAGGTTTGATTGAAATGGGATTTGATAAAACTCAAGTTTACACTACACTTGAACTTAAAATGAAGTGCGGTATCGGCAAATGCGGAAGATGTAATATTGGCTCAAAGTTTGTTTGCAAAGACGGACCTGTGTTCAGATGCGACGAAATTGACGAACTTCCGAACGAATATTAATACATTTATTTGATATATTAAAATGAAGAGTTTAAATTTGTTTTTTAGTATTAAGATTAAAAACAGTTTATAAAACTTGAAATTTTAACAACTTAAGTCAAGGAAAAAAATAAAATTATATATAAATATCCGCCCAAAATACAGCGCATTAAAAACTTGCGTTTGGTCGGATAAAAACGCAAGTTCGGCTAAAAAGTGTCGATTTTTGAAAAGAAAATCTCGCCGATAGGTCGCAATTAGCGGAGAAAAAAGAGGATGATATTATGAATGAAATGGTAAATATTTACATAATGGGTAAGTTGTACAGTGTACCGGCAGAGCTTACAATTATGAATGCTATGGAATATGCTGGGTACAAACATATTCGCGGTTGTGGATGCAGAGCAGGTTTTTGCGGTGCTTGTGCCACAATTTACAGAATTGCAGGAGAGAGCGAATTGAAGTTTGCTTTGGCTTGCCAAACTAAGGTTGAAAATAATATGTATATTGCAAATATCCCTTATTTTCCAACTCAAAAGGCTCAATATGACATTAACGAGATTAAGCCAACCGAGCAAATAATGATGCAATTATATCCTGAAATATACAGTTGTATCGGTTGCAATGCTTGTACTAAAGCTTGCCCTCAAAACTTAAAAGTTATGCAATATATTGCTTACGCTCAAAGAGCTGAATTTGCAAAATGTGCGGAAGAGTCTTTTGACTGCGTATCTTGCGGTATGTGCTCAAACAGATGCCCTGCAGGTATTTCTCACAGACTTGTTTCATTGCTTGCAAGACGTCTTAATGGTAAGTACATTATGCCAAAGAGTGAACATTTGGAAAAGAGAGTAAACGATATTTTAAACGGCGAATATCTTGATATGCTTGAGAAAATCGCAAATAAGCCTTTAGCTGAAATTGAAGAGCTTTACAATAACCGTGATATGGAACAAAAATAAGGAGAGTGGCGTATGTATACTGATGAAATGTTAGAATCTATGAAGAAAGTTGAACTTTCTCGTAAGGCAAGAATAGGACAAGTTCCAAGACGTATGACTGCGGAAGAAAAAGATATTCTTCTTGCGGAAAATCATCCCGACTATATCGAAAGTGCGTTCACAACCTTAAGCGTCGGTGCTAACAAAGGTCAAAAAGTACCTTGTGCTTTGGCAGATTTGTTGCAAGGTAAAAGCCGTGTTTTGGGCAAGAAAATCGACCTTAGAAAACCTAAGTACGAGTCAGATGTGTTGATTATCGGTGGTGGTGGCTCGGGTGCGAGTGCAGCAATCGAGGCGTACAATGCAGGTTGTAAAGTTGTTATGGTAACAAAACTTAGAATCGGCGATGCAAACACAATGATGGCAGAGGGCGGTATTCAAGCTGCTGATAAGGAAAATGATAGCCCTGCTACACACTATTTGGATGCTTTTGGTGGCGGACACTTTACAAATAAACCCGAACTTTTGAAAAAATTGGTTTACAAAGCACCTGAGGCTATCAAATGGCTTAACGATATGGGGGTAATGTTTGATAAAGACGAAAACGGCGTAATGGCTACTACTCCGGGCGGCGGTACTTCAAGAAACAGAATGCACGCTTGTGCAGACTATTCCGGCGCAGAGATTATGCGTGTTTTGCGTGACGAAGTATGGAATGACAATATCGAGGTTGTAGAGTTTACTTCCGCAATCGAAATTTTGAAAGATGACAACGGTAATGCAGCTGGTGCTATTTTGTTAAATATGGAAACAGGCGAGGTTACTGTTGCAAAAGCAAAAACAGTGGTTATTTGTACAGGTGGTGCAGGCAGACTTCACTATCAAGACTTCCCAACTTCAAATCACTATGGTGCAACTGCGGATGGTTTGGTATTGGCATATAGAGCAGGTGCGGTTTTGCGTGATGCGGACTCTATCCAATATCATCCAACAGGCGTTGCTTATCCTGCACAAATGCGTGGTGCTTTGGTTACTGAAAAGGTAAGAAGTATCGGTGCAATGCTTGTAAATGTAAACGGCGAGGCGTTTATGAATCCGCTTGAGTGCCGTGACGTTACAGCATCTTCAATCATTCGTGAATGCAGACGCGGTAACGGTGTAAAAACTCCTCTTGGAGATGCAATTTGGTTAGATAGCCCAATGATTGATATGATTCACGGCGATGGTTATCTTGAAAAGAAATTGCCTGGAATGCTAAGAATGTATCAAAAAATGGGTATAGATATGAGAAAAGAGCCGATTTTGATTTATCCTACACTTCACTATCAAAATGGTGGTGTGGATGTAACTGCGGATAGTATGACTACTACTGTAAATAACCTATATGTTGCAGGCGAGGCAGCAGGCGGCGTTCATGGTAGAAACAGACTTATGGGAAATAGCTTGTTAGATGTTATCGTATTTGGTAGAAATGCAGGTCAATATGCAGCAGCTAAAGCTAAGCAAATCCCAATGCCTGGTAAGTTGAACTATAACCACGTTAAAGATTTTGATAAAGAGTGTAAGGACGCAGGAGTAACTTACAAAGAGCTTTCTCCAAAGTTGCTACCAAATTACAATAATATTAAAACAATTTAATCGGAGTGTAGTATGAGAGAGTTAGATGTTAAAGAAATTACTTGCGCATTAAGAGAAATGGCAATAAGTATCAATCACGAATTATCGCCTGATATGTGCGAACTACTTAATAATTCGGATAAAAAGGAGGAGTCTCCTTTAGGCAAACAAATTTTAGGTCAACTGAAAGAGAATATGCAAATCGCTAAAGACGAGATGATTCCTATCTGTCAAGATACAGGTATGGCAGTTGTGTTTGCGGAAATCGGTCAGGATGTTCACTTGGTGGGCGGAAATATCGAGGATGCAATCAATGAGGGTATAAGACAAGGCTATGTGGACGGATTTTTGAGGAAGTCCGTAGTAGCAGACCCTATTCAAAGGGTAAACACCAAGGACAATACCCCTGCGGTTATACACTATTCGATAGTTGCGGGAGACAAAGTTAAACTTACTTTATCCCCAAAAGGCTTTGGTAGCGAAAATATGAGTAAAGTATATATGTTAAAACCTGCACAAGGCATAGAGGGAGTTAAAGAGGCTGTTTTGACCGCTGTTAAAGAGGCAGGTCCAAACGCTTGCCCTCCAATCGTTGTCGGCGTAGGTATTGGCGGTACATTTGAAAAATGTGCAATTCTTGCTAAAAAAGCACTTACAAGAAACGCTCTTTCTCACAACGAAATTCCTTACGTAAAAGAGCTTGAAATTGAGCTTTTGGAAAAAATCAATAACTTAGGTATCGGACCTGCGGGATTAGGTGGCAGAATTACTGCGCTTGCCGTAAATGTGGAAACTTATCCTACTCATATAGCGGGACTTCCTGTCGGTATCAACATTTGTTGCCATGTAAACAGACACATTACACGCGAATTATAAGGAGAAACAAGAATGGATATTAAATTGAACACTCCTCTTACTCGTGAGGATACAAGCAAATTGACTGCAGGCGATTACGTATACTTGAGTGGTACTATTTATACAGCAAGAGATGCTGCTCATGCAAGAATGAACGAGACATTGGATAAAGGCGAGAGTTTGCCTGTCGATTGGAAAAACAATATAGTATATTATTTGGGACCTACTCCTGCAAGACCCGGTAAAGTTATCGGCTCGGCAGGTCCTACTACAGCAAGCCGTATGGATAAATACGCTCCTAGACTTTTGGATATGGGTTTGATTGGTATGATAGGTAAAGGTAAAAGAACACAAGAAGTACTTGATGCAGTTGTAAGAAACGGTGGTGTTTATTTTGCGGCTGTTGGCGGTGCAGGTGCACTTTTGTCAAAATGTATAAAAAAGGCGGAAGTTGTGGCTTATGACGATTTAGGCACGGAGGCTATCCGTAAACTTACAGTGGAGAACTTACCTGTTATAGTTGTAGCAGACAGTAAAGGCAACAATCTTTATGAAACTGCAACAGAAAAATACAAAAAATAATAAAAATTTTAATTTTAAATATTTAATTTAGGAGATTTTATGAAAAAGTTATTATCTATATTATTATGCTGTATACTTGTGGCATCTTGCTGTTTATTGTTTGTAGGCTGTAGTAATAATAAAGGAAAAGCTACCTTATATTCGGATAACCTTGTTCAAGAGGTTGAAAACAAAGGGGATATTTACACTGTTACTTTAAAGGGCAAACAACGTGTCGACACAATGATTTTGGAAGAAAAGACAGATAATGTAACTTCTTTTGGTGTTTACGGAAAAGAAGATGACGGTAGTTATACTTTGATTTATAAACAAAACAGAATTGATAAGTACAGAGTTTGTTCTTTGGACGAAATTGTTACCAATGAATTGCGTATTGAAATATACAACAAACAAGGCAATGTAAAAATCAACAATATAGAAGCTTATGATAGCGAGGCTGTTAAAAGAGAAACTTCTTTCAGAGTAGTGGACTACATTCTTTCCACCGACCAAAAATTACAAAACAATCAAAATAAAAAAGATTTTTACAATCATTTTAAGGTAGTTGATGATTTGCTTTTGTTTGGCGATATTAGTATGGGTACAGATGCAAATGTCATTTACAATGAAGGAAAGGAAGATTTTGTAAGCGATATCGAGACAATTAATTTGCTTAAAGGCGAGACAAAGGCAAACAATCCTGATATGAAGATTGTTGTAAATGTTGATATTAGGTCAAAATCCGTATCAAGTGATGAAAAGAAACCTAACAAAGCAGTTTATAAATGGATAAAGAAAAATATGAACACTATTGTATCAAATTTGGTTGCGTTTGCAAACGAGCACAATGTTGATGGTTTGAATCTTGATTGGAATTACCCTGAAAACGGAACACAATGGAATTGGTTTTCCAAATTAATTGTCGAGCTTGATAAACAGTTGGACGGAGCGGGTAAATATGTTACTGTTTCCCTAACACCAAATAGTTGCAGTTTGTCTAAAAAAGCAAGAAATGCTATCGAATATGTAAACTTGCAAACTTATGATATGTTTGACGAAAGAGGCGAGCATTCATCCAATTACGAAACTTGCATACATTCTGTTCAAACATTTATGCAAAAATCTAAATTTACTGCAGATAAAATAATGTTAGGTTTACCTTTTTACGGAAGAACAACTAACCAATCGACAATTATCGTAGGTTATGATGCTTATTACGAAAAGAATACAACTAGTATAAATAAGTGGATAAATAAAAGAGAAAACTACAACTATGTAGGAGAGGACGGCATAGAAAAGTATAGCTATTTATACTACAACGGATACGCTATGATTCGTGATAAAACAACTTATGCAATAGCTAGTGGTTTAGGTGGCGTATCGGTATTTAAATTTGATTTTGACATCGGCGAGGACAAAGAATTATCTTTACATAATGCTATAAAAGATGCAATATCAAGAGGAGTTAAAGTTACTCAATAATTAATGATTACAAAAGGTCGGGTATTTCCGACCTTTACTTTTTTTACCTAAATTGAAATAAACATCATTTCTTTTCATTTAATCATAGTATTATACAGCCAAATTATGGCTGATATTTTTATAATACTTGTAGTTGTTTCAAAATAAATATACCCTCAAACCAAGTTGTTTGAGAGGGTTACTTTTTGTGTAAAGTTTAAAGTAGGCAAAAAGTGCCGTTCACTGCAATAATCCTATCAAAAATCGGGACTATTGGGGGTAAAAAATTGCCGTTAATGTAAAGTTTGGGTACATGGAATAAGTATATCTATGTACATATTATATGTATATTTTAAACTAAAAAGTAAGATAATGTCAACGTTATGATAAAGGTTTTGTAAACTCTTTACTTTAAGCATACAAAAATTATATATTCAAACTCAAAAAATCCTCGATTTTGTACATAGATATACTTATTCTATGGAGAATAAAAACGGAGGTTTTATTATGGCAAAGATTATTAAAAGAGCGGGAATAGTATTTTTTGCATTAGCAATTTCTTGTCTAATGATAATCGGTTTGACAACAACTGCAAATGTTAACGGAAAGAATGATTTTAGTAATTCAAACAGTGTGGTTGTAGACACTAAGGAAACACCTGAATTGGATGAGTCCAAGTATGATTTTAAATTGGAAGGCACATGTTCGCAAATGGCTGAAGAATGGTCTAAAGCTATTAAACAATCTACTGACAATGGTGGGGCGAATGTAAATGTTGTTCTTATGAATTATTGGACGGCACAAGTTGTGGAAAGCACAACAAGTTTTGGTAATGCTGTTGGGTTTGAGGCAGGTATGATAGTAATTCCGGCTAATGTAACAATAACTTTGGAACTAAACGGTATGACAATCAATCGTGCACTGACATCGGATGTAACAGGCGGTAGAATATTTAAAATTTACGGGACGCTTAATATCTATGATAGATTTTATAACGATGACAAAGTTAAAGAAATTTTGGAAATTACTCCTAATGCATTAAAGCATTTGGCAGGATTCGGAAAACTTATTGGAGGAAACTGTTCAGCATCTAGCCCCGGTGGTGCAATAACAGTGGAGCCGACAGGTACTTTAAATATGTATGGCGGAATTGTTTGCGACAATAAGACTTTAGATACGGGAGGCGGAATATTAAACCAAAATATATTTAACTTGTACAACGGCGTAATTTGTGATAACTATGCCGAGCGTTTTGGCGGAGGAATTGCAACATTAGGTGGAAAAACAAATATATATGATGGTGTGATTGCAAATAATATTTGTAATATGCATGGCGGAGGAATAAGTTTTGATGCTCGCGTGGCCGATTCCGGAAAAATAAGGAGCACAGGTACCATTTACAATGCAATAGTACAAAATAATTTTTCAAGCTACTACGCTGGTGGAGTAGCCTGTTATGATTCGGATATTGAAATTATTTATATTCAAGTAAAAAATAATCAAAGCACAAATAATTCAGCTGGTATTTTGATTTGGAACAATTCTACTCTTGTTATGAAAAACGGAACGGTAACGGGAAATCGTATGCTCGACCGAGGTCTTAATGGCGAAAATGGTGGAGGCGGAATGCTGGTCGGACTTAATAGCGAAGTTACTATCGAAGATATTTTAATTGCGGACAATGTTATAACAACAAATATAGAAAGAGAAGTAACAGGTGGGGGAATATTGCTTTTATCGGCCGGAATATTAAATTTGTATGGAGGCGTGATAAAAAATAATTTGGTATATGATATCTCAAATAAATATTCTTATGGTGCAGGGGTTTGCGTAAGAGATAAGAATTGCACTTTCAAACTTGGTGGTAATGTACAAATTTACGATAACAAGGCGAATGAGGTGGCAGAGGATTTGTTTGTAAACAAAGATATAAAAGTACATGTTGATAAACCTTTGGTAAACGCACATATAGGCGTCAAACTTGCAAATAGTTACGGAGACGGTGTATTTACCGATGGGTATGAGACTTATAATCCCGAAAAACCGAATGCATATTTCTTTGCTAATGACGGCATTAAAATAGCAACGCTTAATAATAATGAAGTGTCTTTTGAGAGTACTTTGGAAAGTGATATTTACGATTACATTTATTTAGAGGGCGGATATAGGAAAAACTATAAGGACAATAATCTTGTACACGCTGTTAATGACTATAAAAAGAGCGTTGTTGTAAATAACGGAGATTTAATAATTGGAAATATAAAGCCATACACAAGTGTAAATGTGTTTATTTCAAATATCAATTTTGCAGGCAGTAACTTAAAAATGTATAACAGCAAAGGACAAATAGTTTATAACAAAGGTAATGCGGTTAGCGGCATTGATACAAGCAAGTATGATAATGGTATTGAGTTTGCAATAGGTACAGGTTGGAAGATGGAAACCTACAATGACAGCGGTGTATTGATTGAAACATTGTTTTTATCTGTATTAGGGGATATAAACGGAGACGGCAGAATAAGCGCAAGCGATTGTACATATTTAAGGCAACTTGCAAATGAAAAATCGACTTTTGAGAGTATGCTAATAGTCAGAAAACTTGCAGGTATAATAGATAACAAAGGTAAATTTACAAGTGCGGATGGCGAAATATTAAGAGCAATAATTAATAAAGAGAATTTTATTGAGTTTTATTATTGACAAACAAAATGTAACAAAATAAGGCAAGTTTTTGCCTTATTTTTATTTTTAAAGATACTTTTAAATAAGTCACAAATAAATTTATTTATAGACGAATATTTGCTAAATATAGTCACAAAATATAAAAGAAATAAATATATTTGAAGTAGAATAGGCAAAAAAAGCAATATAAATATAAAAAAATGTATTTTTTTTAATTTTTTTTATAAAAAAGTATTGACATTTACGCTTAAGTGATATAATATATTGCAATGAAGTATAACGAGGGGGGTTAATATGCCAAGATACAAAAAATGTCCCAGATGCGAATTGAATTATATTTTAGAAGAGGATGATTATTGCGAAGTTTGCAAAGCCGAATTGAAAGGTATTGATACAAATTTCGAAGAAGAGGAAGATGTTATTTGCCCTAAGTGTAAACAAAACTATGTAGAGCCCGGCGAGAAATACTGCTTGACTTGTTTGCAAAAAATGCAAGGTAATTGGGATGATAGTAAACCTGATGTTGAAGAGGACGATGAACTTACTTCTTTATCCGAAATGGAAGAACAAGAGTGGGAAGATGAAGATATGGATTCATTTGACGACAATGATAGCTTTGGTAACGAAGCCGATTTTATCGATATAGACGAAGACTTTGACGGTAAGGAAGAGGATGAGGACTTTGAGGAAGAAGAGGAGGAAGAGGACCTTATCGAAGACGAACTTGAAAAAGATTTCGAAGAGGTAGAGCAACTTGGCAACTTGGACGATTTTGACGAGGATGACGAAGACGAAGAAGATTTCGAAGAGGAAAATGACCTTTAAATTATTTGAATGATTTTGGATTTATCCAAAGTCATTCTTTTTTGTAATTTTTATTATTTTTGTGTTGCAATATGTTGTATTTTGCAAAATTAATCGGGAGTAAATTAGATTTACCCCCGATTTTTAATAGGATTTTTGTGTAAAATGTAGTATTTTGGGTAATAATCATTTAGAAAAAATGTATTTTTTGAAAATAGGTAAATATAATATTCTGCTGCAACAAGCAAAATAAAATATTTATTTACAATCAAATACATTTGGAGGAGTGCTTATGAATAGAATGGATATTGCAAAAAAAAGGGCAGAACTTTTACAAAATAAAGAAGTAAAATTGCAAGTTAATGAGGGACGAAATAGGTTTGTTTGCTATGAGGGTAAAATAAAAGATTTATATCCTTATGTATTTACTTTTGAAGCCTTTTTGTTTGGCGAAAATAGGCTGATGTCCTTTAGCTATGTAGATTTAATGACTAAAAGGATAAAAATATTTCCTCCGGACGAAAAAAGTCAAAATGTTTTGTCATAATCACGAATTTTCCAAAATATATTTGTATAGGTAAAAGGTGCCGTCAATTAATTATTTTGGAGGATTTATGGATAATATGGAAATTTTAATGAATGATTATACTCGCGAGTTCGGTAGTGGCAGTGCTACTGTAGAGTGTAATATCGAAGTTACAGAAAAGGGTGGAGTGAGCAAACTTTTATCTGTTTCGGCAAATGTAAAAAGTGCTACGGTGGACAAGAATGGCGACACCGCTAAAGTTATGGCGACCTTAAATTGTAAGGTGGTATTTTTAAATAAAGCAGGCGAATTTGACAGCTGCGATTACCTATGCGACTTTACACAATCTATAAGCAGTAAAGATAGTCAATCTTTGCAAGACTTTAATCATTTGTGGGCAGTGTGCGGCGTTGCGGATATTGACAGCAGCGTTGTAGGCGAAATGATTAAGTTGCAAAGCGTGGTAAATATCAAAGTTATGGGCATTTATTCCGAAAGCTGCGAAGTTATGGATGAAATCCCCGAAAATGTAATTTGCAAAAAAGGCAGTATGATAACTCAAAACCTTATTAATATTGTAGACGGCACATTTGATATGGAAGAGAGTTTTGAAACCGGCTGTACTGTGGACAAAATACTACACTCGGACGTTACTGCAATGGTAAACAATGTAAAGACAATGGACGGCAAATGCGTTGTAAGCGGTAATATATGCGGTAGTTTGTGCTATTTGAGCGAGGGTATTGTAACTTCCAAAAACTTTAATACTCCGTTTACGGAAGAGATTGAGTGTAGCGGTATGCTAGAGGACGATAAAGCAAATGTATTGGTAAAATGTGCAGACTGCAAAATCGTTTTGACAGGCGTAGAGGGTGATAATGTTATTTTGATGCAAGTATGTGTAACTGTCAGGGTAGATTGTTTGCGTCAAACAAACAAGGATATTATATGCGATGCTTTTCTTGCAGATAGTGAGCTAGAATTGGAAAGCACAATTTGCAAGCATTCCGTTTATGACAAAACATACAATATGTTTGACAAAATTGTAGGAAATGCCTCTATCGGCGATGATGCGATTGCTGCAAACAAGGTGGTTTGCACTAGCTTAAGCCGTAACATTTTGGTAAATACATACTATGACGACGGAAAAATCGTTGTAGAAGGTGTTCTTGCTGCCAATGTGGTTTATATCAATGTAGAAAACAATCCTCAAAGCATTTTGATTGAATTACCATACAGCTTGCAATTTGACGAGGTTATAGAGGGGACAAACAAAACACTTTGTGCAGGCGCTATTATAGATAATCTTTATGCAAAAGTAAAAAGAGATAAAGAGTTTGAGATTACTGCCAATATCAGCATTGTAATTACTGCCAGCGACACTGTTGAGTGTACTGCTATAAAAAATATCATAGTAACGGATATTAAAAAATGTAATAATTTCAGCATTGTAATTTATAACTGCAAAGTCGGCGATGATTTGTGGGAAGTTGCCAAAGCAATAGGTACCTCAATGGAGAATATTGCAAGTCAAAATCCGGATTTGGACGGAGACCTTGCAGGCAGAAAAATTGTGTATTATAGACAAATAAACTGCTGAAAATCGGTGGTAAATTGAAAAATAATAAAAAGCAAGGCACAAACCTTGCTTTTTTAATTTGGTTTTTATTTTAACAATGCGGCTAAAAATTAGGAGAAAAGTTATTTTGCGTATTTTGATTTTTCTATTGATTATTTTACTATTAAATGGTAAAATGTTAAAAAGGAGTAATAATGAAAGTTCGTGTAAATGGAAAAATAAATTTGACGCTTGATGTTGTCGGCAGTTTTGGAGAGGGATATCATAAGCTTGATACAGTCATGGCATCTATAGGGATATTTGACATTGTAGAAGTAAATTTATCCGATAAGATTTGTGTATTTATGGATACAAGAGAGTGTGACGAAAGTAACACTGCTTTTAAGGTTGCCAAAATTTGCCATGAACAGTACAGCATCCCTCCGCTAAAAATTGAAATTACAAAAGGAATACCTTTTTGCGGAGGTTTGGGCGGCTCGTCTGCTGATGCAAGCGCCGTTTTGTACTGCGTGCAAAAAATGTTTGGTTTAGCTGCTAAGGAAATTGCAAGAGTAGCGGAAAAAGTCGGCTCAGATGTCAGTTTTATTTTGCAAGGCGGATTGTGCAGAGCAGGCGGCAAAGGGGATAAATTGGAAAATTTGCCGTTTAAGGAATACAGCTTGGTGGTTGCACGCGGAAAGACTGTCACAAGTACAAAAGAAGTTTTTTATAAATTTGACGAAATTGGCACAACAAGCAATCATACACAGCTGTTTTTATCTGCTTTTGAAGATGGTAATGAACTTGCATTTATCGGCAATGGACTTGAGACGAGTGCAATCAATTTATGCACGGATATGGAAAAGGTAATATGTATGCTTGCAAGATATAGTAACCATGTTTGTATGAGTGGTAGCGGGGCGTGCGTGTTTGCTGTTATGGAAAATATGTCCGATGCCAATTTGGTTGCGGATAAACTGAAAAATAGCATTCCTTTTGTAAAAGCTTGCACAACTTTGCCGTATGGTATCAAAGAAATTTAGCGTTAATGTTATATTAGCCTAAAAACTGCTAGCATTTAAAATAATTTTTGTAATAATTTAACTATTTTTTTATAAAACGCTTGATTTATACTTTATTTTATATTATAATGCTAATATGTCAAAATCAAAATAATGGAGGAGTATGTTTATGAAACATATTAATACTATTGTAAATAACGGAATGAAAAAGTCCGGTAATATCGGTTGCGGTGAGTGCCAATCAAGTTGCCAATCTGCTTGCAAAACAAGCTGTACTGTAGGTAACCAATCTTGCAGACACCAAGACGAAAGAATAAATACAACTAAAAAACCTTTACTATAATTTAAAATGGTACATTGCTTTAAATATAACCATAAGGGCAGAGATTATCATTTCCTTTGGGATGTGGAAAGCGGAAGTTTGCACAATGTAGATAAAGATGCTTATCTTGTTGCAAAAAACAGATATGGCGTTTTGGATGGTGTGGATTTGCAGGATTTTTCCGCTATGCAAGATAATTTGGTAGCTGAAATAGACAAAGAGTTTGAAGAGCTTGAAAGTAACGGAAGTTTGAATGTTCCTGCAAAAATTATGGCTACTCAAAAACAAATCGGAGAGATTAAGGCTTTGTGCTTGCATATCTGTCACGATTGCAATTTAAGGTGTAAATATTGTTTTGCCGACGAAGGAACATACCACTCTAAATGTAAAGAGTATATGTCCTTTGAAGTAGGTAAAAAAGCGATTGACTTTTTGATTGAAAAAAGCGGAAGACGTCAAAATTTGGAAGTAGACTTTTTCGGCGGCGAGCCGTTAATGAACTTGGATGTTGTTAAGCAAATTGTCGAGTATGCGAGAGAGCAAGGCCAAACTTACGGTAAAAACTTTAATTTTACTTTAACAACAAATTGTTTGCTTTTAAATGACGAGACTATAGATTGGCTTAATAAGGAAATGTACAATGTTGTGCTATCTATTGATGGCAGGGAAGAAGTGCATGACAGATTGCGAAAGACTGCAAACGGAAAAGGCTCACAAGCATTGGTTTTAAAGGCTGCTAAAAAGTTTGCCGAAAAACGTGGAGATAAGTCCTATTACGTAAGAGGTACTTTTACCGCATACAATCTTGATTTTGTACAAGATATATTGTATTTGCGTGACCAAGGCTTCGAACAAATAAGTATAGAGCCGGTTGTATTGCCTGCTGATAGTCCTATGGCTATAAAACCAGAACATTTGCCTCAAATTGCTGCGGAGTACGAAAAGCTTGCTAAAGAGTACCTTGATTCACGTGCAAATGGAAAATGGTTTAACTTTTTTCATTTTATGCTTGATTTAGAGGGCGGACCTTGTATTAAAAAAAGGCTTACAGGTTGCGGTGCCGGGTGTGAATATTTGGCGGTTACGCCTTACGGAGATATTTATCCTTGTCATCAATTTGCGGGAGAGACAAATTACAAGCTAGGCAATGTTTTGAATGACGATTTTAGTTTGGAAATTAGCAAAAAGTTTGCAACAAATATTGTTACAAACAAGCCGCAGTGTCAAAATTGTCCTGCAAAATATTATTGCAGCGGCGGATGTTGTGCAAATAATATTCATTTTTGCGGGGATATAAGCACGCCTTATTCCATAAGTTGCGAAATGATGAAAAAAAGATTTGAACTTTCACTTGCAATAAGTGCGATTGAAGCTACAGGCACAAAATAACAATTATATTAAAGCGATTGAAATAAAATAAATAATTTATGTTAAAATGTGATTTAACTTTGACTATAATAAATATATACTTTTAAAGCATTTTTATAGTGGGTTGATGATAGGAGGCATACGGTGAAAAATAATAGTAAATTAAAATCCAAAGGGCTTACAAAAGGTTGGAGTATTGCTATTCTGACTATTTTTGCTTTGCTTGTGATTTTAGGCGCAGTCTTTGCCTTTGTTCCACTTCAAGACGGACAGCTTGGCATTGTTGATTATAATAACTTTGCGAGCAACATTAAACTTGGATTGGATTTGAAAGGCGGTGTGTACGCAGTTTTCAATGTTGACAAGGACGATTTTATAAAAAATAAATATGAGGGAGATACAAGTAAAACGGACGAAGTGAACTATGCTTTTGACAGTGCAGTTCAAGGTACGGTATCTCGTTTGACCGACCTTTTGACAAGTAGGGGCTATACCGAAGCTCAAGTAACTGTAAATGGTAGCGGAGATAATCAAAAAATTCGTGTAGAAGTTCCCGATGTCGATGACCCTGACGAATTGTTTGCGTTGATTGCAAAACCTGCTACACTTACTATGTATGAAGCTAATGTCGATAGTCAAGGTAATATAACAAAAGCTAACGATGATTTGCTTGTAAGCGGCTCGGACATTCAAATGGCTAGTGTCGGTATGCAAGAAGGTAAATACGTTATTCAACTTAAATTTAACAGAAACGGTACCAAAAAATTCTCGGAGGCAACCACTAACTTAAATGGTAAGTATTTGGGTATTTTCTTGGACGGCAGACCTTTGATGGCTCCTAAAGTAAATAGTGCAATTACAAATGGACAAGCAGTTATTACAGGCGACTATACTTATGAAACTGCTAACCAATATGCTATTCAAATTCAGTCGGGTGCTTTGGGTGTGAAACTTAGTATGGATAGCTCAAACGTAATTTCCGCAACGTTAGGAAAAAATGCAATCAATCACGGTTTGATTGCCGGCGGCGTAGGACTTTTGATTATCTTTATCATTATGATTGCAAGATATAGAATGTTAGGCTTAGCAGCATCATTGTCATTGATTTTCTTTGCATTGACTTATATATTTATCTTATCTATATTCCCTTGGGTACAGTTGACACTTCCCGGTATTGCGGGTATTTTGTTGTCGATAGGTATGGCGGTGGATGCGAACGTAATTATATTTGAGAGAATAAGAGAACTTATGGCAGGTAACAACCAAAGAGATATCCGTGCAAGTGTGACTCAAGGTTTTAAAAATTCATTATCTGCAATTATTGACGGTAACGTAACAACTTTGATTGGTGCTATCGTACTTGCTATCGTAGCTATTAGCTCTATTAAAGGATTTGCCATCACATTGCTAATAGGTATCGTTATATCTTTGATAAGCTCGTTGCTTGTTTGCCGTTTAATGATTAAATGTTTCCTTGCATTTAATGACGATTCTACAAAACTTTATGGCTTAAATGTTAAGGATGTAGATTATTCGATAGATTATAAAAATAATGCTAAACAAATTGCCGAGCCTGTTCAAGATAAAAATGCAGATAAAGCAGTTGTAAATGACAACAATAAGACTGAAACAGCGGAGGTAAATGCATAATGAAAAAGATTAATTTTACATTGGCTGGTAAAAAAGTCGTAGAAAAATGGAAGTATTGGATTTCTGTTCCGTTGGCTATTTTCTTAATCGCATTAATTGCTTTTGGTATTTATGCGGGTGTTAATAAAGATGCTGCTTTGGGTGTTAATATAGGTATTGACTTTGCGGGCGGTAACATTATTACAATTCAAACTAAATACGATGCAAACGCAAGTGACGCAAATGCAAAATACAACGAAACTTTAAATGTAGTTAAAGATGTGCTTGCAGAAAAAAATGCAAAAATAAGTTATGACCAAATGGCGGGCGATACAACATTGGATGTGGTAGTAAGATTTAATTCACTATCAAAAGATGCGGAAATCAACAACCAAATTACCGATGAGATAATTAAAACGCTAAATGCGAAACTTAGTAGTGATATTTTAAATAACATTACAATAGAACGTAACGGACCAAGTGTACAAAAGGAATTGATTTTGACAGCATTTTTGTCGGTATTAATTTCCACTATGTTGATTTTGGTGTACATTGTAATTAGATTTAGAAATGTGTTTACAGGATTGTCTGCGGTTATCGCATTGATACATGACGTTTTGATAGTTTTTGCTTTGACGATTATTTTCCATATTCAAATTAACTCGTCATTTATTGCGGCAATTATTACGATTATTGCTTACTCAATCAATAATACTATCGTATTGTTTGACAGAGTAAGAGAAAACTATAAATCTTTGCCTGTAGGTGAGAGTGTAAATAATAATATGGTTGTAAACAAATCTATCGCACAAACTTTATCAAGAAGTATTTTGACTACTATTACAACTATGGCTGCGATTGTTATTTTGGCAATTATAGGAGTTTCTTCAATTAGAGAGTTTGCTCTTCCTGTATTGTTCGGTTTGCTTGCAGGTACTTGCTCGTCAATATTCATTGCTCCATCTTTGTACTGCTTAATGAAAAATGCAAGTGATGCTTCTTCAGTTAAAAATAAAAACAAAATCGCAAAACCTAAAAAAGTAAAAGAGAAAAAAGAAGTAAAAGATACTGCGGTTGTATAATTAACATAAAATTAGATTAAAAAAGTCTGCCAAACGGCAGACTTTTTTGTTATAAGACAATTATGGATTTTTTACAATTATGAAAATTAAATACAAAATTTACAGTCAAATGGATAATACCGAAGTGTAATTTTGTGTTTAATTTTAATTTAATTTGTCATAAAAATATTGCCATTTGCAAAATCAATGTTAACATAAAAATAAAAAGGAGTTTGTATGATAAAATATTTTAAAAACGGTGTTTTGGAAGTCGATACTCTCGATTTGCCGCAAGATTGCGGGGAAATTAAAGTCTCGGTAGTTTTAGAGGAAGAGAGGAATGACGCTAATTATTATTTGGAGTTCGCCTGTCCGCGTAATGTCAAATACATAAGTCAAAAACTGACTCGTACTGCCGATAAGGAATACGAGATAATTTTACCGCGTGGGATATCAGAGTATATCGGGGAAGTTTATGTGCAAATGATAATAATGTCTAATGAAGATGCTGCACTTATCAGCCGTTCGTTGATAGCAAGTAACCCATTGTTTGTAATAAAGGAATCAATACTTGCAAGTAATGCTTTGGATAGCAGTGAGAGACGCGATTTTTTTGAATATGCCCAAAATGTCGTGACAAGTGTGTCTGATAAAATTGACATTGTTGACAAAATGATAGAAAGCGTGCCTGCTCAAATTACCGACATTGTAGAGACGCAACTTAAAGCAGTAGATGACAAGCTTGCAGAGTATCAAACGGTTATAGACGGAAAAATCGAAAATGTTGCCGATAATTTAAAAAGTCAACTTGTTGGAGTAGAGGGGAGTATAAACAACAATACAAGTAAAATAGAAGAAAATAAAAGTGTGATTGCCGAAGTGCAAAATGAATTGAAAGGAGATATAAGCAGTTTAAGTGGCAGTATTTCTCAATTAAGCGGTAAAGTTACAAGTGCTGAAAACGGGCTTAGTGGTAAACTAAATACCTCGGCTGTTAAAAATGAGTATTCATCAAGTAGTAGCGAAGTTTATTCTACCCAATATATTAACAATAATTTGAAAAAATTCCATAAAGATTCTGGAGAATTTACTTTTACTTCTTCAACAACTTATTCGGAGGTTAGTACAATTACCACCCCTGCAAAAGGTTATTTGGTTGTGTTTTTTGGCAGTTGTAATAGTGGTGCAGCAGTGTCTAAAGTAGGAATTTTGCCTGTGAAAAGTGCAGGAAACACAACAGGTGCGGTAAGCAATATCGGGCATACATTATCGCCTGCCGCTATGGGTGTAGTTTTGTGTGATTATTTGGATGCAAATACAACCGTAAAGTTTTATTGTCAATGCCAAACATCGGGTAAGAGGACTACGGGATATTATAGATATATTTTATTGGAGGGATGAAAATGTATATAAAAATTGACAAAGACGGGAATTTGACTGAAGTAGTAGAAAATTTTAAAGCAGGTTGTTTGGAAGATAATTACGAAGTTGATACAGATAAATTGCTTTTTGCAAAATATGTGGACGGTAAGATAGTATATGATGATAAAAGCTATAAAAAACACGTCAAAAATCGTACTATTTTAAATAATTTGGTTACTGAAAAAATGGAAATCGAAGAGTGGCTAGATAATTATGACAGAATATGCAATGAAAAAATGAGATGTGACAGGCTTCAAATGGAGTGTCATCATAATATTTCAGAGTTGGATAAAACAGCTTTGGATAAAATCCGCAAGCTTTCCGAAATAAACACTGCTATGGCAAATTTATAATTTGGCATTGGTGTAAAATATACAATTTGAGACAATATTTGCTCTTGCCAAAAGCTTTATTTTATGCTATAATAATACCTAGATTAATTTGTTATCTAAAACAGCAATAATTTTATAAAAGGATTGTAGTATGAAATTTTCGGTATTGGGTTGTGGACGATGGGGGTCCTTTATAAGTTGGTATTTGTCGGATATAAAGAATTATGATACTTGTCTTTACGGAAGAGCTACAAGTGCTAACTATTTGCAACTTAAAAATACAAGACAAAATGAATACGTAAAATTAAATGACAATATCACTTTAACAAGTGATTTATCTGTGGCTTTAAACTTTGCGGATATAGTAATTATTAGTATTTCCGCGCAAAATTTACGTGAATTTATACGAAATATTAATAATAACTACGATATTTGCGGTAAAAAATTTGTGCTTTGCATGAAAGGACTTGAAACTCCGAGCGGCAAAAGACTTACAGAGGTTTGTATCGAAGAGGGTATCGATAAAAATAATTTGGCAGTTTGGCTTGGTCCGGGGCATATACAGGATTTTACTCGCGGTATACCTAATTGTATGACTATAGATAGCTACAATAAAGATTTGACTTGTTATTTGGCAGATAATTTGGCGAGCGAACTTATCAGATTTTATTATGGCAATGACATAATAGGTAATGAGATAGGTGCAGCTTGTAAAAATATTATGGGAATTTGTGCAGGAGTACTTGACGGCTTGGGTTACGGTGCAATGAAAGGTCCGCTTATGGTACGAGGTGCTTTTGAGGTTTCAAAATTTATAACTGCAATGGGTGGCGACGGATATACAGCTTATGGATTGACTCATTTGGGGGATTATGAAACAACTTTGTTTTCCAAGTATTCAAACAACCGTAATTTTGGTGAAAAATTGGCTTTGGGGCAACCTTTTGAAAAACTAGCAGAGGGTGTTAAAACGTCCGAGGCAGTTTATAAAAAAGCAAAAGCTTTGAATGTTGATATGCCTATTACGGAAGCGGTATATAAAGTTTTGTTTGAAAAAGCCGATTTAAAAGATGCGTTATCTTCTTTGTTTAGTCGCTCGGTAAAAACTGAAAAGTATAGCTGATAAATACTTAATATGTTTAAATTTTTGCAATTTAATTGCGATTTTCGATAGAAATTTGTTGAAATTATATAAAATAAAAACGCCTTAGGTATTACCATAGTTGCGATAGAGGAATTGGCAAGTTGCAAAATGTAGAGATTAAAGCGTGGCGATAAGCCACGCTTTTTGATATTTATAATTAGTGGAGTAACTTAGTTATTAGTAGCCTAGTGAGATATGGAGATATTTCTATTCAAAAATATTAAATTGGTTGACTTACTTTCATTTTATGATATAATTATTCCAATATAAATTGAATTAGGAGGATAAACACTTATGAAAAAACTTATAGCATATTGCGGACTTGATTGTGCAAAATGTGATGCAAGAATTGCTACGCTTAATAACGATAATGCTTTACGCGAAAAAGTTGCAAAACTTTGGTCAGAAATGAATGGAGTGGAGATTACTCCCGAAATGATAAATTGTGAGGGATGCCGTATGAACGGTCTAAAAACGCCATATTGCAATAGTTTATGCCCGATTAGACAATGTGCGATTGACAAAGGGTGTGAAACTTGCGGCAACTGTTCGGCAATTAATGGCTGTCAAACTGTCGGTATGATAATATCTAATAATGAAGAAGCATTAGACAATCTTAAAAATAATCAATAAATTTCAATTTATTTTTCTAAAAATGTGTAAATAAAAGCTCTCGAACAAAATGTTCGAGAGCTTTCTTTATTAATTGAAAGTGCAACTCTTTTTTTAATTCCCTATAGGAATGCATCTTTACTGAAAGCATTTTTTATTAAAATTTAATTAATTGAAATTCTAATAAATTTTGTTTTATGCCGAACAAATATCTATGTTGTTTACGTCGATAGATTTCATAAATGTTTTACTTTCCTTAGTGTTGTTAAACTCAAGTATAGCGGTAAGTATAACAACTATCAAAACATAAGGCACCGGTAAAAAGCTGCCTGCATCCATTAAAGACTGTATTTCAAATGCTATTATACCAAGTGAGATTGAAACATTAAATCTTTTAAAATTGCTAAACATTATTTTGCCGCGTACAAAGTAATAGTAGCAATATGCTAGTACTCCGATAATACCCATACTTGCAAGTGCCTGCAAAAGTGTATTGTGAAACCAATATATGCAGAAATCTGCTAAATGCAAGTTAGGCCCAACATATCCCATTCCCACGCCGAACATAGGATTTTTAATAAAACAAACCAAAGCCTCTTCGTATAAATTGCTTCTTCCTGTTGTAGTGAATGTTAATTCGGATATATGGGCAATAGCTTCCATTATTAAATCTTTTTTTACCAAAATAAATATAGATATCAAAATGGCGAGAACACATATTGAAATTAAAAGTTGCGAGCGATTTGCACCCTTTGTAAATGAATAAATTAATAAAACCGGAAAAGTAATCAATATGGATAATATTCCGCTACGGCAAAATGTAATGAAAATAAATCCGTAAAAAATAAGTCCGATTGTGTAAAAAAGCCATGCAAATTTTTTGTCGCTATAGCCTAAATAAAAACCACAAGGAGCAATAATTGCAAGCAGTGTAGCAATTCCGTTTCTGTTCCCCCAACCCAATGGTATTTCATCAACTCTTAACAAATCAACAAAAGGTCTATCCGAACGTAAAAAATGAGTTAACATTTCTGCAACAATTATAAAGCCCAACGTAATCATAATATAGCACACATACTTTTTATAATCGACATCCTTAGGAGGTTTTGTATAGGTCATAATTAAGTAATATAGTATAAGCATTACAGGACCGAGAGTTAATATAAACATTATACCATTTAAGTATTGTTTTAAACTCAAAAAACCTATACCTCCTGCAAAAAGTGCTATTGTTATCGCAAAAAACGGCAAAGTCAACTTGTAATTTTTAAATTTGATAGGATAACTGATTAAATGAGATATAAATGCACCGATTAATAATATTGCCAACACGAACATAACAGGCCAAGTTTTATCCTCGTTTAAAATATTATTGTTCGAAGTGTTAAAAATCATATATATCAAACAAGGCAATACAGGCAAAATATCTTCGTTGATAATCAATACAACACAAGTGATTAACAACAAAATAGTCATGCCAAGCAAACTATTGCCTGTCATCCAACAAAAAAATGTGACAAACCCGCAAATCATTGGGAAAATAGGTGTATACAATGACAATCGGGAAGTATTTTTGAGATATTCAAAAAATTTCATATATTAAATTATAACACAATAGAATGATAATGTAAAGATATTTATTTTAAGAGTGTCATATTTTTGATTAGCTATTGCAAATTTAATTTAAATATGATATAATAATATAAATAAATCTGCGGTATATTCTCTAAAAATAATCGTTATAAGTTGAGGAGTAACTTGATTATTGAAAGAGTTTATTTTTGCGCTAATTTATAGAGGTGAAAGTATGAAAAAGAAATTTAGTTTTGCTATTGTAATCGTACTGCTAGTAAGTATGCTTACTTTAGTACTTGTTGCATGTGACCCTAAAGACCCGGAATCTTTTTCGGCTGTTGACAGTATGACAGTGCTTGAGGAAATTTGGGATGCTTGGTCGGTTGATAATTTTCAGACGGCAACGGATACTTTGGGTATTGATGTAAATGTCAATCTAAAAGGCGAAGGCAAAGATATCAATTTTGTTTTGCAGGGCGGTATTTCCAGCAATGCAAGCGTTAAAGAGGGCTTGCGCTTAGCAATAGTAAATAATTTTGCAAATAAAACTATCGCAGAGGTAATATCAAACAGTGATGGTACTTTTGTTTATGCTGACGGGCTAAATGATAAACCGTTAAAAATAAATGAAATAAAATTTCAAGGCATAGGCTCTATTATAAATGAAACATTAGGCTTTAGCGTAGGGGATTTGGCAGGACTTTTAAAGATGCCTATAATAAATTTGGTAAATGATGCAATCAATATGGAAGGGAGCTGTATTACCGTAAGACCTGTGCTTAAAGAAAAAAATTCTTATGATGTAAATTATACATTTGATTTTAAACTTAATAGTTTGATTGATGGATTAATGTCATTTATTCCAGGCTCCGAAGAGATATTTGAGAGTGTAAAAGCAGAGCTTAATGATGTTAGTATTTACTTTGATATAAAAACAGCAGGTAATCAAAGAGAAAAAGTTGTAAAACCAGCCAAAGGTGCACCAAAATATAACTATAAAGGTGGAAAATTAACTGATATGAAAATTGCCGCAAAAGTTGGCACAAGTGAAATAAATGTTAATTGCGGTGTCGGTGGATTTAGATTATTAAACAGCATACCTGCTATTAGTACGCCTACGGAATTTATGGATTTTGACAGCTTTTTATTGCCAAGCAATTTGAACGGCACTTTTAATTTGAAAGATAAAAACGGCGATATTTTAGGAAATTATGAATATACTGCTAATTTTGATTTTAATAAAACACAATTATTTTCAAGTTTGATAGAATGTGCCGTAAAGCAAAGTGCAATGCCGATTGTAGACAAAATGTTTAAAGACGAGAGCGGGAAAATTTATATAGAGGTAAAACACATTTGCGACAATACTTGCACAATCAATCATTTGAGTAATGACTCTCGTCCGTTATTGACTGTTGCTTATGACCCTAATTCTTTTGGGACTAATAGAGTTTACTTTGCTTTTAATATAAGGGGCAGCGTAGGTGCCGATTTTGCGGAAAAAATATCCGAAATGATAAATGACGGCACATTGGTTTCCGCACAAGAGATATTAGACCTTTTACCAAAAGAAGATTTGATTTTTAGTATTGACCCGTCGGCTTATATTAAAAAAGCTGAAGTAAGTAGTACTGATAATATTATTTTGCCACAAATTATGGCTGTAAATGATAGTAATACGATTGATTTTACTCAAATAGTAAATAGTATTTTGCAAGCAGATGTCTTTGCGGAGTATAAAGATACAATCGCAAAAGTTTTGGATATAGTATTTCCTAATGTGGAAAGTATAGATTACACTGCTGTTCACACCAACGAGCATATAACAGATTGGGATATAAAAGCAAAGTTTTTGGAAAACAGGGAGTTTTGCTACAGCGAAACAGACGGTATCAAAGATATTATGGCTCCTATAAATAGTAAAATCGACTATACATTCAATTCACAAAACATTATTAAAATAAATACAGCTCAAGATATCTATAATGGGGACGGTACTCTTAAGGATTTGACAGCTCAAGATTTGAATGCTTTAATCGGTGCTAGTGTAGAAGGCAAATATGTTGATATGTTAAACAATCAAATTACCGAAAACTTAACTATACTTGACATTGTCGGTTTAGACATTGCACAAACTCAAACAACTCAAACGGTATACTTGGTTGTAGGTGGTAGTGTTAATAATAACATTTATAGATTTTTGGATAATATAAATGATTTGTTTGGTACGGAAGATAAGAAATTAATCGATTATATTTATCCTATTAGTGGTGTTATTGAATTGGAAATAAAATTGATATAAAGTAATAAAAACAGCAGACATAAAAACGTCTGCTGTTTTTTATCTTTATTTACAAATTATTTGAATTTTCGTTTAGTCTTTAGTTCTTGTTTTGCATTTGGTAGAAAGCAATTTTTCTCCCACATTTATAAAATCGGCAGCACATTTGAAACATTTGTTGTAACTGCAGTCTGTGCTATTGCACTTTATTAAAGTATCCTCGTTATCTGAATAGTTAAATTCGCTTGAAACTTCCATATTGACGAATTCTTGTTCGATTACTCCGTTTTCTCTTTTTATTCTTGTAATGCAGTTGCCTCTTTTATCGATGTTTACAACGCCGGCTTTACAGTGAAAACCCTCATTAAACTCGCAGTTGCTTGTAGTGCATTTTAAACCTTTCATAAATCCTCCTAATAATCTTTTGTTTATATTAGTATTTACTATTATTTATCAATTATTCGCGATATTTTTAGCTAAAATGCGCTTATTTTTTAAAATTGATAGCCTTTTTGCTTGCTATACTAAAAAATATTTGATAGAATACTACATAGTGCGGATTGAGTTGGAAATAATATTTTTTACGCTAATTCAGTATGGGGAACTTATGAATCTAGAAATAATAAAACAATTAAGTCGTACAAGTAATAAAGTATGTCTTGCAAAAAATGAAAAAGGTATGTCTGTAGTAGTAAAAAAATATCAAGACATAAAAACTTTGAATATTGAAACTACTATATTAAATCAACTTTCGGTTTCCGGCTATGCTCCCAAAATAATAGAAATGGGAGAAGACTTTATCATTTACGAGTATATCGAGGGAGATTTGCTAAAAGACAAATTTTTATTGTATACTATGAGCGATAATGTTGACGGACTTATAAGACTTGCCAATGAGCTTTCGATTTTTTTGCAAATCTTTTATACGCTTGCGGATAGTTATATTTTAAAAGATATTTCTTTTGATAATTTTATTATAAAAGACGGAAGATGTTACGGCATTGATTACGATAGTGTGGAAGAAGGGATGCAGTATACCGATATTGCGGGCGTTATTGCTTATGCAGTTACAAATTGCGCGGGTAGTATTTACTCGGCTTTTCCGTTTATCAAAAGGATATTAACTAATTTTCGTTATCAAATGATAGATGTAATTAACGAAGTGAGAATTTGCTTGAATAGCAGTAAAAAAATAATAAACATAGACAGCGTTTTAAATGACTTGCTGTTGATAGACGACAAAAAAAATGAGAAATTTTTACAAAAATAATTGTAAACATATTGAAATAAGAAAATATTTGTGCTACAATTATATTGTATTATAATATTATATAATAAATTTAAAAATTGTTATCTTAAAGGGTGGTTGCATATAGCAAATGAGTTTATCCAAAAGACAAATTTATTTGGTAAATGCCGCTAAATGACTTTAAATGATGGGGCATCTAAGTATTAATATTTTTAGATTAATAGGAGAAAGTATGAAGTTTTGTGAGAGATTATCTGAACTGAGAAAAGAAAGAGGGTTTAATCAACAATATGTTGCGGGCTATATGGGTGTAACTCAAGTTAGCATTAGTAATTGGGAAAGAGGGTTTAAAGAACCTAATTTCCAAGCACTTATTGATTTGGCGAATTTGTTTGATGTTACAAGCGATTATTTGCTTGGCATTTCGGATAAACGTAAATAATTTGAACGTATCTATTTTTAAATTAGTTATATTATTGTGATATATTTATTTAAAAATTAATAAATAGATATGAAAAAGATAGGGGTTATATATGGTTACTATTAAAAATGTAAATTTCAGCACTTTTGGTAATTGTTTGGAAATTTCAAACGGTGTTGTTGTGCTACGTGTTACTACTGATTTGGGACCGCGTATTATTTATTACGGAACAACCGACGAAGATAATATGATGCACACCGATGACCTTGGATTAAATAAGCGTCCAAGCGAATTTCTTGACAAAAACTATAAAAAAGGCGAAGTTTGGAAAATTTACGGCGGCCACAGACTTTGGAAGTCTCCTGAGGATGAGTCCAGCTATCAACCCGACCATAATAAGGTAGATGTGACCTTGATTGATAATGGTGCTGTATTTTTTAGCGGAAACGATAAAGTTACCGGTATCGGAAAAACTATAAAGGTTACTATGACAGAAAATGGCGACGTAACTGTTGAACATGCTTTTTATAATTGCGGCGACAAACCGCTTAATGTAGCATTGTGGGCATTATCCGTTATGAACAAATATGGTACGGCAGTTATCCCTATGTCAAAGGAAGATACGGGACTTCTTGCTAACCGCAATTTGGTTATTTGGCCGTATACGGATGTTGAGGATGACAGGTTGCAAATAAAACAAGATTACATAAGCATGAGGCAAGACCCTGATTGCAAAGGACCTATGAAAATAGGAACTTTAAATACAGAAGGTATTGTTTACTATATTCGTGGCGACAAATTAGTGGAAAAGATTTTCCCAAAAGCAAAGAGGGATGGAAATTACGCAGACTATTCTTCTTCTACAGAGCTTTATACTTGTAAAGATTTTATCGAAGTGGAAAGTTTGTCAGAGTTGCAAAACATTCCTATTGGAGGGACTGCCACTCATACGGAAATTTGGAAATTACATATCGCAGATAAACTATACAGCGATATAAAGGCATTGATAAATGAAAATTAAGTTTAAACTGTTTGTATCGCTAGCGATTTTATTAACGCTAGCTTTACTTGCCTTTACGGGGTGCAAACCGGAGGAGAGAAACTATAATTTGGACGACATCGGAAGTGTCGTAATTTCCGATGCTATGGAAGATGTATTATCATCCTGTGTTGTGGTAGAAGTTGTTCCGGGAAATTTTACATATTATTATTCTATGGGAGTTGCTATTTCCGAAGATAAAATAATTGTTCCAAGGCAAACTATTCCGTTAAATAAGTTGAATTTGCCTGAGACAAACTATTATAAGGGCAGAGTTTATAATACAAAAGGCAGATTTGACTTTGTCTACAAGACTGAAGATAACAATTTTGCAAGGAATAATGATTATGGTTTTAATGTATTAACGCTTAAGGACAAAAACAGTGTAAAACTAAAACCTGTCAAATTTGCAAAAAATAACGATACTACCGATATTATCAAACTTGGACAAATGATTTTTGGGGTGGAAGTTATTGTGCCTGACAGTAGGGTGTATAGCAACAGTTCTTCTTTGGATATCCCTACTGCGGAATATTTTAAGACTATTCCTGTATTGGTTTCTTCAAAATCCATGATGACAGGTGTGGACATTATGAGTAATCATCCTAACGGAATACCTGCGGAAATGATGGCAGCTTCATTCACAACACAAGGCTATTTCAACAAGTCGGATTACGATACTTATGTTACAGGGGTAGATTTGAAACATGGTTTTGAGGCAATAGATAAAAACGAGAACTATGTTTTGACAAACAACATGTTATTTAATACTGCGGGAGAATTTGTCGGAATCAACTACTTACGAAGGGTTGACGGTACGGATTCGAACGAACATATAGTAGCGGGTATAGGTTATGCTGTACGCAGCAGCAACATAAAAGCTGTTTTGCAAAGTAAGCAAATTATATAGGAGGGTGATATAATGAAAAAGAAAAGTATAATTATATTAATAGCTTTAGTCTTAGTTGTGATTTGTGTCACCGCAAGCGGTTGTTTTACAAAAAAAGTAACAGAAGATGTAACATTGACTTCCGCAAACTTTATATTTGAAAAAGTAGTAGGAGAAGTTATCGACTCAACAGTTACAATAAGCTGTACAACTAGTGGTGGAACTTCGGGCGGTGCAGGAGTTGTGGTATCTGCCGATGGATATGTTTTGACAAATAATCATGTTGTTAAAGATTCAACTACAAAAACTGCGGATATCAGATTTGCAAATGGAGAGTATTGCCAAGCGATTATTTTGTCCGAAAAAAATTCGGGTAATTTGGCAAGCTTAGACTTGACACTTTTAAAAATAACGGATAGAATCAAAAATGATTTTAAACCTGTTAAATTGAAAGAGGAAGATGTTAAATGGGGAGAGTACGGTGTGATTATCGGAAACCCAAAACAACTTGGTACCCTATGTGCACATGCAATGGTTTCCAATCCAAAAAGGTTAATGCAACACTCAATCAAAAAAATTCATTCTACGGAATTTATAACCCTAGATGCACCTGTTAATCCGGGCAACAGTGGTGGTGGGTTTTTTGATGCATCGGGTAAACTTGCAGGAATTGTTACTTTAAGACAGTATGACAATTCAAATTCAAATCAAAATGTCACATTCGGAATTGCTTATGCTATGCCTGCAAGCACTGTGAAAGATTATGTTAAGGCTTACGGCATAAATTTATAAAAAAACCATTTGAAAATCGTAATTAAAATTTATAATTTACAAATTAAACGAAAAGGAAGAATATGTTTATCGCAATCGGTGGCGGAAGTATGAAGGAAATGACTGCCGTAAATGATTATATAGTATCCAAACTTGAGCATATAAGACATGAAATGGGCAGAAAACCCAAAATAATGTTTTTGCCACAGGCAAGCTTTGAATCTAAACCGTACGTAAATTCTTTTACGAGGGAATTTGGTACAAGACTAAAATGTAAAACCACCTGTGCTTTGTGGGCAAAAGGCGAAATGGACTTTGAACACATAAAACAAAAATTCGATATGGTAGACTGCATTTATATAGGCGGCGGAAGATATGATGTGCTTTACCACGAATTTGAAAAAATGGGTATAAAGCAACTTGTTTGCGATTTTTATAAACGAGGAGGTCTAATCGTCGGCAACAGTGCAGGCGCAATGCTTATGTTTGAACAAAGTGTTTCCGACTACAAAATAATGGCGGGCATAAGCAAGGAATACGAAATTGCAGACGGATACGGGTTGATAAAGGGGTGTTTTTGCCCTCATTCAAACGAAAGAAGTAGGCAGGAGTATATCAAGCAAAACAATTTGCAACCTATTTTGCTTGCGGAAAATGAATTTATTGAGTTCGAATAAATATTGTAAAAGCGATTTATATCGCTTTTTTAATGGAAAAATATAAATTAGGGGTACTTAAAATATGGCAAAAATTATCGGAGTGGATAAGGGTAGTATATCTTATCGGCTTGGCATTAAGTCAGGCGATATTTTGCTTAGCTTTGATGGAAATCCTGTAAAAGATATTTTGGACTATCATTACTATGACGGTATGGAAGAATTTGTGATGACCATAAGCCGCGGAGAACAAATAACCGACTATGAAATTGAAAAAGATTATGACGAGAGTTTGGGACTTGAACTTGACGAAAGTATGGAACTTACCCCTATACGCTGTAAAAACAAATGTAAATTTTGTTTTGTAGACCAGCTGCCAAAAGGTATGAGGGAAAGTTTGTATGTCAAAGACGACGACTATCGTTTGTCCTTTGTGTCGGGCAATTACATAACTTTAACAAATGTGTTTAAGGAAGAACTTGAACGGATAGTAAGGTTGCATTTATCACCTTTGTATGTTTCGGTACACACTACCGATAATAATATAAAAAATCAACTTGTAACAAATCCCGAGGGTAGCAAAACTTTTGAAAAATTAAAGTTTTTGACGGATAACGGCATACAAGTTAATACGCAGATAGTAATGTGCCCAAACGAAAATGATGGCGAAGTACTTTTGCATACTTTAGAGGATTTGCAAAGTTTGAGACCTATGTTAATATCCGTTGCAGTTGTTCCCGTAGGGCTTACTAAACATAGGGAGGGATTATATCCGTTAATACCTGTGGATAAGGAAAAAGCAAGACAAACCATAACTTTAGCGAACGATATAAATAAAAAATACGGTATATTTGTTTATCCGTCGGACGAGTTTTATATAAAAGCGGAATTGCCTTTGCCAAATTATGAGGATTACGGCGATTTTGAGCAAATTGAAAACGGCGTAGGACTTGTGAGAATGTTTGAGTACGAAGTAGACTGCGCATTAAACGAAGTTAAGAAAAACAAGTCAAAAGCAAAGGTAAGTTTGATTACAGGGGAGTCTTTCGGGGACTTTTTGAAAGACTACTGCGGTAGGATAGAAAGCAAATTAAAAGGATTGCAAACACAGGTAATAAAAATCAAAAACGAGTTTTTTGGAGAGACTGTTACTGTTGCGGGATTGATTACTGCGGGAGATATTATCAAACAATGCAAAGGTAAGCTTTATAAAAATGTAATTATACCAAGCACAATGCTAAAGGAATTTACAACTACTTTTTTGGACGGAATGAGTGTTAAAGAAGTGGAAAAAGAGCTTGGAGTAAAACTTCATATTTGTCGTAACGGAGAGCATTTGGTGCAAATTATCGCTAAGTTATAGACAAATCATAATAAAAAAATAGTAAAGTAGGTGGATATATGGCAAAGCCGTTAGTTGCGATTGTCGGTAGACCCAATGTAGGTAAATCGACATTTTTTAATAAAGTAGTAGGAAAAAGAGTGTCTATTGTGGAGGATAAACCTGGTGTTACTCGCGATAGATTGTATTTCGATGCCGAGTGGTGCGGATATAATTTTACAATGATAGATACAGGCGGTATCGAACTTAAAAGCGAAGATAAAATGTGGCAACATATAAAAGCACAGGCGGAAATCGCAGTGGAGGTTGCAGATGTTATCGTGCTTTTTGTAGACGGAAAACAAGGGATAATTTCCGACGATATAGATATTGCAAATTTTTTGAGAAAAAGCAAAAAGCCTATCGTTTTGGCTGTAAACAAGCTAGATAATAACGAGGTGGAAAAGACTTACGAGTTTTATGAATTAGGACTTGGCGAGCCTTATGCTGTTTCGGGCGAACAGGGTAAAGGTATTGGCGATTTGTTAGATGCAATATGCAATTATCTGCCGAAAATCGATACTAATGCGGATAATGACGTAATTAATATTGCCGTTGTAGGTAAACCAAATGCAGGTAAAAGCAGTTTGGTAAACAGGTTGCTTGGCTATGACAGAGTAATAGTCAGCAATGTGGCGGGAACTACCCGTGATGCTATTGATACTGCATTTACTTACGAGGGACAAAAGTATAATTTGATTGATACTGCGGGTATAAGACGCAAACGTAGTATTGACGAAAGTGTGGAAAGCTATAGCGTTATGAGAAGTCTTGCTGCAATACGAAGAGCAGATATCTGCCTTGTTGTTATCGATGCGGGGGAAGAACTTAGCGAACAAGATATTCGCATTTGCGGATATGTTCATGAACAAGGTAAACCATCCGTAATTATAATGAATAAGTGGGACATTGTCGAAAAAGATACTCATACAATAAATAAGTACAATGCAAGGCTTGACGAGCAGCTGAAATTTATGGACTATTACGATAGCTTATATGTAAGTGCCAAAACGGGGCAGAGAACGGATAAGATTATGCGTGAGGTAAATTTTGTTTACAGTGAGGCAAGCAAACGAATAACTACGGGATTGTTGAACGATATTATTCAAGATGCGGTAAGTTTGGTAGAGCCACCTGCACACAATGGCAAGAGATTGAAAGTTTTCTTTGCAACTCAAAACAGCAGTAATCCGCCTACATTCGTCTTTTTTGTAAATGATAGCGAATTGTTACATTTTTCGTATAAAAGGTATTTGGAAAATTGTTTGAGAAAATCATTTGAGTTTAAAGGTACTCCGATAAGGCTTGTATTTCGCAATAAAAATGAAGATGATAGCTTTGTTTGATAATAAATTTTGCATTAATTGAGGTTATAATTAATATAAAAAATTTTAATCGAATCATTTATATATAATTGACTAATTTAATGCGTATGTGATAAAATAGGAAAAACGGAGGTTTGTATATGATTTATCGCGATAAAACAAAAGATTTTTTGGAAAAAGAACTTGCCAAAGAAAAAGCAAATTATGAAGAAATTCTTAAACAAAATGTAAAGATTGATATTTCCAGAGGTAAGCCTTGCAAAGAGCAACTTGACCTTTCTATGGAAATGTTGAATATGATAAATAGCGTAGCCGATTTGCCTGCTGAGGGTGCGGATATCCGTAACTACGGCGGTATTGAGGGGCTTTATGGTTTACGTCAGTTGTTTGGCGAAATGTTGGGCGTAAAAGCGGAAAATGTTTTGGTAGGCGGCAACAGTAGCCTAAACATGATGTATGATACAATTCAAAGATGTATGCAATTTGGTGTTAACGGCAGCACCCCTTGGAATAAGCTTGAAAAGGTTAAATTTTTGTGTCCTGCACCCGGTTATGACAGACATTTCAGCTTGACAGCTGTTTTCGGAATTGAATTGATTACTATCCCAATGGACGAAAACGGTCCAATTATGGATGTAGTGGAAAAATTAGTTGCAGATGACGAGGCAATAAAAGGTATTTGGTGTGTTCCTAAATATTCAAACCCTACAGGTATTGTATTTAGCGACGAAGTAGTTGACAGACTTGCTAAAATGCCTACAAAAGCACAAGATTTTAGAATTTTTTGGGATAATGCTTACGTTGTGCATGATTTGTATGACAGTACAGTACCGCTAAAGAATATTTATACAGCCTGCCTTGCAAACGGCAACCCTAACAGAGTGTTTATTTTTGCAAGTACTTCGAAAATTACTTTCCCTGGTGCGGGCGTTGCATGCTTTGCATCCTCCGAAGAAAATTTGAAAGATGCACTTAAAACAATGAAGTTCCAAACTATCGGACCGGATAAAATCAATCAATATTTACACTTAAAGTTTTTGCAAAATATGGCCGGCGTACGTGCTATAATGAAAAAGCACGCTGCTATTATCAGACCTAAGTTTGATACTATTTTAAATGTGCTTGAGGATGAGTTTGGTACAGATAGTGATATTGCAAATTGGAGCAATCCAAAAGGTGGATATTTTATCAGCTACAATGTACTTAACGGTTGCGCGAAAAAAGTTTACGAACTTTGCAAAAACGCAGGTCTTGTAATCACTACGGTTGGCGATACTTTCCCTTATGGTAAGGACGATAATGATAGCAATATTCGTATTGCACCTACTTTTACAAACACCAATCAGTTGGATACAGCTTGCAAAATTTTAGTATGCAGCACAAAAATTGCTTGCATCGAAAAATTGATAAGCGAAAAATAATAATAAAATGGAATGCCTCCTTTGGGTGTATTTCAATGGTATAAAAACAAGGAATCAATCAAATGTTTTCCTTGTTTTTTAATTAAATTTTATAATTAATGCTACAGCAAACATTAATTGAACGGAGTATTTATGAAAATAGTAGTAATTAACGGTACTGAAAAACAAGGCGTTACATTTCGTTTGAAAGAACTTTTTTTACAGCGTTTTCAAGATGCGGATATAGTTGAGTATTATCTGCCCAAAGATGTCCGTCTTTTTGTGTGGGCTGCACGAGTTGCTTTTTTAAAGGCGAAAACAAATGTAAAGACTTTGCTTACATAAGTAAAATTGAACAATCACTTATTCAAGCTGATTTAATTGTTATGACTTCGCCTGTATACGTTATGCACGCAACGGGTGCAATTAAAGCATTGTTGGATCATTTTGCATATCGTTGGCTTTCGCATAGACCTGCACCTGAAATGTTTGGGAAACGTGCTGTTATAATCACCCAATGTGTTGGCTCGGGAGCAAAATCTACAACAAAAGATATGAAACACAGTTTGTCATGGTGGGGTATCTCAAAAATAGGTGTATTTAACGGTGTACTTATGAGCGAAATTATATGGGATAAACTTCCCGAAAATAAGTGCAAACATCTAACTAATAAAATAAACAGACTTGCTTGTCGGTTTGCAAAAATCAATTATGCAAAACCTGCACATACAAAGCTTATCACAAAAATCAAATTTCAGCTTTGCCGTTTTATTAAAAAACAACTAGAAAAAAACGGTGATAAAGGACTTGATAATCAATATTGGCATGAAAATGGTTGGATTAATAAAAGCCGTCCGTGGAAAAAATGATGCAATATAATTAATTGACAAATTTTTGTTTATCGTTCTAAATGTTAAATAGTATAGCCCGCTATATTTCGCTTGCGAAGTTAGCGGACTTTTTATTTGCCCTTTATCTATCCACAAAAAAATCTATGACAAGCACCTTTTAAGGTGCCGTTTTTATACACTAAAAGCACTCTTTGCTATGCGGAGGGTGCTTTTTTGTTTTGTAGTAGTATTTAAAATGAAAAGGAGGACAAAAGTTCGCATTTTATACAATATAGTCCGGTGCGAGATATTAATATTAAGGCAAAATAAAATATATGTCATTAAATTATGTTTTTTTATAGCAATTATATCAAATAAATATTTTTTATTTACATTACATTTGCGGTGTATATGTTTTTGCTATAAGGAAATATTTTTTTATGCAAGTAATTTTTTAAAATCAAAAATTTGAAATTGTATGTATACATGGGAAATAATGTGGCAAGAATAGAATTGTGAGGATTGAAAAATGAAGAAAGCTTTGATTGTTTTATCATTATGTTTATTGTTGTTTGTTACATATTCTTTGCCCGTAATTCTACCTAAATCGGACAAGGATATCACTATCAATTATTTTACTAAAGGTAGATATAGCGAAAATGCTATATACCTATACGATGACATTTTTATGGTTACGAGCGACTATAAGGAAGGACAAAAGACTGCAGATAATTTGGTAAACATAGTAGGAATAAGCGCTACATTCAACGGCGATTTTGACGATATGAAAAGTGTGGTCAAAAAATGCAAAGTGGCAGTCCTAAGTGAGGAAACTGTAGGGAATGTACATATCATTTATGGTATATCTGAAAGTTGTGGCAAGCCGATTTCAGCAAACGGTATGAATATCAATTTTCAAATCGCTATAAGGGATAATGTAATCACAGTAGGCACCCCTTTGATAATGGGGAGTTATTAAGAATATTTGGAGGTAAATATGCAAAAAAAAGATGCAAAGGCTATCGGCAGCAGATTAATGGCTTTTTTAAAAAAGAATATTCATTATATCCTGATGATTCTATGCGTGATAGCGATTGGAGTAGTGGTAACAGTAGTTGCAGTGCTTAACACAACAAAGACAAACGATGTCGATGTAAACAAACCTAACGAGCCAACAATAGAAGCTCCGGATGACGAAAAACCGGCTGTTGTTGAAAAGAAGTTTGCTTTGATTATGCCTGTTGAGGGTGGAGTACAAGGTAGAGCTTTTTCGGATACAGCTTTAAGTTATAATCCGACTTTATCAAGATACGACGCACATTTGGCTGTTGATATCGTAGGTAGCGAAGGCGCTAATGTATATGCAGGTTTTGAGGGAACAGTAACAAATGTTACTACCGATGCTTACTACGGCGGTAGCGTAACTATCGATTATGGCAAGGGTTATGTAGCTACAATCAGATTGATTAATGATGTTAAAGTTAGCAAAGGCGATAAGGTTGACGAAAAAACCGTACTTGGTACTGTAGGCAAATTTCAATTTGAGTGTAAGCAAGATGCACATATTCATTATGAGTTAACCCAAAACAACAAATTGGTTGACCCAATGCAATATGTTGTAGGCGACAACAAATAAATAACTAAGGGTGCTGACTTAAGCACTCTTTTTAATACATAAAGTTTTGTAAAAAACTTTTAAAAATCGGTACTAATTTGTATTTTAGGTTATCCTTAATCAAATATAAAAATATTTTCTATAATAAAATTATCTTTATTTTTTACAAAAAAGTATAGCAAAATATACTTAAATGTGTTAAAATAATTGTATGGATAACGGAATGAAATATAATAGTATAACCGAATATTATAAACAGACTTTCGGCGGCAGAGTGTATAAGCTTGCATTGGATATAGGTGCGACTTGCCCAAATCGAGACGGAAGTAAAGGTACAGGAGGTTGCATATATTGCAGCGGCGCAGGCAGCGGGGATTATGCAACTGTTTTTACGCAATTAGACTGTGCAAAAAGTAAATTGAAAGATAAAAAATGCGGTAAATACATAGCTTATTTTCAATCGTTCAGTAATACTTATATGCCTGTTTTCAAGCTTAAAGACCGTGTAAAAGAAGTGTTACAAGATAGCGAGATTTGCGGGATAAGCATTGCAACCAGACCCGATTGTATATCTTCCGATATGCTTGAGTATTTGACCCAACTTAACAATGTAACACATTTGGTTGTGGAACTTGGGTTACAGTCTGTGTCTGATAAGACGCTTAAGGTTATCGGACGCGGGCATACTTTTGAGCAGTTTAAAGAGTGTTTTGACAAGCTTAAGGCAAATAATATAAAAGTTTGCGTGCATATAATGGATGGTTTGCCTTACGAGACAGAAAGCGATATGCTAAAAACAGCTCAAATTGTAAGTAGTATGAAACCACATTCGGTAAAAATACATTGTACTTATGTGCCTTTTGGAACTAAGCTGTACGAAATGTACGAAAGCGGAGAGTACAAACCTTTGGAAATGGATGAGTACATTGCTGTTTTAGCTAAGCAACTTTGTATTTTGGATAAGGAAATTTATATAGAAAGATTGACGGGAGACGGGGATAGGAAAACTTTGGTCGCTCCTAAATGGACTTTACATAAAAGATATTTTTTGAATATGTTAAACAAGCATTTGTCAAAAAATTATTGAGTTGTGTAAAGCCATTTTAAAAGAATAGATATATCATCATATCACAATATGTAGATATGAAAATATGAAATAGTAGCGATTTTTGTAATAAATTTATACATGTAGATATGCCTATTATTAAATTATTAATGAATAATCATATTGTCATATATTGATAAATTGACGTTTGATTATATGATAATACCATCATTTATGAACAAATTGACATAAGTTGATATCTATCCTATCAATGTATGATAATATGCCGATATGCTCAAAAAATATAATAAATTGTATATGTTGCTTGCCAAAAGTTAAATTGCTTGACTTTTGGTCTTTTTTTTATTATAATTATTTGGTAAAAATAATTATTAGTTATCTGTAGTAAATATTGCGGATTTTAGGAGATAAATATGAAATTAGGTGTTGTAGGTTTACCTAACGTTGGCAAAAGTACATTGTTTAATGCAATAACCAAGGCTGGTGCCGAAAGTGCGAACTACCCTTTCTGCACTATCGAGCCAAATGTTGGTGTTGTTGCCGTTCCCGATAAAAGACTTGACGCACTTGCTAAACTTTATAACAGCAAAAAAATTACTCCCACCTATCTTGAGTTCGTAGATATTGCGGGATTGGTTAAAGGTGCATCCCGCGGCGAAGGATTGGGAAATAAGTTTTTGTCGCATATACGTGAGGTAGATGCAATAACACATGTTGTAAGGTGTTTTGACGACGACAATATCACACATGTGGACGGAAGCGTAAATCCGCTTAGAGATATAGAAACAATAAATTTGGAACTTATTTTTGCGGATATGGAGTCGGTAAGCAAAAGAATTGCAAAAGCACGCAGCAGTGCAAAGGGCGGGGATAAAAAATTTGTTGCCGAAGCCGAGTTTTTGGAGAAAATTTACGCTCATTTGGAAAGCGGAAAGCCTGTTCGCTCTATGCAGTTTGATGATGAACAAGCAGTTGCCGTAAAAGAAATGTTTTTGCTTACGACAAAACCCGTTATTTATGTTGCAAACATTAGTGAGGGGGAAATCGGTACGGAAAATGACTATGTTAAGCAGGTTAAGGAATTTGCAAAAGGCGACAATGCCGGCGTAGTTGTTTTATGCGCAAAGATAGAAGAAGACCTTGCATCCATAGACGATGAGGAAGAAAGAAATATGTTCGCTGAGGAATTGGGATTATCCGAAAGCGGACTTGATATTTTGGTAACAGAGTGTTATTCGCTATTGGGATTAATATCTTACCTTACTGCGGGCGAAAAGGAAACTCGTGCTTGGACAATAGAAAAAGGCACAAAAGCTCCGCAAGCAGCAGGTAAAATACATAGTGACTTTGAGCGAGGCTTTATTAGAGCGGAAATCGTTGACTACAAAATTTTACTTGAGCTGGGCTCGTATACTATAGCAAAAGAAAAAGGCAAAGTAAGAAGTGAGGGCAAAGACTATGTCGTACAAGATGGCGATGTAGTGTTGTTCAGATTTAATGTTTAAGAGGCAGAAGATGGATTATAAAGTTGAGATAGCAAAACTAATAAAAATAGATGGTGTAAGCTTTGACGAAATTTTGTCGCTAGTTGTGGCGGCAAAAGACAGTGCTTTGGCGGATTTTGCTTTTCCTTGTTTTAAATTTGCAAAAACCTTACGAAAATCGCCTGTAATTGTTGCAAAAGAGATAGTATCCAGCATAGAAAAACCTGCTTTTATCGAGAGTATCGAAGCAGTAAACGGATATGTTAACTTCAAATTATCCAAACTGAATTTTGTTAAGCAGACTGTGGATAAGACATTGGCTTTGGGCGAAAGTTATGGTGCAAGTACTGAGGGCGCAGGTAAAACAATTTGCATTGACTACTCTAGCATTAATATTGCAAAACCTTTTCACATGGGGCATTTATCCACTACTGTTATCGGCGCGGCTTTGTACAGAATTTATAAAAAACTTGGATATTCGGTTGTCGGCATCAATCATTTGGGCGATTGGGGCACCCAGTTTGGTAAATTGATTGTTGCATATAAAATGTGGGGCGATAAAGAGGATATAAACAATAGAGGTATAAATGCTCTGCTTGAAATTTACGTAAAATTCCATAAAGAGGCGGAAAGCACCCCTGAGTTAAATGACATTGCAAGAAATTGGTTTAAAAAGATTGAAGACGGCGATAGCGAAGCAATGGAGTTATTCCTTTGGTTTAAAGAGGTTACACTTCGTGATGTGCAAAAAATATATGACAGATTGGATGTTCATTTTGACAGCTATAACGGCGAAAGTTTTTATAACGACAAAATGCAACCTGTGATTGACGAGCTAGAGGCAAAAGGGCTTACCAAAATAAGCAACGGAGCTACAATAGTGGAGTTTGACCAAAGCGAAGATATGCCACCATGCCTTATAAAAAAAGCAGACGGAGCTACTTTGTATGCAACTCGTGATATGGCTGCGGCTTTTTACAGGAAAAACACTTATAATTTTTATAAATCGCTTTATGTAGTGGCATATCAACAAAACTTGCATTTCAAACAACTTTTTAAAGTTATAGAAATGATGGGCTATGATTGGGCAAAGGATATGATTCATGTTCCTTTTGGTATGGTAAGCATTGAGGGAGGAAAACTTTCCACCCGTGACGGTAATGTGGTATTTTTAGAGGATGTTTTGAATACCGCAAGGGACAAAGCACTTGAGATAATAAACGAAAAAAATCCCGATTTGGAAAACAAACAGGATGTAGCTGAAATGGTCGGAACAGGAGCAGTCGTTTTTGGTGCATTGGTCGGTAGCCGTATCAAAGACATCAGCTTTAGTTACGATAAAGTTTTAAATTTTGAGGGAGAGACAGGTCCTTACGTCCAATACACTTTTGCAAGATGTTGTTCGCTTTTAAACAAAATTGAAAGTAGCGGCAGTATCAATTACGACAATTTGACAAGTGCGGAGAGCTATGAACTTATCAAATTGATAGATAAATACCCTGACATAGTTGCGGATGCCGGTGCAAAGTATGAGCCGTCTATCGTAACAAGATATATTTATAATTTGGCTGTACAGTTTAATAAATTTTATTTGGAACAAAATATTTCCAATTCAAACGAGCAGGACAAATGTGCACGTCTTGCAGTTGTAAAGATTGTACAAAACATTATAAAAGATGGTATGTCATTGCTTGGCATAAAGTGTCCTACAAAAATGTAAAAATTGTTTGTACCGTAAGCTTATTTACGGTACATTTTTTATCGGTATTATTTTACTTATATCAATATTAAGATTTCATTATATTGAAATTTTTGTAATTAATTGCAAAAAAAATTGTTTTGTTGTATAATATGAGAGGTCAAGGAAAACAGGAGGTTTTTGTTATGAAAACTATTGGTACAATTTCAAGAGGTATTAAAGCACCTATTATTAAAAAAGGCGACAATTTGGTTGACATCGTTGTTGACAGTGTACTTGCAGCAAGCGAGGAAGGCAAGTTTGAATTGCAAGATAAAGATGTTGTTGCAATGACCGAGGCTATTGTTGCAAGAGCACAAGGTAACTATGCAACACTTGAGCAAATTGCCAAAGATGTAAGACGTAAAACCGGTGGCGGTACTGTCGGTTTGGTATTCCCTATTATGTCAAGAAACAGATTTTCTATGATTTTAAAGGGTATTGCAATGGGGGTTGATAAATTGATTATTCAATTATCTTATCCGAGTGACGAGGTAGGAAACCCACTTATCCCAATGGATATTATTGATGAAAAAGGTGTAAATCCTTATACTGACGTGTTTACCGAAGAACAATACTATGCAACTTTCGGTAAAATTCTTCATCCTTTTACAGGTCTTGATTATATCGAACTTTATAAGAGCTTTGGCGGAGATAATTGCGAAATTATTCTTGCAAACAATCCAAAGGAAATTTTGAAATATACCGATAAAGTTATCAATGCAGATATACATACAAGAAACCGCACAAAACGCATTTTAAAGGAAGCAGGTGCTAAAGTTTGCTTGAATTTGACTGATATCATGAACGAAAGTGTTGACGGCAGCGGTTACAATCAATATGGTTTGTATGGCAGCAACTTGGCAACAGATAACTCTGTTAAATTGTTCCCTCGCGACGGACAAAAATTGGTTGATGCTATTGCCGAAAAATTTAAGAGCATTACAGGCAAAAATATCGAAGTTATGATTTACGGCGACGGTGCGTTTAAAGACCCTGTAGGCGGAATTTGGGAACTTGCAGACCCTGTTGTATCTCCAGCATATACAAAAGGCTTGGTAGGTACTCCTAACGAATTGAAACTTAAATATCTAGCAGACAATGCTATTGGCGATTTGTCTGGAGAAGAGGCTAAAAAAGCTATGAAAGCGCTAATAAAGGAGAAAAAGGCAAACCTAGTTGCTGACCAATCTTCACAAGGTACAACTCCAAGAAGACTTACCGATTTGCTTGGCAGCCTTTGTGATTTGACTTCCGGTAGTGGCGATAAAGGTACTCCAATCATTTTGATACAAAACTATTTTACTAACTACAGCATTGACTAATTTAATTAATTGCTAAATTATTAAAGTATAGTAAACTAAAGGACAGCGTTTCGCTGTCCTTTAGTTTTCGTTTTGCTCAAAACTATATCAAATAAACAACGATTAAAACTTAATCTTTGTTTTTATTATTAATTTCCAAATGCTTCGACAGAGTTGTCGTATATATCAAGTCTAACATCAGTAAAATTTCTGCATAATTATTATATGTTCTAAAATTCCACTCATAGTCTTTATTTATATTATTGATTTAGTAGTTTTTGCTACATAAATTCATTGTTTCCACACATATACAATCTTGAAATGCTGAATGTCTAATACTTTTTAGACTATCGGAAACTGTAATATTTGTTATATTCTCACATTCATAAAATGCATAACTCTCTATCAAAGCCACTTTATTATGGTTAATATCAGATAGTCATGTGCACTTATAAAAAACTTGATATTCTATTTTTGTTACATTATCTGCTAGTGTTATGTTAGTTAGCTCGTAGTTATTGCAGACGGCAAAACTCGATATCTTTGTAACATTTTCAGGAATTACTAAATCATTAATAATTTTGCAATGATATAATGTTTTTGTAACGCTCAAAAGTTCGTTGTTTGTTTGAAATTTTAATGAAATTATTTAGCCATTCTTCCAGCCAATTTTTGTATGTCATAATTAGTCTCCTTACGTTATATTCTACAAGAATATTTAAAGTTTGCAATAAAAAAATGACAGCGTATTGTTTGCTAAACTTATGATAAAAAGAATACAAATAAAATTTTGAGGTATGACTTATTGGACGATAATTAAAGAATGAGTATTATTTTTAAAAATTACATTAAAATCTTGTATATTTTTGTTTAATGTGTTAAAATAACTTTAAGAAAATAATGAGTGGTGTTGTTATGAGATATACCGGTGCAAAAATAATATTGGAAAGCTTGCAAAGACTTGGGGTCGAATGTATATTCGGATATCCGGGCGGTAGCATTTTGGATATTTATGAGGAAATTTACAAAGCTCGCGGAAAGGTTAAACATTACCTTATGTCGTCTGAACAAGGCGCGACTTTTGCAGCAGACGGCTATGCTAGGTCAAGCGGGAAAGTCGGAGTTGTGCTTGCAACTTCGGGTCCCGGGGCAACTAATTTGGTAACGGGGATAGCAAACAGTTTTTTGGATTCCGTACCTATAGTAGTTTTTACAGGTAATGTTTCAAACAGCAAGCTTGGACAGGACAGCTTTCAGGAAGTAGATATTTACGGTATTACAATGCCTGTAGTCAAATACAGCTATTTGTGCAGAAATGTAGAAGATTTGGAACAGACTATCGTGGATGCGTTTGAGATTGCAAAAAGTGGCAGACCAGGACCTGTACTTATAGATATGCCTAAAGATATCCTTAATAAAAAATGTGAATATTATGGTAATTTGACTGCTAAAATTCATAAAAAAGTTCTAAACTATAAACCCGACTATGAAAAAGCAGCAGAACTTATAAATAGTAGCAACAAACCGCTTATTTATTGTGGCGGCGGTGTGGTAAGTGACAATGCAGGAGAAAAGGTGTTGGAACTTGCAAAACTTATCGATGCACCTGTTGCATGTACAATGATGGGTAAAACTGCAATTCCTTATGATTCACAATATAATATCGGTATGACGGGTATGCACGGTAATGTTTGTGCAAATTCAATAAAAAATGATGCCGATTTGGTGTTGGCGTTGGGTGTTAGGTTTAATGATAGGGCAAATGTACAGGAAAAACTTTGCAGTCAAAAAATAGTACATGTTGATATTGATTTGGTGGAGCTTAATAAAAACGTCGAGTGCGATTGCTTGATAAAAAGCTCGGTAACCGAATTTTTAGGACAAATTTTTCCTATGGTTAAAAAACGTCAAAATAGTGATTGGTGGGATTTTATTAACACTCAAAAGCAAAAAGACTATGTGTACGATAACCAAGGTTTTTCGCCTAATAATATTATAAAATTATTGGCAAATGGTTTGCGTGAGGATGACATAATTTCTACCGATGTGGGGCAGCATCAATTATGGACAGCTCAAACATATCCGTTTAAAAAACCAAGAACATTTTTAACTTCTTGCGGGCTAGGAGCAATGGGGTATGGCTTGGGTAGTTGTATAGGCGGTGTTATTGCCACAAGCAAAAGAGGAGTGCTTATAACAGGCGATGGAAGTTTTTTGATGAACAATAATGAGCTTGCGGTTGCAGTGGAAAATAAATTGCCAATCATGATTGTAGTCATGAATAACGGAGCCTTGGGCATGGTTAAACAATGGCAGACGGAGTTTTATAAAAAACATTATGAGGGAGTAAATATAAGTGGTAGGGTAAATTTTGAAATGCTTGCAAAAGCTTATGGCGTTAAACACAGCTATACGATAGACTGTACTAGCAAATTGACGGAAATTATTGAAAAACATCGCAACTTTAAAGAGCCTATTTTGCTTAATTGTATTATAGACGGAGATGCGCAAGTTTTGCCATTTGTACATCCTGACAAATTGTAGGAATTAAATGGTAAATAAATAATTTGAGTTTTGTATATTAAGTTTACTCTTGCTCAAAATATTATTGTAGCAGTAGATGCTACAGAGGAGAAAATTATGGCAAGAAGTCAACAAAACAGTGCCGGAAACAAGACTGCAACTAAGTCTAAGAAATCAACTCAAACTAAAAGCGTAAGTAAATCCGGTGCAAAAAATTGCTCAAATTGTTCTAATTGCAAATAAGTATATTAGCATTTAGCAAACTCAAAAACAAACACTCTCTTTAGTGTAGAATTAAAGAGAGTGTTTGTTTTTATAAGTCCTATTTGAGTGGAGAAACTGTTTATATTATAAATACTTTTTGATTGGAAATAACGATAGTATGTTTATAAATTTTCGATATTATAAAATTTGGAATATACCGTCAAGTCAATAAGTTTGCCGTGCTTTTGAACATTATCTATATCTTGCTTGGTTATTTTTTTACCGGCGGGAACTATTATGGTACTGCCTGCGGTTATATTTTTCTGCGTTATTCTACCTATCAAAAAACCGTAATTGCAAATTGTGGTAACAAGTCCTACGGGAGCGACGGTTGCTATTTTATCTGTTTTTACTTCTTTCTTTTTTGCTTTTGGCATACGTTTGAACACTAGCCCGTCATCGGATATAGAAAGAATTTCTACATTAAGAAGATTTTTATTGTCGGTAATTATCTTTTTTATATCAAAATCTTTGGTTATCATAAGGTCAACCAATCTGCCGTGTATTTTACCTTTGTCGTCAGTCACAAGTTGTCCGCATACTCTAAAGAATTTAAAGTTTGGATAATTCCTGTATTCGGACTTGTACATAATAGCATCATTTATTTGATAAATGTTTTTTACGTCAATTTTTACGTTTCTGCTGGTTTCGATATAATCGATTTTTTTGTAATTGACATGTATCTTGCTTATTGTACCTAAATTTTGAGCTTGGTTGCAGTCTATAATGGTTTTGTTGTATAAAAATGATAATAGCATATAATTACTCCTTTGTTTATCTTTATAAGTAAATATATGCTATAAAATTTAAAATAATGACTTGTCCCGTAAAACTTGTCCAATATTTATTTTTCTAACAATTCGTCGTTTGGCTCTATTTTGTCTTTTCCAATAAAGCCTACAGCTATTGTGCCTGCGCCTGTGTGTGAGCCAATGATAGGTCCTACATAATTGGTAAGTATATTTGTAATACCGGTTTTTTCGATTATTTTTTCCTTTAAAAACTCTGCATCGTCAGGGCAGTCTGCGTGAAGAATAATTATTACATCATTTTCTTCAAGAATAATTTTGTCTTGCAAATGGTCGATTAGCTCCAAAATAGCTTTTTTTCTACCTTTTATTTTATCTATTGTTGAAAGCTTGCCGTCTTTATTTACATAAAGCATAGGCTTGATTTTAAGCAATGAGCCAGCTATAGCAGCGGTTTTGCTTACTCTGCCACCTCTCATCAAGTG
>OFFL01000324.1_pt1 | contig 54849 bp, 51 predicted proteins | sample 1521391 | NCBI WGS metagenome assembly OFFL01 (sample SAMEA3504082, study PRJEB24116) | mouse gut metagenome | biome: mouse gut; feature: mouse-associated habitat; material: faeces | place: Denmark | collected 2011
CTCATCTGCGCGGCCACGGAATTATAGTGCAGCGTCTCAAATCCGAGCAGCCGTGTGGTCATCTCACGGTCAAGAGGGAACGACGACCCGTAGCCGGCGGCTGAGCCAAGAGGGTTCTGATTGGCCACACCGTAAGCTGCAGCAAGGATACGTGCATCATCCACAAGCGTCTCAGCATATGCTCCGAACCAGAGGCCAAAACTTGACGGCATAGCCACCTGCATGTGTGTATAGCCCGGCATAAGGCAGTCCTTGGTCTGCTCACTGCGGCTCTGAAGCGTATCAAAGAGCTTCTTTACAGCCCGGGCTATATCACGTATATCGTCAAGCGCAAGGAGCTTGAGGTCGACAAGCACCTGATCGTTACGCGAGCGTCCGCAATGGATCTTCTTGCCTACATCGCCGAGGCGTGCCGTAAGCAGAAACTCCACCTGTGAGTGGACATCCTCAACCCCGGGTTCAATTGTGAACTCTCCGCGCTCTATCTCAGCGGCTATTTCATCGAGTGCTTCGGTAAGTATGGTAAGTTCATCAGATGTTAGCAGGCCTATTTTTTCAAGCATAGCTATATGCGCACGCGAGCCGCGCACATCATAGCGGGCCAGACGCATGTCAAGCTCGCGGTCGTTACCTACGGTAAACTGTTCTATTATCTCTTCAGGCTCAGAGCCTTTGCTCCAAAGTTTCATATTTCAGATTGTTCGTTAATATCTATTAATTTCAGCAAGACGCGACAGGAAACCGATATATCCCGCAATCCCTTGCTCAATCTCAGCATAGGTGATATATTCATCGGGAGTATGACTGCGTGCCGAATCGCCGGGTCCCATCTTTAGCGACGGTATGCCATGAAGCAGCGACATATCCGATGTGGTAGGTGAAGCAAACGGCTCCCCCCCCAGCGCCACTGCGGCAAGTACCATAGGGTGTGTGCGGTCAATTACCGATGCTCTCACCCTCGTAGAGCGTGGCACGGCATCCGATTCAATAGCCTCCCTGATAAGCGCCACAGTCTGTTCATTAGTATAGGCATCTGTAGTCCGCACATCAACTGTGAAATGACATTCGGCCGGAACCACATTATGCGCCGTACCGGCATTAATCATAGTCACTGCGATTCCTACCGGACCAAGCTCACGGCTCACCTTCGGGAATTTCAGATTCCGGAGCCGGGCGATATCATCGACGGCACGATAAAGAGCATTCACACCCTCTCCCCGCGCGGCATGACCTGCCCGGCCATGCGCCACACAGTCAAGCACCACAAGCCCGCGCTCAGCTATGGCAGGCTGCATACATGTAGGCTCACCCACCAACACCATATCGGGTGTCAACCCACGTTCCGCCAACATTGGCAGAAATGACCGCATACCGTTTTCGCCCCCCACCTCCTCCTCGGCGGTTATGGCAAGGATAATATTGAACGGTAACAGCCGCTGCTCCATAGCCTCGAAAGCAGCTATCAGAGATACCACCGAGGCTCCGGCATCGTTAGCCCCCAGACCGTAAAGCATTCCATCCTCTTCCGACGGGAGATGCGGATCATGCTTCCACCCGGCAGCCGGACGCACCGTATCATGATGTGAGTTAAGCATCAGAAGCGGTAATCCTGCCCTATAATTACGTGACAGCACCGATATGTTACATCCATGCCTTGACACATCATGCCCGCGGGCCGACAGCCAGATTTCAAGCAATTCAGCCGTGTCTTGCTCCTGGCGTGAATAGGAAGGAGTGGCCACCATCTGCTTGAGCAGATCTATATATTGCTGCTTGTCAACCATCGGCATGGTCATATACTGATGGATGTACCGGCATCAGGATTGGCTACATCCTCCGCCATTTTTATTGAAACGGCAGCTCCGTCAGCCGCAACAGCAAAAGCCCCTTCGAGTTTGGGTATCATCCCGCCATTCACGGTACCGTCATATTTCATAGTCTGGAACCGATCGTAGCTGATAGCAGGTATCACCTTTTTATCATTATCGAGCACTCCGGGCTGTTCGAAACAGAACACCATGCTCACATCATGACCGGCCTCCGACATGGCACGCGCCACACATGAAGCCACGGTATCGGCATTGGTGTTCAGCAGCTGGCCATGTCCGTCATGTGTTATAGGCGATACCACCGGAAGCACTCCACGCTCCAACATGGCTGTCAATTCACGGCTATTGACTCCGGAGGGTTTCAGGTCACCCACAAATCCGTAGTCAACTCCATCAAGAGGGCCTCGGCGGGAGGCACTCATAAGATTGGCGTCAGTGCCTGACAGTCCACAGGCGCCATGACATCCGGCATGCTGCAGCATAGCAGTGATGCGCTTGTTTATCAATCCGGCGTATACCATTGTCACCACATCAAGGGCCGGTCCGGAGGTCACTCTGCGGCCATTGATCATGACCGGTTCAATACCCAGACGCTCTGAGATACGGCTACCCTCGCGTCCACCGCCATGCACAAGAATCTTTGCACCCGGGATGGAAGCGAATTTAGTAAGGAACTGCTCCAGACGCTCTGCGGAATCAATCACCGCACCGCCAATCTTTACAATAGTTATTCTCATGCGGGAAGCTCCTCAAGTATTTTCTTCAGCACTGTCTGTGCCGAAATCTCACGGTTGGCGGCTTCGGGTATCACAATGCTCTGCGGCGTCTCAATCACGTCATCGGTAACAATCATTCCTCGCCTTACCGGAAGGCAATGCATGAACCGGGCATTATCGGTGAGCCCCATTATCCGCTCGTCGACGGTCCAGCTACGGTCGGTAGACAGTACCTTGCCATAATTCGGCTGATTGTAGGCTGACCAGTTCTTGGCATACACAAAGTCAGCTCCGGCGAAAGCTTTCTCACGGTCATACTCTACCGTAACGCCAGCTGTAAATTCAGGAGCAAGTTCATAACCCTCAGGATGTGTAATGACAAATTCATAGTCAGTGGCCTTCATCCATTCAGTGAAGCTGTTGGCCACAGCCTGAGGAAGCGGACGGGGATGCGGAGCCCAGGTGAGCACCACCTTGGGCCGTTCCTTGGTCTTATACTCCTCGATGGTTATCAGGTCAGCGAAACTCTGAAGCGGATGGCGTGTGGCTGACTCAAGGCTTACTACCGGGCGTCCGCTGTAGCGGATAAACTGGTTTAGTATCACCTCACTGTAATCGGCATCCCGGTCAGTGAGCGAGGCAAACGAACGGACTCCTATCACATCGCAGTAGCATCCCATTACGGGGATAGCCTCAAGCAGATGCTCCGGCTTGTCACCGTCCATTATCACCCCACGCTCTGTTTCGAGTTTCCAGGCACCCTGGTTCACATCAAGCACCATTGTGTTCATGCCGAGATTCATGGCTGCCTTCTGAGTGCTCAGACGTGTGCGCAGGCTGGAATTGAAAAATATCATAAGCATGGTACGGTCAGTGCCGAGATGCTTGAATGCAAAACGGTTGCGCTTCACCTCAAGGGCATCCTCCACAGCCTTGCGCCAATTACCTATGGAATTTATATCTGTGAAATTCTTCATTCGAAATTGGAAATGATAGTTGTAAATGTATTAATAAACTTATCGGCATCGCGCTTGGTAACGCACAGAGCCGGCAGCAATCTTACGGTATGCTGGCCCGCTCCACCGGTAAATATCTTACCCTCGAAGAGCAATCTTTTCCGCAGTTCAGGAGCAGAGCCTTCAATCTCCACACCTATCATCAGTCCGCGGCCGCGCACCTCCTTTACCTGAGGAATATCGCGGAGCCGTTCAATGATATACTCACCTATTTCGCAGGCATTCTCCACAAGTTTCTCCTCCTGAATGGTATCAATCACGGCCAAAGCTGCCGCACAAGCCAGGTGATTTCCGCCAAACGTGGTGCCGAGCATACCCTTACGGGCATTGATAGCGGGAGATATCAGCACAGCGCCCATCGGGAAGCCGTTGGCGATACCCTTGGCACATGTTATGATGTCGGGACGAACACCCTCAACCCACTGATGGGCGAAGAAGCGGCCTGTACGTCCGAATCCGCTCTGTATTTCATCGAGTACAAGCAGAGTCCCGTTCTTATGCGCTGCCTCGGCTATTGCTTTCAGGAAATCAGCCGATGGTTCATGTATTCCGGACACGCCCTGAATCCCCTCGACTATCACAGCGGCATACTGCCCTGATGACAGCATGGCACGTGCCGTTTCAATATTGTTCATTCCTACAAAGTCGACCTTACCCGACATATTGTAGGGTGCTATTATCGAGGGATTGTCAGTGGCCGAAACCGCTCCGGCGGTGCGCCCGTGGAAAGCGCCACGCAGGGCGAGCACACGGTCACGTCCGGTCTGGAACGATGCCAATTTCAGTGCATTTTCATTAGCCTCGGCACCACTGTTGCACAGAAACAGTGAATAGTCATCGTAGCCCGATGCAGCACCAAGCTTAGCGGCATACTGCTCCTGCAGGGAATTGCGCACGGAGTTGGAATAGAATCCGAGACGTGACACCTGATGACTTACCGCCCATAGATAGCGGGCATGGCTATGACCTATGGATATCACAGCATGACCTCCATAAAAATCAAGATATTCCGTACCGTCGGCTGTGTACACATAGCATCCGCGCCCTTTCACAGGCTCTATGTCAAAAAGGGAATAAACGTTGAAAAGTTCCATTTCGCGTTAAAGAGTTGAATAGAGGGTTAAATAGTTGATTTATTAAAAAGCAGTGGACTTTAACATCAGACCTGTGCGCTCGTCAAGCCCGAACATCAGATTCATATTCTGCACAGCCTGTCCTGAAGCACCTTTGAGAAGATTGTCAATAGCTGAAAGTATCATCAGCTTGCGGCCATGCTTCTCAATCCATATCAATCCTTTGTTAGTGCCGGTAACCTGCTTGAGATCCAGACTTTTGTCAGACATGTATGTAAACGGAGCATCCTTATAGAACTCCTTGTAAAGCTGCACCGCTTCCTCTTCGGAAAGGTCACAGTCAGTATGACTCACAGTGAATATGCCACGCGGGAAGTCGCCTCGCATAGGCACAAAATTGATTTCGCCCACAGAGCCGTCGGCCGCTTGACATAGCGAGCGGTTCACCTCAAGCATATGCTGGTGAGTAAACGCCTTATAGACTGACAGATTATTGGCGCGCCAACTGAAATGTGTGGAATATGTAGGCTTGACACCGGCTCCTGTCGAACCGGTTATGCCCGTTATGTTTACTTCATTCTTCAGAAGTCCGGCGGAAGCAAGCGGCAGAAGAGCTAACTGTATGGCCGTGGCATAACATCCGGGATTGGCCACACTGTCAGCCTCACGGATGCGTTCACGGTTAAGCTCAGGCAGGCCGTAGACATACCCGCAGCTTTCATCGCGAAAATCCTGAGCCAGGTCAATGACTTTCAGACCTGCCGGCCGTTCGTTGGCCGTCCAGAATTCATGACTTTTGCCATGTCCTGAACATAGAAACAGACAGTCGATATCATCAAGATATATCTTATCGGTAAAGCACATGTCGGTTTCGCCCATGATACCTTCGTGTACATATGTCAGTTTCTCACCGGCATTGCTTTGCGAATTGACAAACACCAGTTCTGCCGCCGGATGATTGAGCAGGATCCGTATAAGCTCTCCGGCCGTGTAACCGGCCCCACCTATTATTCCTATTCTGATCTTCTTGTTCATTTCTTGTTGGAATAGTAAATCTTCATCGGGGTTGCCATCATACGGGTGAAGCCTTTGACATCTTCGGCAGTCCATGCCTTGCCTACCTCACCATATTCGCCGAAGTCAGACTTCATCAGATCATAGGGAGAATCGACGCCTACCAATGTATAGCTGTAGGGACGCAGCTCTATCTCCACAGTTCCGGACACATGCTTCTGGCTGCTGTCAAGCATAGCCTCCATATCGCGCATCACCGGATCCAGATACTGTGCCTCGTGAAGGAACATGCCGTACCAGTTGCCGATCTGCTCTTTCCAATACTGCTGCCACTTGGTAAGGGTATGCTTTTCGAGCATCTTGTGAGCGGCAATCATAAGTATAGCCGATGCGGCCTCAAAACCGACACGCCCCTTTATACCGATGATGGTATCGCCTATGTGCATGTCGCGGCCTATTCCATAGGGAGCGGCAAGCTCCTCTACCTTGCGGATGGCATCAACCGGATTGGGGAATTCCACTCCGTTGACAGCCGTAGGCTCACCCTTGGCAAATGTGATGGTGATACGGCTCGGTTCTGTCTGTGTTATCTGCGAAGGATATGCCGACTCCGGAAGCGTAAGTTTTGAATCAAGTGTCTCTTTACCGCCGACACTTGTTCCCCACAGGCCTTTGTTGATGGAATACTCCATCTTCTTATAGTCAGCCTTGACCCCATGCTTGCGCAGATAGTCTATTTCATATTCACGTGTCAGGGTCATGTCACGTGTAGGAGTTATAATCTCTATCTCAGGCGCCAGAATCTGGAATGTAAGGTCAAAACGGACCTGGTCATTGCCGGCACCGGTAGAGCCGTGAGCCACAGCGTCGGCACCGATTGACTTGGCATATTCTATAATGGCCATAGCCTGGAAAGTACGCTCGCTTGACACACTTATAGGATATGTACCTCCACGAAGAACATTTCCGGCTATCATATATCGGATGCTATCACGATAATATCGGTCAGTGACATCAAGAGTGACATGGCTGGCGGCGCCAAGCTCAATCGCACGCTTTTCTATAGCCTTAAGTTCCTCATCGGAAAAGCCACCGGTGTTGGCAATGGCGGTATGCACCTCGTAGCCTTTGTCGCGTGACAGGTACATGGCGCAAAATGATGTGTCAAGGCCTCCACTGAAGGCAAGCACTACTTTCTTTTTCTTATCTTCCATATCTATATCTTAGTTAGAAGGTGTTTCTATACTTAAAAGGTTCTTTCAATCATTTAACTCTAAACAGTCGCTTTACCACATTAAGGAAAAGCATTTTATAGGGAGCCATGCGCCCGGGCTTGGGCGTCGAGGCTGATGTTGCAGGGTCATACAGCATACCTGTGCATAGACACATGCGCCGCTTGTTACGCAGCAATATGTCATAGTTGACACACCCTTCACATCCATGCCAGAACTCCTCGTCGTCAGTCAGCTCTGAAAAAGTGACCGGGCGGTAGCCCATACGCGAATTGAGCTTCATGACAGGCAGTGATGTGGTGATACTGAACAGCTTGGCATAAGGGAAGCGGTCACGCGCCAATGCGAATGTAGCCTCCTTTATCCGTGCCGCCAGTCCGAGATGACGATACTCGGGGTCGACAATCAATCCGGAGGTGGCCACATAGTCGCCATGCCCCCAGCACTCTATATAGCTGAAGCCTATCAGCTTATCACCATCCATGGCCACAACAGCCTTTCCGCTCCGGATTTTCGCTGCGATATATTCCGGCTTACGGCGGGCTATTCCCGTGCCTCTCTGGAGCGCCGATTCATATATCAGCTCACATATCCGCTCGGAGTGCGCTACATGCTCCTCCCGGGCCGGCTCAACCTTAATTTGTGACATGTTCATAACGTTATTGCTTTTTCTATTTTTTTCCACGCTTTATTCATTTGCAAAGGTAGTAATTTTTCTTGTATATTTTTTCAATAGATGAAAAATCTTAATTAGTTTTCCCACTTTTACATGTTTTTTTTGATAATTCAGGGCGGAGAAATGCTAAATTTCAAATCGCCGACACCTATATAGGCGATAATTGCTTATCTTTGCAGAGTAAACTATAACTCAAAAAAGTTATCATGGCATCAAAACCATCCATACCTAAAGGTACTCGTGACTTCGGGCCTGTAGAATCAGCGCGCCGTCAATATATATTTTCCACCATCAGCGATGTTTTCGCATTGTTCGGCTTCGCACGCATCGAAACTCCTGCAGTAGAGAATCTGAGCACACTGCTCGGCAAATATGGCGATGAAGGTGACCGCCTTATATTCAAAGTCCTGAACTCAGGCGATTATCTTTCCGGCATTGACAGCGAGGAACTGGTAGAAGCCAACTGCCGTAAGCTTGCCACACGTATATGTGAAAAGGGATTGCGGTATGACCTCACCGTTCCTTTCGCACGCTTTGTTGTACAGCACCGTCAGGAGCTTCAGATGCCTTTCAAGCGATTCCAGATTCAGCCGGTATGGCGTGCCGACCGCCCTCAGAAAGGACGTTATCGCGAATTTTACCAGTGTGATGCCGACGTAGTAGGCTCTGCCTCGCTGCTGAGCGAGGTTGAACTTCTGCAGATGATTGACGAGGTGTTCAGCCGTCTTGGTATCCGGATAGTGATCCATCTTAACAACCGTAAGGTTCTTGCCGGAATAGCACGTCTGATAAATGCACCCGAGCATCTGACTGACATCACCGTGGCTATCGACAAGATTGACAAGATCGGTATTGACAATGTGGCAGAAGAGCTGCTTCAGCGTGGCCTCACTCCTGAGCAGGTTGATCTGCTCCGTCCTATTCTTGCACTTGACGGAAGCATCGACGAGCGCCTTGACAGCCTCGGAGCATTGCTGGCCTCGACCGAAGAGGGTGCCGAAGGTGTATCCGAACTCCGTTTTGTGGCCGATTCGGTAAGAGCTATCGGACTTCGTGCCGAACTGCGCATTGATCCCTCACTGGCCCGCGGACTTGACTACTATACCGGCACCATCATCGAGGTAAAGGCGGCCGATGTAGCCATAGGCAGCATAAGCGGAGGCGGACGTTACGACAATCTTACCGGGGTGTTCGGAATGCCCGGTATACCCGGAGTAGGCATATCATTCGGAGCTGACCGTATCTACGATGTCCTTGCCGCGCTTGACAAATTCCCCTCCGATTCAACCACCTCGGTACAGGTGATGTTTGCCAACTTCGGTCCGGCAGAAGCACTTGAATCGATGAAAATCATGAAGCGCATGCGTGCCGAAGGTATTGCCGCCGAGATATATCCCGATGCTGCAAAAATGAAAAAGCAGATGGGTCGAGCCGATGCCATGTCGATTCCTTTCGTAGCTATGATCGGTGCCGATGAGATGGCACAGGGAACCATAGCCCTTAAGAACATGACCACAGGCAAGCAGCTTCGTGTAAGCATAGATGAAGCCATAGCTCTTATCAAGAAGCCGGTACAATGAGCATAAGAGTAGCTATACAGGGGGCCGAGGGATGCTATCATGATGCCGCGGCCAGGGAATATTTTGCTCAGAATTCCCCAGGCGAAGAGATAGTTACCGTCCCGTTTGATTCATTCGGCCATCTATTTGACGCGGCCAATCATGACGCTTCGCTGCTGGCTACAGTGGCTATTGAGAACACCATTGCCGGCCCGCTACTGCAGAATCACGAACTGTTGAGAGAGAGTCCGCTTACAATCGTAGGCGAACATAAGATGCGTATTTCGCATGTGCTTGCCGCACTCCCGGGACAGAAAATCGAGGACATCAAGGAGGTGCATTCACATCCGATGGCCCTGATGCAGTGTGAGCAATTCCTGCACATGCACCCGCATATCCGCATGGTAGAGAACTTCGACACCGCCGGCAGCGCACGTGAGATTGCCGAAGCCGGCACTATGGGGCATGCAGCCGTGTGCGGTGAATATGCCGCTACTCTGTACGGACTTGACATTCTGGCTCGCGGAATAGAAACCAACAAACGGAATTTCACCCGCTTCCTTATCCTGGCTGACCCGCTGCTTGCCGGCGAGCTCAAGTCGCGTCCCGACATGCTTGACAAAGCATCGATTGTCTTCTCACTCCCGCATACACAGGGCGCACTCTCCAAAATCCTTACCATACTGGCATTCTACGACATCAATCTCTCAAAAATCCAGTCGACACCTATCATAGGACGTGAATGGGAATACCGCTTCTATGTTGATGTGACTTTTGACAGCTATGCCCGTTACTGCCGCGCCATTGATGCGGTTCGCCCCCTTATGTCGGACTTCCGCACTCTTGGCGAGTACAATTCCACTGACAATGAACTGTAATCCACATATAGCACCGGCCGACAGACTTGGCCGTGTAAGCGAATATTACTTTTCGCGCAAACTTGCCGAAATAGCCCGGCTCAATGCCGAAGGGCGCAACATCATTTCAATGGCCATCGGTGGTCCTGATCTCCCACCGGCCACAGATGTGATAGATACGCTTTGCGAACAGGCCCGGCGCCCTGACACACACAGTTATCAGAACACCCGCAGCATACCTCAGCTACGCGAGGCTTTTGCCCGCTGGTACTCACGCCACTATGATGTGAGCCTTGATCCCGACTCGGAGATACTGCCACTGATAGGGTCAAAAGAGGGACTGATGCACATAATGTTGGCTTTCCTCAACGAAGGCGACGGAATATTGGTACCTGACCCAGGTTATCCCACATATACCTCCGCGGCCAATATTGTAGGCGCTACGATACACCCATATCAACTTAGTGCTGAAAATGGATGGTATCCCGACTTCGAAGCCCTCGAACGCATGCCTCTTGACCGCATCAAGATAATGATAGTCAACTATCCGCACATGCCCACCGGAGCCCCGGCCACACGTCAGTTGTTTGAACGCGTGGTGGCATTCGGGCAGAAGCACGGCATACTGATAGTCAATGACAATCCGTACAGTTTCATTCTCAACGACAATCCATTGAGCATCCTGTCAGTACCCGGAGCCAAGGAGGTAGCGATTGAACTGAACTCTCTGAGCAAGAGCCACAACATGGCCGGATGGCGTGTGGCGATGCTTGCCTCCAACAGCCAATTTGTCAGTTGGGTACTGCGCGTGAAGTCAAATGTCGACTCAGGCCAGTTCAAACCGGTGATGCTTGCGGCCACCAAAGCGCTGGATGCGCCCGACACCTGGTACAGCGAACTTAATGCCGTATACTCATCGCGCCGGCAGATAGCTGAACAGATCATGTCGGCTCTCGGATGCTCGTTTGATCCTTCGCAGAGAGGACTGTTCCTCTGGGGACGTGTGCCTGACAGCGAAGAGAGCGGTGAGGCATTGGCCGACCGTGTGCTCGAACAGGCCCGCGTGTTCATCACACCCGGATTCATATTCGGAAAGGGTGGCGAACGGTATATCCGCATATCACTATGCGCCACCGAACAGACCATGCTCAAAGCCCTTGAACGAATCAATAACATGTCCAAACCAAACGCTTGACTAAGATATGAAAGACTTACAACCTATAACTTTCCCGGGGATTGACCCCAAGAAACCGCTTATCATAGCCGGGCCATGCAGTGCAGAGACTGAGGAACAGACTCTCGACACCGCCCGTCAGCTCGCCGACCTCGGAATAAAGATATTCCGTGCAGGTATCTGGAAACCACGTACCAAGCCCGGAGGCTTTGAAGGCGTAGGCTCCCAGGGGCTCAAATGGCTGAAAAAAGTAAAAGAGGAAACCGGCATGTACGTTGCCACAGAGGTGGCCACCCACCAGCATGTGACCGAAGCCTTGGCCGAAGGTATAGATATGATATGGATAGGTGCGCGCACATCGGCCAATCCGTTTGCCATGCAGGAGATAGCTGATACACTGAAGGAACTCAACGCCGATATTCCCGTACTGGTGAAAAACCCGGTCAACCCCGACCTCGAGCTATGGATAGGCGCCATGCAGCGCATATACAATGCAGGCATACGCCAGCTTGGAGCCATACACCGCGGATTCAGCACTTACGGCAAACACATATACCGCAATATGCCTCAGTGGCATATCCCTATCGAGCTGCGCCTGCGCTTTCCGGAAATGCCTATCATCTGCGACCCCTCGCACATCGGTGGCCGCCGGGAACTGATAGCCCCCCTCTCGCAGGAAGCTTTCGACATGGGCTTCGATGGACTTATCATAGAAAGCCATTGCAACCCTGACTGCGCCTGGAGCGACGCCGCCCAACAGCTAACACCGGAAATACTCAATTTCATCCTGCACACACTTGTAATACGCGATTCCAAGCAGTCAACCGAGAATTTAACACTTCTACGTCAGCAGATTGACCGTATTGACCGCGAGCTTCTTGAAGTTCTGGCGAAACGAATGCAGGTGTCACGCGACATTGGCCGCTACAAAAAGGAGCACCGCATGTCAGTGGTACAGGCCGGACGTTACAACGACGTGATACGCACACGCCTCAACCATGGTGTTGAGATGGGTATGGGTGCCGAGTTCCTGAAAACGGTACTTCTGGCCATACATGATGAATCAGTACGTCAGCAGATTGAAATAATCAACGACCGCACGATATGAAAATACTTATACTTGGAGCAGGAAAGATGGGTTCGTTCTTCACGGACCTGCTCTCCTTCGACCATGAAGTAGCTGTATACGACCCAGACCCACGCAAACTACGGTTTGTATTCAACGCCGAGCGCTTCGCTTCGCTTGATGAAATCGATGCATTCTGTCCCGATATGGTGATAAACGCCGCCACGGTCAAGTATACCATCTCGGCGTTCAAGCAGGTGCTTCCGCACATTCCGGAGCGGTGTATACTCTCGGATATCGCTTCGGTCAAGACCGGACTGCCCGAATTCTACGCATCACAACCGCATCCTTTCGTATCGACGCACCCGATGTTCGGACCCACATTCGCCTCACTGAGCAATCTGGCCAATGAGAATGCCATTATCATAACCGAGGGCGATCACTTGGGGCGCGTATTCTTCCGCGACCTCTACCGCCACCTCGGGCTACACATCGAGGAGTATTCGTTCAGCGAGCATGACCTGACTATAGCCTACTCGCTATCCATACCGTTTGCATCCACTCTGGTGTTTGCTTCGGTAATGAAGCATCAGGATGCTCCCGGCACCACTTTCAAGCGCCACATGGCCATTGCACGCGGACTTATGAGTGAGGATGACTATCTGCTGAGTGAAATCCTGTTCAACCCCAATACGTCCGGGCAGCTCGAACAGATCCAACAGCGTCTTGACGAACTGCGCCTGATAGTGCAGCGTCATGACAGCGATGCCATGAAAGAATATCTTGAGCGGGTGCGCCGCAATCTTGACTAATCTTCGGGCATAGGACCGAAACGGTTCGGGCCGTACTGACTGCCGATAATAGTCAGCACCAGGAACCATATTCCACCGATAACAGGCACGAGGTTGATGAATATCCATCCGCCTCCTTTGCCTGTGTCATGCAGACGGCGTACCGACACAGCTATGGACGGGATTATGATAAACAGCTGATACAAGCTCGCTATGGTACAGAGCCACCCCGGCATATAATCGACAATTGTGAACACATCCACCGAATTTGCCTCTATTATCTTAGGGACAGCCGGGTACAGTCCGATGCTGAACAACATGCCGATAATAACATTGAAAAGAACAAAATACCAATACTCCGAGCGCGATGCGCGTCCTGAGAAAACAGCATACTTTGAAAACACTGTCTTTACTGACTCAAAAAATCCCATAACATTAAGCTTTAAATTAAAATGATAATACCTGAAATTGCAACAACGATTATTAGGAAAAAGTTGTAACTTTGAGGATAAATATGGAAAATTACTTAGAGAAGCTTAATAAACAACAACGTGAGGCTGTTACGTATCTGGACGGGCCATCGCTGGTCATAGCGGGAGCCGGTTCGGGAAAGACTCGCGTGCTTACATACAAGATAGTCCATTTGCTGAACGCCGGGTATGAACCATGGCGCATCATGGCCCTGACCTTCACCAACAAGGCTGCGCGTGAGATGCGTGAGCGTATAGAGCCGCTCGTAGGACGCAGTGTATCAGGAAGCCTCTGGATGGGTACATTCCATTCTATATTCGCCCGTCTGCTGCGTCGCCACGCTGACCGCCTCGGATATAAGAACAATTATACCATCTATGATACGGCCGACAGCAAATCGCTGGTCAAAGCCATTATAAAAGATATGGATCTGGACGACAAAATCTACAAACCCAACGTTGTCCTCTCAGCCATTTCATCAGCTAAAAACGCACTTGTATCGCCCGAACGATACGTCGAGCTCCATGATGTGATGGAGGCTGACCGACAGTCACGCCGCCCACAGATGCATGCCATATACCGCACCTACCGCGACCGCTGCTTCGCTGCCAACGCCATGGACTTTGACGATCTTCTCTACTATATGAACATCCTCCTGCGCGACAACCCCGACATCAGGCATCACTATCAGGAGTATTTCCGGTTCATACTCGTTGACGAGTATCAGGACACTAACTTTGCCCAGCACGTGATAGTGTCGCAGCTATGTGCCGAAAGCCACAAACTATGCGTAGTTGGCGACGACGCTCAGAGCATCTATTCATTCCGCGGAGCCAATATCCGCAATATCCTGAATCTGCGCAAGGCTTATCCCGAACTGCGGATGTTCAAACTTGAGGAGAACTACCGCTCCACACAGACCATCATCAATGCAGCCAACACACTGATAGCCAAGAACACCGAGCAGATACCCAAGCAGGTATTCTCCAACAAGGATATCGGCGACAAAATAGAGGTAGTACAGAGCTACAGCGACTTTGAGGAGGGCTACCTCGTGGCCAACCGCATATCACAGCTCAAGATGCGCACGCATGACAGCTATCAGGATTTTGCCATTCTGTATCGCACCAACGCCCAGAGCCGTGTGCTGGAGGAATCGCTGCGCAAGCGCAACATACCATACCGTATTTACGGCGGACTGTCGTTCTATCAGCGCAAGGAGGTGAAAGACGCCATAGCCTATTTCCGCATGGTGGTGAACCCCGACGATGATGAAGCGCTCAAACGCATCATCAACTATCCCGCACGAGGCATTGGCGAAACCACACTCAATAAAATACTGCGCTGCGCCATGGACAATCAGGTAAGCGCATGGACAGTCATAAACAATCTTGATAGTTACAATCCCGGAATAAACAGTGGCACCGCGCGCAAGCTCGACGGATTCCGCCAGATAATTACGCGGGCCATTGAACTTGATGCGTCAGGCAGCAATGCCGAAGAGGTGGCAAACCTGATAATATCAGATACCCGCCTAATAGCAAACCTGGTGCATGACCGCACTCCGGAAAGCATATCCAAACAGGAAAACCTCACCGAGCTGCTCAGCGGTGTGAGGGAATTCGTGACCACCCGCACCGAAGAGGGCTCGGACCAGCTCCGGCTCGGCGACTTCCTCGGCGAAGTATCTCTGGCCACAGACCAGGATTCCGATGAATCAGGCATAGAGGAACGCGTGACCCTGATGACAGTCCACGCCGCAAAAGGGCTTGAATTCAACAATGTGTTTATCGTTGGCGTAGAGGAGGACCTCTTCCCGTCAGCCATGTCAGGAGGAACGCAGAGCGGCATCGAGGAGGAGAGGCGTCTGCTATACGTGGCACTGACACGTGCCCGCAACTTCTGCATGATGAGCCACGCCTCCACCCGCTATCGCAACGGTGCCACAGCCATGTGCTCCCCGTCACGATTCCTTCGCGATATTGACACCCGCTATCTGCGGTTCATCGGTGGCACTCCGGCTCCGGTTGAAAAAAAATCATTCGATTCCTACCGCGATTCCTACCATTCGCCGGCAGGACAACGAAGCACCTCCGCCTCCACACCGTCATATCGCCGTGAAACTCCTCCCGGCAATTACAAGCCGCTTGCCCGCACAGCCGCTCCACGCCCGCAATCAGCTACTGCTCCGTCAGGCGAGGGAATACACAGCGCCTCGTCGCTAACCGAAGGGATGCTGATAGAGCACAACCGCTTCGGGCGCGGACATATTGCGGAGATTGACACATCGCAACCTGACGCACGTATAAAAGTAGAGTTTGACAATACCGGATCAAGAGTATTGCTGCTCAAGTTCGCACGATTTAAAATCATTGAATGATGACACCTGACCAACTGCCCACCCCCTGCTATATAGTATATGAAGATCGCCTGCGCCGCAATCTTGAACTTATCGATGACGTGCGCCGACGCTCAGGCGCCGAAATAATAATGGCATTCAAAGCCAATGCCCTATGGCGTACCTTCCATATCATCCGCGAGTATGGATTCGGATTCACGGCCTCGTCCGTAAACGAACTGACCCTCGGATGTGAAGAGCTGCACTGCAAGGCGCATACATATTGCCCGGTATATACCGACAGCACTATCGATACTTTTCTGAACGGGTCGAGCCACATCACATTCAATTCGCTCGCTCAGGCTGAGAAATATGCTCTCCGCGCTAAAGCCGCCGGAGTGAGCACCGGGCTCAGAGTGAATCCCGAATGCTCCGTGATTGAAACCGACCTGTACAATCCGGCTCTTCCCGGCTCACGCTTCGGAGTGACAGCCGACATGCTTCCTGATCAGCTCCCCGACTATATCGACGGATTTCACTTCCACGCCTTGTGCGAGTCAGGCGCAGAAGATCTCAGGAGCGTACTTGAGGCATTTGAAAGCCAGTTTGGAAAATATCTTGACAGTTTGAAGTGGGTCAATATGGGTGGTGGCCACCTGATGACACGTGAAGGCTACAACATAGACCTGTTAGTGGAGCTGCTTACCGAATTCCGCCACCGCCATCCCAATCTGAAGGTTATTCTCGAACCGGGAAGCGCTTTCACATGGCGCACAGGCGATCTGCTAACGTCAGTGGTCGATGTAGTGGAAAACCACGGAATATCAACGGCCATAATCGATGCATCATTCGCCTGCCACATGCCCGACTGCCTTGAGATGCCCTACAAACCGGCAATAACAGAAAGCATCGGGCAGGAGCCTGACGAATCGCTGCCTACATACCGGCTCGGCGGCAACTCCTGTCTGAGCGGCGACTACGCCGGCCCATGGAGCTTCCGCACACCGCTGTCGGCCGGCACACGCCTGACACTTGAGGATATGAATCACTACACTACCGTGAAGACCACCATGTTCAACGGTATTCAGCATCCCGACATAGCCCTCTGCGCCACTGACGGCACATGCAGCTATCTGCGCCGCTTTGATTATATGGACTACAAGAACCGCATGGACTGATATCGATATGAAGAAATACTCCGTTATAGTACCGGTTTACAACCGCATTGACGAGGTTGAGGACCTTATGAAGAGCCTGTCGCAACAGACATTCAAGGACTTTGAGGTGATAGTTGTGGAGGACGGCTCCACCATGCCGTGCCGTGAACAGGTTGAGAAATACGCGGACCGCATACAGGCCCGTTATTTCTTCAAAAGCAACGAGGGGCGCTCCATAGCCCGCAATTACGGTATTGAGCGTGCCGAAGGTCAATATCTGATATTCTTCGACAGCGATTGCGTCATACCGGAGGATTACTTCGCCATTCTTGACCGCGAGCTCACACGCACACCCCTTGACTGCTTCGGAGGACCCGATGCGGCGCACTCGTCATTCACCACCACACAGAAAGCCATCAGCTTTGCCATGACCTCGTTCCTGACCACAGGAGGCATCCGCGGAGGCAAGGTGCAGATGGAGAAGTTTGTGCCCCGGTCATTCAATATGGGATACTCACGCGAGGTCTACGAGCGTGTGGGAGGCTTCCGTGAAATGTTTTCCGAAGATATTGACATGAGCACACGCATCCGCCAGGCAGGGTTCAACATCGGGCTGATACGCGATGCTTACGTGTTCCACAAACGTCGCGTGGATTTCCGCAAATTCTGGCGTCAGGTATATGTGTTCGGTATGTCACGCATCACACTCAAGCTACTCTATCCCGGCTCTATGAAACTGGTGCACACTCTACCGGCCCTTGCTGTCATTGCCGGACTGATATGCGTGGCCTTGGGTATATTCGTATCGCCGTGGTGGCTGCTTCCCATCGCTATCTACCTCGTGGCTCTGTTCATAGCCGCCTTGTGCAGCACACGTTCACTCAGCGTGGCGCTTCTTGCCGTTCCGGCCGGAATAATACAGATATGCGGTTACGGATGCGGATTCATAAAAGCGTACTTTACCAAGATAATCCTCGGACGCGGACGTAATATAGAAGAGGAAATTGCCATTCGTAAAGGGAAATAGCCATGAACGACACTCTCCCCTCACAGACAGACACCTACCGCGGACGCATGGCGGATATGGCCAATGATGACAAGCCGCGTGAAAAAGCACTTGCCAACGGCATACAGTCGCTCACCGATACCGAGTTGCTTGCCATCATAATAGGTGGCGGCATGCCCGGTAAATCCGTAATGGACCTCAGCAAAGAGATTCTGTCAGAATGCAATGATGATTTAGGCACACTGGCCCAAATGTCAATCATGGGAATGGTGAAACGCTTCAATGGTGTAGGCCCCGCTAAGGCCGTAAGCATTGCGGCAGCACTGCAGCTTGGCGCACGGCTTCGCAGCGAATCAAACGGTAAGATTGACAGCATCAGAAGCTCACGCGATGCATACGAGGCTCTGCGCGACAAGATAGAAGCGCTCCCTACAGAGGAATTCTGGCTTCTGGTACTCAACCGGGCCAACCATATACGCACCCGCATATTCATAAGTCGCGGAGGCTCGGCGGCAACATACGTTGAGCCTAAGGTGATAGTGAAACAGGCTCTGGACTATATGGCGGCAGGCATCATTGTAGCTCACAACCATCCATCGGGCAATCTGCGTCCGAGCGCCGAGGACGACCGCCTTACAAAGCGCATCAAAGATGCGGCAGCATTACTGGACATAAAGCTGCTTGACCATCTTATAATAGGTAGCGGAGGGTATTACTCCTATGCTGACGAAGGCAGGCTATAACCTACCTATTGTTCCAAATGCCATATCACACGATCTGACTGTTGGCGTCCCTTTACGGTCGACACCGCCTCTACAGTATTTTCACCGGGAAGAAGTTCCACATTGTCGAAGGTAAAAGTACCGTATCCGTCCGTTTTTTTGCGTCCTATTTTTACAATCTCAATAACACTGAAATAGAGACTGTGTCAAAAAAAGGCGTAGACTCTTTTTCGTTTCATACAATCTAAAATCATAACGAATCACCCAGATAGCGCCAAGTATGTTTACGCAATTTCCGGTATCTGCGATATTTTTTGCGGGAAGTCCACAGCTAACTCGTTTTTTTTTATACCTTTACGAATAAAAATCTATAAAAGGAATATCTATGTTTCATAAATCATTTATTGTCCCATTTCTGATATTGGGCGCCCTTCTCTTCCCCTCCTTAAAGGCATCAGCTCTTGATTTCGACAACAGTATCATGGTTGGGACTGCCGATCTGGAAATACAGTTCAACGGTTCGCCGGCTGCCACGGTTCCGTCAGGCTTAGAGGTACGGCTTATAATGCCGTATATTTTCGATAATGCATTTGACAACGTAACTTACGACCTTAAAAACGATGGCAACAACTGCTTCCGGATGGCGGTGCCGCTTGAGACGAAACAGTCCATTGCCGGAATGATTGTCAGAAATCCGGAAAATGAAATGGCTATCTCACTCGGATATATCGAACTGGATCAGAATAAACCGCTGCGTATAACCGGCACTTTCATCACACCTGATTCCATTGACTACCGCACCAACAATCCTACCGGCTTCAATACAATACCGATGGGGCATTACAACAATACTACTCAGGCCGTTGAATCGATGTTCATCAATTTCTGCAACTTCATGTACAGCGATGGATTCAAAGACGCTCCGCTGCCTACAGCCGAAGATTACAAGCAGAACTCAGTGAAGCAGAAACTCCCCGAACTGTTCAACTACATGTCGGAATATACAAAGAAAGGTGTGCCTGTACCCGACTTTGCCAAGGCATGGATTGACAACTGCATGCGTTATAATTTTGCCGGACAATGGGTGCTTCCATACCAACGCCAGGCCAGAATATCTGGCTATACAGACAGTCTGCCGACCCCGCCGCTGGATTACTACAGCTCACTGAATGATATTGACTACTCCAACATACTGTTATCTCGCCCGGGGGTTATCGGGGTATATCCATTCCTGAAAAATATGATAAAATACCTGCCTGTAGGCATACAGCCCATAGGTGAGAGCAGTGTCAGCGAATGGCAGAAAGATCTGAAACAACGGATCAGCCCTGTCATCACCAAGCCTACAGATCTGCTTCTCGACCTCCTTTCCGCGTCATCCTATATAATGCAGATTGAAGATGACAACAAGCCCCTGTCAGCAACACAGGTTGCAAACATCAAAGCCGGCTATCATGACTCAGATCTGGATAAGATTATACTGAAGAAAAATGACAATCTCATCAAGCAGCTGAAGCAAGCCCTGCATGTCTATGACTACAGCGATTCGACATCCTTCGACATTGACAGCTTCATTGCCACCAATTTCCCCGGCAAGCCTGTAGTAGTGGACTTCTGGAACACATGGTGCGGCCCCTGCATGAATGCACATAGCGAAGTAGCTCCAATTAAGGATATGCCGGTAGCTGACAACGTTGTATTCCTCTATATCTGTGATTCATCATCTGACATGGCCGATTTCTCAAAGCATGCGCCCAAAATCGGAGGCCATCATGTGCGACTGAGCGAACAGGCGGCAAAAGCTCTTTATGAAAAGATACAGCTGAATGCCTTCCCCACATATCTGTTCCTCAACGGAAAGCATGAGCTTATTCAACGTGAGGTATCATTCCCCGGACAAGCTGAATACATATCCATTCTGGAAAAAATAAAACAATAACTGATATTCCGTATGCAAAACAGAGCCGCGCGGCTGACGTTAAGGTCAATCGCGCGGCTCCGTTTATTATGTGTCTTATTCTATCAGTAGTCGTACTCCAAGGTATAGTCAAGAATATCAAGTACAGCCCCCTCGCCGCCGGTGAAGTAATCGCCGTACTTGCTGGCTGAGGCTGTAAGCAGAATCCAGCGTGGAACTCTTGATGTGGAATTATACTCCATATCTATCACAAACTCCACCACTCCATCGGTTGAATAGCCGTATTGAACCTGTCCGTAGGCTATCACTCCGGGGTCATCGCGCTCGAACAGCTGACGCTCTGCCGGCTTGGTGCGTATTTCCAACGGTTCGTCCCAGTCTGCCAGCGCACACCATACTATACATGTGTCAGGCTGACCTTTCATATAAGTGAAATCGGGGTTCGATGTGCTTGTACGCGATATGGGAGCCGTGGTGTACTGCAGATGCCCGCGTACACGTGTGGGACGCTGTGAGAACTCACGTCCGAATGAAAGCACTCCGTTAGTACCGTCAGTACGCACGTATGTTCCTGCAAACAGATTGCCTGCACCAAATTTACCAAGCAACCCTATGCCGATAAACTTGCTCTGAAGCTTGGCTCCCTGATAACCGGTAGGCGATGCCGAATTCTCAATAGGCACAGTGTTGCTCTGACCAAGAGTTGCCGCACCCTTGTTGCCGGTGCCCCAGTATGGCTCCCCACCATTAGTCCATGGGCACCATACCTTGTTGTCAAGCCACCAGTCGGTAAAATTACTGTTGGGAAGCTGCACTATGCTGCCTGTGGTGAACTGCCGCTCCACACTATGCTCATCGCCGCTTATGGCACGAGCCACATAGTCAGTCATGGGAAGCAGATTGACCAAGCGTGCTGTAAACGAACCTCCGTCAGTGGTAATCCACTGCTGAGGTACAGCTATCCAGTCATCGGACGTAGCCAGACGGTACTCAAATCCGTTAGGTTTACCCTCTTCGCCCTGTCCGTGCAGCCATGCCACACAGGTCCATGCATCAACTGAGGTCAGATCAACGCTGACATCTGTCTGGGTTATCTCTATGGTCCATGTCACGGTACGACCGAATTCGCGGATCTCAATCTCCACCGGATTGGTAAAATCAACCGTCTGACCCACAATGTCAGGAGTCATGACGGCTTCAGGTCCTGCAAGCTTAAGCGTACGCACAGTAATACGGTCAAGAGGCTGCTGAGTCGGCACCTGCGCCGTCACCCGATGATTATTGACATCGATAACCGATGAACCGATCTGACTGGCCACCGTAAAGTATCGCTCGATATTCTGCTCGGCTGTCACGGTCCATGTATAGTCCTGATAAATTGACAGCATAAAATGCTTGGGTTCGGTCAGGTCAAGCGGCTTCTCCAATTCCAGTGAATCAGGGAATGCTGCGCCGGGGGTTATGGCCCAGCGTGTCACCTCCACAGCGCTTATGTCGGTCGACTCGTCAAGATAAACAGTGACACTGCGTGATGCTGAGTCAATAGCTGCAGCCCTCAGTTGTCCCTCGACCTCAAACGCCGTGAAGTTGGGCTGAATCCTCGGATACGGCAGGTCATTCTTGATACATGATGTCACGCCAAAAAGCATGACGGCTACAAGCAATGCACCGATACGGCGCATACGTATATTATTACGCATACGTATATTATTAAATGTGTACACCTAATCCAAAACTTATATTAAACAAATTGAACTTGAAGTTGGCTCCACTGCTCACGCGCGAGCCTTCATCAACATTATTGGTTGTCTGGTCCTCCTTTGTGAAATGCAGGCCGAACACACCGAACGACACATTGAAGCTAAGATAGTCCATGACGAACACACACAGGCCGGGGCTGAAATTAAGAGCCGCCTGAGTGAGATTGGTACGTGTGTCGCTCAGTTCTCCCCCATAGTAACGCTTGAAGCGCGAGGAACCACTGCCGAAAGTGAGCGCCACTTCATTGAACAGCGCGAAACGCTTGGCCCGACCCAGTCCTACGTAATTGCGGTAGAACATACCTACGGAATACTTCTGGGAGTAGTAGCTCACATCACGTATAGAGAAACTCAGGTCATCGCCCATATCGAGCGACAGGCTACCGAGGTCAGCCTCACCGCGGGTATAGTCAAACTTCAGACCTATGCACTGATTGTTGCGGAAAAAGTAGCCCATCACCGGACGGATGGCATACTGCTTGCCTTTGAAGTCAAAGTCGCGGAGCACTGACAGAATCTGCACATCATCAGCGTTAAACTCGCCGTAGGATGCCGATATGCCGAACATCCACTGACCTTTAGGAATAAACAGATAGTTATAAAGCCCGCGGTCATAACGCCCGAAGTTATATTCAGGGATTATGATGCTTACAGTGTCATTGCCCACTATCACCTTCTCATCGATGTCATCAGCCGAGGAAGTCAATGAAAGCACACGTGCCGAATCGACAGATTCCGATGCATAGACCGCACTGCCTACAGCTGCGGCCAACAGAAATAATATTATTCTTCTCATCATTGTTATCAAAGATAGAATGCCACCCCGAATGACACGGAGAACAGGTTGATTTTAAAATTTGCATGCCTTGAATTGCGCTTGCTGACATATACCTGGTCAGTAGTAGCCTTTGTATGCGTATATCCGAATCCGAGCACACCAATGTTCACTTCAAGTGCGGAATAATTGTTCAGAAACATTATCAATCCGGGAGTCAAGCCAACGTTCAAGGAGAAATTACGCTCGTAGGTGCCGGTGAGGTCATCGCCCGTACCGTCAGAAATCTTCGACTGTCCGCCGCCTAAATCAAGCTGCACTTCATTGAACATGCCGAAACGCTTGTTATCGCCAAATGATATATAGTTTCGGAACACACCTGTAGCGGAGAAACTGTTGCTCACCTGATACAGATTGTCAGTATCATAGCTTGTTTCACTGTCAATCTTCACGGACCCCTCCTCAAGCTTGGTGCGCATACGCTGATATCCGAATTTACCACCGGCAGCCAGATTGTTCTTAAAGGCGAAGAGCAGCATCGGACTTACTTTGAACGAATAAGTGTCGCCGGAAAGATTCTCCACAATCAGGAACTGATAATTGTCCTGATTGCTGTGTGAATAATTGACACTGACTCCTGTTATCCACTGGCCCTTTGGCACAAAGGTTATCTGCTCAAGCCCTCTCTTGAAATGCTCCTGCGCATTCACCGAGAGGCCCGAACAGCAAATGGCGAGTGCCATTATCAGGATACGAACGGCTGATTTGTTGAATTTTTGCATCGTTATAGTCGTTACTTATTGTTTATCAATATGAAAGTGAAAGTTCGTCCACCCACAGGGCGCTCCCGAGTGATGTGGCGCTCTTTAGATCAGGTACGGTCACCACCATGGAATCCTCATAACGGATATCCCCTACCCGCGAGGTGCTTGCCATAGTTATCTTGAGTTTGGTAGCTTTTACGTCAGGACGCATATACTCCACCGGCACACTGAAAGCGGTATAGCCGGTGACGGGTATCAGCTCCATCTCTCCGCGTCCTATGGTAATCTCCTGCCCGTTTTCCACCCCTACTACCTCAACCAGTGCATAGCCGCGGTCATACGGCATGAGAGTACATGGTATATATCGGTAGAAGCCGTTGAGCGCTGACGGACGTGAGCTGAATGAAATACCCTCGCGATATGTTTCAACTCCGGTAGAAGAATCGAAAGAATAGTCGCCAAGGAACAGCTTCCCGGCAGCCTTGTGGGCTATTTCCGGCATCACCTTACTGTAGGTAGTGTATGGCTGCGATTCCTGAAGGTAGGGCTTTATCTCCGGGCCGTCAACATCCCAGGCCGTGCTCTGGATCTTCACCGCATAACCTGAATATGAATCGGCATCCGTATAGACTGACGGCTGCATATACCAGGTGTTATGATTTTTGGCCGACATACAGAATGTCTTGTCATTAGTTGTAGCCCACCCCTTAGGTGTCGACAACCGGTAGCTCACACGGTTCTGTCCGTTATATATAGGCACAACGCTCTGCGAATAGCGTCCGCCGCTATTGAGATTGCCGTACTTAATGGTTTCCTTCACATCATCGAATGTACCGTTTTCAAGATTCAGACACTTCTCTGTAGCCGCAATAACCGGAGCACAGAAATCGCCGGAAGCCGGAAATTCAAAAATCGAGCCTTTGAATTCATACCGTGTATCGGGCTGAAGTCCTGTCACTACAATGGTTCCGGCATCTTCATCACGGTCTATCACCGGCACACGCTCGCCATTGGCATAGACATGCAGGCGTGAGGTGACAAGACGGCGTGTGGCATCGTCCGGAACAACGATAGTAACGTTTGCTTTCAGAGCAAAGGCATTGACCATGATGGAATAGTCCGGGGACAGCGGACGCTTTATAACGCGTGCTATCTCCGAGCCGCAGTAGTCCAACCGTAGCGTAAACGGATCCGTTGATGCCGGCAGCGCATATACCACGGAATATTCTCCCTGATTTCCGGCAGGAGCTATTGAGAGTATCTGAGCCTGATGCCATCCGTCCTCAGGCACCGACGAAGTATATACACTGATATTACCGTCCGGAGCTACTGACGAAGATATAAGCAGCACACCACTGTCCTCACCTACTATGACATCGGCCGCTTCGATAAGCGCCACATCGGCCGGAGCGACATCAAGTGACAGTGTCACCGCATCGGAAATCTTATGATTAGTACCGGTAGCAACAAGTGTGAATTGCGAATTCTGGACGTCGCTACCTGTAAGGCGCAGATTCTTTGCCACCCCGGAAAAATCGATCTCTACGTCGCCGCTATCTTTCTGATTAATCAGAAGACCATACTGTTCCAACAGTATCTTATCCTCCAAGTCCAGATGCAATACGTCAACCTCCTCCGGCCAACCCTGCTGCAAGAGATAGTCTGATGATGTGGTGAGCATGATCTTCGACATAGGTGCACCGGCAGCATTGACGGCGAGCTTATTGTCGCTACCTACGCCCTCGGTTATCCTTACCGGACTTCCAGATATGAAACCGTATGTAGTAAGCGTGGGGGCTTTCTGCGCTATGAATTCAGGGGTGAGAGCTATGGTTATATCGTCAGTTACAATACTTTCATCAAATGACATCACTATCACCGGCACATTATCCGCCTCACGCAAAGAAGCATCGACTGTCACATGATAGAGATGCGCCGATCTGGCATTGGCCACAGTGGCTGCTTCAAAAGCCACACTCTCACCTGAACCCACAGTAACCGACATATCAAATGTGAGATTACCTGCACGGAGATATACCGGGCGCACCTCCTCGGCCGGATATGATATATATCCGCCTCCGGAGCTATGGATTATAGCGCTATATTCAGAAAAGATATTTCTGAACATGTCCGTGTACTCTACAAGAAACATTGTGGAAGCCAACTTACACTCCAACTCGGGTGCAACCACCTCCGAGGGTACGACGTTGACTTTACTGCTTGCATAGAAATAGGGAGACTCGAACCCTTCTTTGTCCTTATTGCCGGAGAAAGCTTCCAACATATACACACCCGGCTCATACGGCATATTGACATCATAACTGCTGAATCTGTCCCATGTATGGCCATATTCTCCGGATTCGGATGATACCCGGAATGACACATCAGCTGGTTCAGGCACCGGACTTACAAGCACTTTACTTACCTGCCCCGTGTTCAGAGTCACCGATGCATCCACCGTAATCTGCGGCTGTACAAGACCTATACCCCCGCGTATTCTGGTGGCCTCCTCGCTACATCCGCACAATGACGGCATCAGAACCATACCTGAAAACACACTGACGGCTGATATTTTTGCAAGATTTCTGATATCCATATATTCCTTATGCCCTAAGGTCACAATAGTTGGAACAAAATTTGTGTAAAGTTAAAGCAAATTTGTTTAACAAAAGCCCCGAAATAGCTTAAAATTAGTTAAGGACATGGCGCTTCATCTTTCTTAATTGTAACTTCGCGCCCATTATGACAAAGATACTGAAAACATCCATTGCAGCAGTACTGATACTCAGCACTGCATCGGCCGGAGCATTCAATTTGAAAGACTTACTGAAAGCCGCCGGCGGAACCGACACCACTTCCACCTCAAAATCATCGACAATAGGCAGCCTGCTCGGCAACCTTCTGTCATCCGACAAGATCACCATCAGCTCCATGACAGGCACATGGAATTACAGCTCACCGGCTGTAACATTCCGCAGCGACAATCTGCTCATGAAGGCCGGCGGTGCCGCAGCCTCAACCACGATAGTGAACAAGATTGAGCCATACTACCGCACATTAGGCCTCAATACAATAACAATGACTATCAACGAGGACGGTTCGTTCAACATGAACGTAAGAAAGATAAAGCTCAACGGCACAATATCTGAAGCGCCCGAGAAAACTGACGGACCGAACTTCGTGATGACATTCACCGCACTCGGCAGCCGACAGATAGGACAGATTGACACATGGGTGACAAAAAATGTCAATGGTGAACTGACAGTGACCTTCGATATATCCAAGTTAGTGGAACTGCTTGAAAAAGTCAGCGCCATCACCGGCAATCAGACAGCTCAGGGCATCACCTCGCTTCTATCAAAATACGACGGCGTTTGTGCCGGATTCAACCTTAAAAAATAGACAGACACGCATACAAAATCACAGCGCCCGCATCGGTACATCTGACCGGTGCGGGCGCTGCCTTATATCAGTAAGTTCAGGCTATTACTTGAATGTATAGTCGGCCTGCATTGATTCCGAAGGCTCGGAAGTAGCAGGTATATCATCAGCCGAAGCCACCACATTGACAGTGATACCGGCCGCTGCTGAAGCCAACTCCGATCCCTCCTGGGCGATATTCATAAGCAATGTCAAGGAGTGGTCGCCTACTTCCGCTTCCGCTGTGGGGACAGTCACACGATAAGGGGGCACGGGGTTGAGGTTAACCAGAGTGCCGTTGGGCAGACGGAATGAATAGGGTACTCCATCCCACCAGTAAGATACGCCACCTACTATCGCGGCATTCTTACCCTCGCGGTTTGACTTGACATATATGGAGTCGACAACCAATGTATCGCCTTTCACCACATACACCTGACGGTCAACAACCTTGGCATTCTTGTAATCAACATGAATCGAAACATCGGGCAGATTACTGTCATCATCCGAACATGCGGCCGCAATGACCATGAGCGGCAACGCTAAAAGCAAATAAACAAGCTTTTTCATAATAGTAATTAAGAGTGTAAATATTAGTTGTTAAAAATAAGTTCATCATCTTTCACATCAATCACGATAGGCACATCTTTGTCAACCTTCTGCGCCAGAATATCCTTCGACAGACGGTTAAGCACCAGACGATGGATCACGCGCTTCACAGGACGTGCGCCGAATTCCGGATCGTAACCCTCCTCGGCAAGATAATGCAACGCCGCGGGTGTCACCTTCAGTGTCACGCCATTACGCTCGAGCATCTTCTGCACGCTCTTGATCTGCAGGCCTACAATCTCTTCGATTTCCACCTGATTGAGCGGGGTGAACATAATGGTTTCATCAATTCGGTTGAGGAACTCGGGACGTATAGTCTGTTTGAGCATCTCTATAACCTGCTCCTTGGTCTTCTCGATTGTCTCGTCACGGTTTTCGTCGGTCATGGCAGCGAAATTGTCACGGATTACATTCGAGCCCATATTGGAGGTCATGATGATTATGGTATTCTTGAAGTTGACCAGACGGCCCTTATTGTCAGTCAGACGTCCGTCATCAAGAACCTGAAGCAGAATGTTGAACACATCCGGATGCGCTTTCTCTATCTCATCGAAGAGAACCACGCTATACGGCTTGCGGCGCACAGCCTCGGTAAGCTGACCACCTTCATCGTATCCGACATATCCGGGAGGCGCTCCTACGAGGCGCGACACAGTGTGCTTCTCCTGATATTCGCTCATATCGATACGGGTCATCATATTTTCATCGTCGAACAGATACTCAGCCAACGCCTTGGCAAGCTCCGTCTTACCTACACCTGTGGTACCGAGGAATATGAACGAACCGATAGGACGGCGCGGGTCGTTCAGGCCGGCACGGCTACGGCGCACAGCATCGGCTATGGCTCGGATAGCCTCCTCCTGGCCTACCACACGGTTGTGCAGCTCTTCTTCAAGATGCAGGAGCTTCTCTTTTTCGCTCTGCACCATCTTGTTGACAGGGATTCCGGTCCAGCGCGAAACCACATCGGCTATATCTTCCGAATCGACCTCCTCCTTGATCAGGGCCTTCTCACCCTGCATCATCTTGAGCTGCTCCTGAATCTCGGCATTCTCACGCTCCTTTTCCTGAACGCGCGAGTAGCGGATTTCGGCCACCTTGGCATAGTCGCCCTCACGTTCAGCTCGCTCGGCATCGAAATTAAGCTGTTCGATATCAATCTTGTTCTGCTGTATGCGGTTAATCAGATCCTTCTCTGCACGCCACTTTGCAGTATATTCCTTTTCATCCTCACGCATCTGTGCGAGGTCCTTTTCAATCTCCTTGACCTTTTCAGTATCACCCTCGCGCTTGATGGCTTCACGTTCGATCTCTTTCTGCGCTATACGGCGTGTGATCTCGTCAAGAGCCTGCGGCACAGAGTCAATTTCCAAACGGAGTTTCGAGGCAGCCTCGTCCACAAGGTCAATAGCCTTGTCAGGTAGGAAACGGTCAGTGATGTAACGTTCCGAAAGGGTTACGGCAGCAATAATCGCCTCATCGCGGATGCGCACCTTATGGTGGTTTTCATAACGCTCTTTCAAGCCTCGGAGAATAGCTATGGCGCTCGTCTCGTCAGGTTCATTCACCATCACTTTCTGGAATCGGCGTTCAAGAGCCTTATCCTTCTCGAAATATTTCTGATATTCGTCAAGAGTTGTCGCACCGATGCTGCGGAGCTCGCCGCGGGCAAGCGCAGGCTTCAGGATATTGGCCGCATCCATAGCGCCCTCCCCCTTACCGGCTCCAACAAGAGTATGGATTTCATCAATGAAGAGAATTATCTCCCCTTCGCTCTGGGTCACTTCATTGACTATCGCCTTAAGGCGCTCCTCAAACTCGCCCTTATACTTGGCTCCAGCCACCAGCGCACCCATATCAAGCGAATATATCTGCTTGCTGCGCAGATTCTCAGGAACGTCACCACGCACAATACGCTGTGCAAGGCCCTCGGCTATAGCGGTCTTACCGGTACCCGGCTCACCGATCAGCATAGGATTGTTCTTGGTACGGCGGCTCAGAATCTGAAGCACCCGTCGGATCTCCTCGTCACGTCCTATTACAGGGTCAAGCTTCCCTGAACGGGCTCGCTCATTAAGATTGATGGCATATTTGCTCAGAGCGTTATAAGTTTCCTCTGCACTCTGATCAGTAGCCTTCTTCCCCTTGCGAAGCTCATCGATAGCCCCCTGAAGTTCCTTTTCACTGAGGCCGGCATCCTTGAGCATTGTGGACGCCGGTGAATTTATCATGAAGATAGCCATCAGCATGGCCTCCAGTGTGACATACTCGTCGCCCTGCTTCTTAGCTATGTCGAGAGCTTTCTGCAGGACATCATTTGATGTACGGCTCAAATACGGCTCGCCACCCGACACCTTGGGCTGGGAAGCAAGCTCACGGTCAATCTGTGCGTCAAGAGTCTGCGCGTTAGCACCAACCTTGGCAAAGATAAACTTCACAAGCGACTCCCCCTCTTTCATCACACCTTTCAGCAGGTGTACCGGCTCGATGGCCTGATTGCCATTTGCTTTGGCAATTTCCACCGCCTTCTGGATAGCCTCTTGCGATTTAATTGTAAAGTTATTGAAATTCATAAGGTATGAAATAAATAGTTTTTTCTAATTTTTATTATAATCTTCTAACAAGTGCGGAATAACAATGGTTTGAAACATCATTCTAATTTTCCCACTATGCTCCTCACTTTTTTAAATGGCAAGACTGAATTTTGCCGATAATTGTATATCTTTGTATTTGCAAATTGCGTGCCAACTAACTTAAAAAAAGATGAAACGAATATTAATAATATTTTCACTCCTCGCCTCACTGGCCCTGAGCTCACGGGCGCAGGAGCCATTCTTCCAGCTTCCCATTGTGCCTGACTCAATAACCACGCTTGACCGCCGCACAAACTATCTGCTGGAACATTACTGGGACTTTTGCGACCTGAAGAAAGCGTTTTCCGCACGTCAGAGAATGGCACAGTCATTCAAGGACTTCATTGACCTCACCCCTTACGGCACTGCCGATGTGGTACACAAGTCTGTTGATAAATTCATCAAAAGCATTGAGAAGCGCCCGGACGATCTGCTCTTCATAGTTCACGAAGCCGAGGCCAATCTGTATGCCGACACCTCCGAGCTTATCAGCGACGAGCTGTTCCTTCCCTTTGCCCAGGCTGCCGCAAAGAACAAGAAGATTGACAAGGCCGAGCGCCAACGCTATGAACGCCTGGCCAAGATTCTTGAAAATTGCCGCACAGGACTTGTAGCCCCTGACTTTGAATACACCACTCGCAACGGAGAGAAACGCCGCTTTGAGCCGGACACCACAACAATGGTGGTCCTGTTCTTCAACAATATGGATTGCCCCGACTGCGACCTGACACGCGTGCGCCTTGATGCTGACATCAATGTGACACGCCTTATCGAAGCCGGCAAGCTTAAGGTAGTGGCCATATCACCCACTCTGCCTGACGGACAGTGGAAAGAGATTGTGGAATCCTACCCCTCGACCTGGGAAGTAGGCGCATCACCGGAAGTGAACGACCTTTATGACATACGCTACTATCCCTCGTTCTTCATCCTGAACGGCGACCACAAGCTGTATGCCAAGAATGTGGACATCTACTCCATCCTGGCGACATGCCAGCGTCTGGCAGCGCGCGACCTGCGTGACAAACATACCGCACCCGTTTCCGACAGTGGTACTGCAGAATAAGACAGGGACTAATAACGATAATCAGGCTTTTATAAAATTCACTTATGTCAAAACTTCACGACGCACTGGCTCAAGCCTTCATACGGTTCACGGGGTACACATATTCCAACATGGCCCGGCTGTTCATGCGCCTATTCGTAGGAGTAATGTTCATGCAGTTCGGAATCCGGCATCTGGTCAACTACCAGGTTCTTTGCCACGACTTTCCTACCGTACTTGGTCTGCCGTCATCCACATGCCTGATTCTGATGATCATGATAGAGCTGATATGCTCACTGTTCATCATGACCGGCTTCCTTACCCGAATCTCCACTATTCCACCCATCATCTCGATGGTGGCAGCCGAATATTATATAGTGCATGACCTGCTGCCGCACACATCCATGTACGGCCTTGACAGCACTGACCCGGGCTATCTGCCCATAATGTTTATTGGTATCTATCTGTTCATCTTGCTGGCCGGCCCCGGCAAAATATCGCTCGACTACTTCATCACAGTATTCCTGCTCGGCCGACTCGGCAAGAATGATGAGGACGAACTTGAAGAGGTATGAAGATAGCTATGCTTATATCCGGCGGTGTTGACAGCGCCGTCGCACTGCACAGGCTCGTTGAGCAGGGCCATGACGTGACCCTTTTCTACATACGCATAGGTCTTGACACGGACGAGGGCGACTGCTCGGCGGAGGAGGATATAGAAATGTGCCGGCTGATAGCATCCCGCTATGGGTTGCCGCTTGAGATAGTTTCGCTGCATGAAGAGTATTGGGAGAACGTGATGGAGTATGCCTTGCGTTCTGCCCGTCAGGGACTGACACCCAATCCTGACATAATGTGCAACAAAATGATTAAGTTCGGATTCTTTGAGCAGCGTTGGGGTCACGAATTTGACCGCACTGCCACAGGCCATTACGCATCGACCCTCATAGGCGATGACGGCCTCGTGTATCTTGCCACTGCCCCTGACCCCGTGAAGGACCAGACTGACTTTCTGGCTCGCATCAACTACGACCAGCTGTCACACCTCATGTTCCCCATCGGCGACATTCCAAAGAACGAAGTGCGCCGCATAGCTGCTGAAGCCAAGCTGCCCAATGCTTTCCGACGCGACAGCCAAGGGATATGCTTTCTTGGAAAAATAAACTACAACGACTTCCTGAAGCGCCACCTTGGCGAAAAGAAAGGCCCGATTATAGAAATTGAGACAGGAAGAAAACTCGGCGAGCACAACGGCTTCTGGTTCCACACCATAGGCCAGCGTAAAGGACTCGGACTGAGCGGAGGTCCATGGTATGTGGTGAAAAAGAACATCCATGACAATGTGATATATGTATCTGGCGGCTATGATACAGCCCGCCAATACGGACGCATGATAAATCTGGAAATGATGCACTGGATCACACGCGACCCGTGGGACGGACAGTGCGACAACCAGCCGATACTGTTCAAAAACCGCCACACCCCGGAGTTCATACCCGCTACACTGACCAGAACTTCCGATGACGAGTACCTGATTGAGAGTGCACGCGATGTCCAGGGAATAGCTCCGGGACAGTTCGGCGTGATCTACGATGCTCAAGGACGTATATGTTATGGCAGCGGAGTGATAACCGCACATAAAAATTAAATTCAACCAAATACCATGAACCCCGACGAATTGATAAGGCTTAAAGTTCTTGGCATATCATACAGCCAGATACAAAGCGGAGCTTATGCACTGATATTAGCTCAGGCCGACGGGCCCTACCGGATACCTGTCGTGATCGGAGCCGCCGAAGCTCAGTCAATAGCACTACGCATGGAAAGCATCACCCCCGCACGCCCCATGACGCATGATCTGTTTGTAAGTTTTGCGCATGCTTTCGGGGTGAAGCTACAGCGCGTGTTCATATATAGATTCGAGGACGGCATCTTCTCTTCCGAGCTTACATTCACCGACGGCGAACGGCAGGTGTGCATCGATTCGCGCACAAGCGATGCCATAGCAATAGCCATGCGTACCGGTACTCCGATATTCACCACACGTGCCATTCTTGACGAAACCGGCTTCATCATGGAGCAACAGGACGACGAATCAGACAACAATGATGAGCATTCATCTGACAGCTCGTCCTACGAAATCGAGCCTGAACCGAAACCGAAACTTGAAAACTATACCATAGAGGAGCTTGAGCGTACATTGAGCCGCCTGATTGATGATGAGAATTACGAGGAGGCAGCCAAAGTAAGTGAAATCCTCAAACGCAAAAAAGAAAACCTGATCTGATTACCTAAATCAAACTAACAATACCTGTATGTCAGCCATAAAAATCAAACTTGCAGCCATGAACTTCCTGGAGTTTGCAGTCTGGGGAGCTTATTTGACATCACTCGGCATTTATCTTGCCAACGCCGGATTAGGCGACAAAATCTATTGGTTCTACACCATCCAGGGCATAGTGTCCATATTCATGCCGGCCATCATAGGCATCGTCGCCGACCGTTGGATACAGGCTCAGCGCACACTCAGCATATGCCACCTCATAGCCGGACTGACCATGATAGCGGCATTTTACTATTGCTATAGTTCCGAAAGCGTGGAATTCGCTCCGCTCTTCGCCCTCTACACTATTTCTGTGGCATTCTTCATGCCCACTATCGGGCTGGCCAATTCCGTGGCTTACACATCTCTCAGCAAAGCCGGGCTTGATACCGTCAAGCATTTCCCTCCCATACGGGTTTTCGGCACTATCGGCTTCATAGCATCCATGCTTCTGACCAACTTCCTTATCATTGACGGAGTATCGATGCAGACTACTTATTTCCAGCTTCTATCCTCAGGCATACTCAGCATCATCCTCGCCCTGTATGCCCTGACAATGCCCAACTGCCCCACCGCCAAGGGTGGCTCATCGTCAATATCCGAGGCGCTCGGCCTCAAAGCCTTTACGCTGTTCAAGGATAAGAAGATGGCCATATTTTTCATCTTCTCCATGCTCCTGGGCGTATCGCTTCAGATAACCAACAGCTACGGCTCCACATTTATATCGGCATTCACACAGATAGCTGAGTACGCCGACACTTGGGGCGCACAGAACGCTACCGCCCTTATATCTCTCTCCCAGATGTCGGAAACCCTCTGCATACTTCTGATTCCCTTCTGCCTGAAGCGGTTCGGCATAAAAGGCGTAATGATGATAGCCATGCTCGGCTGGGTGCTCCGCTTCGGATTCTTCGGGCTGGGCAATCCCGGGTCAGGCGTATGGCTCTTCATCATGTCCATGATAGTATATGGTGTGGCATTTGACTTCTTCAATATCTCCGGCTCACTTTACGTCGACAAGCAGACTGACCCCTCCATGCGTTCAAGCGCCCAGGGAATGTTCATGCTTATGACCAATGGCGTAGGCGCCACTTTCGGAACGCTTGCCGCCGGAGCTGTGGTAAACAATTACGTATTCCGTCCCGGCATTGAGCCGATGCAAGCCATTGAGGGATGGCATATATCATGGTATATCTTCGCAGCCTATGCTCTGGCAGTAGCCGTACTGTTCTGGCTTATCTTCAAGGATGACGAAAAACCGCGCATCACGGTAGATACCGCCATTGATGACAACAACGAATTATGATACAGTTCTTTGCTCCTGACATAGCCCGGACACTTACACTTCCGGAAAGCGACTCGCAGCACTGCGTGCGGGTGCTCCGCATGCAGCCGGGCGATATGCTGGAAGTGACCGACGGTGCAGGCCACCGTCACCGCTGCCGTCTGGTGGATGCACATCAGAAGCGCGCGCTCGTTGAGATTGTATCAACAGAAACAATCCTTCCCGGCTGGTCACAGGAGATAACCGTATGCGTAGCCCCCACCAAGCATATGGACCGCATGGAGTGGATGGTAGAGAAGCTCACTGAAATCGGTGTGAATCGTATCGTGCCTGTTCTGTGCCGCCACTCGGAGCGCAAGGAGATAAAAGTGGAGCGTCTGGAAAAAATCGCGATCTCAGCCATGAAGCAATCACTGAAAGCACGGCTCCCGCAGATATCTCCCATGACACCGGTTGACAAGGTACTCAGTGCATATTCCGAAGCTCAACGATTTATATGCTACTGCGACGACGCTGTGGAACGCCGACAGATGTCGCACCTATATATCCCCTACACGGATGTATGCGTGCTGATCGGCCCCGAGGGAGATTTCAGCCCGCAAGAGGTAAGCACGGCCCTTGGCTCAGGCTGGAAGCCTGTGACCCTCGGCCCCGAACGACTCCGGACAGAGACAGCGGCAATTGTGGCCGCCGACACATTTCATATCATTGACCAATTAAATCAGAAATGAACGAGAATATTATAAAGAACACGGCTCCTGACGAAAACTTCTTCCTGATAGCCGGCCCATGCGTGATAGAAGGCGAGGAGATGGCTCTTGATATTGCCGAAACTATTGTCAACACTACATCACGGCTTGGTATACCATATATCTTCAAAGGATCCTACCGTAAGGCCAACCGCTCACGAATAGATTCATTCACTGGTATCGGCGATAAGAAAGCTCTTGAAATACTGCGTAAGGTACGTGACACATTCGGATGTCCCGTGCTCACAGACATTCACTCGGCCGACGAAGCCGCTATGGCAGCCGAATATGTCGACGTGCTCCAGATTCCGGCATTCCTCTGCCGTCAGACTGACATACTTGTGGCAGCCGCCAAAACAGGCCGTACTGTAAACATAAAAAAGGGACAGTTCCTGTCACCGGAAGCTATGAAATATGCCATTGAGAAGGTGCGCGATAGCGGCAACGAACATGTGGCTGTAACCGAACGCGGAGTAAGCTTCGGCTACGGCGACCTGATAGTGGACTTCTGCGGAATTCCTGTGATGAAAAGCTTCGGATGTCCTGTGATTCTTGACGTGACCCACTCTCTGCAGCAGCCCAATCAAAGCTCAGGGGTGACAGGAGGCAAGCCTCAGATGATAACTACCATGGCAAGCGCAGGCATTGCCGCAGGTGCCGACGGTATTTTCCTTGAAACCCACCGCAATCCTGCTGTTGCGAAAAGCGATGGGGCCAACATGCTTGCACTTGACAAGCTGCCGGCTCTGCTCGAACGCCTTTGCGCCATACGCAAGGCTATCGGACAGACTCAAGCATAATCTGCATCACCAGCACATCCTTATAACCCGAGGCGTCACGCACCCATGAGCGTAGACGTCCCGCTTTTTTAAAGCCGGCATGTTCAAACAGAGCTATGGACGCCACATTGTCAATGGCTGTCATGCACCATAGCTGATGCATGTTGAGCATCTCCCGGCAGTAGCGTGCAAACTTCTCCAAAGCCTTACCGGCAATACCGTGCCTGCGGTAGCCCGGCGCTACAAATATTCCTACCCCTCCGCGTCCTGCCGAAGGGTCGAAATCATACAGATCTATAGTGCCGCATCGCACCCCTGCTCCGGTTTCTATCATAAGGCGGAGCTGACGGGCGGAATATGGATCAGCATCATAACCGGTGGCATATTCCGAAAGCTGAAACCGCGACAACGGCGCCCTTGTGCTTCCGTGAGGCCACAGTGATGGGTCATTTTCCCATATATACAGGCAGTCGACATCCGTAGGCTCTACTGCCCGAAGCGTTATAGCGGTAGAATCAGTATCCATTACTGCGAAAATGAATCGGTAAACAGGGTACGCTGCAGGAGCGAGCGGCCAAGCGTAATCTCGTCGGTATACTCAAGCTGGTTGCCTACAGCCATGCCTCGCGCCAGCTGCGTTATCTTCAGGTCCGTGAAAGGTGCCAGTTTACGGAATATATAGAAGTTTGTGGTATCACCCTCCATTGTTGCACCGAGCGCAAGAATCACCTCCTTGACACTCCCCTCAGCCACACGCTCCACAAGTGAGTCAATCTCTATGGCATCAGGGCCGATACCATCCATAGGTGATATGACCCCGCCAAGCACATGATATAGTCCTGAATACTGACCGGTGCGCTCAATACTCATCACATCGCTCACATTCTCCACCACACATACTGTAGTGGAATCCCGACGCACGGATGAACAGATATCGCACACATCTGTCTCAGAAATATTGTGGCACACCTTACAATACTTTATATTACGGCACAGGTCAACTATGGCCGCCCCGAGAGCCTCTCCCTCGGAACGGTCACGGCGAAGCAGATGCAACGCCAGCCGCAGAGCCGTTCGCTGCCCCACACCGGGAAGCATCGACAGCCGCTCAACAGCATTCTCAAGTACCGCTGAATTATATTCCGCTTTCATATACCCTTATTAAAAACAATGTAAAGATACCAATAGGCCGGATAGTGTGCAAATTTAATCACAAGAGATTGTCGGGTCAGGATAATTGTGTAATTTTGCAGCGCGACTGACCAATGCCGGTCAGAAACCGAATTTGAACAGAAAAGAACTTCAATAGACAGAAGATAATGAAAGTAATACGCACAGCCGGTGAGCTACGCGAGGTCATGAACGAGGCCCGCGCGAAAGGACTCGGCATCGGGCTTGTTCCTACAATGGGCGCCCTGCACGCAGGACATATTTCGCTCATGGAAAGAGCACGCCGTGAAAACGATATAGTTGTGGCAAGCGTATTTGTCAATCCCACTCAGTTCAACAACCCCGAAGATCTACGCACATATCCGCGCACAGAGGAGGCGGACTGCCTCAAGCTTGAGCAAGCGGGCGTGGACTACGCATTCATCCCCACCGTCGAGGAGGTATATCCCGAGCCGGACACACGTCAGTTTGACCTCGGTCCGGTAGCTGAGGTAATGGAAGGCGCCATGCGTCCGGGCCATTTCAATGGCGTGGCACAGATTGTGAGCAAGCTTTTCGCCATGGTGGCACCACATCGCGCCTATTTTGGCGAAAAAGATTTCCAGCAGATAGCAGTGATACGCCGCATGGTACAGCTTGAGGGATTTGACATTGACATTATAGCATGTCCTATATGCCGTGAGGCCGACGGGCTGGCCCTGTCAAGCCGCAACGTACGCCTTACCCCAGAAGGACGCAAATATGCTCCGGCCATCCACCGCATTCTGGAGGAGAGCTGTGCCATGGTACCGTCAGCCGATATCGGCCAGGTTAAGAATTTCGTGACCCGCTCCATCAATGCGGTTCCCACTCTTGAAGTGGAATACTTTGAGATAGCCGACGCACTCACCATGCAGACAGCCGAAAGCTGGGACTCCGCCGGAGGCACCGTAGGCTGCATCACCGTATACTGCGGCGATGTGCGACTTATTGACAACATTATTTACACCAAAGCTACACGCTAATGATGCAGATAGAAGTGCTAAAGTCAAAGATTCACCGTGTGAAGGTGACTGAAGCCAACCTCAACTATATAGGTAGCATAACAATTGACAGCACACTTATGAAAGCCGCCGGCATAATCCCCGGCGAGCGCGTATATATCGTAGACAATAACAACGGCGAACGTTTTGACACCTATGCCATCGAAGGCCCCGCTGACAGCGGCATGATATGCCTCAACGGTGCGGCGGCGCGCAAGGTTCACCCCGGCGATATTGTCATCATCATGGCCTACGCCATGATGCCCCTGGATGAAGCCCGCGAATTCCGCCCCAGCGTCATCTTCCCGGATTCGGAAACGAACCGTCTTGTTTAATTCACACCACAACCAACACATCAGCCCAATATGTTTGAAAATCTAAGCGAACGGCTTGAGCGAAGCTTCAAATTGCTCAAAGGACAAGGTAAGATAACCGAAATCAATGTAGCGGAAACACTTAAGGATGTACGCCGTGCTCTTCTTGACGCCGACGTCAATTACAAAGTGGCCAAAAACTTCACCGATTCCGTAAAGACTAAAGCCCTTGGACAGAACGTAATCAACGCCCTCAAGCCTAAGGAGCTGATGGTAAAGATAGTCCATGACGAGCTCGTGGCTCTTATGGGTGGCGATGCCGCCAAGCTCAACCTGTCGGGCAACCCCACGGTAATCCTGATGTCAGGTCTGCAGGGTTCAGGTAAGACTACCCTGTCAGGTAAGCTGGCACGCAAACTCAAGAGCGAAAAGGCAAAACGTCCGTTGCTCGTGGCCGGCGACGTTTACCGTCCCGCCGCCATTGACCAGCTGAAAGTGCTTGGCGAACAGATCGGAGTGCCGGTCTACAGCGAGGAGGGTAATAAGAATCCCGTGGAGATAGCTCTCAACGGTATAGCATATGCCAAGGCTCATAATCTTGACCTCGTGATTGTGGACACCGCCGGACGTCTGGCCGTTGACGAACAGATGATGAACGAAATCGCGGCCATAAAGGACGCCGTGAAGCCTCACGAAACACTGTTCGTAGTTGACGCCATGACAGGTCAGGATGCTGTCAACACCGCAAAGGCATTCAATGACCGTCTGGACTTTGACGGCGTAGTGCTCACCAAACTTGACGGTGACACTCGCGGCGGTGCAGCGATATCGATACGCACCGTCGTGACAAAGCCCATCAAATTTGTCGGAACAGGTGAGAAGCTTGATGCTCTTGACACATTCCACCCCGACCGTATGGCCGACCGTATCCTCGGCATGGGCGACATCGTATCACTCGTTGAAAAAGCTCAGAACGCCTACGACGAGGAGGAAGCCCGCAAGCTTCAGAAAAAGATTGCCAAGAACCAGTTCAACTTCGACGACTACCTTTCGCAGATTCAGCAGATCAAAAAGATGGGTAACCTCAAGGACCTGGCCTCGATGATACCCGGTGTAGGCAAAGCCATAAAGGATGTTGACATCGACGACAATGCCTTCAAGGGCATCGAAGCCATAATCTATTCAATGACCCGCGAGGAGCGTCAGAACCCGCAGATAATAAATGCGAGCCGCCGCCAGCGAATAGCACGTGGTTCGGGTACAAACATTGTGGAGGTCAACCGCATGATCAAGCAGTTTGAAGAGATGCGGAAAGTCATGAAGATGGCCACCACCATGAAGAACCCCATGAAGATGATGCGCAACGTGCGCCGCCGATAACCGACACACCATACAAAACCACCATCATACAAAGAAAGTCTTATGCAGTTAATTGACGGAAAAAAGATAGCCGACGATATCAAGAAAGAGATAGCCTGTGAAGTAGAGCAGATGATAAAGGACGGCAAGAAGCGTCCACATCTGGCAGCTATTCTGGTAGGCCACGACGGCGGAAGCGAAACCTACGTGGCCCACAAGGTAAAAGCTTGCGAGCAGTGCGGATTCAAGTCTACACTTATCCGGTTTGAGGACGATGTGACTGAGGAAACTCTTCTTGAAACCATAGCATCGCTCAATGCCGATACCGATATTGACGGATTCATTGTTCAGCTGCCTCTCCCGCGCCACATATCGGAGCAGAGAGTAATCGAGGCTATTGACTACCGCAAGGATGTCGACGGATTCCACCCCGTAAACGTAGGCCGCATGAATATCGGTCTGCCCTGCTATCTGTCAGCCACTCCTGCCGGAATCATGGAACTGCTCTCACGATACAATGTTCCCACCCGCGGCGCACGATGCGTGGTGCTTGGCCGAAGCAATATCGTTGGTAAGCCCGTTGCATCGTTGATGATGCAGAAGAGCCAGCCCGGCGATGCTACTGTGACAGTATGCCACAGCGCCACCGTAGGACTGAAAGAGATTTGCCGCGAGGCCGACATAATCATCGCGGCTCTCGGTCAGCCGGGATTCGTGACAGAGGATATGGTTAAGGATGGCGCTGCAATAATTGATGTCGGTACCACCCGCGTACCCGATGCATCACGCAAGAGCGGATTCCGTCTGCGCGGCGATGTTGACTTCGACAATGTTGCACAGAAATGTTCATTCATCACACCCGTGCCCGGAGGAGTAGGTCCGATGACCATAGTATCGCTGATGAAAAACACATTGTTGGCAGCCCGGCATGATATCTATTGATTAGCTATATCACATATATCCTATGATATCACTGTTCAGCACACTACTGATATCACTGATTTCGCTTCTGACCTCCGCGCCGGAAGCGGAATTAGTTTTTGCAGGTGACGCCATGCAGCATGAGCGCCAGCTGAAAGCCGCCCGACAGGCCGATGGCACCTACGATTACTCCCCTTACTACAGGGCTTTTGAGCCCTACATCAAGTCAGCCGACTTCGCTGTCATAAATCTTGAGACAACCCTGGGCGGTACACCCTACTCCGGCTACCCATGTTTCAGCGCCCCGGATTCATACCTCCGTCCCATTATGGATGCCGGATTTGACATGGTGCTTCTGGCCAACAACCATATGCTTGACAAACGCGACAAGGGGCTGAAACGTACCGTAGCCACACTACGCAATGCCGGCATGCCGTTTATAGGCGCATACGACAATGCCGCCCGCCGCAGCGAGGTGCTCCCCTTCATCAGGGACATCAACGGATTCAAAGTGGCCTTCCTCAACTATACCTACGGCACTAACGGCATCACTATCCAGGGCGATGTGGTGGTCGATTATATTGACCGCGCTAAGATGAGCCGCGACATAAAGGCTGCCCGCGAAGCCGGAGCGGAGATAATGACAGTATGCATGCACTGGGGCGACGAGTACAAGCTGCTTCCCAATGACACACAGAAACGCCTCGCCGATTTCCTTTTCAACGAAGGGGTCGACATAATAATAGGAGGCCATCCCCATGTAATCCAGCCTATGGAACTCAGGCATAGCGACCGCCACAACAAGAATCAGTTTCTCGTCTACTCGCTTGGCAACTATATATCGGCCATGCGCAAGACCGACTGCCGCGGCGGAGCTATGGTGCGCGTGAAACTCAAACGCGACACCGCAGGCCGCGCTGTGGTCGACTCCGGAAGCTATCGTCTGGTATTTGTCCAGGAGCCGGACTCAAAACTCCGCAACTATCGCCTTGTAGAACCGGAGGAGGCTATGAAAGGTAATCTTGCAGGAGCCTGCCGTGAGTTCCGACGCAATGCGATGCGCATTTTTGACAAATATAATAAAAATGTGCCCATCGACACGATGCCGATGAGCACTTATGACAAGTAATATTGTCCATTCTGCGCCTGCCGGAAATGTCCGGATCAGAGCGTAAGCACGATATCGTTCTCGGCTGCTATGCGACGCATATTAATTATGGCGTAACGCATGCGGCCGAGCGCTGTATTGATACTTACATCTGTGGCCTCGGCAATCTCCTTGAACGACATATCTCTATAGTAGCGCATCATCAGCACCTCACGCTGATTGTCGGGAAGCACTTCTATTATACGGCGTACATCTTCATGAATCTGACGGCTTACAAGCTTATCCTCAATATTTGTATCGCTTAATTCCTTACGGTTGAGCACGTCAACATCCTCCTGATCCGATGAGACCAGATTTTCCGCCTTCTCCTGGCGGTAATAATCAATAATAAGATTGTGGGCTATACGTGTGATCCATGCCGAAAATTTTCCGGACTCGGCATACCGCCCCTGACGTAAGGTCATGATAGCCTTGACAAATGTTTCCTGAAACAGATCGTCGGCCACATCACGATTTTTTACTATTGAATATATGTAAGCGAAAACTTTTGCCTGATGACGCCGGAGCAGAATATCAAAAGCTCCGTTATCACCTTTTATATAGGCACTCACCAACTTGTCATCGGCAAGCTTAGTTGTCTTTTGCATTTACTATTCTATTTAAAATTAGAGTAGCAGTGTATCGATAGGCTTATTCTTATTAAAATTACTATATTTTCAGGCATCGCACCTGACCTTTCTCCAATAAAACATGGCAATTTGAAATGCCATGGACCACAAAAATACACAATAGTTCATGATTGAGCAAGAGAGGGCTTCGAAAATGCTGCTTTTTTAACACTTCGGTGCACAATAATTCCAATCCTTTACGTTGCCGCATAAAAAAGCATGGAGCACACCTGTTTGCACAGGCATGCTCCATTATTTAAATAAAGTTAGATGTCAGGCTATCGCCCGCGATACATTGTCAGCGGATGGCATCATATGCGGCCAGAGTCTCCTCGAAACGCTGCTCAAGGTCAGCAAGCTTATAGAGGCCGTCGGCATTCTTTTCCAGCCCCTTCAGGGTAAGAGGATATACCATGGGCGGATTGTCAAGAGAGAGCAGTTCCATATTGCGGAGCTGGTCAACACTCTGATATACGATATTGATATCGGCATATTCATTGCCGTCAGCACCTTCAAACTTCTCAATCACAATCTTTGAGCCTATAGGTGTCTTCTTCTCAATAGTGTTCGGCAATTCATATTCCTCAACACCGAGTGCGGTAGCGACAGCTGAAAGATTACTGTCATGACCTACGAGGAATGTAAACTTACGGTCAGGCGAACGGAGTTCATCATACATATACTGTATCAGCGGATGCGATACATTGACGGCCACAATAGGTGCTGTAAATAGAACATCCTGATACACATCCTTGATGTGAGCCAGCTGTGCCCACTGCTCGCGGGTAAGCGTCTTGCCGAAAGCCGCCTTTACCGAATCGGGCTCCTCATAGTACTGCAGGATGAAGGCATCCGACGCCGCGTTGAGGTCCTTAAGTGCCGAGCCTGGCTTCATAGCAGGTTCCTTGAATTTTTCAAGAACAATCTCAGTATTATAGTTGGAAAAATCCTTGAGCTTAGGATCATTTGACTTTGCCATAGGTGAGTTCTTTGTGTCCATCACCTCTTGAATGAATTCATAGTTGGGAGCTATGGCTTCGTTGATGCCTATGATTCCTTTTTTACCACCCATGCTGTTGATCTGCTCCATGGCAGTAGCCACGAATTCCGGGCTCACTTTGGTCAGCTGAGGATTGAAGAGCGGATCCATTTTACTTGGTGTATAGCGGTGATTGACCTGCACACCACCCACAGGCATGAAGCCTGAAGAGAAATATTGGGCGGTAGCAATGCAACGCTGCATGGAGTTAGCTATTACATTGAGGTCATCGGCTGTAGGCACATAATTTTCCGGGAACAATCCGGCATCCACCGCCCATTTACGGAAATACTGCCCCATCATAGTCTCCAAAGCTCCACCGCGTGAGGTCAATTCGCTCTTTGCTGAGCTCCATTTTGTCCACTGATGGGGAGTCATGCGACCAAGATCGCTCTTACTGTCGCTAAGCGGCGAGCGTATATTATGTCGGCTGAGCACTACTGCTTCCTTCAGTTTATATTTATCCTTGAATTCCTGACTGCGCTGGGCTTGAGCGCTGAGAATGGCGGGAGTTCCCATAAAGATAAGTGCGAGAGCCGCCGTAAAAATAGCTTTCATGATTTAATGCTGGTTAATGATTGCTGGAATACCGGAGTAATCCAAGTTTTTTCGTGGTTTCAGTTAGTTTTGAATCTAAAGTGTGGCGCCTTGGCTACAACCTTAGGAACGCACCAATGATTAAAATGTTCAACGCTAAGCCAAGAAAAAAATCTGAAATTATTCAGCAAAAACCATAAACTTTATTAAATCCTGATGTGTTTACATAACGAATCTAAAATCCACACCGCGGTTACACGCTATAGTAACTCATCCTATCAAACCCACTAAGCAAGAAAAAACACTGAAAGCTTAGAGCAACGTTTCAACACTTATTTATCATGAAAGCAATACGAATGACAGCCCTTCTGGCAGTCGCTCTACTCGGAGCATCCTCTGTAAACGCCCAATATGAGAACAAAATAAAAATCCAGCCCACCGGCCGAATTCTTCTTGACGGCGCCATATATCTCCCTGACGGAGAGCTTTACCAGACAACTGATGCCGATGGCAACACCATATCAGGCCCGCGGTTTGACGACGGCGCCGCCCTGCCGGATATCCGAATGGGTGCAAAAGTAAGCTACGGACATTGGCAAGCAAAAATCGATGTAGGCTACGGCTATCAGAAGCTCGGATTCAAGGATGTATATATCCAGTACAATATCGACCCCTCCAATTATCTGCGTGGTGGATACTTCGTACATCAGTTCGGACTGAACGCCGCCACGTCAAGCTCAATGAAACCTGCCATGGAGGCACCCACCACCGACGACTTTTTCAAAGCCACAGGCCGCAACGTGGGTGTAGAATATGTACATGACAAGGACCAGTTCTTCACCGGTGTAAGTGCCATTATCGACGGCACTTCAATGACAAAACCCGCCAACGAGCAGGGCAAAGTAAGTGTAGGCGGCATAACACGCCTTGTGTGGCGTCCGCTCCGACAGGAAGGACTTGTGGCACAAGTCGGCACATCATTCTGGTACCAGTCAGCCCTGCACACCTTGGAAGAGAACGGCGAACCATCCAAAGGATTTTTCAACTACACCGCCAACTTCCCCACACGTGTAAACAAAATAGGCATGCTCGATGCCTACGTAAGCGGAGCCAAGAGTGTGTTCAAATTCTCACCCGAGGTAGTCATGGCTTATGACCGTGTGGCACTCGAGGGACAGTACTACTACATGAACATAGCACGTAGCGGCAATCTTGCCAACTATCGCGCCCAGGGAGCCTACGGTATGTTGCGCGGACTGCTGATAGGGTCGGCCTACGGATATTCACACGGCGATGCGGGCCTGGCGACCCCCGCGCCAAAATCGCTCGAAATGATTGTAGGCTATAATTACACCGATGCTTCATGCAGCAAAGCCGAAATTTACGGCGGTCGCACCAACGACTACTCTGTGACACTCAACTATTACATCAACAAGTATATGCTGGCCCGTCTGCGCTATTCATATACAGATGTTAGAAACAGCTCCAAGCTTGACTACCATAAGTGCCACGTAAACACCATACAGGCACGCGTGCAGTTCATCTTCTGACCTGACAGGGCCAACCTCTCGCCAAACAGATTTTCCATAGAACCGGGCCGTCGATTTATCACCGATGGCCCGGTTTTTATGTGATGTCGCCTAAAAGTCACGCTTAAAAAATAATAATCCATCACTTATTAGCGTTATCACTACAAACCGTTTCAAACACTCACTTAAAAGAGCCTATGCAAAAAATTTCTACTCCTGAAAAAATCACTCACGCCTCTATCCGGCACAATATTAAAAGCTCGGATGAAGATACCGCCGGCATAGCTCCAAGAGAGAGCACTCTCCGCTTCATCCGGCAGTTTGCCCGCTGCTACAGCCCTTGTCAGCTCTCTATTCCGACCTCCGGAATAGTTATGAATTAATTATTTGCATAACACGGAAATAATTTGTAACTTTGCGGCGCTTTTAGGCATAATACAGCCTCAAAGCGCAAACTAACAATAATTTAACTTACAAACCGTAACATGAAGTACGAAACCGTTTTCATTTTAACTCCCGTTTTGTCTGATGTTCAGATGAAGGAAGCGGTAGAAAAGTTCAGCAAGGTACTCACCGACAACGGCGCTACCATTGTGAACGAAGAAATCTGGGGCCTGCGCAAGCTTGCTTACCCCATACAGAAGAAATCAACCGGATTCTACACACTCCTTGAATTCGACGGCGAACCCACTCTGGTGAAGAAGCTCGAAACAGCTTTCCGTCGTGACGAACGCGTGCTCCGATTCCTGACATTCCGTCTTGACAAGTACGCTGCTGAATATGCTGCAAAGCGTCGCAGCCTCAAGGCCGGCAAGCCCGTGACTGAAAAAGTAGAAGTTGAAGTAGAAGCAAAGGAGGACTAAACAATGGCACAAGCTCAATCTGAAATCCGCTATCTCACTCCCCTGTCGGTGAATGTAAAAAAGAAAAAATATTGCCGTTTCAAGCGTAGCGGCATCAAGTATATCGATTACAAGGACCCTGAATTCCTCAAGAAGTTCCTCAACGAACAGGGCAAGATTCTTCCCCGTCGTATCACAGGCACCTCACTCAAGTTTCAGCGTCGTGTGGCTCAGGCCGTAAAGCGTGCCCGTCACCTGGCTCTTCTGCCCTATGTAACCGACTTGATGAAGTAAACACCATACTCACCTTTACTAACCGCTATCAATTATGAAGATTATACTTAAGGAAGATATCGCCAACCTCGGATACAAGGACGATATCGTAGAAGTAAAGTCCGGCTATGGCCGCAACTACCTCATCCCCTTCGGCAAAGCAATCATAGCAACACCCGCCGCTCTGAAACAGCTCGCTGAAGACCAGCGCCAGCGCGCCCACAAGCTCGCCAAGATCAAGGCTGATGCCGAGGCTCTCGCAGCATCACTTGAAGGTGTAGCTCTCACCATCGGCGCAAAGGCTTCTGCCAACGGCACCATTTTCGGTTCTGTCAACAACATCCAGATCGCTGAAGCCCTTGAAAAGCTCGGCCACAACATTGACCGCAAGATCATCATCATCAAGCAGCCCGTCAAGACTCTGGGCAGCTATGTGGCAATCGTTAAGCCCCACAAGGAAGTAAGCACCGAAATTCCCTTTGAAGTTGTAGCCGAATAATCACCGGCCGATTACAATATTCATAAAAGCACTCCTGCAGAGATTTTATCCGCAGGAGTGCTTTCTCTTTTACCCCTCCGGAACGTATATGCTGAAAATATTTTTTGTATCTTTGTCGGAAATGACAAACGAGCCAACATTATGAAAAATTTAATCCAGCGGTCACTCACCGGAGTGATATACGTAGCCCTGATAGTATCACTCATCATGTTCGGCGGCACATGGGGATTTCCGCTCTTATGCTGCCTTCTGGCACTGCTCGGTGTGATAGAGTTTTTCCGCATGACTGATACCGGCGGAGGATTTGACATAACATATTGCTTTGACCTGCTCGGCTCGTTGCTGGTGGCATCACTACCGCTGTGGTACACGGAGTTCGGCATGACGGGATGCATCACAGCCATGCTTATCTACGTACTGGCCCGGATGATACTTCAGCTCTACACGCACGACTACTCTCCCGCCTCGCGGCTCGCAGGTTCGTTCATGTCACTTATCTACGTATCCGCCCCCATTGCCATAGCATCAATGCTGTACCTTACATGCGGCCCCGCCATAGTGCTCGCCATGTTCCTCATGATATGGCTCAATGACACCGGCGCATTCGTTGTAGGCTCACTGATAGGCCGCACACGGCTCTTTGTGCGCCTGTCGCCCAAGAAATCATGGGAGGGATTTTTCGGAGGGATGCTCTTCAGCATAGCGAGTGCTTTCCTTATCAAATATTGCTTCGGAACCTACAGCACTGACCTCAGCATAATGCAGCTCTGCATAATGGGCGCCGTGGTGAGCATCGCAGCCACATGGGGCGACCTTATGGAATCGATGTTCAAACGTGCCGCCAACATGAAGGACAGCGGACATATCCTTCCCGGCCACGGTGGCATCCTCGACCGCATAGACTCACTCCTCCTTGTAGCACCCTCACTATGGCTGCTGCTTATTATTGCCAACGCTTTCTAAAAAAATCAACCATAAACAGATATAGACAGATTATGAGCGACGTACGCTATAACATGCGCGGAGTATCAGCATCCAAGGAAGATGTTCACGCAGCTATCAAAAATGTTGACAAAGGACTATACCCCAAGGCTTTCTGCAAGATTATACCGGACATACTCGGAGGCGACCCCGAATACTGCAACATAATGCACGCCGACGGTGCCGGGACAAAATCGTCCCTCGCATATATGTACTGGAAAGAAACCGGCGACCTGAGCGTATGGAAAGGGATAGCACAGGACGCACTCATAATGAATATCGACGACCTGCTCTGCGTAGGAGCCACTGACAATATACTGGTAAGCTCCACCATAGGCCGCAACAAACTTCTGATACCCGGCGAGGTAATAGCCGCCATAATCAACGGTACTGAAGAACTGCTTGCCGACCTGCGCGAGCTCGGCGTGAACGCCATAAGTACCGGGGGTGAGACAGCCGACGTAGGCGACCTCGTGCGCACCATAATTGTGGACAGCACCGTGACTTGCCGCATGAAGCGCAGCGATGTGATAAACAATGCCAATATCGCCGCAGGCGATGTAATCGTGGGCCTGTCATCGTCGGGACGCGCCACATACGAGAAAGAATACAACGGCGGCATGGGCAGCAATGGACTGACCTCGGCACGCCATGATGTATTCGCCAAATATCTTGCTGAAAAATATCCCGAAAGCTATGACCGCGCCGTACCTGACGAGCTCGTCTATTCAGGAGGAATGCAGCTCACAGATCCCGTGGACGGCACTCCCCTTGACGCCGGCAAGCTCGTGCTTTCCCCCACCCGCACCTATGCCCCTGTAGTGAAGCGGCTGCTTGATGAAATGCGCCCGGCCATACATGGTATGGTCCACTGCTCAGGCGGCGCACAGACCAAAGTGATGCACTTCGTGGAGGGCAAGCATGTGATAAAGGACAACATGTTCCCCGTGCCTCCGCTGTTTGAGCTTATCCAGCGCGAATCAGGAACCGACTGGTCAGAAATGTACAAGGTATTCAACATGGGCCACCGTCTGGAGATATACATCAAGCCTGAGGATGCTGAACGCGTGATAGCCATTTCTGAAAGCTTCGGTATCGAAGCCAAGGTGATAGGACGTGTGGAGGAAGCTCCTGAGAACAAGCTCACCATCATCAGCCCGAAAGGAACATTTGAGTATTGACCGGGAAACATACACGCCCGCGTCACGATCCATGCGTAACGCAGCGCTGATTTTTGCAGCCACAATAATAGCCGCTATAATCAGCGTCTCCGCTGTGTCATGTTCCGGGAAGGGAGCATCGGCAAGTTCCGATTCGGTGCCTGACAGCGCCGGCATGCAACTATCGCATCCGCTGCCTGACACCCTGAGAGTAGGCACGCTCTACAGCCCTACATCCTATTTCATATACCGCGAAACCCAGATGGGGTATGACTACGACCTTGTGACCCGGCTCGGGGCTGACAAGAACATGACCATAGACCTTCATGTGATACCCAATCTGGCCCGCGCTGTAGAGATGCTTGATTCAGGCCTTATCGACCTGCTTGCCTACGAGGTACCGGTCACGGCCGAATACCGCGAACATGTGGTGCCGTGCGGTACTGAGACAGTGACCCATCAGGTGCTTGTACAGCCTAAGAAATCGGATAAGCCGGCTATTACCGATGTTACCGAACTGATAGGTCGGGAAGTGTACGTGGAGAAGGACAGCAAATACCACCATCGCCTTACAAACCTCAACGAGGAACTTGGCGGCGGCATCATAATAAAGCCCATTGACCGCGACACCCTGATAACGGAGGATATGATAGCTATGGTGAGCCGCGGTGAGATACCGCTTACCATAGTGGACAGCGACATAGCCCGGCTTAACAAAACGTACTACAACGACCTCGACATCACTCTCGAAGTAAGCTTTCCACAGAGAGCAGCTTGGGGCGTGGCCCCTGACAACAAATGGCTTGCTGACTCTATCGACAGCTGGATGACGCAGGAAAAACCGCGTAGACAGCAGGCAGAACTTCTGAAGCGATATTTCGAGGACTCGAAGAGCGCCCCGGTAATTGACCTGAAAATTGATTTCAGCAAGGGACGCATTTCACCGTTTGACCATCTGTTCAAAAGGTATGCCGCATCGATAGGCTGGGACTGGCGTCTGCTCGCCTCGCAAGGTTATGCCGAAAGCCACTTCGACTCAACGGTAGTGTCATGGGCCGGCGCCCGTGGAGTGATGCAGCTTATGCCCTCCACCGCACGCGCCCACGGCCTCGGAGCCGACCGGATAACCAGCAACGACCGCAATATAGCGACTGCGGCAAAGGTCATAGCGGAGCTGAACCGTACTTTCTCACCGAAAGTAAAGGATGCCGAGGAGCGTAAGAAATTCATTGTTGCCGCCTACAATTCAGGCGCAGCCCATATTCTTGACGCCATAGCTCTGGCCGAAAAGCATGGGGTGAATGCTCAGAAATGGGATGGATGCGTAGCTGAGATGCTGCTTCAGAAATCGAAACCTGAGTACTACAATGACCCAGTATGCAAATACGGATATTTCCGCGGAAGGCAGACATACGAGTACGTCAAGCGTGTGTACAGCTTCTACAATCAGGCAAAATCAAAAATAGCCAGGTAGCGACAAAACAAATAAACGTACATATTCGTTAACATTCTATAAATACCAACATTCATCAAACTGAACCAACCCTAACAACCAAAAATGAAAAAGAAGTATCTTTCAGTGGGTATTATTCTCACTTTAGCCGTTTCAATGCTCTCCACCTCATGTATCGGCAGTTTTGCCCTGACCAATAAGCTCCTGTCATGGAACCGTCAGGTAGGCAACAAATTTGTCAACGAAGTAGTATTCTTCGCATTCTGGATTTTACCTGTCTACGAGGTTTCAGCCTTAGCTGACGTACTTGTAATCAACAGCATTGAATTCTGGAGCGGATCAAACCCCATGGCTAAAGGCAAGAAAGTTATCGAGGGTGAGAACGGCCGCTATCTCGTGGACTGCGATGGCAAAGGATATACCATCACCAGTGAGACTGACGGCAGCATCGTGCGTCTGGATTTTGATGAAGCCGACAATAGCTGGAGCGTGAATGTCAATGACGAAAACTACAAGCTCATGACATTTATCGATGATACCCACGTATCACTTCCCACCGCCGATGGCAGCACCACAGTGGTTGAGCTCTCAGAGCAGGGCGTATACGCTTATCAGCAGGAAGCTGCCGGCTCAAAGCTCTTCGCATCTGCCGAATAAGCCCAATATAATAATAAACATAGAGAGGCTGTCTAACCCGTTGAAGTGACCCCAAAAGTTTTTTGTCTAACTTTTGGGGTGCAGTTCACCCGTTTAGACGGCCTTTTTTACACCATTAACTAAACAAATCGGACAATAAAAAGAAAGCGGGCGCATCTGATTGATGCGCCCGCTCGTATGTGTTATATTTCGGGAATGCGATTACTTCACGCCAAGTTTTTTCTTGATGTCGGAAGGAACAGCTTCCTTGTTGACATATATATCAAGTGTCTTGGCAAGGAAATAGGGTTCTGATACATAGAAGTAGCCGTCATAAACCTGATTGGTATCCCATGAGTTCTTAACCTTGTAGTATTTGTTGCCTTTCTGGTCAACAGCCTTACCTACGATAACCATACCGTGGTCGTCAGTGGTTTCCTGATTGTCAAACATCTGCTGACGCAGCTCCTGGGTAACTGTGATTTCCTCAACCGGGCCTTTGATGTCGAATTTTGACTTCTCACGATCGCTGTCTGAAAGCTTCACCCAGCGTGAGAGCTCGGTACCTTCCATGTCAGCCTCGTTCTTGGCCTTAGGCATAAGTGCATAGCCGTTGTTCCACTTGAATCCGCCTTCGCTCACGTCGGCAGCCCAATCTACTGAGTAGCCCTTGTCAAGAGCATTGTCAACAATAGCCTTCATCTCTTCCATAGGCACATTGTAATATGAACCCCAGAGCCAGTTGTCGGACACTTCGAGCGGGAACTGTGTATAGAAGGGGTGATGTGTGAAAGAGGTTACAGCGATGTAATCGTTCATGTCAATGGGAAGTGACTTTGCAAACGACTGCGGAGTATAGGTCTTGCCCTCGTATACAAATGTCTCGGGCAGTTCACCGAAGTAAGAATCAAGGATTCCGTTGAAGCCCTGACGCCAAGCGGTAGAGATACGCTTGTTTGACTTGCGGTTGACAGCATTCACGTATCCGGTAAGGATATCGGCAAGCTCGCCATGATTATGCTTATCCTCGCCGTAGTTCAGTCCGCGGTAAGCTTCTTCAGGAACGATACCGTAAGTGGCCCATACGTAAGGTACGTCAAGCGCGCTACCACCCTGTGAGAAGTTAATCTTCCCGTTTGTGCGGATAAACTTGTCAGCTTTGTCCTGATAGCAATGGTTGACAACAAACATCTCAGAGAGATCATACTCCTTGCCGGTCTTGCGCAGAAGTTCATCCTCGAAGAATGAAAGTGATGAGAAACACCAGCATGTACCTGACTTATTCTGGTCCTTTACCGGTGTGGTTTTCACCAGTTTCACATCAGTAAACTTGAATCCGGTGCTGTCGGGATTCACCACCTCGGCGGCAGCGCTCAGGCTGACGGCCGCGGCCATAGCAATGCATAATGATTTTTTCATGTTGTATTGATTTATTATTTTGAGCAAAGTTACGCATATTTTAGTAATTTTGCCTTGAAAAAGTAAGAGATTGTTTATGTTTACGGTTCTTTCAAAGGAACATTTTTCCGAAAAAGTAGTAAAATTAGTGGTGGAAGCCCCCCGAATCGCAAAGGCGCGGCGTCCCGGCCACTTTGTAATAGTACGTGTTGGCGACGGGGGCGAGCGCATTCCCCTCACCATAGCTGATGCCGACATTCAGGCCGGCACCATAACACTTGTAGTGCAGGATGTGGGTGTATCCACCCATAAGATATGCGCGCTGAATCCCGGAGAATGCTTCACCGACGTAGTGGGCCCGCTCGGGCAGGCCACACACATAGAGCGCTTCGGCACCGTGGTGTGCTGCGGCGGAGGTGTGGGTGTAGCGCCGCTGCTCCCCATAATCAAAGCCATGAAGGAAGCAGGCAACAGGGTTATAACCGTACTTGCCGCACGCACTCGCGACCTTATAATATTGGAAAATGAAGTGCGCCCCTACAGCGACGAGGTCATAATAATGACTGACGACGGCTCGTATGGCCGGAAAGGTCTGGTGACTGACGGTGTGGAATCGGTGATCAACCGCGAGCATGTCGATATGGCGGTCACCATCGGACCGGCCATAATGATGAAGTTTGTATCGCTTCTTACCGCCCGCTACAATGTGCCTACCATGTGTTCGCTGAACACCATCATGGTTGACGGCACCGGCATGTGCGGAGCCTGCCGTGTCACCGTCGACGGACACACCCGCTTCGTATGTATCGACGGGCCCGAATTTGACGCCCACAAGGTGGATTTCGATGAAATGATGCTCCGTTTACGCTATTGATTACAATTATGAACACTGAAAACAGTACATCAGGCATATCATCATGCCGCCAGGCTCCGTGGCGCGAGGAACTGCGCAAATCAATGACCGCACGTGAGCGAAACAGCATACCCCGCGTAAAAATGCCGGAACTCGACCCGGCCTACCGCGTGACCTGCAACGAGGAGGTCAATCAGGGACTCTCGGCCGAACAGGCCCTCATAGAAGCCAAACGCTGCCTTGACTGTCCGGATCCGCAATGCGTAACGGGGTGTCCGGTGTCAATCGACATTCCCAGTTTTATAAAAAATATTGAGCGCGGCGAATTCCTCG
>OFFL01000329.1_pt1 | contig 54506 bp, 49 predicted proteins | sample 1521391 | NCBI WGS metagenome assembly OFFL01 (sample SAMEA3504082, study PRJEB24116) | mouse gut metagenome | biome: mouse gut; feature: mouse-associated habitat; material: faeces | place: Denmark | collected 2011
ACCCTTTACGGAACGGATGCCGCCACGGCGGCAGTGGTGCTGGAGAGCCTGGGCGCCTGTGCTGTAGGCGTGAACTGTTCCGCGGGGCCTGCCCAAATGAGGCCTGTAATTGAAGCCATGGCACAGTGCACACGGATTCCCATTATCGCGAAGCCCAACGCAGGTCTTCCCTTTCTGGATGAAAACGGCATCACCTGCTATAATATGGATTCAGATACCTTTGTAGAGGAAATGCAGCTGCTGACCCGGGCAGGCGCTTCCATCCTGGGAGGCTGCTGCGGAACTACCCCGGAATTTATTGAAAAGCTCTGTCATGTCTTCGGCAGGAGCATAGCCGGTGAAACGGCCAGAAAAAATCCGGGTGTCCGATATCTGGCCTCGGAACGCCGGACGGTGGCTTTCGGTCTGGAGGATCCTTTTATAATTGTAGGAGAACGGATCAATCCCACCGGGAAAAAGAAGCTTCAGGCCCAGCTGCGGGAGGGCTGTATGGACGGTGTGCTGCAGTTTGCCCAGGAGCAGGAGGAGAACGGCGCACGGATACTTGATATCAATATGGGAATGGGCGGTATTGATGAAAAGGCCATGATGCTTCAGGCCATAGAAGAGGTGACCGGCGTCACAAATCTTCCTCTGTCCCTGGACTCCAGCCATGTGGATGTGCTGGAGGCGGCGCTTCGTTATTATCCGGGCAGAGCGCTGGTCAATTCCGTTTCTCTGGAAACGGATAAAATAGAGAAGCTGCTTCCGCTGGTGAAAAAGTACGGCGCCATGTTTATCCTGCTGCCCCTTTCGGACCAGGGGCTGCCGGAGAATATTGAAGATAGAAAGAAGATTATAAATACAGTGCTGGAACGGGCGTATGGGCTGGGCATGGAAAAGGAGGATGTGGTGGTGGACGGTCTCGTGGCCACTGTGGGCGCCAATAAAAAAGCCGCCCTGGAGACTCTGGAGACCATCCGTTACTGCAGAGAGCAGGGGCTTGCCACCATATGCGGCCTGTCCAATATCTCCTTTGGCATGCCGGAGAGAGGCTTTGTCAATGCTGCTTTTTTGACCATGGCCATCCGGGAGGGACTTACCATGGCCATTGCCAATCCCTCTCAGGAGCTCTTGTGCGGCTGCTGTCTGGCCTCGGATCTGCTTCTTGCCAGAGAAGAAGCAGATCTCCGGTACATCGAATACACAGGTACTCTTGCACAAAAACGGGAGCGGGAGACGGCCCGGAAAATCCAGGCCATGAAAGCAGAAGGCAGGCCTTCCGAAGGGGATTCAAAGGTTTCCGAAGCAGCCGACAAGCCTTCAAAAGCTGCCGGATGTCAGGATTCCTTTTCCGGCGTAGGCAATGGAATAACTCAGGAATCGGAAGATACAGGATATACAGCCCGCCTGAGGCAGGCTGTATTGAAAGGAAATCGAAACGGAATCGCCGTGCTGACCAGGGAGGCCCTGGCCGGGGAGGCGGATCCCGGGGAGATTTTGAACCAGGCGCTTCTGCCTGCCATCAACCAGGTGGGTGAGCTTTTTGATAAGGGAAAATATTTCCTGCCCCAGCTGATTGCCAGCGCCGAAGCCATGAAGAATGCCATAGAGGTGCTGGAGCCGCTTCTGCTGCAGGAGACCGGGGATGGAGATAAGCCCGTGGTAGTCATTGCCACCGTGGAGGGAGATATCCATGACATCGGGAAAAACCTGGTGGCGCTGATGCTGAAAAATTATGGATTTCGTATCATTGATCTGGGTAAGGACGTACCGAAGGAGGAGATTATCCGTGCGGCCAAAGAAAATAATGCCCGCATCATCGCCCTGTCTGCACTGATGACTACCACCATGCAGCGGATGAAGGAGGTCATCGCCTGCGCCAGGGCGGAGGGCCTGGAGGTTAAAATCATGGTAGGCGGCGCGGTGGTCACTCAGGATTACGCCCGGGAAATCGGAGCCGACGGATATTCGGCAGATGCGGCGGGAGCAGTAAAGCTGGCCAAAAGCCTGATTCAGGACTAAAATTCGGATTTGGAAAAAATAGAGGTTGAATAAAAATGCGTATTCAGCTATTGAATGAAATGCGCGTCGCAGCGCGCGGATAAGGATAAAAATGATAGGTGCAGACGCTATGGTAAAATGCCTGGAGGCAGAGGGAGTCACTGCGGTGTTCGGATACCCCGGAGTGGCCATCTGTCCCTTTTACAACAGTATCTTGGAGTCGGAAATTCGTTCGATCCTGGTCCGCACGGAACAGAATGCCGCCCATGCGGCCAGCGGAGTTTCCAGAATCACAGGAAAGCCCGGCGTATGTGCGGTTACCTCCGGGCCCGGAGCAACCAATGTGATCACAGGAATCGCAACGGCTTTTGCGGACAGCATTCCTTTGATCTGTATCACCGGACAGGTGAACAGTGAACTGCTGGGAAGTGATGTGTTCCAGGAAGCCGATATCACCGGAGCTGTGGAATCCTTTGTGAAATACAGCTATCTGGTTCGGGATGTTAATGATATTCCCCGGATTTTTAAGGAGGCCTTCCACATTGCAAATACCGGAAGAAAAGGGCCCGTGCTCATTGACGTTCCCATCGATGTCCAAAATGCGCCCCTGTCAAAGTTCAGGTATCCGGAGGAGGTATCTCTGCGGACCTACAAGCCCACCGTAAAGGGCAACATGGTGCAGATCAAAAAGGTTATTCGTGAGCTTGAGCGGGCAAAGAAGCCTCTGATCTGCGCAGGCGGCGGCGTATTGCTCGGCGAAGCGGAAGCGGCGCTGCGAACTTTTGTGGAAAAGCATGGCATTCCCGTAGTTTCCACCATGATGGGAATCGGAGTCATGCCCACGGATCACCCTCTGTATTTCGGAATGGTGGGAAATAACGGAAAGGCCTATGCCAACCGGGCCATGAACGAGTCGGAGCTTCTGATTATGGTGGGAGCCAGAGTGGCGGACCGGGCTGTGAACCAGCCGGAGCTGATCACCCGCAACAAGGTGTTGGTGCATATTGACGTGGATCCCGCAGAGATCGGTAAAAATGCCGGTCCTACCATACCGCTGGTGGGAGATGCAGGACATATTTTTGAAGACCTGAATAAAGAAGAGCTGGAATGCAGCTGCCGGGAGTGGGTGGAAACCCTGGAAGGCTACAGGACTGCATTGGAAAAGGAGCGGAATCCGGATCCGGACTTCGTGGATCCGGCAGGATTTATTACCGCTTTGTGTGAAAACATGAAGGAGGATGCCGTCTATGTGGCGGATGTGGGACAGAATCAGATTTGGTCCTGCGGCTATGCCAAAATCAAAAAGGGGAAATTTTTGACCTCGGGGGGAATGGGAACCATGGGCTATTCCATTCCTGCGGCCATGGGGGCCAAGCTTGCCGCGCCGGACAGGCAGGTGGTGGCTGTCTGCGGGGACGGCTCCTTCCAGATGTCCATGATGGAACTTGCTACCATGCGTCAGCACAATATTCCCGTGAAAATTGTAGTACTGAAAAACAATTATCTGGGCATGGTGCGCCAGTATCAGCATTTTACCTACCGGGACAATTATTCCGTGGTAGATCTGTCGGGGAGCCCTGATCTGGAAAAGCTTTCCGCCGCCTATGACATGGCGTTTCTGCGTCTTACAAATATGGAAAAATGCCGGGAGGTAATTGATGCCTTTTTAAAAGACGATGCATCGGTGCTGCTGGAATGTGTGATCGATCCCATGGATCTGGTATAGAATATGCCGCCAAAGCGGATCAGGGGGTATGGAAATGAACAAAATGAAGACGAGAATCTATTCGGTATTGGTGGAAAACCGCTCCGGTGTGCTGTGCAAGGTGGCCGGCCTTTTCTCCAGAAGGTGCTTTAATATTGACAGTCTGGCGGTGGGCGAGACGGATGACAGCAAAGTATCCTGCATGACCATTGTCAGCAGCGGCGATGAACGAACCATCGAGCAGATTGAAAAACAGCTGAACAAAAAGCTGGATGTAATTAAAGTGAAGACCTTCTCGGAAAGACAGTGTATCACCCGGGAGCTGATGCTGATCAAGATCAGATACAATAAAAGCAACCGCCGGGAGATCATGGAGCTTTGCGAGATCATGAAGGCAGAGATTGTGGATATGTCAAAGCACTTTATGATGATCCAGATCTGCGACACGCCTGACAGAATCCGGCTGATGATCAGCATGCTTCAGTCCATCAGCATTGTGGAGGTGGCCAGGACAGGAACGCTGGCCTTATCAAAATGCTGTGAAAATGAAGAGAACCGATGAGAAAATGCAGGGCTTTAGCAATGTAAGGTTTTAAAATACTAAAGTGTTTTAGGTTGACATTCCTTTTGGAACTTGATATGATAACGAAAAGATTTTCAATAAAGCTATGTAGAGGTGTGTTTTATGCGGAAAAAGGTTTTTCAGTTGTTGGTGGACAATACATCGGGTGTGCTGAGCCGCATTTCAGGCCTGTTTTCCAGAAGAGGCTATAATATCGAAAGCATTACCGCAGGGGTCACGGCGGATCCCCGTTTTACCCGGATTACTATTGTGGCCTCCGGAGACGACGAAATTTTGGAGCAGATTGAAAAGCAGGTGGCCAAGCTGGTGGATGTCCGGGATATCAAGGAGCTTAAGCCCGAGGAAAGCGTTTACCGCGAGCTTATATTGATTAAGGTCCGGGCTGACGCCGGGCAGCGGCAGAGTATTATTGCAGTCACGGATATCTTTCGGGCAAAAATAATTGATGTGGCTACGGAAAGCCTTATTATTGAGCTTACAGGAAATCAGCAGAAGATTGATGCCTTTATCGACCTTCTGGACGGCTATGAGATTCTGGAGCTGGCCAGGACCGGTATCGCCGGTCTGGGAAGGGGAACTGAGCATATTACTTACATTGAGCAGTGAGATATACTGTCTTTTGCGGCAGTATAAAAAATGTGAAGAAGCGTTAGCTCCAGGTGAAACCTGTCAGTTATAAATTGTGCAAAGGAGAGAAAAGAGATGGCAAAAATATTTTATCAGGAAGATTGCAACCTGTCCATGCTGGAGGGAAAGACCATTGCGATTATCGGCTACGGCAGTCAGGGTCATGCTCATGCGCTGAATCTGAAGGATTCGGGCTGCCATGTGATCATCGGCCTGTATGAGGGCTCCAGATCCTGGGATAAGGCAGTGAAGCAGGGCTTTGAGGTTTATACCGCGGCGGAGGCGGCCAAGAAGGCTGATATCATCATGATCCTGATCAATGATGAGAAGCAGGCGGATCTGTACAAAAAGGATATTGAGCCCAACCTGGAGGCAGGCAATATGCTTATGTTTGCCCATGGCTTTAACATTCATTTCGGATGCATCGTTCCCCCTGCGGATGTGGATGTGACGATGATCGCCCCCAAGGGCCCTGGACATACCGTCAGAAGCGAATATCAGGAGGGCAAGGGTGTTCCCTGCCTGATCGCCGTACACCAGGATGCCACCGGAAAGGCGCAGGACATGGCGCTGGCGTATGCGCTGGGAATCGGCGGCGCCAGGGCGGGTGTGCTGGAGACCACCTTCCGCACGGAGACAGAAACGGATCTGTTCGGCGAGCAGGCTGTTTTGTGCGGCGGTGTATGCGCGCTGATGCAGGCAGGCTTCGAGACTCTGGTGGAAGCGGGCTATGACGAGAGAAACGCATACTTTGAGTGCATCCATGAGATGAAGCTGATCGTGGACCTGATCTATCAGAGCGGCTTCGCGGGAATGAGATATTCTATTTCCAACACCGCAGAGTATGGCGACTACATCACCGGCCCCAAGATTATCACCGAAGATACGAAAAAGGCCATGAAAAAAATTCTCAGCGATATCCAGGACGGCACCTTTGCAAAGGACTTCCTGCTGGATATGTCTCCTGCGGGCAGACAGGTTCACTTCAATGCCATGAGAAAGCTGGCCGGCGAGCATCCCGCGGAGAAGGTGGGCGCAGAGATCAGAAAGCTCTACAGCTGGAACAATGAGGAGGATAAGCTGATCAACAACTAAAGGATCAGAAAAATTTTGGGGCCCTGTGCTGGCAGGTGCGTCAATTAAGGGACATCCCTGCCGGGATGTCCCTTTTCCTTAAAATATCTTTAGAATTTCTTATGAATTCCCTGTAGCTTCAATTTATTTTTATTGCATATACTAGCCTCAGCACAGTACCAAAGGAGGAATTTTTATGGACCTATCTACACTTACCTTATATTTTACGAAATATGGGGCAATTGCCATTTTTATCATTGTTTTTTTAGAATATCTAAATTTACCCGGATTTCCCGCCGGAATTATCATGCCTTTGTCGGGAGTGATGGCTGCCAGGGGAAATATCCATTTTTTCTGGGTCATGGTGATCACGGTCAGTGCGGGGCTGCTTGGGAGTCTCCTTTTATATGCCCTGGGTTATAAGGGCGGAGAGATTTTTCTGAGGGCTTACACAAAACGCTTTCCAAAACAGAAAGAAGGCCTGGAAAAGAATATAGAATGGGTACGGCAGAAGGGGGCCGTAGGTGTTTTCATAGCAAAGCTGATGCCTATGATTCGAACCATTGTATCAATCCCCGCCGGCGTTCTGAAGATGCCCATGCGGCAGTATTTGATCAGCTCCACCCTGGGAATTTTTGTTTGGAATTTTGTGTTTGTAGGGGCCGGGTACATCATGGGAGACCAGGTGTTTAAGCTGTTGGGCGCGGCCTGAGCCCCGGAATTTTCAATTCCGGGAATGGATACGAGGATCATATTTTTATCGGGGGAAAGACATGAAAATCGCATTGATGACAAACAATTACAAACCGATAATGGGAGGTGTTCCCATTTCCATAGAGCGGCTTGCCAGAGGGCTGGAGGACATGGGGCATCAGGTAACGATCTTTGCTCCTACTTATCAGGAACAGCAGCAGGAAGAAAATGTATTTCGCTATGCCACCTGCATGAAGCATTTTATCGGAGGCATCGTCCTGCCGAATCCTTTTGACCGGCGCATTGAAAAAGAGTTTCGGAAGCAGGAATATGACGTAATCCATGTTCACCATCCCATGCTGATTGGACGCACGGCCGTGTATCTGTCCAGAAAATATCATATTCCGTTGGTATTCACCTACCATACCAGATATGAACAATACCTGAGCTATGTGGGCGCTGTTAAGCTTATGGAAAATCGGGCTTCCCGGGAAAAGGGAATCGGTGTGGGCGCCTGTGCGGGAATCCTGCATCTGATCAAGGATAAGCTGATGCCGGCGTATCTGCATACCTTTTTGAAATATTGTGATTTTGTGTTTGCTCCCACGGCGGGGATTCAGGAATATCTGAAACAGGTCTGCGGATTATCCCCGGAAAAGCTGGGAGTCCTTCCCACCGGCATCGAAAAAGCAAATTTTCAGGTGACGGACCAGGAAAAACGCCAGGTCAGAGAAAGCCTTGGGGCGGAGGAATGCCCGCTGTTTCTGACAGTGTCCCGCATGTCCCATGAAAAAAATGTGGAATTTCTCATAGAAAGTCTTCGGCTGCTGAAGTATTCCCATGGAAAGGATTTCCGTATGGCCTTTGTGGGAGACGGGCCCGACAGAAAAACATACGAAGCCGACTGCCGGAAAGCAGGACTGGAGGAAAATGTGATTTTCACAGGAATCGTTCCCAACGAAGAGATTCCTCCCTACTTTGCCGCTGCCGATGCATTCCTTTTTGCTTCAAAAACCGAGACCCAGGGAATCGTGATTCTGGAGGCTCTCGCGGGGGCTTCTCCGGTGATTGCCGTGAAGGCTTCCGGCGTTTCCGACCTGGTCACTCCAAAATGCGGAATACTGACCAGAGAAGATCCTGAGGCGTTTGCGGAAAGTACGGCTGATTTTATTGACCGGCGCATGGGCAGGTCAGGAATGGAGGAAAATGCCTTGAAAACGGCACAGCAATACAGGGAAGAAGCGGTTGCTTTCAGGGCAGTACATTATTATAATAAGGTTATTGCAGGCAAAGCGGCCCATCAGGAGACCGTGTCTACAAGGGCCCGGCTTGGGCAATAGGAATTACCGTCACTTTACGGATAGACATAAAAAAGAATGACAGCTTAGGGAAAGGGACAAAGGATCTATGGAAGGCAAGTATCGTATTTTAGTGGTGGAAGATGACAAGGATATCCGGGGTGGCATTGAAATATACCTGAAAAGTCAGGGCTATGAGGTATTTCAGGCTGCCAACGGAGCGGAGGGGCTAAAGATCGCGGAGCAGGAGGAGATCCACCTTGCCATCGTGGATATCATGATGCCGGTTATGGACGGAGTCACAATGCTGATGAAGCTTCGGTCTCAGAATCTGGATTTCCCGGTGATCATGCTTTCGGCAAAATCTGAGGAAGTGGATAAAATCATGGGGTTGAATATGGGGGCGGACGATTATGTGACAAAGCCCTTTACGCCGCTGGAGCTTCTGGCAAGGGTTAATTCCCATCTGCGCAGATATTCCAAATATCTGTCGGCCCTGAATGAGGAAAGCGGAAAGGATCACATTTACACCATAGGAGGTCTGGAGCTGAATGAGGATACCGTGGAGGTTTCCGTGGACGGGGAGCCTGTAAAGCTGACTCCCATGGAGTTCAAAATTGTTCAGCTTTTGATTAAGAATCCGGGAAGGGTTTTTTCGGCAGATGAGATATACGAGCGAATCTGGAACGAAAAAGCCGTGAATACGGATACGATTATGGTACATGTGAGAAATATCAGAGAAAAAATAGAGATCGACCCCAAAAATCCAAAATACCTGAAGGTGGTATGGGGCGTGGGGTATAAGATTGACCGGCAATAGGAAGGTGCAAGGCAGGTGGTATGGGAATATTCAGAGGAAGGAATAAGAAGGATTCCGGGACAGAATCAGTGTCTATGGCGGAACATAAGAAGAAAAGAAGGCTTTCTCCCCTGGGCAGGGCAGCGCAGGCCAGGCCATGGATATTATGGGGGGGTATCGTGTGCCTCGCAGCCTCAGCGGTGCTGTCCTCCTTCTACAGTGTCCTGCGGACAAATGCGAAAAAGAGCGCCCGGGATCCGATTGAAACCTATGAAAATATTGATTGGCTGTACCAGAATACTTTTCTTCTTTACCGGGACCTGCATAACCATGTAAATCAACAGCAGGCGGACTATGCCGGAATATTTCTTCAGGCAGATGAACCCTATAAGTGGATGACTTCCCGGGAGATTATGGGAAATGAGCTTTTGTGGAATATTCTGTGTTCAGAAGAATATTTCGAAGAAGGGGAGCAGACTCAAGACTATGCTTTTTCCCAGGAAGAAATAGATGCCCTGGAGGAACTCACTGAGGATGAATTTCACCAGATTCGGTCTGAGGTTCTGGAAATAGAAAACAATTTTCAGATTCTGGAATATACCTTCAGCGGGCTTAACAGCAATTTTGATTATATCATAAAGGATCATAAAACCGGAAAATATGTGACCAACATGGCAGAATCAGAACTGGATAGACTGGACCAGGACAAAGCTTTTCTTCTGAGCTTTTGCTTTGACGAAAACGGAAACGTTTCCATAGGAGACCAAATCTACGGAAGCGACGAAAACCAGATCAGGAAGTATGCCAATGAAATCATACGGAAAAACAGCTTTTACCATATGCTGGAAAACAATATAACATATTTTTCCAGGTATGGAAACCTCAAAAAGCCTGCGGACTTTACTGTAACCTATGCCATCTCCAGAGACGCTCTGGAGAATTCTCAGGCAGGCAACTTTGTTCTGAGGAGTATGCACATAGAGGATGAGTATTATGCGTATGCATATACAGAGCATTACATTCATCCTGCCAATCCCTATATCCACGCCGGCGCGGGCGGTATTCTTATGCTCTGTATGACTGCGGCATTTCTGCTGGGATGCTTTCTTCCGGTGTTAAAGAATACACAGCCGTACCAAAGCGAAAAGATATGTGCACTGCCCTTTGAAATACTGTTTTTTGCAGGCTGTATTTTATTTTCCATGGGCGGTATGATAATAGAATTTATTGCCCTGGTGGCCGAAGGAACTGCGACAAACGCCTTGATAGAGTATATGGGAACAGGTGTGGATGCGGCTCTGTTTCTTACGGGAGCCGGAAACCTGTTGCTTCTTTCCCTGTACTTTTTCGGCTGGGGGTGGCTGGGAATCTGTGCCAGAGCCATTCCCGGCCTGGGACTTAGAAAATATATCCGGGAGAAAAGTCTGATTTATCGGTTTTTCCCCTTCATAAAGAGTAGATTTATACGTGCCTGGCGTCGTATCGAGCATATGGATCTGACCCGGAATGCCCATTGGGCAATATTAAAGATTGTACTGATTAACGCAGTGGTTCTTTTCCTGATCAGCAGTCTGTGGATCGGGGGCGCTGCCTTAACAATCGTCTATTCCGTCCTGCTTTATCTGGTCCTGAGAAAGTATATCAGCGATCTTCAGAAAAAGTACAGGATTCTGTTAAAGGCTGTGGATGAAATGGCGGAAGGAAACCTGAATGTAACAATTAATGAAGATCTGGGCGTATTTGAACCTTTTAAGCCCCAGGTCATCAAGATTCAAAGCGGTTTCAGGAAGGCCGTGGACGAGGAGGTTAAGAGCCAGCGTATGAAAGCGGAGCTTATTACCAACGTATCTCATGATCTAAAGACGCCTTTGACGGCAATTATAACATATGTAAACCTTTTAAAGACAGAGAATATTACAGAAGAGCAGCGCAGAGAATATCTGGATACTCTGGAGCGGAAATCCATGAGGCTGAAGGCTCTGATCGAGGATCTTTTTGAGGTGAGCAAGGCCAACTCTCAGAATATAACGCTGAACATCATGGACATTGATATTATGAACCTGATTAAACAGGTGGCCTTTGAAATGTCCGATAAACTGAAAGAATCCCAGCTGGATATACGAATGAGCCTGACGGATGAAAGAGTGGTACTGCCTTTGGACAGCCAGAAGACATACAGAGTCTACGAAAATCTGTTTGGCAATATTGCCAAGTATGCCATGCCGGGAACCAGGGTCTATGTCAACGGTTTTCGGATCGATGATACGGTAGTGATAACATTGAAAAATATATCCGCCCAGGAAATCACAATAGAATCCTCCGAGCTGACGGAACGCTTTGTCCGGGGAGATTCCTCCAGAAACACAGAGGGAAGCGGTCTGGGTCTGGCCATTGCAAAGAGCTTTACGGAGCTTCAGGGCGGAAGTCTGGAGTTGGAGGTGGACGGGGATCTGTTCAAGGTCACCACCACCTGGCGTACCACGTAGAAAGGCGGGTGTCGGATGTATCCTGTAATGTCGCTTTTGATGATAGGAGTCGGTATTGTTTTGGTATTTTCTGCCAAAAAGGTCAGTCAGAAAAACGTGGCCGTGGCAGGAATGTCCGGCATTTTGGGAACATTTATGATCGTGGCCGGACTGGGAGCCCTGTGGTTTCTGATGACAGGACGGATCGCCCTGCCGCTGGGGTAGGAGGACTGTCTGCGTCGAAGCCGAGAATTAATGGCTGAACGGTTGGTTATAAAAAATCAATAACTAGTGTTTGAAACATATTCTGAATTGTGCTATCATGATTGAAACGAATATTCGGGAAGGCATGGTAAAAGAATATGGGAATGACAATGACTCAGAAGATTCTGGCCGCTGCGGCAGGACTCGATCAGGTTCAGGCGGGACAGTTGATTGAGGCAGATCTTGACCTGGTGCTGGGCAATGATATCACGAGCCCGGTGGCCATTAAGGAAATGGAAAAATTCAGGACCCAGGGCGTTTTTGACAAAGACAAGATTGCTCTGGTTCCTGATCATTTTGTGCCAAACAAGGATATTAAATCGGCGGAGCACTGTAAGTGTGTAAGGGAATTTGCCCGCAAAAACCAGATCACCAACTATTTCGAGGTGGGAGAAATGGGTATCGAGCATGCCCTTCTGCCGGAAAAGGGTCTTACCGTAGCCGGTGACGTGATTATCGGAGCAGACTCTCATACCTGTACCTACGGAGCACTGGGAGCTTTTTCCACTGGAGTGGGAAGCACGGACATGGCAGCGGGAATGGCCACGGGAAAGGCCTGGTTCAAGGTGCCTGGGGCGCTGAAATTTGTACTTACCGGTAAGCTGGGGAAATGGGTCAGCGGTAAGGATGTGATTTTACATATCATCGGAATGATTGGCGTGGACGGCGCTCTGTATAAATCCATGGAATTTACGGGAGACGGCATTGCAAATCTGTCCATGGATGACCGCTTTACCATTGCCAATATGGCCATCGAGGCCGGCGGGAAAAACGGAATATTCCCGGTGGATGATCTGGCGGTGGAGTATATGAAGGAGCATTCCGGACGGAGCTTCCGTATTTTTGAAGCGGATCCCGATGCCGTATATGACGCGGTCTATACCATTGACCTGAGTTCTCTGCGTCCTACGGTGGCGTTCCCTCATCTGCCGGAAAATACCCATACCATGGATGAGATCAAGACCATGGAGCCTATTATGATCGATCAGACAGTCATCGGCTCCTGTACCAACGGCCGGCTGAACGATCTTCGATGTGCGGCGGAGGTTTTAAAGGGCCGGCATGTGGCAAAGGGAATGCGGTGCATCGTAATTCCGGCCACCCAGGCCATTTATATGCAGGCCATGGAGGAAGGGCTTCTGAAAACCTTTATAGAAGCGGGAGCAATTGTCAGCACGCCCACCTGCGGTCCCTGTCTGGGAGGCTATATGGGCATTCTGGCAGAAGGGGAGCGCTGTGTGTCCACCACCAATCGCAACTTTGTGGGGCGCATGGGACATACATCCTCCGAAATATATCTGGCAAGCCCGGCAGTGGCTGCTGCCAGCGCCGTGACCGGAAGGATTTCCGGCCCGGAGGAGCTGTAATTTGTGCCGCTAAAGGCGCCATGACCAAAAAGTATAAAGGCATAGGGGTATGAGAATATGAATGCTAAAGGAATCGTTTTCAAATACGGCGACAATGTGGATACGGATGTAATTATTCCCGCCAGGTACTTAAATTCCTCGGATCCCGCAGAGCTTGCGGCCCACTGTATGGAGGACATCGACAAAGAGTTTATAAAAAAGGTAAAAAAGGGCGATATTATTGTGGCTGATAAAAATTTCGGCTGCGGCTCATCCCGGGAGCATGCACCCATAGCCATCAAAGCCGCCGGCGTCAGCTGCGTCATCGCCGAGACCTTTGCCCGGATCTTTTATCGAAACGCCATCAATATAGGACTTCCCATCATCGAATGTCCCGAGGCCAGCAAAGGAATCGAAGCAGGGGATCAAGTGGAGGTTGATTTTGATTCCGGTGTCATCACAAACATAACAAAGGGAACCTCCTTCCAGGGACAGGCTTTTCCGGAGTTCATGCAACGGATCATCGCATCCGAGGGTCTGATCAATTATATTAACAACAATCAGTAAGCAGCAGCGGGCATCCCCGGCCGGGGGTGCCTGCATTTTGCTGTGTTCGAGGTGATCTTATGAAGAATCAGTCTTCAGCAAAATATGAAATTGACATGTGTAACGGCCCTCTTTTGGGAAAGATATTATTATTTTACATTCCGCTGATGCTGTCGGGAATTCTGCAGCTGCTTTTTAATGCAGCGGATATTGTGGTGGTGGGGCGTTTTGCAGGAAATGAGGCCCTGGCGGCGGTAGGCTCTACCAGCTCTCTGACCAATCTGATCGTAAATCTGTTTATCGGACTTTCCGTGGGAGCCAACGTGCTGGTGGCGAGGTTTTACGGAGCCGGTCAGGAAAATGAGCTAAAGGATATGGTTCAGACTGCTGTGGCATCCTCCGTGATCGGCGGTGTCATTTTGATTTTTGCAGGCTTTTTCGTCTCCGGTCCGGCCCTGACCCTGATGGGCACTCCCGAGGATGTGATCGGTCATTCCGTGTTGTATATGCGGATCTATTTTGCGGGAATGCCTTTTATGATGGTCTATAACTTCGGAAGCTCCGTGCTCCGCGCCGTGGGAGACACCAGGCGGCCCCTGTATTATCTGTTGGCAGCCGGCGTGGTGAACGTGCTGCTGAACCTGCTTTTTGTAATTGTTTTTTCCATGGGTGTTGCCGGTGTTGCCCTGGCCACGGTGATTTCCCAGGCTATTTCCGCGGCTTTGGTGGTCAGATGCCTGGTTCTTACGGACAGCGTTTACAGGCTGGAGCTGAAGGGGCTTCGGATTGCTCCCGACAAGCTGGCGAAGATGTTCCGGATCGGTATGCCGGCTGGAGTCCAGGGCGCCCTGTTTTCTATCTCCAACGTATTGATCCAGTCCTCCGTGAACAGCTTCGGCTCTGTGGCCATGGCGGGAAATACTGCCGGAAGCAATATAGAAGGCTTTGTGTATACTGCCATGAATTCCTTTTCTCAGGCGGCAGTCAGCTTCTGCGGGCAAAATTACGGGGCCAGAGAGTTTAAAAGAGTGGGAAAGGTGCTTGTAATCTGTGAAGGGCTGGTAATCGCCGTAGGGCTTGTCATGGGAATCGGCGCATATTTGGGTGCAGGCTGGCTGCTCCAGCTGTATTCTCCGGATCCGAAGGTTATCGGCTATGGTATTCTGCGCATGTCCTACATCTGTGTTCCCTATTTCCTGTGCGGTATGATGGACGTAATTGTGGGCGCTCTGCGGGGCATCGGCTATGCGATCATGCCCATGCTGGTATCCCTTACCGGCGCCTGTCTGTTTCGGGTGGTGTGGATTTATACAATTTTTCAGCAAAACCGCACTTTGGAATGTCTTTATCTTTCATACCCCATAAGCTGGGGATTGACCTTCCTGGTACACCTGGTCTGCTTTGCGGTGGTGTACAGGCGGCTCTTCAAAAAAGAACCTGTGACAAAACCTGTCACAAGGGATTGAAACATATGTTCCTGCATGATATAATGTCCACGCAGGCAATGAGCCGCACAAAAATGTGTTATAATTCCGGGGGCGCAGAGGGAGTTTCATATGATAGCATTTGTTTATGGAAATATTGACAGTCTGGCAGAGGATAATGTTGTGCTCGATGTAGGAGGTATGGGCATCAATGTGAACATATCCGCAGACACGGCTTCCAGGCTTCCCCGGGTAGGAGAAGCAGTGAAGCTGTATACCTATACCAGCGTAAAGGAGGATTCCTTTCAGCTGTTCGGTTTTTTGTCCGCCGGCGACCTTGAAATGTTCCGGAAGTGTATTGGGGTAAACGGAATAGGGCCCAAGGGCGCGCTGGCCATCCTCTCCGCACTGGATGCGGATTCTCTGCGGTATGCCATTATGTCCGGAGATGCGAAGGCCATCTCAAAAGCGCCGGGCATCGGAACCAGGACGGCAGAGCGCCTGATTTTGGAGCTGAAGGACAAGATCCGTATCGACGATGCTCTGATCGACAGGGATATCCGGGAATACGGCGCAGGCTTCGAGCCGGATGACGCAAGCCCTCAGAAAAAAGAGGCAGTGGAAGCTCTGGTGTCTCTGGGCTACGGGCGTTCTGAGGCGGTAAAGGCTGTAAACGCCATAGAAGGGCTGGAAAACATGGATTCCGGAGCCGTTCTGAAAGCGGCTCTGAAAAAGATGTTTTAGGGCAATTACATTTTAGGAGGCTCATATGCCCAAAAGAATGATAGAAACCGACATAACGGAAGAAGATGTTACAATAGAGGGCTCTCTGCGCCCTCAGACCTTAAATGATTATATTGGTCAATCAAAGGTCAAGGAAAACTTAAAGATATACATTGAAGCGGCAAAGCAGCGAGGGGATGCGCTGGATCATGTGTTGTTCTACGGCCCTCCCGGGCTTGGAAAGACCACCCTGGCCGGCATCATTGCCAATGAAATGGGAGTGCACCTGAAGGTCACCAGCGGCCCGGCCATCGAAAAGCCCGGGGAAATGGCCGCTATCCTCAATAACCTGGAAGAGGGGGATCTTCTTTTTGTGGACGAGATCCATCGGCTGAACCGTCAGGTGGAAGAGGTACTGTACCCGGCCATGGAGGATTATTGTATCGATATCATGATCGGTAAGGGTTCCACGGCCCGCTCTGTCCGGCTGGAGCTTCCCAGATTCACCTTAGTGGGTGCAACCACCAGGGCAGGACTTCTCACTGCGCCTCTGCGGGATCGCTTTGGAATGATTTATCATCTGGAGTTTTACTCCGTGGAAGAGCTTCAGCTGATCATTCTGCATTCTGCCAGGGTTCTGGAGGTGGAAATTGAGCCTGCAGGAGCTTTGGAAATGGCCCGCCGCAGCCGGGGAACCCCGCGGCTTGCAAACCGCATTCTGAAGAGGGTCAGGGATTTTGCACAGGTGAAATATGATGGGATCATCACAGAGGAAGTGGCCCGCACGGCTCTGGATCTGATGGATGTGGACAGACAGGGCCTGGATCATATTGACCGAAATATTCTTCTCACCATGATCCAAAAATTTGAGGGAGGCCCCGTGGGCCTGGATACTTTGGCCGCCGCTATCGGAGAGGATGCAGGCACCATCGAGGATGTATATGAGCCGTACCTGATCAAAAACGGCTTTTTGAACCGGACACCCAGGGGAAGAGTGGTTACGGAGGCGGCTTACAGACACCTGGGACTGCACCTCTAAACTATTGCCATTTATGCTTGCCTGTAAACGGAATATGATATATAATGAAAGTGTCATAAAGAAGACCAAATCATTGACCTTTACAAAGGAGTATCAGTATGCCTTCTAAAACAGACACAGAGGTGATCATAGGCGGCAAGGTCTTTACTCTGAGCGGCTATGAAAGCGAAGAATACCTGCAGAGAGTTGCTTCTTATATCAATAACAAGATCAACGAATATAATAAAGTGGACAGCTTTCGCAGGCAGCCCATGGATACGCAGGGGGTGCTGCTTCAGCTGAATATAGCCGATGATTATTTTAAAGCCAAGAAGCAGATCTCTATTCTGGAGGAGGAGCTCCGTGCGAAGGATAAGGAGCTGTATGAACTGAAGCACGAGCTGATTTCCGCTCAGATCAAGCTGGAAAGCTCCGAGGAGCAGGTCAAGAGTCTTCAGCAGGATCTGAATGAAAATTCTAAAAAAATCGTGCGTCTTGAGACGGAGCTGAAGAAAAAATAGTGTTCTGATGTAAGTGCAGAATTTCGGCAATAAGATAAGTAAGGCTGTCCCTCCGCGGACAGCTTTTCTGCATTATGCCGGCTCGACGGGAGAATAGGCAGATACCTGTGACAGGGCGGTCAGGTGTTCTTACCGGGAAAGCCAAAACGGGAAAGCTTGTCGGAGATTGTCGAAAAAAGGTTATGGGAAGGAAGGATAAAAACCATGCAGGCTTTGAATAAAGGACAGGTTGAGCTTTTGGCTCCGGCAGGCAGTCCCGAAGGCTTTTACGGTGCAGTCCACGCAGGCGCAGATGCCGTATATCTGGGAGGCAGCCGGTTTGGAGCCAGGGCTTACGCGGAAAATTTCACGGAGCAGGAGCTGATCCGCTGTATCCGCTACGGCCATATCCGGGGTGTCAAAATCTATATGACCGTCAATACGCTGCTGAAGGAGAAAGAAATGGACGAGCTGTGCAACTATCTGGCGCCTTACTGTGAGGCCGGGCTGGATGCGGTAATTGTACAGGATTTCGGAGCGCTTCGGCTGATCAAAAGGCAGTTTCCCAATCTTTCTCTGCACGCCAGCACCCAGATGACACTCTGCAGCCGCCACGGCGCAGAGCTGCTGCGCAATATGGGGGTCTCCCGCATTGTCCCTGCCAGAGAGCTTAGCCTGAAGGAATTGATTTCCATCCGCCGGCAGGTGGATATGGAACTGGAGACCTTCGTCCACGGGGCAATGTGCTGCTGTTATTCAGGACAATGCCTGTTCAGCAGTATTCTGGGAGGGAGAAGCGGCAACCGGGGCCGCTGTGCCCAGCCCTGCCGTCTGCCATATTCTGTTGTGACGGACGGCGTTCCCGGTCCGGAAGGATATCCCTTAAGCCTGAAGGACATGTGCACCATAGACCACATTCCGGAGCTGGTGGAAGCCGGGATCGATTCCTTTAAAATAGAAGGACGTATGAAAAAACCCGAGTATGCGGCAGGTGTGACTGCAGTTTACAGAAAGTACATTGACTGGTACCAGGAAAAAAGAGAAAAGTACGGACCAAAAGAGGCGGCCTCCAGATACCGGGTGGAGGCAGGAGACGAAAAGTTGCTGAAATCTCTGTACATCAGGAGCCAGACCCAGAACGGTTATTACTTCCGGCATAATGGGAAAGAGATGATCACCCTGTCCAGCCCCGGATACAGCGGCACGGACGAGAAGCTGCTGAAGGCCACCCGGGAGAGGTATCCCTTAGAACCTCAAAAAATCCCCGTGCAGATCAAAGCCTCCTTCGTGGAGGGCCATCCTGCATCCGTTTCCATGGAATGTGGGAAGCACTGGGTATCCGTAGAAGGAGAGACGGTGACAGCTGCCAAAAGTACACCTGTCACCATAGAAAATATCCAAAAACAGCTGGGAAAGTTGGGCGACAGCTTTTTTTACCCGGAGGAAATACAGGTGCAGGCCGGTGATCATATTTTTTATCCGCTGAAACAGATCAACGAACTGCGAAGGCGGGCGGTGGAAAAGCTGGAAGCCGCAGGCGGAACAGCGTATCTGAAAGATCTGAAAAAAGCTGACAAGACGGATAATGCTGAAAAAAATCTGCAGTCCGTGCATTATAGAGCCGCTTCACAGGGGACTGCCGTATCCGTGAGAACGTTGGAGCAATTAGAACAGCTTGCGTCCTGGACGCTGGAGCATGAGGAATTTGCTCCCAGCCGCATCTACGTGGAGGGCGATCTGATTATCCAAAGACAGGATGATACAATCCCGCTGTGCAAAAAGCTTGCTTCTCACAGTACTCTTTATGCCGCTCTTCCCCATATCCTCCGGGCGGCGGATGACGAATATCTGAATAAGCTGTATGAGCTGGCTGATGAAGAAGCGCTGATTCAGGGCGTCCTGATCCGCTCTGCAGACGGGCTGGGCTTTTTCAAAGGCCGCAAAAAGAAATGCCGGTGGAGAACTGATGCGGGATTTTACATCTGGAACCAGGAATCTGCCGCCATGTTCGCCCGGGATATGGAAGGATTTTGTCTTCCCTGGGAATTAAATGCATCCGAGCAGCGGCATCTGCTTGAAGGACATTCCGGCAAAGAAGCCATAGACTTTGAAAAGATTGTGTATGGCCGGATTCCCATGATGATCACCGCCAATTGCGTGCTTCGCACTCAGGGACGATGCCAAAAGGACAGTAAGGCGGAAACACGCCTTTTGGACAGATATCAAAAGGAATTTCCCGTGGTCAGAAACTGTGCTCATTGTATGAATATCATTTATAACAGTGTGCCGCTTTCTCTGAACCGGGATTTGGAAAAATGGAAAAATCGCGTCTGCCTCAGAATTGATTTTACAGTGGAAAAGGAAGTGGAAATGATTCTCGTGCTGGACGCTTTTCTCCGTGGCATTCCCCGGAAGGAGGGTACCGTCCATACAACGGGCCATGAAAGGCGGGGAGTGGAATAGTATAATAGATAAAATGGAATTGTGGTACAATTCCTGTGGAGGATGATTTTAATGGGAACCTATTTGAATCTTTTACGGGAATGGTTTAAGAATAATAATTTTACACCGCAGGTCGTTGCTGCTGCTTATATGACAGGAATTATTTATAACTTTATACAAGATGACAATCGACCTCAAATTGATAGTATTGACATACTAAAATTTTCCTGATATACTTTTTATTACAAGAAGCTTCTTGAACAGATGAAATATAAACATACACCGGGAGGTAATATTTATGCACAAAACCATTACAAAATCCTTGTCTTTTTTCCTTGCATTGGCTTTGATGCTGTCCGTTTTTCCCATGGCTGTATTGGCAGCGGGGCATGTCCACAATTATGAGGTGACTACTGTAAAACCAGATACTTATGAAGGATATGATAACAATCAACATTACATAGTTGAGAGGCATAAGCATCTTTGTGCTTGTGGTGATGTATTTTATGAATATCATAGAGAAAAGCTTGAGTCTCATACAGCGCTTGCTGGAAGCCGTACAAATTTGGGAACCATATTGGGAGAAGACGGAAAGGCAGTGACCATATACAGGTTTACCTGCGAAAAGTGTAAAAGTACATATACACGCAGAGAGACCCGTCCATGAGCTTATGAATCATGAAGCAGTGACATCCTGAAAGGAGCATTTTATGAAATCCATCCTGCAGATACTGCGCCAGCCGGGAAAAAGTCTTGCCGGCATTATTTTGAGTGCCTTGGCGGCGGCAATCCTTGTAATCTGTATAGGACAGTACAGCGCAACAATTTTGACCCGTGCCAATCTGGATGACAGATACGACACCATTGCTCTGGTTTCGGATGAGTATTTGTGGGAGATAGTTGGTACGCAAAGCAGGCATTATATGGAGTTACCGGAAAAGTTCCGAAGCTGGGTGGACGAAATCATCCAGACCCGTTCTGATCTGGTAAAGACAGAAGCCTTCTCCGGATTGCTTTCTGCCTGTATCCCCCAAATGCAGGCAGACAACTTTTCTCAGCATAAGGACGCAGACCGTATGGGAGACAATAGCGGATGTCCCTACAGATGTGCGATGTTTGAAGTAACTCTCACAAAGGTGGGAACAGTGCCGGATGAGGATGTCAGCTATTTTGGGATCAGCGAAACGGACGTATCCATAATAATGAGAAACAGTATTTCCATTCTCTGTACAGGAACCATTGACAGAGTTTTGGGCCTGGAACAGGGCTTTGCAGATCCGGTGGGAAAGACGATCACGCTTATTATCATGACCTATGACGAGGAGGATTTGGAAGCCCTGCAGCTAAGGACAGGAGAGAAATATCTGGTCTATGGAATGGATTATTGCGACGTCTCAGGCATAGAGATGAGCAGCATGGTTAGCATACATCAGAAGTCCTTTGAAGAATTATTTGAATCAGAACCGTTACCGGATCAGATTAATAAACAAATCGAATGCATTATGACTGTCTGCGATTACAGCTCCCTTCCCATAAACGGGCCCGACGGGCAGGGGCAGATTGCCACATTTAGGGATCTGCGGTTGTATTATGATTATAAATCCTTTACAGATGACGGATACCGCGCTGTTAAGGTTCCGGCAGAGGAATATATTCCCGACTATTGTGTTCCCACAATAGCCAGGCTGGAAGAAAGTGCACAGGACTATCTGGCATCGGAGGAAGGCCTGCTCTGGCGGCAGGCTTTGGATGAAATGGAGATCAGCCATCATGGATTTCCGGTGATGGCTGTGGAAAAGCTGGGGTATCAGGCAGCATTTGCCAGAGGACAGGCCCGGATTGTGGAGGGCAGGGATTTTACAGAAAAAGAACGGACCGATGGGAGCAGGGTCTGCATCATGGCCCAGTCCCTGGCAGCTTTCAACAATTTGCAGGTGGGGGACACTATCGATTTGAGATACTATGCCTATGACCCCAATATTAAAGTACAGCAGAATGAAATAATGAGCAGTACTGCGTTTCCCAGCGCCGCCGTTTATTCCCGGTCCAAGGGGTTTCTGACGGAGACGGAAAAGTATACCATTGTTGGCCTGTACCGGCAGAGTGACGCATGGCAGAATGGACAGGATCCTTATGGCTTCACTCCCAATACTCTCTTTGTTCCCAAAATGTCCGTTACCTGTGAGATGCTGACCGGAAGAAAGGGAGGGATATTTTACTCCCTGATACTTCAAAACGGAAAGAAGGAAGAATTTGAAAACCTCCAGGCGGAGGCCGGATATCCTGGTCTGTTTATCTGTCTGGATCAGGGATACAGTGAAATCGTTAAATCCTTGGATGCCTATGAGTCCGTATCGGCCAATGCACTTTATGTGGGACTGGCTGCCGGCGGAGTGATCATGCTTCTGTTTTTGGTATTATTTCCACTGCAGCAGGGGCGGACAGTTTCTACCATGAATTCTCTCGGCGCCTCCAGAAAGGACAAGCTCCGATATATGCTTGCAGGCTCTGCCTGTATCCTGATTCCCGGAGGGATTCTGGGAGGCATTATAGGTGCGCTTCTTTGGGAGAGGGTGACTGCCGGATTGATGGAATCCGTGAACGTACAGATTCCGCTGGAGGCCAATACGCCTGTTACGTCCCTGGTCCTTACGTCAGCTTATGTACTTGTGATGCTGGCCGCAGTTCTGGCGGCTGCCATTCCGCTCACCCGGGAAAAAGGGTTAAAGAGACGAAAATAATGGGGGATTGGTTTATGCATTATATGTGGACACATCTGCGGAGGAAGCCCTTTGCCGCCGCCGCGGTTTTCCTGTTTTCCGGAATGATTGCCGTGGCGCTTTGCAGCTTACACAGTGGGATCATATCCGCCCAAAAGTATTATAACGAAATTTACCGGCAGATCAGAGTACGCTGTACCATTACAAATCTTACGGGAGATCAGTCGGATTATCTGAATATCTCTCCCGAGATCCGTACTCTGTTTACGGGGGATTTTGCGTATGGCTCTGCTGAGCTTATGGATCTGGTGGAGGATGTTCGGACCAAGGCTTCCATCATTTTCGGCTGGGATGGGGATGAATATATTCTGACGGCTATTAATTCCCTTCAGGCAGATCCAAAGCTTTGGCCGGAAAACGGCTGTACCGTATTTTGGAATGAGGGCTTTGGGGAAAGCATCTTTTCCGAAAGGGGCTTAAAATGTATTATTCCCGGGGAGCTGCAAAAGAAGCTTCGTAAACAAAAGCTTTCTGAAGATTATTTTTCCGTTTATCTGGAGGCCGAATACGATTGGGAAACAGATTATGAGGGTGAATTTGAAGTGGCAGGCGTCTACCAGGGGGGAGATGAAAAAACAATCTACTGCGCCTGGGAAACCTTTCTGGAGATTATGGGGAACACAGGGCGCCCTGTGCTGGCAGATTCCTTGTCCGCAACGCTTAAGAACAATGAAGATCTGCAGCTGTTCCGCCAGAGGGCGGCAGAATGGTTTGCCGAACCGGATGTCAACGCCGCCGGAATGAGTGAAAACAACGGATACTTTTTCGCCTTGGATATCAATGATTCCCAGCTGAAGCAGGCAAAACAGAATCTGGAGAACGGTATTGCGGTAAACCGGATTGCGGCGGCAGCAATATTTATATTGTCCGCCGGAGCGGGCGCCCTTGCAGGATTTTTAATCATACGCACCCGCAGGCATGAAATAGCCTTGATGCGGACGCTGGGAACAACAAATATGGGTATTTACACATCCTTTGTCATGGAACAGGCGCTGTGTGTCATTCCCGGAACGGCTGCAGGAGGCGCCTGGTTCCTGTGGCGGCCTCTGTATCAGCTTTGTCTGTTTGCAGGAGTATATTTTGCAGGACTTTCTGTTACACTCTGGGTATTTTTTCGGAAAAATCTGCTGACCATCATCAAGGAGGACGAATGATATGAGCATTACATTAAAAAAGGTTTCCTACAGCTATCAGGGCAAATATCAGACTGTCCGGGCAGTAGATGATGTTTCCTATGATTTTGAACCGGGAAAGGTTTATGCCATTGTGGGCAAATCCGGGTCGGGAAAAACCACTCTGCTTTCTCTCATGGCCGGACTTGACCTGCCTGTAGAGGGAGATATTATCGTGGACGGCAGGTCTACCAGAGAGTGGGACAGAAGCCGGATGCGCAGAGATGCGGTTTCTGTGATTTATCAAAACTACAATCTGTTTCCGCTGCTTACCGTGCAGGAAAATATTCAGTATCCATTGAGCCTGAAAAAGCTTCCGAAAAAAGAGGCTCTGGCCCTTGCAAGGGAAGTCAGGGCCAGGGTAGAGCTGCCTGATCATTATGATAAGCGTCTTCCCAAGCATCTTTCAGGGGGCGAACAGCAGCGTGTGGCTATTGCCCGTTCGCTGGCCCAGGGCTGCAAAATTATTCTTGCAGATGAGCCCACGGGCAATCTGGATTCCGCCAATACCGAAAATATAGTGAAAATCCTTAAAAACCTTGCACACGATGACGGCTGTACCATGATTATCGTTACCCACGACAACGATGTGGCACAGCAGGCAGATGTTGTCATTCAAATGAAGGATGGAGGCATGTGCCTTCAATGATTCGACCAGACAGGCATTATCCCCGTAAGCTGCAAACTTATGGGGATTTTACTTTGCCCCGGCATTTTGTTTCGCAGGAAGCCGAAAAATAGTTGTTGCGCTTCCGGGGAGATTAGACTATACTGATTTTAGTCAATATGGACACACCAATCAGGAGGAATTGCAATGATAGAAGCAACAAGCTGTGGTGGTGTGGTAATTTTTCGTGGAAAAATTCTTCTTCTGTACAAGAATTACAAAAATAAGTACGAGGGATGGGTTTTGCCCAAAGGTACCGTGGAGGCCGGTGAAGAGTTTCGGGATACTGCGCTTCGCGAGGTGCTGGAGGAATCGGGAGCGAAAGCGGCCATTATGAAGTATATCGGAAAGAGCGAGTATTCCTTTACCATCCCCGAGGATACGGTGGAAAAGGAAGTGCACTGGTATCTCATGATGGCGGACAGCTATTACAGCAAGCCACAAAGAGAAGAGTATTTTGTTGATTCAGGTTATTACAAATACCATGAAGCTTATCACTTGTTAAAATTTTCCAATGAAAAGCAGATATTGGAAAAAGCCTACAATGAATACCTTGAAATGAAAAAAAATAATCAGTGGGGAAGCCGGAAGTATATCTGAGTATTGCGAAAAAAACGCTCCTCTTTCCCATTGATCAAAAGGAATCCGCAAATATGTCGATCAGACTGAAGTTTCACTACAAATTGTACATGGGACGAAGCATGAAATGGGAAAAACAGGATATTCTAAAGAAAAAGCTGAGGCACGATCCTGCTTCCTGCGGCCTGTTTCTGATCACAGTTTCCAGGAATCCTTCCGACCAGCTGGAGATTATTCAGACACGCCAGCTGGCTCAGCGGTACTATAAAAAATTTCCTCCCTATGTGGCAGGTATTGCCGCAGGGTATGACGAAGCCCTGGAGGTGGTGGAAGAGCTGGTAAAGGAGTGTCTGAAGGCCCGGGGGGACTGCGCACTGAAGGAGTATTTGTTATGCTAGACGCTATATTTCAGATATTGTCCGTGTTGGGCATCATACTCCTTTCCCTTATGGGAATATTTCTTGCCCTGTTGCTGCTGATCCTATTTTTCCCTGTGTCCTACCGTCTTACCGGGACAAAAAGTCCGTCGGAAACCTGGCTTCGGATCCGGATTACCTGGCTGTTCGGGATATTTAGGCTTCGGTATCAAATGCCGGATCCGGGTAATGTGACCGCAAAGCTTTTGTGGTTTACAGTGTTTGACTCCAGCAGGAAAAAGCAGGCCAAAGAACATCAGTCAAATGAAATTTCGTCCGGGGAGCCGCAGACGAAAGAGGCTGAGAAGCGAAAAGCAGCAAAGAAACAGCCTCAGGAACAGCTGGCAAAGGAGAAGTATCCGGAGCAGACGCAGTCTGCGGAGGAATTGGCCGGACAACAGGAACATCATGCGGAGGAACAGGCGCAGGAACCGGAACAACAGCCGGAAGAAACTGCTTCTCAAGGTATTTGTGATCGAATCTGGGAAAAAATACAAAAGTTAAAGTACACAATCTGCAATATTTATGATAAAATAAAACGGATTAGGGAAAATATATCTTATTATATGGAGCTTCTCAGAGAGGAGAGCACCAGAGATCTGTTTCGCTGTGGAAAACGGCATCTGGGGCGGATTCTGAAGAGCCTCCGTCCCAGGAGAATCCGTGCCCACATTCTTTTTGGTACCGGCGCTCCCGATACTACAGGATATGCTATGGGGGTATATGGAATTCTTTCACCGTATCTGGGAAAAAGAGTGTATGTGACACCTGATTTTACACAGGCTGTTTTGCAGGGATCTGTGGATGTAGCAGGGTATGCGGCTGTTTTTACTGTTCTATGGAATGGAGCCAGACTGTTTTTAGACAGACGGTTGCGGGAGTTTATTAAAAAATGGAAAGCCGGAGGAAAAAAAGATGGCAGATAAGGAAAATCAATTTCAGAGTGTGGTGGAATCCCTTCTCAAAGGAATGGACACTGTCCTTTCCACAAAGACGGTGGTAGGAGAAGCCACCCAGGTAGGAGATACTATAATCCTTCCCTTGGTGGATGTGAGCTTCGGCGTGGGAGCAGGAGCGGGAAGCAGAACCGACAATGGACAGAGAGCCTCCGGGGCCGGCGGACTGGGCGGAAAAATGACTCCCAGTGCAGTCCTGGTGATCAAGGACGGGCAGACTAAGCTGGTAAACATTAAAAATCAGGATGCCGTTACCAAGATTCTGGATATGGTTCCCGATATTGTGGAAAAATTTACCCGCCCCAAGGAAAAGGGCGGAGAGGAGAATGAAATGTCTGACGCGGAAGTGGTTGATATCGCTTTTCCGGAGGAAGAAGTAAATCCGGAGGATTGAGACGGCACACAACTGCATATGATAATAGAGAGATAGCCTGAGCATAAGGGATAACTGTTTTACGTGAAAAAAATCATTGGATTCGCCGCCATATTTATCGCCATTGGTATGCTGCTCATGCTGATCACCCACAATCGTCTGATTGGACTGGTCATTATCGCTCTGTTATTATTCTTAGGCTACAATTGCTTTTGCGGCGATTGAAAGGTTATTGGGAATGATCGATTGGGAAGAAATATGCAGAACAGAAAAGGACAGTGATCTTCGGGAAGCGAAACTGTGGCTCTTTCAGGAAAATATCCGTCTGGAAAACGCCCGGAAGGAGCTGGAGCTTTCGCAAAGGGAACTGGAGCTTTCCAGAAAAGACTTTGAGAATGAGTGTACCCGCCGCCGGAAGGAATTGGACGAGCAGAATCGGCATAATCTGCGGGAACAGAAACGTCTCAGGGAAGAAAATCTTTTCTTTGAAAAAAAGCTTGCAATTCTAAAGGACGGATTCCGCCAGCTGGAGGCGGACAGAAAGGAATTGGAGCAGAAGCGGCACAGGCTGTCCAGGGAGTGGACAAGCTCAGACAGCAGACTTCCGGGACCGGCGGCAGAAGAGGCCGTAAAACGTCTGTTTCACAGTGCGGGCAATCAGCTGGCGCTTCGAAAGAGATATCGGGATCTGGTAAAAATATTCCACCCCGACAATTTGTTTGGAGATGAAGAGCTGGTTCAGATGATCAACAGAGAGTATCTTAGAAGAAAATGTGACGAGTAAAAAAAGAGCAGGCGTTCTGCCTGCTCTTTTAACCTTACCTTGATCACTATGCTCTTTCCACTCTGCCGGATTTCAGGCAGTTGGTGCACACATGCATCCTTTTGGAATTACCATTCACCTTGCACTTTACTCTCTTGACATTAGAATTCCAGATTGCATTGCTTCTTCTATGGGAATGGCTCACATTGTTTCCGAAATGAACACCTTTGCCGCAAATATCACATTTAGCCATCTTGACACCTCCTCGACACCTGCGTACTCTTACGCTTTCTTATTTTATGTTAGAGCGGTGCGATATCCTCGCAACAGTGATATATTACCAGAAATGCAACGGAAAAGCAAGCAAAAAAAATACTTTTTTATTTTTTTACAATTATTGTTCCCTTTTTTGGGGAAAGCTGTTAGAATACAGTATATATGTCTGCATAAAGACATGCATTTCTAAATGTTTTGGAAAGGAAAGGTTAACCAATATGAAAGGTTCTTCTATGAATACCCATATGGGAAATATATTCATTAATAATGAAGTGATCGCCCAATACGCAGGCAGCGTTGCTGTGGAGTGCTTCGGCATTGTCGGTATGGCGGGCATCAGCATGAAGGACGGACTGGTCAGACTGCTCAAAATGGACAGCATTACCAGAGGGATCAGCGTATCTCTCGACAAAAATAAGCTGATCCTTGATTTTCATGTGATCGTTGCTTATGGCGTCAGTATTCTGGCCGTGGCTGACAATCTGATCGATAGTGTAAAATATAAGGTGGAAGAGTTTACCGGTATCGAAATCAAAAAGATCAACATCTACGTAGATGGTGTCAGAGTGATTGATTAAGGAGGAAGTTATCGTGAGCTTACAACAAATCGACGTGAAGATGCTTTCCAAAATGTTTTTGGCCGGTGCAAAAAATCTGGAAAATAAAAAGGAATGGATCAATGAGCTGAACGTGTTTCCGGTTCCGGACGGTGATACGGGCACTAATATGACAATGACGATTATGTCTGCAGCCAGAGAGGTCTCCGCCTTGGGAGAAACAACGGATATGGAAGCGGTCTGCAAGGCAATCTCCAGCGGATCTCTTCGGGGTGCCAGAGGTAATTCCGGCGTAATTCTTTCCCAGTTGTTCCGGGGATTTACAAAAAGGGTAAAAACGGAACAGACTCTGACAATTTCCGTGCTGGCAGAAGCCTTTGACAAGGCCGTGGAGACAGCCTATAAAGCAGTAATGAAGCCCAAGGAGGGAACCATCCTCACCGTTGCCAGAGGTGCCGCCGACAAGGCCAAGGAACTGGTGGAAGACGGAGAGGAAAATATGGAGGTCTTTCTGGGCAAGGTTATCGAGCATGCCAGGTATGTACTGAGCCAGACCCCGGAAATGCTTCCGGTATTAAAGCAGGCCGGGGTGGTGGATTCCGGCGGACAGGGCTTGGTGGAGGTGCTTTCCGGAGCCTTTGATATATACTGCGGCAAGGAGCTGGATCTTACCTTTACGCCTCCTGAAGCAGGATCGGAAAGCCGCGGCACAGCCTCCAGAGAAGCCCAGGAGGAGGCGGACATCAAATTCGGATACTGTACGGAATTTATTATCATGCTGGGCAAGACCTTCAATATAAAGGCTGAGATGGATTTCAAGGCCTATCTGGAGTCTATTGGAGATTCTATTGTATGTGTTGCGGACGATGATGTGGTCAAGGTGCACGTACATACCAATGACCCTGGGCTGGCGATCCAGAAGGCGTTGAAGTATGGTGCGTTATCCAACCTTAAAATTGACAACATGCGTCTGGAGCATCAGGAAAAGCTTTTCAAAATGTCAGAAAAGGAAGGCACAGATGTGTCTGCCGCTCAGACTTCCTCCGCTGCAAAGGCTTCCCTGGAGCCTCCCAAGGAATTTGGATTTATAGCTGTTTCCACCGGCGACGGGATCCGGGAAATTTTTACCAGTCTGGGCGCGGATGTGATCATAGAAGGCGGACAGACCATGAATCCCAGCACGGCTGATATTCTGGAGGCTGTGGATCAGGTAAATGCCAAAACCGTTTTTGTGTTACCCAACAATAAAAATATTATTCTGGCGGCAAACCAGGCTGTGGAGCTGACCACAGAAAAGGATCTTCTGGTAATCCCCACGAAAACCATTCCTCAGGGGATTACGGCATTGATCAATTTTGTGCCGGAAATGTCGGCGGATGAAAACGAATCAAACATGATTCATGAAATTGCCAGTGTGCGCACAGGCGAGGTGACTTATGCCGTCAGAGATACTGTCATAGACAACAAGGAGATCCGTAAGAATGATTATATGGGAATCGGTGACAGCGGTCTTCTTTCTGTAAATGCTTCTCTTGACCAGGTGGCTAAGGACACCATTGCCGGAATGGTGTCAGAGGATTCCGAGCTTATCAGCATTTACTACGGCAGCGATGTGAGTGAAGAGGCGGCAGAAAGCTTCCGGGCAGAGATCGAGAAGACTTATCCTGCCTGTGACATTGAGCTTCAGTATGGCGGCCAGCCTATTTATTATTATATTATGTCGGTAGAGTGACGGTCTGCGACGCGAAAACACTTTGGGTCAGTGCGGATATAAAAGCAATGGATGGCTATTATTTGCGGCAAAGTCATGAATAGTACTGGAGAAAATAGTACTGCAGAAGAGGAGGGAGACAAAAGAATTTGTCTCCCTTTAAAGCACTTCGGCGGCTGCTGCGGGCAGCCGCTGATTTCAGGGAGGTGCGGCAATTGGACAAAGATACTCCGATCATACAGCTGAAGGGTGTAGGAGAAAAGACACAAAAAATGTTTGAAAAGCTGGAGATCCGGACAGTGGGAGAGCTTCTGGCCCATTATCCAAGGGATTATGAGACCTTTGAAGAGCCGGTAAAGATCAGCCGCGCTGTACCGGGGGAGCTGTGCGCCGTCTGTGCCGCGGTAACGGGAATTCCCAGTGAAAAAAAGATTCGTAATTTAAGTATTCTGAATGTAGACCTGTCCGATGATACGGGCTCTATACAACTGACCTTTTATAATATGTCCTTTCTGAAAAAGGTGCTGAAAAAGGGTGGGTTTTATGTTTTTCGGGGAGTGGTTCAAACCAGGGGCACGCGGCGGCTGATGGAACAGCCCCGCTATTTTACGCCGGAGGACTATTATAAAAAAACCGGATATCTGCTTCCGCGTTATTCTCTCACCAAGGGCCTGACCAATCAGGCCGTTCAAAAGGCAATGCGGCAGGCACTGGATTCCTGCGGCTTTGAAGACGAGTGCTACGAGGAAGCTTTTCTCGCCCGCTATGAGCTTCTGCCGGAAAAGACGGCGCTTGAAAACGTCCATTTCCCGGGGGACGATGCCGCCTTCCAGGCGGCCAGGCGGCGTCTGGCCTTCGACGAGTTCTTTTCCTTTTTGTTTTTTATGAAAAAGAATAAGGCCTTCAGCGAGAAGCTTTCCAATCATTATCCGATGATGGAAACTGCCGATACCGTCAGATTTCTGGAGCAGCTGCCGTTTCCGCTGACCGGCGCACAGAAAAAAGTGTGGGATGAGCTTCGGAGAGATCTGGGCAGCCCCTATTGTATGAACCGGCTGATTCAAGGAGATGTGGGCTCCGGAAAAACAATTCTGGCCCTGCTGGCATTGCTGATGACCGCCGCCAACGGATATCAGGGCGCTCTGATGGCGCCCACGGAGGTACTGGCGGCCCAGCATTACGAGACTGTTCAGGGATATGTAAAAAAATACGATCTGGTATTCCGGCCTGTACTTTTGGTGGGTTCCATGAAAGCCTCGGAAAAGCGTGAGGCCTACGACCAGATTGCCTCGGGGGCGGCCAATCTGGTTATCGGTACCCATGCACTGATTCAAGATAAGGTGAAATACCGATCTCTTGCTCTGGTGGTAACGGACGAGCAACACCGCTTCGGCGTGCGTCAGAGAGAGCGTCTGGCAGACAAAGGCGTACAACCCCATATCTGTGTTATGAGTGCCACCCCCATACCCCGGACACTGGCTATTATACTCTATGGTGATCTGCACATTTCCGTGGTAGATGAGCTTCCGGCAGACAGGCTTCCCGTAAAAAACTGTGTGGTAAACACCTCCTACCGGCCCAGCGCCTATCGTTTTATTGCGGCGGAAGCCTCAAAAGGCCGGCAAATTTACGTGATCTGTCCCCAGGTGGAGGAGGGCGAACTGGAGGAATTGGAAAACGTGGTGGATTATACGGAAAAGCTGAGAAGCGTCCTTCCTCCCCAGCTGCGAATCGCCTATCTGCACGGAAAGATGCGTGCCGCGGACAAAAACCGTATCATGGAGGAGTTTGCTGCCCATGCCATCGACGTGCTGGTGTCCACCACAGTAATCGAGGTGGGAATTAATGTGCCCAACGCCACGGTAATGATGGTGGAGAATGCCGAACGTTTTGGGCTGGCTCAGCTGCATCAGCTGAGAGGACGTGTGGGACGGGGAACCCATCAAAGCTATTGTATCTTTGTCAGTACCCAGGAAAAGAAAGAAACCATGGAACGCCTGCAGATTCTGAACCAATCCAACAATGGCTTCTTTATTGCCTCGCAGGATCTGAAGCTGAGAGGCCCCGGAGAGCTTATGGGAGTCCGACAGAGCGGTGCCTTTTCCTTCCGGACAGGCGATATCTACACAGACGCCGGACTGCTTGGGCAGGCACTGGAAGCGGTGGAAGAGCTGCTGGAGGAGGATCCCGTTCTGGAAAAGCCGAAGCATGCGCTTTTGCGGAAACGACTGTCCGATTCCGCATCAAATAGTGTTGACTTTCGTACCATCTGACAGTAAAATAGAATATAAATATTGTTCCAGGAAATGAGGTAACCATGGCAAATATAGCGATTGTGACAGACAGTAACAGCGGTATCACGCAGGCGGCAGGCCGGGAAATGGGGATTCATGTGCTGCCCATGCCTTTTATGATCAACGACAAAACATATTTTGAAGACATTGACCTGACGCAGGAGGAATTCTATGAAAGGCTTGCTGCGGGAGCTAATATCGGTACCAGTCAGCCTTCTCCGGAGTCGGTTATGAATCTGTGGGACAAGCTCTTGAAGGATTATGACGAAATAGTCCATATTCCCATGAGCAGCGGACTTTCCGGTTCCTGCCAGAGCGCCATAATGCTGGCGGAGGATTATGACGGAAGAGTCCAGGTGGTCAATAATCAACGGATCTCCGTGACCCAGCGTCAGTCCTGCCTGGATGCCAAGCTTCTGGCGGCCAGCGGAAAAAATGCACGGGAAATCCGGGAGTTTCTGGAGGCGGACAAATTCAACAGCAGCATCTATATTATGCTGGACACCCTGTATTATCTGAAAAAAGGCGGCAGAATCACACCTGCCGCTGCGGCCATCGGCACTATGCTGAAGCTCAAACCGGTGCTTCAGATACAGGGCGAGAAGCTGGATGCCTTTGCAAAAGCCAGAACCACCAACCAGGGCAAAAATATTATGATCAACGCCATTCGAAATGATATTGAGACCAGATTCGGAGGACTTACGGAGGATAAGCATATCTGGCTGCTCATCGCCCATACTCATAATGAAGAGGCGGCAAAAGCATACCGGGATGAGATTTTGGAACAGTTCCCCGGTTATGATATTCACATTGATCCTCTGTCCCTCAGCGTGGCCTGCCATATCGGACCGGGTGCGCTGGCCTTTGCCTGCTCTAAAAAAATTTCGCTGTAAAAAAACGTAAAACAGCTACGGCATAAAACACCAATACCAAAAGACGAAGCGGCAGGGTTTCGTCTTTTTTAAAGGAGTGCTTTTTAATGGCAAATACAAACAACTATGACGCCTCCAGCATCACAGTGCTGGAAGGTCTGGAGGCGGTGCGGAAACGTCCCGGCATGTACATCGGCAGTGTATCTACCAAAGGACTGAACCACCTGATTTATGAGATTGTAGATAACTCCGTGGACGAACATCTGGCCGGCTTCTGTGATACCATTACGGTGACTCTGGAGGCGGATGGTTCCGCCACTGTGTCGGACAATGGCCGTGGCATTCCCGTGGGAATGCATGAAAAGGGAATCAGCGCAGAACGTCTGGTTTTTACCACTCTTCATGCGGGCGGAAAATTTGACAACGGCGCCTACAAAACCAGCGGAGGTCTTCACGGGGTGGGTTCCTCCGTGGTAAACGCGCTGTCTGCCAGGCTCAGTGTCACGGTAAGGACCGGCGGTTTTATCTATGAGGACCGATATGAGCGGGGAAATCCCGTTATTCCTCTGGAAAATGGACTGCTTCCGGTGAAGGGGAAGACCAGAGAGTCCGGAACCACCATTAATTTTCTCCCGGATGACACGATTTTTGACAAAACCCGGTTCAAGGAGGACGATGTAAAAAGCCGTCTCCATGAGACGGCGTACCTGAACCCGCAGCTGACCATTGTCTTTCAGGATAAGCGCCGGGAAATTCCGGAGATAATCAGGTTTCACGAACCCGAAGGAATTACCGGCTTTATCAAGGACATGAATAAATCTCAGGAGCCGGTTCACGACGTGATCTACTTTTCAGGAGAGAGTGAAGGAATCTCTGTGGAGATAGCCTTTCAGTATATCAATGAGTTTCATGAGAATGTGCTTGGCTTTTGCAACAATATATACAACTCCGAAGGCGGTACCCACCTTACCGGCTTCAAAACCATGTTCACCAATGTGATCAATACCTATGCCAGGTCCCTGGGGATTCTCAAGGAAAAGGATGTGAATTTTACCGGGGCCGATGTGCGCAACGGAATGACCGCCGTAGTGTCCATCAAGCACCCAGATCCCAGATTCGAAGGCCAGACAAAGACAAAGCTGGACAATCAGGACGCGGCAAAGGTGGTCAGCAAGGTCACCGGGGACGAGGTGGTCCGGTATTTTGACAGAAATCTGGAAACCTTAAAAAATGTTATTGCCTGTGCCGAAAAGGCCGCGAAGATCCGCAAGACCGAGGAGCGGGCCCGGACCAATATGCTGACCAAGCAGAAGTTTTCCTTTGACTCCAACGGAAAGCTGGCCAACTGCGAATCCAGGGATCCTGCAAAATGCGAGATCTTCATCGTGGAGGGGGATTCCGCCGGCGGCAGCGCCAAAACCGCCAGAAACAGGCAGTTTCAGGCGATCCTTCCCATTCGGGGAAAGATCCTGAACGTGGAAAAGGCCAGTATTGACAAGGTTCTTGCCAACGCGGAGATCAAGACCATGATTAATGCCTTTGGCTGCGGGTTTTCCGAGGGCTATGGCAATGACTTTGACATTTCCAAGCTTCGCTATGACAAGATTATTATTATGGCAGATGCAGACGTGGATGGTTCCCATATTTCCACATTGCTCCTGACCCTGTTTTACCGCTTTATGCCTGAGCTGATCTTTGAGGGGCATGTCTATATCGCCATGCCCCCTCTGTACAAGGCCATGCCTTCAAAGGGAGCGGAGCAGTACCTTTACGACGATAAGGCCCTGGAAAAATACCGGAAAACCCACAAAGGCCCCTTTACGCTTCAGCGCTATAAGGGCCTGGGTGAGATGGATGCGGACCAGCTGTGGGAGACAACCCTGAATCCTGACACAAGGCGGATGAAGCTGGTAGAGATCGAGGACGCCCGGATGGCTTCGGAGGTGACAGAGCTGCTCATGGGAACAGAGGTGCCGCCCCGGAAGGCATATATTTACGAGCATGCCACCGACGCAGAGCTGGACATTTAAGAATACTGCCGTCACGAAAAATGAACCGACAGATCGTTTAAGGATCCGGTTCAGCAGACGCCGGAATTAAGGTAAAAGGAAAGCAGGACAAATGGAAGACAGCAGGATTATCAAAACAGAATATTCGGAAGAAATGCAGAAATCCTTTATTGATTATGCCATGAGCGTAATTATTGCCAGGGCCCTTCCGGATGTGCGGGACGGATTGAAACCGGTACAGCGCAGAGTTCTCTACGACATGCACGAGCTGGGAATCCGCTATGACAGGCCCTACCGAAAAAGCGCCCGCATCGTGGGCGATACCATGGGTAAATATCATCCTCATGGTGACAGCTCCATATATGATTCCCTGGTGGTTATGAGTCAGGACTTTAAAAAGGGCATGCCTCTTATAGACGGCCACGGGAATTTCGGAAATATTGAGGGAGACGGTGCCGCCGCCATGCGTTATACGGAGGCCAGGCTTCAAAAGGTGACCCAGGAAGCTTTTCTGGGAGACCTGGATAAGGATGTGGTGGACTTTGTTCCCAATTTTGACGAAACGGAAAAAGAGCCTTCAGTGCTTCCCGTAAAAATCCCCAATTTTCTGGTAAACGGCTCTGAGGGCATCGCCGTGGGAATGACCACCAGCACGCCGCCCCACAATCTGGGGGAGGTAATCGATGCCATGAAGGCCTATATGCAGAATGAGGATATCACAACCAGAGAGCTGATGCGCTGGATCAAGGGGCCTGATTTTCCTACAGGGGGAATCGTCACCAACAAGGACGAGCTTCTCAATATCTACGAGACAGGCACCGGGAAGATCAAACTCCGGGGAAAGGTAGAATATGAAAAGGGGAAGGGCGGTAAGACCAACGTAGTCATTACGGAAATTCCCTATACCATGATTGGAGCCAATATTGCAAAGTTTTTATCGGATGTGGCGGCCCTGGCAGAGACGAAAAAAACCCAGGACATCGTGGATATCTCCAATCAATCCTCCAAGGAAGGAATCCGTATTGTCATTGAGCTTCGCAAAGATGCGGACCCGGAAAACTTTACCAATCTGCTCTATAAAAAGACCAGGCTGGAGGATACCTTCGGGGTTAATATGCTGGCAATCTGCAATGGAAGACCGGAGACCATGGGCCTTAAAGCTGTTCTGAAGGCCAACATAGATTTCCAGTTCCAGATCGCCACCAGAAAATACACCAACCTTTTAGCCAGAGAGCTGGAAAAAAAGGAAATTCAGGAGGGACTGATTAAGGCCTGCAATGTGATCGATTTGGTGATTGAGATTCTCCGGGGTTCCAGAGACCGGGCCATGGCCAAGGCCTGCTTGGTGGAGGGAAAAACGGAGGGCATCCGTTTCCGCTCCAAAGAGTCCAAAATTATGGCATCCCAGCTTCAGTTTACGGAAAAGCAGGCCAACGCTATTCTGGAGATGCGTCTGTATAAGCTGATTGGGCTGGAATTGGAAGCCCTGATCAATGACCATGAAGAAACCATGGCAAATATCTATCGCTACGAGGATATTCTGGAGCGGCGGGATTCCATGGCACAGGTGATCATCAATGAGCTGGACGGCTATAAAAAGGAATTTGGACGTAAAAGAAGAACCGTCATAGAAAACGCTGTGGAGGCCGTGTACCGGGAAAAGGAAATTCCGGAAACGGATGTGATCTTTTTGATGGATCGGTTCGGCTATGCCAAAACCGTGGATCCGGCAGTTTATGAGCGCAACAAGGAGGCTGCCGAAACGGAATGCCGTTTTGTATTCTCCTGCAAAAACACGGGAAAGATCTGTCTGTTTACCGATACAGGTCAGCTTCATACCATCAAGGTGCAGGATATTCCCTACGGAAAGTTCCGGGACAAGGGAACCCCGGTGGACAATATCAGCAATTTCTCCTCCGAAAAGGAGCGCATCATATATGCCACCAGCCAGACCGAGCTGAATCTGCGGCAGGTGATTTTTGTGACGGCTCAGTCCATGATGAAGCTGGTAGACGGCGGCGAATTTGATGTGTCAAAAAGGACCGTGGCCGCCACCCGGTTAAATGAAGGTGATACGGTGGTCAGCGTTGTGTCTCTTCTGGAACAGAGAAATATTGTTCTCCAGACCAAGGAAGGTTATTTTCTGCGATTTCCCATCGAAGAAATACCCGAAAAAAAGAAGAGCGCCGTAGGTGTGCGGGGAATGAAGCTGGGTCCCAAGGATCTGGTAGAACAGGTCTATTATATTCAGAATACGGTGGAGGCTACTATTCAGTACAGGGAAAAAACAGTGGTGCTAAACCATCTGAAGGCCGGAAAAAGAGACAGCAAGGGCACGAAAATTCGTGTTTGAGGTTCATAGCAGCATATAAACAGACATGTGCCGGCAGGTTGGAGGTAGAAATGAGAGTGATCGCAGGAACAGCCCGGAGCCTTCCTCTGAAGACTCCCGAAGGGCTTGATGTGAGACCCACAACAGACAGAATCAAGGAAACGCTTTTCAATATGCTTCAGAGTGAGATACCCGGAGCCGTTTTTGTAGACCTGTTCAGCGGAAGCGGTGGTATCGGTATCGAAGCCTTGAGCAGAGGTGCCCGAAAGGCTTATTTTGTGGACAATGGCTCCAAGGCACTTTCCTGTATTCAAAAAAATCTATTATTTACGAAAATGGAAAACCGTGCTATAGTGATAAAGCAGGATGCTGTAAGCGCCCTGAGCAATATCTACGAAAAAGAAGTGGACCTGATCTTCATGGATCCCCCTTACGACAGCGGACTGGAGAGGAATGTGCTTGAGGTGCTGCAAAGGATGAAGTATGTGACAGAGGATACCCTGATTGTGGTGGAAGCAGATAAAGGGACGGAGTTTTCTTACCTGCAGGAGCTGGGTTTTCTTCTGATTAAAGAAAAATGCTATAAAACCAACAAGCATGTTTTTATCCGTCGGGAACAAGTTTCATAAGCCCGGGCGGGGCATAGGAGTATGGATATGAAAAGAGCGGTATATCCCGGAAGCTTTGACCCGGTTACCTTTGGCCATCTGGATGTGATCAAGCGTGCTTCTCAGATTTTTGATGTGCTGATCGTAAGTGTTTTGAACAACAAAGAGAAGAGCCCGTTGTTTTCTGTGGAGGAACGTGTTAAGATATTACAGGAGGCTACCAAAGAGATTCCCAATGTACAGGTGGACAGCTTCAGCGGTCTGCTGATCGACTATGCGGCGGAAAATGATCTGCATATTGCAGTGAGAGGGCTGCGTGCCATTACCGACTTTGAGTATGAGCTGCAGATTGCCCAGACCAACCGCAAGCTTTCCAGAGAAAAGCTGGATACCATGTTCCTGACCACCAGTCTGGAATATGCGTACCTGAGTTCTTCCAGCGTAAAGGAAATAGCCAGTTTCGGGGGCGACATCAGCCAATGTGTCCCTGATTTTGTGGCGGAACTGATATTTGAAAAGTATCGGATCAGGCAGAACAAAAATAAGGAGTGAAGCCCATGAGCAGCAGAATTGAACAACTCATAGATGACCTGGAAGAATACATCGAAAGCTGCAAGCCGAAGTTCATGTCCAACTCGGAGATTATCGTCAATAAAGAAGAGATCGATGAGCTGATTCGGGATCTGCGCATGAAAACGCCAGACGAGATCAAGCGTTACCAGAAAATCATCAGCAACAAGGAAGCCATTCTTAATGATGCCCGGGAGAAGGCAGAAAAGCTGATCAACGAAGCTACCGTACATACCAATGAGCTGATCAGCGAGCATGAAATCATGCAGCAGGCCTACGCCCAGGCTAACGAGGTGGTGGCCCAGGCGGCACAGCAGGCCCAGGAGATCCTGGACAAGGCAACCATTGAGGCCAATAATCTGCGTATGCAGGCGGCTCAATACACGGAGGATCAGCTCATAGGGCTGGAAAACATTGTTCTCTCCGCTATTCAGGCTGCCGGCGGCAATTACGAAAATCTTCTCGGCTCACTGAACCAGTACAAGGATTTGATACAGTCCAACCGCCGTTCCCTCCATCCCATAGACGAAATGGAAGAATATACCATGGATGATTTGGGAGATGAAAGCGGCCTGGAGGTCATCCAATGACAGGAAGTAAAGGACCGGTTTTCGCAAGGGAGCCGGTCTTTTTCGTATGGTTTCTGACAGCCCTTATCATGCTTACATCCTTACCTCTGACGGTACAGGCTGCTCCCAGACTGCAGAGCACCAGGGGAGAGAAGCCGGTTATTGTCATAGATCCCGGACACGGCGGTGAAAATCTGGGTACCACGGAAAATGGCCACGAGGAAAAATCCATGACCATGATCACTGCCAGGGCTATGTATGAGGAGCTGCTCTTATATGATAATGTTGAAGTGTATTTGACCCGCACGGATGACATTGACCTGGACCTGGGTGAGCGGGCAGAATTTGCCGCCAGTGTCAATGCAGACTTTTTATTCAGTATACATTATAATGCCTCAGAGAATCATGAGCTTTTCGGAGCGGAAATCTGGATATCCGCATTTCCTCCCTATAACAGCTACGGCTATCAATTCGGCTGTGAGTTTCTGGCTCCTTTGAGAGACCGGGGATTGTTTCTCCGCGGAATTAAAACAAGACTGAAAAGCAATGGAGAGGACTACTACGGCATTATCCGTGAGGCCGCCGCCCGGAATATTCCGGCCGCCATTCTGGAACACTGCCATGTGGATCATGCCCGGGACGCGGAATACTGCAATACGGAAGACGATCTGATACAGTTCGGCAGGGAAGATGCCACGGCGGTGGCAAAATATTTCGGATTGAAGAGCAGTGCGCTGGACGTGGATTATTCCGGCTATGAGCTGGCTGCGGCCAGTGAACATACTGCCGTTTCCGGCACATTGCGGGATGACACCCCGCCGGATATCTGCCAGCTGGAATTTGTTTCCACCGACTATGATACCGGTCTGCTGACACTTTCCGTCACCGCCGCCGATTATGATTCGCCCCTTCTTTATTATGATTACAGCATGGATGGAGGGCTGACCTACAGTCCAAGACAGGCCTGGCCGGAAAGCAATGCACTGACCGGAGCCTACGCAGATATTTTTACGCTGAATCTGGAAATTCCCTCCGGCACCTGTCCGGAAGTGATTCTGAGAGCCTATAATCTGTTTGACGCATCCACGGAAAGCAACGCCTATCAGAGCCCGCAGTTTTATCTGTATGGCCAGGATGAGGAAGATACAGAAGCCTCAGACCCGGAAGTGCAGGAACCGGCGGAGAGTGCCCCGCCTTCCCCGAAGAACGATACTCTCACGGCAGGCTCTGACCAGGCCCAGGAGCAGGAGGAGACCAGCTTTCTGATCTTTCTGCTGATCTGCCTGATTATTGTGCTTATTGTTTTTCTGCTGGTGCTGGTTTCCCAGAGCATTACCCGCCGCAGAAGAAGACTGCGCAGACGCCGTTGAGCAGCGCTGCATAGCGTTGAGCCGCATAATGATCAGCATAAAAATGAAATGGGCCTGATCAGATACCAAAGCAGATAAAAGCCGCCGTTTAAAAGAGTCAGCAACACCTTATGAAAAACATACGCGCCTGTGGAAAGGCCCGTGTCCCGAATACTGCTGTAGGTCTGGGCGATACAGCACAGGCCTCCAAAGGAAAGCATCAGCAGACTGTAAAGGGGCAGTGCCGTTCCCAGCATGCTTAACCCGCCTGTAATCTCCAGGGCCGGAGCCAGAAGGGGCATCGAATGTCCCAGAAGAATATGGGGAAGGAGATTCATCAGGTTAAACAGGATCATGTAGCCTCCCAGGGTCAGAATGCCCTGGATGGAAGCACGAATGGATTCATCCAGCGCCAAAAGCAGTCTGCTTCCTCTGGTTTCTTTTGAACAGGCATGCAGTTCTTTTCTTCTTGGGAAAATTCGTTTCAGGAGTAAGCCGCCTTCCTGTACCGGCGCCTGAAAGACGGGGAAAGCCTGGACCGTGCTTTTGCAGAGTGTCAGGTCCAGACAGCGAAAGACTGTATAGCGCAGAATCAGCCCGTAAAGCAGCGGAATTCCATACATTCCAAACAGATAGGGAAGTACCAGCCGCCGGCCCAAAAGAGGCAGGGCAAAGCTGCAAAAATATACCGGGCCGATATTGTTGCAAAAGGCCAGCAGATAGGAGGCTTCCCGCTGGTTCAGTCCCCCCTGCCCGTACAGCTCTGCAACCGTTCTGGCGCCCATGGGAAACCCGCAGAGGAATCCAATGAGCATACAGTAGCACACATTTTTCCGGACCCGGAATAAGGGCTTTATCAACGGATAAATGAGCATGGATATTTTTTCCGTCAGCTGCAGACGTACCATGATCCCGGACAGAATCATAAAGGGCAGAAGAGAAGGAATCATTTTCTTAAACCACAGCTCCAGCCCCGCAGAAGCATAGAAAAGGCTCAGCTGAGAGTGTGTGAGAATGCATCCGGTCAATATCAGGAAGAGGATTGTGATCAGTATCATGAGAATGGCGCTCCTTTCCTATTCATAGTATGAGACGAGGAACTGACAAATGATGCGTCTGGACAAATTTTTATGTGAAACCGACAAATGCACCCGCAGCCAGGCCAGGGACTGGATCCGTCAGGGGCGGGTTACGGTGGAAGGAGAGACCGTCCGGTCACCCGAAGCCAGAATCTGTGAGGATAGGGATCTGGTCTGCCTGCAGGGAAGCCCGCTGATTTATCGAAAATATGTATATTACATGTTGAACAAGCCCCAGGGAGTCGTTTCCGCCACTGCAGACAACAGGGACAAAACCGTGGTAGAGCTTTTGGGAAAAGATAAGCGGCCTGACATTTTTCCCGCAGGCCGTCTGGATAAGGATACGGAAGGATTTCTGCTGCTCACCAATGACGGTCCTCTGGCCCACAGACTTCTGGCACCCGGAAGACATGTGAATAAAACATATATGGTGACCATAGAACATGGGCTGACCCGGGAAGAATCCGATCTGCTGGAGGCAGGCGTGGAAATCGGGGAAAAGAAGCCTGCCCGGGCCGTGGGAATTCAAGCTATCGATGAAACCCATATTCTGCTCACACTTCAGGAGGGAAAGTTCCATCAGGTCAAACGAATGCTCCAGGCGGTGGATAACCATGTCCTGGCCCTGAAGCGGATCTCCTTCGGCGGGCTTCTCCTGGATGAGCGCTTAAGGCCCGGGGAATATCGGGAATTAACAGAAGCGGAGGTAAAAATACTCTATGATGCATGAAATGCTGAAAGATAAAGACGCAGTAATATTCGACATGGACGGATCTTTGGTAGATTCCATGTGGATGTGGCGGGCCATCGATATAGAATACCTGGGGCGGTTTGGAATTTCTCTCCCGGAGGATCTGCAGGCCAAGATTCAGGGAATGAGCTTCAGCGAGACAGCCGTCTACTTCAAGGAAAGGTTTCAGGTCCCCGATTCTTTGGAAGAGATTAAGGACCAATGGAACTGTATGGCATGGGATAAATACACCCATGAGGTGCCTCTGAAAAAGGGGATTCCGGAATTCCTGGAGGGCTGCCGCCAAAACGGGATAAAGCTTGGAATCGCAACCAGCAATTCCAGAGAATTGGTGGAAAACGTAGCACAGGTGCATCATCTGCGGAACTATTTTTCCAGCATTATCACCGGTTGTGAAGTAAAACGCGGCAAACCGGCGCCGGATGTGTACCTGGCCGTGGCCGAACAGCTGCAGGTGGAACCCTCTCGCTGTCTTGTATTCGAGGACATCCTTCCCGGCATTCAGGCCGGACTCAATGCGGGAATGAGTGTCTGCGCAGTGGAGGATGATTATTCCGCCTCGGATCAGGAGGCAAAAAAGGCGCTTGCACATTACTATATCCAGGACTATCAGGGGTTGTTTTGAGAAAGGCTCCATATCATTAAAGCTTGACAGGGAATGTAAGAAAGGTTTGTATCAGAAAGGAAAACAGGATTGAATCAGGATTTTTTACCAATTTCTCCGCAGGATCTGCAGGAGAGAGGCATCAGCCAGCTGGATTTTGTATATGTGATCGGAGACGCCTATGTGGATCATCCCTCCTTTGGGCATGCCATTATCAGCAGAGTGCTGGAGGCTCACGGATACCAGGTGGGAATTATTTCCCAACCCGACTGGAAGGACCCTGCAAGCGTCACCGTGCTTGGACGGCCCAGATTGGGGTTTCTGGTATCTGCCGGAAATATGGACAGCTGTGTGAATCACTATTCCGTTTCCCGCAAAAGAAGATCCTCTGATGCCTATACTCCCGGAGGTGTAATGGGTAAACGTCCTGATCATGCCTCCGCTGTTTACGGAAATCTGATCCGGCGGGCTTACCGGGACATTCCCATCATCCTGGGGGGCATAGAAGCCAGCCTTCGCCGTATGGCCCACTACGATTACTGGACTGATCGTTTTAAGCGTTCCGTTCTGCTGGACAGTCAGGCGGATCTGATCTCCTACGGAATGGGAGAGAGGTCTATCGTCGAGATCGCCGACGCTTTGGCCAGTGGAATTTCCATCCGGGATGTGACCTTTATACCGGGGACTATGTATCGGACAAAAGACATTTCCGGACTCTATGAACCGGTGATTCTTCCCTCCTATGAGGCCATGAAAGCGGACAAGGCGCTGTATGCAAAAAGCTTTGCCATTCAAAATGAAAATACCGATTCCTGCACGGGAAAGCCTTTGGCGGAGGAATATCCGGGAGGTGTATATGTAGTGCAGAATCCTCCCCAACCGCCTTTGTCCACGGAGGAAATGGACGCTGTCTACGCCCTTCCCTATGCCAGGACCTATCATCCCTCCTACGAAAAACTGGGAGGTGTGCCGGCTATTTCCGAGATCAAATTTTCCCTGATCAGCAACAGAGGATGCTTTGGAGGCTGCAGCTTCTGTGCCCTGACCTTCCACCAGGGACGTACCGTTCAGACCAGAAGCCATGAGTCCATTCTTGAAGAGGCCGGACTGCTGATAAAAGATCCCGAATTCAAAGGGTATATCCATGATGTGGGAGGTCCCACGGCCAATTTCCGCCACCCTTCCTGCCAAAAACAGCTGACCTTGGGTGTCTGTAAAAACAGACAGTGCCTTTTTCCGTCTCCCTGTAAAAATCTGTATGTGGATCACAGCGATTATCTGGAACTGCTGCGGAAGCTGCGGGCTTTGCCGGGAGTAAAAAAAGTCTTTGTGCGCTCAGGAATTCGTTTTGATTACCTGCTGGCCGATAGGGATGATGAATTTTTCAGGGAACTGGTAGAACATCACATCAGCGGTCAGTTGAAGGTGGCTCCAGAGCACATTTCCGATCCGGTACTGCGATGTATGGGAAAACCGGAAAATGCGGTTTACAATCGTTTTGTGGAAAAATATAAAAAGCTGAACCGGGACATGGGAAAAAACCAGTTCCTGGTTCCCTACTTGATGTCCTCCCATCCCGGGTCCACTTTGAAGGAGGCTGTGGAGCTGGCGGAATATCTGCGGGATCTGGGATATATGCCGGAGCAGGTTCAGGATTTCTATCCCACGCCTTCCACATTATCCACGGTAATGTACTATACGGGACTGGATCCCAGAAATATGAAGCCCGTGTATGTATGCAGAAATCCTCATGAAAAGGCTATGCAGAGAGCTTTGATTCAATATCGGAATCCTAAAAACTACGATCTGGTGCGGGAGGCTCTGATCCTGGCCGGACGGGGAGATCTCATCGGCTTCGGGAAAAAGTGCCTGATCCGCCCCAAAAAGGGGGAACAGGTCAAAGACAAAGAAAAGACTTCCGCCCAAAGGCCCGTGAAGCATAAAACAATTCGCAATGTTCACAAAAAGAAAGGAAATAAGGTATAGACATGCAGCTGATCAGAATATTTTCCACAGCCAAGGCAAAGGGCACGGAAGGCTATATCCGTTCCCAGAAAAAATACGAAGTGATCCGGACTCTGCTGTACTTTGCCGTTTCCCTTTCTCTCTATGTGGCAGGGTATATTCAGACCGGCCAGAGAGCGAACCTTTTGACCATCGTGGCCGTGCTGGGCTGCCTTCCCGCCAGCAAAAGTGCTGTCAGCGCCATAATGTTTCTGCGGGCAAGGGGCTGTAGCGCCGAGGCGGCAAAAGAAATTCAGGCACACAGCCGGGAGCTGGATGGGATCTATGACTGTGTTTTCACCTCTTATAAAAAGAATTTTTCTGTATCTCATATGGCTGTGAGAGGGAATACCGTATGCGGCTACACAGAGGACCCGAAATTCCAGGAAAATGAATTTTACAAACACCTGGGGGATATCTTAAAGCTGGACGGCCAAAAGGATGTGACAGTGAAGATTTTTTCCAATCTGGCCCGTTACACGGAGCGCCTGGAGCAAATGGCCTCTCTGGATCGGGAGGAAGCCAAAACCCAGTCCATTATTGCTACTCTGAAAAGTGTTTCTTTATAAAAAACCTGAGATAGGTTTTGTCAAGGAGGCATTTATGCGGTCAGTGACCATCGGCAGAAACCAGGCCGGACAGCGCCTGGACAAATTCCTGCGAAAATATCTTCCAAATGCCGGCTCCGGTTTTTTATATAAAATGCTGCGGAAAAAAAATATTACCTTAAACGGAAAAAAAGCCGAAGGATCCGAACTTTTGTCTGTAGAAGATCAGATTTGCTTCTTTCTTTCCGATGAGACTCTGGAGAAATTTTCCGGACTGCCTTCCAGAGATGGAAGCGGCAGAATACAGCATTCCAAACCGGAGTATGCAGAATATGTGAAGGCATATCAGACCCTGAAGGGTATTTCAGTGATCCATGAGAATGACGATATATTAGTTGTAAATAAACCCTGCGGCGTTTTGACCCAAAAGGCGCTTCCCGGGGGTCAAAGCCTGAACGAGTGGCTCATCGGGTATCTGCTGGAAAAGGATCCTTTACTAAAACAGGAGTTTACATCCTTCCGTCCTTCCGTATGCAACCGCCTGGACAGAAATACCAGCGGTCTGGTGCTCTGTGGAAAATCCCTGGCAGGACTCCAGACTCTGAGCCGCTGTATCCGGGACCACAGTGTCCGAAAATACTATAGAACCATCTGTGTGGGAGAGCTGACAGAGCCTTCCGTAATTCGGGGATATCTGACCAGGGACCGGATCCATAATCGGGTAAGCGTAATACAGTGTCCGGATTCTCAGAAGGAAACGGAGCTCCCCCCGGGAGATTATATCGAAACGGCTTATCAACCCATAGCCTCTCAAAATGGGTTTACCCTGCTGGAGGTGGAACTGATCACCGGAAAAACCCATCAAATCCGCGCCCATCTGGCAGGAACAGGGCATCCTCTGATCGGAGACTATAAATATGGAGACGCCGGCATCAATCAGAGACTGAAGAAAAAGTACGGCCTGCAGCATCATCTGCTTCATGCCTGCCGGGTGGTATTTCCCGGACAGAATCCGGAGCAGACGCCGGAGCCGGTTCTGGGCGATCTGCGAGGAAATATGTGCCATGCTCCCTGTCCGGATCTGTTTGTACGCATTCAGAAAGGATTGGAGCTTTCGAACTCATAAAATGAGCTTTCAAAAAGGATAACAATGTCCTGCATGAAAATCAAAGCAGCGGCATGGCATGAAAAGAAGGAAGGAAATACAGCTTATGGCCACATGGAATTCCAGAGGACTCAGAGGCTCCACCCTGGAGGATATGATCAATAAGACAAATGAAAAATATGCCGCCGCAGGACTTGCACTGATTCAAAAGATTCCCACACCCATTACGCCTATCCGGATCGACAAGGAAAACAAACAGATTACTCTGGCCTATTTTGAGCAGAAGAGTACTGTTGATTATATCGGCGCCGTTCAGGGCATTCCGGTATGCTTTGACGCCAAGGAATGCTCTTCGGATACCTTTGCCCTTCAGAATATCCATGCCCATCAGGTAGAGTTTATGAAAAATTTTGAAAAACAGGGCGGCATTGCTTTTTTTCTGATTTATTATACCCATAAGGATGTTTTGTATTATCTCCCTCTGGAAATGCTTCTGTTTTTCTGGAATCGGTCCCAGGAGGGCGGCAGAAAAAGCTTCCGTTATGAAGAATTGAATCCCGCTTATGTGCTGCCTGTAAAGCATGGAATTCTAGTGCCGTATCTGGAAGCCATGAAAAAAGATCTGGAGGACAGATAGCTTGACAAACCATATCCCTTTAGGTATACTACAATTTAATTACGCTCTATTGTGATAATACGTTACTATATGAAAGTGAGGGAGTCCTCAAAGGAGTCTATTCATGAATAAACGATTGCTTCATACTCCCGAGGGAGTCAGAGATCTGTACGGAAATGAGCATGCCAGAAAACTGCAGGTGGAAAAAAATCTCCATGAGAGCATTGGGCTCTATGGCTATGAGGACATTCAGACGCCTACCTTTGAATTTTTTGACGTTTTTTCCAGTGAAACGGGAACCACTCCCAGCAGAGAGCTGTATAAATTTTTTGACAAGGAGGGAAATACCCTGGCTCTTCGGCCTGATTTTACCCCCTCCATTGCCCGCTGCGCCGCCAAATATTTCGCCGGAGAAAATTCTCCTCTGCGGTTGTGCTATATCGGAAATACCTTTACAAACACCTCCAGTCTTCAGGGGAAGCTAAAGGAAATGACCCAGATGGGAGCGGAGCTGATGGGAGATTTTTCCGTGGAGGCAGATGGGGAAATTATCAGTCTGGTGATAAACGCGCTTCTGAATACAGGCCTGAAACGATTTCAGGTCAGTATCGGCCAGGTAGAGTATTTTAAGGGGCTGTGCGAGGAGGCGGGACTGGACGAAGAGACGGAGCTGGAGCTTCGAACCTGCATTTCGGGTAAAAATTTTTTTGCCGCCCAGGAACTTTTGCTGGAAAGGGGAGTGCAGGAGCCCTATCAAAGCAGATTGCTGAAGGTGGCTGATCTGTTTGGAGATATGTGTTCTCTGACAGAGGCCCGGGCCATGGTAAACAATCCTCGTTCTCTGGCGGCCATAGAACGTCTGGAACAGCTTAAGAAGGTTCTTGAATTATACGGTGTGGCAGATTACATCTCCTTTGATCTGGGAATGCTGAGTAAATACAGGTATTATACCGGTATGGTGTTTCGGGCCTACACCTATGGTGTGGGCGACGCCGTGGTAAAGGGCGGAAGATATGACCGGCTGTTGTGCCGGTTCGGCAAGGAGGCGCCGGCGGTGGGCTTTGCCCTGGTGATCGATAATATTTTGGAAGCCTTGTCCAGACAACGGGTGGAGATTCCCATTCCACCCAGGGCCCAAAAGCTGACTTATACGCCAAACACTTACGCCGACGTACTGGCCCGGACCCGGGAGCTTCGTTCTCAAGGCATCCCGGTGACATTGACAGCAGCAAAAAAGGAGGAGCCCATTCATGAATGAAGAGCGTTATCTGACCTTTGCGCTGGCAAAAGGACGCCTGGCCGATAAAACGCTGGAGCTTTTTGAGCAGATAGGCATTGGATGTCAGGAGATGAAGGATAAAAAGTCCCGTCGTTTGATTTTTGTAAATGAACCCCTGAAAATGCGTTTTTTTCTGGCCAAGGGACCCGATGTCCCCACCTATGTGGAGTATGGGGCGGCAGACATTGGGGTTGTGGGAAGGGATACCATTCTGGAGGAAAACCGGAACGTCCACGAGGTTCTGGATCTGGGCTTCGGAAAGTGCAGAATGTGTGTCTGCGGCCCGGAGTCTGCAATGGAGCTTTTACGCCATCGCGAAAGGATCCGGGTGGCAAGCAAATACCCCAATATTGCAAGAGATTACTTTCATGACAAAAAATGCCAGACAGTGGATATCATAAAGCTGAACGGCTCCGTGGAACTGGGGCCCTTGGTGGAGCTGTCGGACGTGATCGTGGATATCGTTGAGACCGGCTCCACACTGCAGGAAAACGGACTGCAGGTATTGGAGGAAATATGTCCTCTGTCTGCCAGAATGATCGTCAATCCCGTGAGCATGCAGATGGAGGTCTTACGCATTAAAGCTTTGGCGGCACAGATCCGCAGCCGGCTGGAAGGAGGAGAACAGTAATGAGAATTGTAAAGCTTACCGGGGAGACCAGACGTCTCCTGTTAAATGACCTTCTGCAAAGAAGCCCCGGCCATTATTCCCAATATGAAGTCACAGTCAGGGAAATCATTGAAAAGGTAAAGTCCAATGGAGATTGCGCACTTTTTGAATACACAAAAAAATTCGATCAGTTTGAGCTGAATGCCCAAAATATCCGGGTTTCGGACCAGGATATCCGGGATGCTTATGACAGCATGGACCCGGAGCTTGTCCGGGTGATCCGGGAATCGGAGGAAAATATCAGACATTTTCATCAAAAGCAGCTTCGGAACAGCTGGTTCGATACCAAAGAGGATGGTTCGATCCTGGGGATGAAGATTACCCCCATCGCCCGGGCAGGCATCTATGTGCCGGGGGGAAAAGCCGCATACCCCTCCAGTGTGCTCATGAACGCCATTCCCGCAAAGGTGGCAGGTGTCCGGGAACTGATCATGGTCACGCCTCCCGGAGCCGACGGAAAAATCAATCCCGGAACCCTTGTGGCGGCAGACCTGGCAGGAGTGGACAGGATCTATCGGGCCGGCGGGGCCCAGGCCATTGCGGCTCTGGCTTTTGGCACGGAGTCGATTCCTCGGGTGGACAAGATCACAGGCCCGGGAAATATTTTCGTGGCACTGGCCAAAAAAGCCGTCTATGGATATGTGAGCATTGATTCCGTTGCCGGTCCCAGCGAAATTCTGGTGTTGGCTGACGATACGGCGGATCCCGGATATGTGGCGGCAGACCTGTTGTCCCAGGCGGAGCATGACGAGCTGGCCAGCGCTATCCTGATTACCACCTCAGAGCGGCTTGCCCAAAAGGTTTCCCTGGGGGTGGATCAAATGACCGCACAGCTGCCCAGAAAGGCCATCATTGAGGAATCATTGAAACGATATGGTTATATTTTGGTGGCGGAAAGCATGGAGGATGCCATCGATACAGTAAACGAGATCGCCTCCGAGCACCTGGAGATTCTCACGGCTAATCCCTTTGAGGTCATGACCCGGATCCAAAATGCCGGCGCCATCTTTATGGGACCTTACGCTTCGGAGCCCCTGGGAGATTATTTTGCGGGCCCTAATCACATTCTGCCCACCAACGGCACGGCCAGGTTCTTTTCTCCGCTGAGCGTAGACGATTTTATAAAGAAGACAAGTATTATTTCCTACTCCAGAGAGGCGCTGGAAAAGGTTCACCGGGATATTGAGCTCTTTGCTGAAAGCGAAGGGCTGAGTGCCCACGCAGGCAGCATTCGGATTCGCTTTGAGGAAGAGGGGTAGCATCCATGGAAGAAAAGAGAATTTCATCGGTGGAGCGAAGCACCCGGGAAACCCACATAGCCGTCACACTGAATCTGGACGGTTCCGGAGTCTCGGATATTTCTACCGGCATGGGATTTTTCGATCACATGCTGGAGGGCTTTGCCAGACACGGTCTTTTTGATTTAAGCTGCCGGGCTGAGGGGGATCTGCATGTGGACGGACACCACACGGTGGAAGATACGGGGATCGTAATCGGACAGGCACTGGCTCAGGCCCTGGGAGACAAAAAGGGAATACGCAGATATGGTTCCGCGATTCTCCCTATGGATGATGCGCTGGTACTGTGTGCCGTGGATCTGGGCGGAAGACCCTGGTTGAATTATGATTGTTCCTTTCCCTCCGGAAGAGTGGGCGATCTGGATACAGAGCTGGTAAGAGAATTCTTTTATGGAATAACCTGCAATGCAGCCATCAATCTGCACATCCGCCTGCTGGACGGTATCAATACCCATCATATGATAGAAGCCATGTTCAAGGCCTTTGCCAAAGCTCTGGATACGGCTTCCAGCTTCGATCCACGGATCACGGATGTGTTGAGCACCAAAGGAAGCCTTTAAAGGTAAAAACGCAAGGAGTTTACATATGATAGTAAAAAAATTTGTATCATGTATTTATTTGTACCGAGGCCATGCGGTAAAGAGTCTGTCGGATACCAGTGTGGTAGAAACTGATCCGCTGCGCCTGGTACAGCTCTACAATGAAAATAATGTGGATGAATTGATCGTATTTGATATGTCCCAGGGAGACGAAGAGCACGAAGCCGCACTGGAGCTTCTGAAAGAAATCTGTGCCATGGCGCAGATGGATGTAACGGGCGCCGGAAACATACAACGTATGGAGGATGTAAAAAAACTGCTGTACGCAGGCTGCAGGCGGGCCGTACTGGACTATGAAAAGGAGAGCAATATTGCCCTGACCGAAACCGTAGCCCAGAAGTTTGGCAGGAACCGGATTCTGGCCTCCTACAACGATCCCGGGGTGCTGGACGAAAACCGGGAGCTTCTGGATCAATACATTTCCTGCCTGCTTCTGATGAATCCTCATCAGATCAGAGAAACGGAAAGAGCAACCGGTCTCCCCTTTTATGTGCAGATCAATCAGATTGCCCTGAACAAGCTTATGGAAATATTTTCCCACGAGCATGTGTGCGGAGTCACGGGAAATACTATCAACGACAACTGCCGGGATATTCTGGCACTGAAAAATCTGTGCAGGGAAAACGGGATTATGGTGGAAACCCTTGATGCCGCATATGGGTGGCAGGATTTTAAGAAAAACAACGACGGGCTGGTGCCTGTGGTGGTGCAGGATTATCGAACCCGGGAGGTTTTGATGATGGCCTACATGAATGAAGAAGCCTATGAGCAGACGCTTCTCACTGGCAGAATGACCTATTACAGCCGGAGCCGGGATGAGCTTTGGCTGAAAGGCGCCACCAGCGGTCATTTTCAATATGTGAAAGGTCTTACGGCCGACTGCGATATGGATACGATCCTGGCCAGAGTATCCCAGATCGGCGCGGCCTGTCACACAGGCGAAAGGAGCTGTTTCTTCAATGAAATCACGAAAAAGGATTTTGAGGAAGCCGATAACCCTCTGCAGGTGTTTTCCCAGGTTCTGGATGTGATCAAAAACCGGAAGCAGCACCCCAAGGAGGGGTCCTACACCAATTACCTTTTTGACAAGGGCCTGGACAAGATATTAAAAAAGCTGGGGGAGGAGGCCACGGAAATTGTGATTGCCGCCAAAAATCCCGGAACCAATGAAGTAAAATATGAGATCAGCGATTTTCTGTATCATATGATGGTTCTTATGGTGGAAAAGGACATCAGCTGGGAGGAAGTTACCAGAGAACTGGCAGATCGATAAAAAAAATGTGACCCCACAGGTCACACTTTTTTTATGCACACTTCATTATTCATCATATCAGAAACCAAAAGAAAAGTCTAGTATTTTTTTCATTTTTACGTTACTATCATTAACAGTTCAAAAAAACAAGGAAAGGAGCATCAAATGAAACCGGAGAAGGAAAAGCACATTCAGGGAACCTCCCGCCAGGATGAGGAGAAGCACCTGAAAGAGACACTTGCTGTAATCCATGCAAACATGGAAAGCTTTGGCCGACAGGTTCGGGAAATGAAGGCGGATATCGATGAAATGCTGGAGCATTATCACGATAACGATGCCGAGGTGTACACAATTCTGACCAACACTGTCACCTTGCACGACCATATGAAAAGAGCGTTGGAGCGAAACGAGAAAGCCCAGAATAAGCCTTATTTCGGAAGGATCTGTTTTCACGATGAGTCACTGGATAAGGACGAGTCACTCTATATCGGCAAAGGAGGAATCTCCAGCGATACTACCCATCAGACAGTCATAGACTGGCGCGCGCCGGTGGCCAATGTCTATTATGAAAATGGTCTGGGCCAGTGCAGCTATCAGGCCCCGGACGGAAAGTCTCTGAATATCGATCTGCAGTTGAAACGTACCTATGAGATTGAGCAGGGAAAGCTTCTGGACTATTTTGACAGTGAAGTGATTTCCAACGACGATCTGCTGACCAAATATCTGGCGCGCAACAAACAGGCTGTGCTGGGAGAGATTGTAGCCACGATTCAGAAAGAACAGAATGAGATTATCCGCAAATCTCCCTATCATAATGTGATTGTCCAGGGAGTGGCCGGTTCCGGAAAAACCACGGTAGCCATGCACCGGATCTCTTATATTCTGTACAATTATCAGGATCGTTTCCGCCCGGAGGATTTTTATATCGTGGGAAGCAACCGGATCCTGCTGAACTATATTACCGGCGTGCTTCCGGATCTGGATGTGTACGGCGTCCGGCAAATGACCATGGAACAGCTTTTTATCCGTTTGCTTTATGAGGACTGGGATCCAAAAAAATACCGGATTCGAAAGGCAGATCCGGTATCAGCCGGACGAATTAAGGGAAGCGGCGCATGGTTCCAGGCTTTGAAGGATTTTTGCGACGACCTGGAACAGCGCATTATTTCCATGGAATCCATCTATCTGAATCCCCGCCAGTTTGTGGAAGGCATTCAGAACGGAGAGTCAGGCGTATTTGACCAGACAAACGGACAGGAAGCGGACCCGGAGAAGCTGATACTGCTGGCAGACGGACAGGCTGTCCGGCGGTATGTGATGCAAAATCCTAAAATTTCTATCCAGAGTAAAATCAATATGTTGAACGAGCGTCTGCTCATAAAGGTTCGGGACGAATTTTCCGGGAAAGGGATAAAGTATACGGAGGCTGAAAAGAAAGCTATTTTGAAGGCTCACCGAAACCGATACGGAAGCGGTGTCTGGAAGCAGTCTACCTATGCCCTGTATGATGATTTTTTGAGGCGGCAGGCAGACGAAGGATATCCGGTTGATTCTCCGAAAGGCGAATATGACGTATACGACCTGGCGGCGCTGGCTTATATTTATAAAAGAACAAAGGAGACCGAAGTGATCAGCGAAGCCCATCACATGGTCATTGATGAAGCCCAGGACTTTGGTATGATGATCTATGATTGTCTGCATTTCTGTGTCACCGGATGTACCTATACCATCATGGGCGATGTGTCCCAGAATATTCGTTTCGGCGTTGGACTGAACGATTGGGAAGCTCTGAGAGCCCTGATCCTTTCAGATGAAATGGACAGCTTTGGCATTTTGAAAAAGAGCTACCGCAATACGGTGGAAATCTCTGAATTTGCCACAAATATTCTGCATCATGGAGGTTTTGTCACTTATCCGGTGGAGCCGATTATACGTCATGGAAATCCTGTGAAAATGACCTTTTCCAAAGCCGAAGAGCTTTGGAGAAGGGCCGCCGAAATCTGCCGGGACTGGCAGGAAAGGAGCCTTCCCACCATTGCGGTCGTCTGTCGGAACCGAAATAGTGCGCTTCGGGCGGCAGAAGCTCTGGGGAAGCATATTCCGCTGAAAAACAGCCTTGAAAATCTGGAGGAGGATCTGGAAAAGACAGAATTTGGAAGCGGTATCATGGTGCTTCCCGTAGAATACACAAAGGGCCTGGAATTTGACGCAGTACTGATTCTGGATCCCTCTCGGGAGGAATATCCCGTGGATGACGGACATGCGCGCCTGCTCTATGTGGCGGCAACCCGGGCGTTGCATGAATTATGTGTGCTCCATACCGGGAACCTTACCGGACTGATTGCAGATCCCATACTG
>OFFL01000335.1_pt1 | contig 54128 bp, 50 predicted proteins | sample 1521391 | NCBI WGS metagenome assembly OFFL01 (sample SAMEA3504082, study PRJEB24116) | mouse gut metagenome | biome: mouse gut; feature: mouse-associated habitat; material: faeces | place: Denmark | collected 2011
TTGAAACAAAAAGCGCAGCTTTTTGCAGATTGAGCGCGCTGGCGCTCAATTTTTTTACCTTATAGGAAATTGCGAACGCTGAACAGCCAGTTATGAATGTTTTGATGATAGTAGCTTTTGGCTGAGTGAGAACAACGGTGACATTGAGTTTCGATTCTATGATTTAGAAAGGGCATTCATGTATCAGCTTATAAGTGCCAATATTTGCAAACATAAGCCTGTCGCCTGTTACGATAAGTAAATGTCATGATGTGAAATATTTGGAATGTCTCTATAAACGCCTTTTGGATGAAGAGTGACCTGGATGTAAAAATCTTTATGGAAATCAGTCATTGGATATGGTATACTATTCATACAGAAAATTATAAGATTTAAGGGAGCAGACGCCATGCGGAAACTTGAATATACATTTAAAACAGATACATTGTTCAAAATGTTGTTTGTACAGTATCCGGAACTTTTAATGAAGCTGGTGGCAGACTTGATTGGGATACCATTGGAAGACATCGGGCAGTTTGTGATACGGAATCCGGAGATGCCGCCTGAGAACTTGGGAGACAAATTCTGCAGATTGGATATCAACATGACTGTGAACGGACAGCGTGTGGCTTTCACTGTTTAAGGCAGAAACGGAAGAAGAACTGGAGAAGATAAAAGAGATGGAGGTGCCGGTTATGAGTCAGGCGATTAATGCTTATTATACAATTACTGCATCGTCAGAATTCCGTGAGAAAGAGAGACTCCGCGCAAAAGCAAGGCATGATGAGGCACAGGCGTTATATAATGCGAGGAGGGATAGAGATATTAAAATTGCCCGTAATCTTTTGGAAATGAATATGCCCCATGATCAAATCGCAAAAGCAACAGGTTTGACACTGGAAGAAATTAGTAACTTGTAAGATGCTAAGAAGAAGCGGATACCTTAAATAGTTGGTATCCGTTTTTTTATTCCTTTTAAGGATTTTTTAATAATTCCTGATTTATAATAACCACAACAAAAAGAAAGGAAGCAGTGAAAAATATGTGGTTTGAAATACTGAAAAAAGATTTGAGGAAGCAAAAAGGTGTCAATATCATATTATTTTTGTTTATCACACTATCCACAATATTCCTTGCCAGCAGCGTCAACAATATTTGTCTGGTTATAAACGGACTTGATACGTACATGGAGTATGCCAATGTCAGTGATGTGATGGTGGTATTTGGAGCAGAGGACGAAAAGGAGCAATTTGAGGATTGGCTGGACAGCCGCAGTGAGGTGACAGAATACGCCTATGAGCAGTTATGCGAAATTAAGGCAGATGATATTTTGGTGGTAAAGACAGGAGAAACAAGTTCCTTTGATGCAAATGGAGCAAGTCTTTATCTAGGATATACAGGAGGAAAATATGCAAAACCGCTGGATGCCCAAGGAAATGATTTGGTGGTTGGAGCAGGAGAAGTAGCGGTTGCACCCGGTTTGATGGAACGCAATGCACTTCATATCGGGGATGAACTACAATTCAAGCTTTCTGACAAAACATATACCTACCGAGTTGCTATGCAGGTCAAAGATATCATGTATGGAAATGAAATGAGCGGAATGGGTCGATTTGTATTCTGCAAAGAGGATTATGACAAGATGGTATCAAACTGTACCAATGTCAAAATTATGACCTATGGGTATAACACAACAGATTTGCAAAAAACGCTGGATTCCATGAATCATCAGGGATTTACAGGGTTGGCAAATGCGTTTGAGCGGGACATTTATTCAATGTTATATGTATTTGATATGATTATTGCAGCACTGTTTATTGTGGTTGGGCTTTGCCTGATTTTGATATCATTGATGATACTGCGCTTTTCCTTAAGCTTTACAATGGAAGAAAATTATCGTGAAATAGGCGTGATGAAAGCAATTGGCATGAGAAATTTCTCCATACAAAAAATATATCTTGTGAAATATTTAACAGTAGTTGCAGTCGGAGCATTTGCTGGATTTTTGCTAAGTATTCCCATTGGGAAAGTGATGGAACGCAGTGTCAGCAAGAATATGGTGTTGGGGGATAGTGCAAATTCGATCGGCTTGAATTTGCTGTGCAGTGTGGTCATCATTGTTTTTGTGACAGCGATGTGTATTGCATTTACTGGAAAATTAAAAAAGATTTCTGCAATTGAGGCAATACGAAGTGGGGGAACTGGCGAACGATATCAGAAGCGCAGAGGGATTAGCCTTTATAAAAGAAAGTATATGGGAACAATCTCTTTCTTGGGATTAAATGATATTTTATGCAATAAAAAGCGGTATCTGGTGTTGTTTCTTACGTTTTGCATTAGCTTTGTACTGATAACGGTTCCACTCAATACACTTACAACAATGGAGAGTGATGTGATGGCGGCGAAGTTCAGCCTGAATCCCGATGCAGCAATCTATATAGATACACTTGAGGCCAAAGGGGATGCACCATACCACAACACCAAAGACTTAGAAAAAGCGCTGCGTCGAATAGAGCGTGAGCTGTCAGATAAAGGATATGAGGCTTCCATTAGTGTAGGGGCATTGTGCTTTGTGGAATATATTCTTGATGATGGAACGTTGTTGAAACCTTTGACCAATTATCCGATTGGTGAAGATGGAGGATACTGTGAATACGGAGCAGGAGATGCCCCAAGATTAGAGAATGAAGTGGCTTTTTCCAAGAAAATTATGGAAACAAACCATCTGGAAATTGGAGATACTGTAACAGCCACACTGGGAGGGAAAGAGCAAAAGTTTATTATCACAGGATATTATAGTGACTATATGCAGCTAGGAAATAGCGCCAGGTTAAATCCTGCGATTGATATAAGTGGAGAAATTTTATCAGGGTACTGGAAAGCGACAGTGAATATGGAAACAGCATTAACCCAAAAAGATCTAGCAGAGCGATTAAAAAAAGAATTTCCTCAGTATGGCTGGGTGACAGCACAAGAAGCAATTGATGCCAATATTGGTTCAATCAAGGATACAATGCATACAATGCAAATTCCTATGACCGTGCTGTTATGCCTGCTCATTATGCTGATATCGCTTCTGATGATGAAGCTGTTTATCGTGCGGGAAAAAGGGCAGCTTGCAATGTTAGGAAGCGTTGGATGGCGCAGGCATGATATTCGTATGTGGCTGGTGATGCGCATGGTCTGGGTGGTGATTCTTTCTATGATAGTTGCAGTGCCACTTTCTATATTGTGCAATCAGTTTGTTTTGAAAAGGATTTTTGCCATTATGGGAGCAGAGCTTCAGATACAGGTGGAACCACTAAAGGCATACTTGTTTTATCCATTCGTGCTGCTTGGAGGGATTATGGCTGCAACCTATTTTGCAACAGGCAGCGTGAAGAAGATAGGCACGAATGATATGAAGATTGCGGAATAAAGATTACGATTATATTAGGAGGTTTGTAGATATGAATGCTTTGAAAGCAAAAGATTTGTGCAAGACATATATTGTAAATAAACGGCAAAATAACGTTCTTCGAAATGTGAATTTGGCAATTGAAGAGGGGGAAATGGTAGGAATCATGGGGCCTTCTGGTTCGGGAAAGACAACGCTTTTGTATACAATTAGCGGCATGGATACCGCTACAGCAGGAGAAATCAAGTTTTTTGGTGAGGAATTGACAAAACTGACCGCAAATCAGGTGAGCGATATGCGCTTGAAACGAATGGGATTTGTATTCCAGCAAATGTATATGCTGAAAAATCTTTCAATTTATGATAATATTATACTGCCAGCATATCAGTCCGCTTCCGGTAAAGAACAGCGCAGGGAAGTGAATGAGCGCGCGAAGGTTCTGATGGCAAAGCTTGGTATCAGTGAGGTGGCAGACAATGACATCAGCGAGGTATCTGGCGGACAACTGCAAAGAGCGTGCATAGCAAGAAGTATGATCAACAACCCCAAAATTATTTTTGCTGACGAACCGACGGGAGCCTTGAATAAGCAAAATTCTGAGGAAGTTATGAAGGAGCTGAATAAGCTGAATGAGGAAGGAACCACTATTATGATGGTAACGCATGATGTGAAAGTGGCATCTCGGTGTGAACATGTATTTTATATTGAAGACGGCAATATTCGAGAAGAGAAGTTTCTGGGAAAACATACAGAGAGCATGGCAAGAGACCGAGAGCGGGAACTGAATAACTGGTTGATGAAACTGGGGTGGTAAGTGTGAAAAGAGTTTCTAACTGCTTACAGCAGAGGCTGCTTCGCAGAGAAACTCTAAGTCTGCTATGCAGACTTTTCACAGATTGAGCGCGCTGGCGCTCAATTTTTTCACACCGAAGAATGCCCCAAACGGGCATTCTTCATCTCGATTTAGGATTAGTGTTTGGAGGAATGGGGTATGAGATGTATGATATTTTGATGGTTGAGGATGAGAAAGAGCTGGCAGCGCTTTTGCGCCTGTATATGGAAAAAGCAGGGTATATTGTACAGTGGGCTGCTTCAGGGGAGGAGGCACTTGTCTGCCTGCAAAAAGGTATGCCCAAAATGCTGATTTTGGATATCACATTGCCTGGTATTGATGGGTTTGCAGTATGCAGAGAGGTGCGAAAAACAGGCAGTGTGCCGATTTTGATTATCAGTGCCCGCGTGGGAAAAGAAGACCAGCTAAACGGTTTTCGACTAGGGGCGGATGATTATATTGAAAAGCCTGTCGATCCGGATTTGCTGATGGCAAAGATTGGCTCTCTATTTGCTCGTATCTATGGCACTTTGGCACAAAAAGAAATTTTGTATTCTGGCAGCATAATGATTGATAAGTCTGCACGCAAAGTTTACAAGGATAAAATACCAGTGGATTTGAATGTAAAGGAATATGAGCTGCTTTTGCTGTTTGCAGAAAATCCTGGAAAAACACTTGACAAAAACTTCTTATTTCACCGCATTTGGGGCGCAGACAGCTTCAGTGAAAATCAGACATTAACCGTGCATATAAAAATGCTGCGAAATAAGATTGAGGAAGACCCCAAAAAACCTATGCACATCAAAACGGTATGGGGAGTGGGATACTGCTATGAGGAATTATAATTATCTAATCATACTTTCGCTTTTGGTTTATGTGCTGCTTGCTGCTGGTATTGGCCTGGTGAATCAAAATGTGACAGGCAAAAACGAACAATACTATAAAGTCGAAATCAATCGTATTATGGCAAAGATAAAATCGCTTGAGGATATAGATAAAATCGACCTTGCAGAATATCATGAGATTCAAACGGTTTCTTATCTTTCTAGTTCTGAGACAGACCAAGATAAAATCATGGATTTTTATGCAGGTGAGAATGGAACGTTTAGCACAGTGGTGCCTTTACTGTCACCTCATGGTGCAAAGGACCACATACAAGGGTATCTTCGCTTTGACTATCAAAGAAGAGGGTCGAATACACAGTGCCTGTTCTGGACAGAGGGGGCGCTGTTTTTGATGGAAGTGTTTTTGACATTAGTACTAATTTACTTAAAAAGACATCTGATACAGCCCTTTCAAAGAATGGAGGATATGGCTTACGAGCTGTCAAAAGGCAACCTGCAAGGAGAAGTCAAGGCAGATAGAAATCAGTATTTTGGCAGATTCCTTTGGGGCCTGAATGGATTAAAAGATGCGCTTCGGGTTAGCCATAAGCGGGAGTTGGAGCTGCAAAAAGAGAAAAAACTGCTGTTGCTTTCGTTGTCACATGATATCAAGACGCCATTAAACATGATAAAACTATATACAAAAGCGCTGATGGATGGTATTTATTCCATAGAGGAAGAGCGGCAAAAAGCGTATTGCCAGATTGAGGAGAAGGCAATGCAGATTGAAAACTTTGTTGGAGAGATTATAAAAGCATCCAAAGAAGATATCATTCATATTGAAATACAAAAAGGAGAGTTTTATTTAAAGGAATTGGTGCAGTGGATAGGAACTTTTTATGGGGAGAAATGTGCGCTGCGCCAATGCAGCCTGACAATAGGCAATTACCAGAACCGCATTTTGCAGGGGGATTTAAACCGTCTGGTTGAGGTTTTTGAAAATCTTTTTGCGAATGCGTTTAAATATGGAGATGGACGACGGATAGCACTTACATTTTATGAGGAGGATTACTGTCAGCTTATCAAAGTCTTCAACACAGGGGAAGTTGTTTCCGGCAAAGATTTTGTGCACTTATTTGACAGCTTTTTTCGCGGTGAGAATATAAGGGGACAGCAGGGAAATGGATTGGGACTCTATATTTGCCGGGAAATCATGCAAAAAATGGGCGGTGATATTTTTGCAGAGTGTGAAGAGAATGGAATGGCATTTACCATTGTGCTGCCATTATAAAAAAAGTTCCAAATAGTTAAGGCGCTTACGATGCAAATCAGGAGCGGAGACAGACGCCAAAACTGTTCACTATTTAATCGGGAAATGCATATGATAATCATAAAAAGAGAGGAACTCGAAAAATGGATTATTATAGTGCATTTCCTTATTATATGGGCTATCAGGGGTATGGACAGTGGTCGCAGCCAGGGATGGTGCCAGAGGACAGAATATTGGAGGATATGGAATATTTGCAGCAAATGTATCCGGCATATTCCAAGCGGTATCAGGGCATCATAAAAAGCGTTGTGGATAAGATGGATTATGACGGCAGCTTTATCTATGACCAATACCCAGACAAACTTACCTTGCAGCGCATGGTATCCAGTGTAATGTCAGTGATAAAAGCCAATGAAGAAAAGGAAAACGCAAAGAATGGTATCCAGCCCATGGAAGATGCGATACAGATTGACATGGAAACAGGAATGCCATGTTCAGACACAGGAAATGGGGTTATGATACAAAACATGGATATTTCAGATGCTCTGACAGAGCAGGCTCCATGGAGTGAAAAAGAACCATGGATACGGGAACTAGTGACAGTATTGATGTGCTATGAGATACTAATGCGCAGAAAACATAAACAGAAAAAATGCTGGTATTTATAGGCTGTAAACGCAGTCTCTTGGACTTTTTTAAAATTCATGCGCTGTAAAAATTAAAAAACAATTAATTTCATTGACTAAGTAATACTTATAAGGTTATAATAATAGCGTCGTGCAGCCGGGGCGCTAGCGGTGCCTTGTACCTACAATCCGCTATAGTGGGGGTGATAGACGGCAGAGGGTCTGCGTTTGTGCAGCTGCCCTTTATAAGTGGCGTTGAAGTTTGGGTCTTACGCAATATGTGCCATTGAACCGTGTCAGGACAGGAATGTAGCAGCACTAAGATGGATTTCGTATGTGCCGTGAGGGTGCCTGGCGGAGTTAACTGTAAAGGTAACGTACACGGGCATAGGATTCGAAGCCGTCTGCATGATAAATGTGAAAAGAAAAAAAGCGCGGCACATTACAAGTGCAGCAGTACGAAAGATTAGGCACAATCGCGCTGAAAAGGGAGAAAATATGAAAAAAATGAACAGAGCTACAAGGAATAAGAGTATTGCCTTATTTTTGGCACTAACGATGGCGGCAGCTTCTATGACAGGCTGCGGCAGCAAGGATGATAATGACGAGCCGGCATCAGAAATAAATTTTGCAGATATTGCAGGAAACAGCAATAACACACCGGCTGAGACAACACCGGCTGAAACGGAGGAACAGGAACCAGCAACAGAAGAAGAATCGCGGGAGGGAATGTACCGAAGCGAGATAACAAATGAATGGATAGATGAAAGTTTAAAAGATCAGCGTCCTATGGCGATAATGGTTGACAATGAATCCAAAGCGCTTCCTCATTTTGGAATGACAGAGGCGGATGTTGTATATGAAATCATGAACAGCACGGCAAATGGCAGAATCACACGTTTCATGGCGATTGTCAAGGATTGGGGAAAAATCACACAGTTTGGTAGTATTCGAAGCACCAGACCAACCAATATTATGCTGGCAGCAGAATGGAATGCAGTTCTTTGCCATGACGGCGGCCCATTCTATATTGATGATTGGATTGCAAAGAATTATTCTGCGAATTTCAGCGGCGGATTTTCACGTGTAGACAATGGAAAATCAAGAGAATTTACAGAATATGTCTGCACTGGAGATTTGGACAAGAAGTTTGCAAATTCCAAGTACACTACAGAGTACAACGAACATTACGAGAGACCGCACTATAAGTTTTCAAATTCCGAAGTTGATTTGTCAGAGAAGAGTTCTTCTTTTGACTGTACTAAGATAGAACTTCCATTCCCACATAATCAGTCCACACTTGAATATAATGAGTCAACAGGCACATATGATTATTATGAGTATGGAAAGGCACATACAGATCCACTGCACGACAATGCACAGCTTACATTCAAAAATCTGCTGATACAGGATACGACATTTAAACAGTTAGACTCAAATGGATATTTGATTTACAATGCGATTGATTCTGGGCGCGATGCTTATTACATTACAAATGGCAAGGCTATCGAAGTAACCTGGATCAAGCCAAGTGAAAATGGAACTACGATTTATCTTGATAAAGAAACTGGTGAAGAGATACGGCTCAACACAGGAAAAACATATGTAGCACTTGTTCCTTCAGATACATGGGGGGACATCGTAATTCAATAGATAGAAAGACGTGTGTTCCCACACGTCTTTTTTGCACAGACCTATACAAAGAGAAAAGGAGTGTGTGCGTGAAGGTTCCGTGCGCCTTAATCCGTTAGTGCTATCGCGCGGTGATTGAAAGAAGGAGGTTTTGGAATGAAGTATGATGTTATTATAATCGGGGCAGGGCCAGGAGGAATATTTTCTGCTTATGAGATGATGAGCAAAAGCAGCAGTCTGAGAATTGCCGTTTTTGAGTCAGGACATGCGCTGGATAAGCGCCATTGTCCAATAGACGGCAACAAGGTAAAAAGCTGTATCAAATGTCAAAGCTGTTCCATAATGAGTGGATTTGGCGGAGCAGGTGCCTTTTCCGATGGAAAGTACAATATTACAAACGATTTCGGAGGGACATTGTTTGAACATATTGGAAAAACACAGGCGATTGAACTCATGAAATATGTGGATGAAATTAATATGAACTATGGCGGAGAAGGGACAAAAATGTATTCGACCGCGGGTACAAGCATCAAAAAACTTTGCCTGCAAAATAAACTGAATCTTTTGGACGCTTCCGTGCGTCATTTGGGAACAGATATCAACTATGTGGTGCTGAAAAATCTATATGCAGATATGAAAGACAAAATAGATTTTTATTTTGATTCCCCTGTGACAGATGTTGAGGCGGCTGGCAGCGAATATATTGTGAAATGTGGCGAAAACACGTATACATGTGACAAATGCATTATATCTGTTGGTAGAAGTGGGAGCAAATGGATGGAAAGCATTTGTTCCAGACTCAATATTTCCACGAAATCCAACCGTGTTGACATTGGAGTGCGCGTCGAGCTTCCAGCAGTTATTTTCTCGCATTTGACAGATGAGTTGTATGAGAGCAAGATTGTATATCGCACAGAGAAGTTTGAAGATAGAGTGCGGACTTTTTGCATGAATCCGCATGGCATTGTGGTAAATGAAAATACGAATGGTATTGTTACTGTAAATGGGCACAGCTATGAAGGTGCAGAGAAACAGACAGACAACACGAACTTTGCGCTCTTGGTTGCAAAGCATTTTTCCGAGCCGTTTAAGGACAGCAATGGATATGGAGAAAGTATTGCAAGGCTTTCGAATATGCTTGGCGGCGGTGTGATTGTGCAGCGCTTTGGCGATTTGGTACGAGGCAGGCGCAGCAATGTCAAACGAATAGAAGAAGGGCTGGTAACGCCCACACTTGCGGCAACGCCAGGCGATTTGAGCCTTGTGCTTCCCAAGCGGATACTAGATGGCATTATCGAGATGATTTATGCTTTGGATAAGATTGCGCCCGGAACAGCGAATGATGATACCCTGCTGTATGGTGTGGAAGTGAAGTTCTACAACATGGAAGTAGATATTGATGAGAATCTTGAGAGCTGTTATAAGGGATTGTATATTATAGGGGATGGAAGCGGTGTGACACATTCGCTTTCTCATGCTTCCGCGAGCGGTGTGTATGTGGCAAGGCAGATATTAAACAGTAAAGACAAAAATTAATTCGTTAATATATCCAAAAAAGAATTACGAAATTTTACGAAAATTCCAATAGCTATTTTGCTTTTAAAATTGTATAATAATCCCATCTGAAGAAAAATGTATGCTTGGAATTTTTGCTGCATTTGTGCATGCAGTTGATATTTTGCTGAAATTGGAGGAGGAACTGGAATTGTCAAAGGTATATGATATTTCACAGGAAGGTTATGAGGGAACAACAGTAGCTATGAATAAGATTATTGGTTCGAAGTTTTTTGACAGTGCTTTTGAATATGAAGGGGATGATCTTGGGGCAGTTTACACAAAGGAAGAAACAAAATTCAAGGTGTGGGCGCCTACTGCATCTGAGGTTGTGCTGAATTTGTATGAGCAGGGGGACGGAGACAACCTGATAGAAACAATTCCTATGAAGTTAGAGGAAAAAGGGGTATGGTTTTGTAGTGTAAAAGAGGATCTCAATGGAATATACTATACTTACTCTATTAAGATTGACAACAAGACAAATGAGACAGTTGACCTTTATGCCAAGACAACAGGCGTGAACGGCAACAGGGGAATGGTGGTAGATTTAGCATCTACGAATCCGGAAGGATTTGAAAATGATGTCAGACCAGCATTTTCGAATCCAACAGATGCGGTGATTTATGAGATTCATGTAAGGGATTTGTCTGCTGACGCATCATCGGGGATTCAGAATACAGGAAAATTTATAGGATTTACAGAGACAGGAACGACCAACAGCGACGGGCTTGCAACTGGAATTGATCATATTAAGGATTTAGGAGTCACCCATGTACAGATTCTTCCAAGCTATGACTATGCGACAGTAGATGAGTCAAAGCTCGACACGCCGCAGTTTAACTGGGGATATGATCCCAAAAATTACAATGTACCGGAAGGTTCCTACAGTACAGATCCATTTCATGGCGAGGTGCGTATCAAAGAAATGAAGCAGATGATACAGGCGTTTCATGAGAATGGAATCCGTGTGAATATGGATGTTGTGTATAATCACACCTTTAATATTGATGATTCTTGGTATCAAAAGACAGTGCCGGATTATTATTACAGAAAAGTAGGCGAGAATTATTCGAATGCATCTGGCTGTGGGAATGAGACAGCTTCCGATCGGGCAATGGCACGCAAATATATTGTGGATTCCGTTGTTTATTGGGCGAAAGAGTATCATATTGATGGATTCCGTTTCGACCTGATGGCAGTACATGACATTGAGACAATGAACGCAATCAGAGCTGCACTTGACAAAATCGATCCCTCGATTATGGTATATGGCGAAGGTTGGACTGGCGGAGATTGTGCAATTCCATCTTCTCAGCAGGCATTAAAGGCAAATGTCGCACAGATTGACCGCGTGGGTGCATTTAGTGATGATATTCGCGATGCGATTAAAGGAAGTGTGTTTGAGCCGGAGGACAAGGGCTTTATAAGCGGAAAAAGTGGTATGGAGGAAAACATTAAGTTTGGTGTTGTTGCAGGCGTATCACATCCGCAGGTTCAGGCAGCAAAGGAGGACGGTAGCAGCAAGTGCTGGGTAGCGCAGCCAGGACAGAGCATTAACTATATTTCATGCCATGATAATCTTACCTTTTGGGATAAACTTGCACTGTCAAATGCGGCAGACAGTGAGGAAACAAGAATCAAGATGACGAAGCTTGGAAGTGCTATTATTATGACTTCGCAGGGGGTAGCTTTCTTCCAGGCAGGTGAAGAAATGCTAAGAAGTAAGCCGCTGGAAACTGCGGCGGGCGGATATGATGAAAACAGCTATGCGTCTCCTGATTCAACCAACAGCATTAAGTGGGATAATAAGTCTAATGTGACAGATACGTATGAATATTATAAGGGATTGATTGCATTCCGCAAGGCACATAATGCACTTCGTATGACAACAGCAGAGGATATTCAGAATCATCTTTCATTTATGACAGGTCTTGATGCAAATGTGGTTGGATATACGATATCAAATCATGCAAACGGAGATACGGCTGAAAAAATTACCGTTATATTCAATGCAAATAAGAATCCAGTGAATGTGGGGCTTCCGGCCGGTACATGGGATATTTGTGTAAATGAAACAACAGCAGGTACAGCTTCGGTAGGTACTGCGAAAGGTTCTGTGTCAGTGGCAGGGATATCAGCTATGGTATTGATACAAAGTGATAGTACAGTTGCGAAAGCAGATACTGAGACACAAGAGACAGAAGCAGATACATCGAACAATCAAAACGATGCAGATACAGCAAAGAAAACATCAAGCAAAGCGCCATTTGTAGCGATGGGGGCTGTGGCAGTATTGGCGGCAGCAGCAGGTATTATGATATCAAAACGTAAAAAGTAAGGATTTAAAAAATGGGGGCGGTCAAAAGATCGCCCCTTTTTGATGCACACGGGCACCCAGGTGAAATATGTCATCAAACCGATAAATCGGTTCGCTGACGGGTGCCCGGCGCGCGAGTAGGAGAAGATGGCTCTTCCCTACTCGATTGCTTATATTACTGCATCAAGCAAAATCAAGCATCCGTCTTAGCTGCTTTATAATTCCTTTTCTGTTTTTGGCTGATTTCATAAAGGCAGGGAGGTGGTCTGCCTGTGTTTTCATTTGATAAAAGTTGACAGGATTTTCCCGTAAATCAGCGCTTAAATAATCAATCAAATAGGCAAGATGTTCGCGATTGAGCGCCCATATGGGTTTTCCGCGGAAAGTGGATAAAAACCAAAGCTCATAACCAAAAAACGGTTCGCAGCCATTTTTGATTTCTCCAATAGAATAAAGCGCTTTGGCGGTTTTGTGGATATAGCCGGGCATCAGAAAACCACAATGCGGGCAGGCAGCATAAACCATAGGAAAATGCTGTTTGCGTTGTTCTGTGATATCAACTCGATAATATTGTCCGCATTGCTGGCATTGATTGTGAACGTCATAGCGGTAAAGCGTGCGATCTTTCGTGATGGAATGATTACAGTTCGTACATTTAAAACAGGCAGTAGTGATATTGGAGGTTACAATACCGCGCCCATGGCATTGAGGGCATTTTGCAAAAATGCCAGAGGAGGCTGCCGTATAGACAGAATAAGTGCCATAAGGCTTATCAATAGTTCGTTTCATAGCGGTTTCCTTTTTTATACAGTTATTTCGATGAGATTATCTTCAATCCCTACGATACAGCTTTCATATACTTAGGAACTGTTCAAAAATTACTCATGAAATAGAGTCGTTAGATTTTATTATTCAGAGACTACTTTACAACGTTTTTTGTAACATGCAATTCCATATCGGTATATGGTTTTTGCACCATTATCTATTAGTATTTCCTCATAATTTTTGGTCTTGATTTGATTTAGGGCTTGTATACATGCGGCGTCTAACTGAGCATTTTCAGCATATTTTAGTTCAATAATAATACCGATTTCTTTGTCTTCAATTTGCACGCTGATATCACTGTAGCCGTCCCCTGATTCAGCATTTGACTGAACCTTCCAGTTATGCATACTTCCAAAAAGTCCCAATAAAATGCCATGATAGAAATTCTCTTTCATTTCTTTTTTCACAGAATTATCGCGAATACTGATGGTCTTTTTTAGATATGCATTAAAATGCTGTTCTATATCAGTAATATTATTATCCTCAAACGCTTTGCAAAGTGCTTCTATTTTTTGTGAATCTTTTCTAGCTTCTTCAATAAACCATCTTCGTATTTGGTGTACAAAGATCCAGTGTATCTCTCTATTCGGGATAACGAGTTCTGTTTGCTCATCATCGTTTTTTCCGCATTGGGTCAGATATCCTGTTGTAAACAGCAAACTCCAAAGATTCTCAATATCTGAATTTAAATCGCGGTAGGTTAATTCTTGGTGTATTTCTTTTTTAATGCTACCGCCCTCGATTAGTTGCTCGATTTCATCTCTTGTGGCAGCATCTGCTTTATTTAAAAATTTCCTGATAATATCATTGCTGCTCGTATTGATCCAGTAATTTTGAGGAGCAGCAGAGGGATGCATTTTTAATGCATGACAGTAGCTTATTACATCCCAAGGACAATAGATATCCAGTTCACCAAAGCGGTAACCATCATACCAATTTTTGATATCATGATAATGTTCCATAAAACCATAATAGTCAAGAAGTTCTCTTACTTCCATATCATGAAAGCCAAAATATTTTGCGTATTGCATATCTTTCACGGTGTACACATTGAAGTTATTGAATCCTGTAAAAATGCTTTCTCTGGACACTCTAAGGCAGCCTGTTAATACTGCAAAATACAAACTATTGTTTGTTTTTAGCGCTTGATTGAACAATGCTCTGATGAAATTTGTCATATTTTCGTAATATCCGTTATGGTACGCTTTATCAAGCGGCACGTCGTATTCATCAATCAATATAATTGCTTTTTGCTCATAATGCTTCTGCAATAATTGTGATAGCAGCAAAAGACTGTCTTTTAAAAGCTTGTCAGACATTCCAAATTCACCCTTATCATTTAATTTGATAAGATTTTGGTAACGTTTGCGATCGATATCTGTCAAACGTGCGCTTTTCATAAGAAATTCGAATCGAAGCGCTTCGTCTCCTATAATTCCACGAAGCATTTCTTTTGCCTCTACAAAATCCTGTCCCTCTACGCTCTTCAGGCTAATGCTAATAACTGGAAATTTTCCCATATATCTATTGCATAGTTCACTTTCATTTGCAATTTCAAGGCCATCAAAAATAGTGCGATCGTTTCCAATTTCAAAAAAGCTTTTCAACATACTCATATTGAGCGTTTTTCCAAAACGTCTGGGGCGTGTAAACAAGTTTACGTATGCCTGATTCAGTAGAAGTTCTTTTATAAGCCCTGTTTTGTCAACATAATAAAAATCGTCTTTGCGAATTCTTTCAAAGTCCTCAATTCCCATAGGAAGTCCAACTTTTTCTGTCATCATTTCCTCATTTCTGTTTTCTATCTATTCAGATATATTTGAATGCAAACTTATGAAATCGTGTCGTTTTTGAATGAAATCATTATAACAGAGCTTTTTCATAATGTCTATAACGTCCTATCTTGTGATTGAGCCATAACGGTTCTGTTATATTCATTCATAAGTTGTCGGATTGTACATTCTGACAATGGATTTGGGCTGTTTCCGACAATTTCGTTCATGTGGGATGTCAGCCCTAAAAAATCTATCTCTGATTGTTTTAGAAATTCTTGCCCTGTCTGATTGGCTGCTGTATAATATAGAAGGAAAAGGATTTATGCGGGAAGGATTGCCTTTGAGAATACATCTTGGTGAATTTTGGAAGGAAATTATAAATACATAACCTGTTGAAACAAAAAGTGAATCCGTACAAGATTTGCTGCACAAAAGGTAATCTTGATGGTGGTACGAAATAAATATATCAGAACTAGAGGAGAGAATACATATGAATGAAAAACTCATGATAGCACTGCGCAGCAACGCAGCAAATGATTACTTAAAGGAGATAAATTATACAGGATATTTACGGGATCAGGAATTGGGAAAGATAAAACTTCCGACAGGTAAAATTGTTGCAAACGATCCGCTTATTGCGGAGGAGACGGAACCTTTTACCATTTGTGTGACTCCTGGAGAATATCCAGTAATGCTATATGTGAATCATTCTGATGGAGATCAGCGTGTTGCATTTGCTGAAATTCGCTTCCTGGAAGATATGCCAGTTCGCTTCGCGCCTGCGTTGGTAGAGGGGCAGGATTTGGAAGAATTGGAGGAGGATGAGGTTTTTTGTTATGGTGTTGATACAGGAACGGGATGTTTTATGGACGAACAGACCTCTCAAAAATTAGTGAATATATTTGAATCTTTTGATGAAAACGCACTGCCAGAATCTTTTGATGAAGGGTCGATTTTTCCAGAATTGCCAGAGCTTGGGGATATGTTAGATGAGAGTTATGTAGATACTTATATGACTGCAAATTATGTCCTTCCAGGAACGGAGTTAAACATTGTTGCATTTTCTTCAGGATATGGAGACGGTGCATATCCATCGTATTGGGGATACGATGCTTCGGGTAACATATGCTGCCTGATTACCGATTTTTATGTGATCGATTTGGAGCCGTAGTACTCTGGTTGAGAATATTTATATTATTTTTATTGTAGGGGGATATTATGAAATTTCTAACAAATCGAAAACTTGCTACGCGTATTAGTATTATTACATCAGTAATTACATTTGTAGGCATGATATTGCTTTGGATTATTGTATCAGGAACTGTGGCTTCTATGGTGAAAAGTAATATTACCAATCAGATGATTGATGCTGTGGAATCCAGGGCGTCGATTATAAATGATTATGTAGCTTCCGCAGAAGAATATATGATGGCCTTTGCGCTGGGCAGTGAGGTTCGTGAGCTGCTGGAAAATCCACAAGATCCTGATTTGTTACAAATAGGACAAAAGTACACAGAAGAATTTGCAGCAGTAAAAGGTATTTTTGAAGGTTTATATATCAGCACACCAGAAACATACGTTCTGACACATGCTTCGGAAAATGCAATTGGCATTACCACTCGAACGGGTGAATCATTAGAGGAATTCCGCAATACAATTCTGGCGCAACCACAATTAACCAATCTGGGGATTATGAAGTCTCCAGGAACAGGCAGCATGATTCTTTCCATGTATTATCCGCTCTTTGATAATCAGAAATGTATCGGCTATGTCGGGGCTGGTGTTTATGCCAGCCGGTTGATGGACGTTTTGCTTGGATTGAATATAGAAGGGCTTCCTAACTGTGAGTATGTATTTCTGAATGTAGAGACAGGAATGTATCTATATCATCAAGATGAAACACTGTTAAATACAGAAACAAATGACAAAGGGTATCAGGAAATTCTGCAAAGGATTAAGACAAACGAAAGCACACAGACAGGTACATATTCTTATCAGGATGAAAATGGCGTGAATCAGTTAGTTGTCTACAAGTATTTAAAAGACCGTAATTGGGTTTTTATGGTGCGTGATGATGAGTCAGAAGTTTATGGAAAAGTGGTAACGGTGCGTGTTACAGTTGGTATTTTGTGCGCAAGCGTTGCAGCAGTGATTATCCTTGTTACATTGCTGATTCTGTACCGCGAAGGTAGAGAGTTGATGGCAATGGAACGTGCAATTCGGCGTCTTGGCAACTTGGAACTTTCTGCGGATCAGGAATTGGTATCATTTTATGGGAGAAAAGATGAGATTGGAATGATTGCCCAGACAATACATCATGTCTGTGACTGTCTGCGAAAGACAATCGATGATATTGGCCGGATTTTAGGGGAAATGGCGGCTGGAAATGTTGCTGTGGATGTTTCCAAAAACGAAGCCTATTACATTGGTGATTTCAAGGTTTTGGCACAAAGTCTGAAAAGTATTCGCACCAATCTTACGAATGTAATGCGTGATATTACAGATATTGCAAAGAAAGTAAACATTGGAGCCAATCAAGTATCAGAGGGCGCTCAGGCATTATCGCAGGGAACTGTGCAGCAAAAAGAATCTATCAATGGGCTTGTATCCAATATTACAGATATTACACAACAGATTCAAGATAGTACAGTACGCTGCAGCAGTGCTACTGATTTGGTGGACAGAGCCACAGGTTATGCCTCCGAAGCAGACATTAAGATGGAGCAGTTGATTACTGCTACAAGAAATATTGATCGGTCTTCAAATGAAATCAGTAGTATCATTAGAACAATTGAAGATATTGCCTTTCAGACAAATCTTCTTGCATTAAATGCTTCTATTGAGGCGGCGCATGCAGGTACAGCAGGAAAGGGATTTTCAGTAGTGGCAGATGAAGTGCGCAACCTTGCAGAGCGATCAGCAGAGGCGGCAAGGGATACAGGTACCTTAATTGGACATTCACTGCATGACGTAAAAACAGGAACTGAGTCCACAAACCTTGCTATTTCTGCAATGCAGGTAATTAGTGAATGTATTCAGTCCATTAAAATGCTGATGGATGAGATAGCGATTGCTAGTGTTCAGCAGTCAGAAATGATTGTCTCTGTGGAAAATAGAATTAAAGAAGTTTCCAAAGTGATACAATCAAATTCTGATGCTGCGGAGGAAAGTGCTTTGATTTCAAATGAATTGTCAAAACAGTCAAAAACGCTAAATCAGTTGATAAGCCAGTTCCGCATTCAATAAATTTTTGGAGCTGCTGCAAAAGTAGAGAAAGAATCTACGGGTGCAGCGGCTTCTTTTTGGTTGGAAAATTGAATCATGTTTTTCTGACTTTCAGGCAAGGTTTGTGTGGATTTTGGCTGTTACAAATAAGAAATACCAACAATAAAAAATCATGGCAGAACAGAAATTTTTATGCTATGCTAAAGATACTTACAGAAATACTTTTATAAAGTAAAGCATTTTATGCTATTATTTAAGCTGTCGATAGCAGCATGGAGGATTGAGATGGAAAAGAAAAAGATAACCAATATAGAAGTAAAGAGAAAGAACCGAAATGATGTGTTCCGCTATATATGTAAAAATGCGATGGTTTCAAACCCAGATATTTCTTATGCTCTTAAAATAAGCCTTCCGACCGTAACGCAGATTACGAAGGAATTGATAGAGGAAGGTTTTGTGGAAGAAAAGGGGGCGCTAGAGTCCACGGGGGGCAGAAGAGCAAAAGCATTGGCTGTATCTGAAAATGTGGGCAAAGCAATAGGATTGGATATTACAAAAAACCATATTAGTTTGGTGCTTACGGATTTGACAGGTGAGATTTTAAAATACGAACGTATTTTTTTGCCATATGTGGCAGAGGATGCTTATTATCGTGAAGTAAATGATAAGCTGGAAACTTTTTTGGAGCAAAATAGATGCAGCGAACAGAAGATTTTGGGGCTTGGGATTTCTTTTCCAGGGATTATTGATCTTGACAAGAAGTTGGTTACATACTCTCATGTACTAGGTGTAAAAGCTTTGCCATTTGATTTTGTGAGTAGTTTTTTTGCGTATCCCTGCCATTTTCTAAATGATGCAAATGCAGGCGCTTATGCAGAGGGGATACAGTCAGAAAGCATGGAGCGCTTTTTTTACTTGTCACTGAGCAATACGGTGGGAGGTGCTGTTTATAGCAGTCACGGACTAGAACAAGGAAAGAACTTTCGCTGTGGGGAAGTAGGGCATATGACGATTGTACCAGATGGAGAAAGTTGTTACTGTGGGAAGCGGGGGTGTCTGGACGCATATTGTTGTGCTAAGTGTTTGACAGAGGGGAAGCTTGAAGATTTTTTTGAACGGTTGGAGAAGGGGGAGCAGGAAGCAGTCCAATTGTGGGACAGATACACAACCTATCTTGCGATTGCAGTTAACAATATCCACATGGTTCTCGACTGCGATATTGTTCTTGGCGGGTATGTAGGGAGCAGCATGGGTGAGCATATTCAAGATATACGCGATAAGGTAGCAGAAAGAAATACATTTGCAGAGGGCAGTTCTTTTGTAAAGACCTGCTGCCATAAGACGGGAGCGGCTGCTTTGGGAGCCTCCCTGAAAATAGTAGAGCTGTTTATAGAACAGGTATAATGATAGGATTTGTCATTTGGAGACTCCAGCAATGGAGTCTCATTTTTTGCAGATTGAGCGCGCTGGCGCTCAATCTTTTTATATAAACCTACTAAGAAAATTTAGATAAAATAACGAAAACAACTGCTTTTAGAAAAATATTATTGACAGATATAACAAATAAATATAAAATAAGATACATAATAAATATATTTAATTAAGTATTTATTAAAGTAAAAATGAAATGAGTGTATCAATCTGTGACGCTTGAGCAGAACAGCGGCACAAATGACGAAGAAAAAAGAAAAAGATTTTCTGATGCAACGGATTGGTGCAGCAGAGTATCAATAAAGAAACAGATGAACCAACTATTTTTAATGAAAGAGAGAGGAATTTATCATGGAAGGAAAAATGAAAACAGCAGTTATGTTAGGAATTGGAAAAATGGGTTTTGAGGAAAGAGATATCCCAAAAGCAAAGGACAATGAGGTGCTTGTGAAATTAGAGTATGTAGGCATCTGCGGAAGTGACCTGCATTATTATGAGACAGGAGCAATCGGAGATTATGTTGTAGAACCGCCCTTCGTTCTTGGACATGAACCAGGAGGAACCGTCGTGGAGGTTGGTAAAAACGTGAAGCACCTTAAAATTGGTGACAGGGTAGCGCTAGAACCCGGAAAGACTTGCGGACACTGTGAGTTCTGCAAGACCGGAAATTACAATCTCTGTCCAGATGTCGTATTTTTTGCAACACCGCCTGTAGACGGCGTATTTCAGGAATATGTGGCACATGAGGCAGACCTTTGCTTTAAACTGCCGGATAATGTAAGCACGATGGAAGGCGCTCTGATCGAGCCATTGGCAGTGGGATTCCATGCTGCAATGCAGGGCGGCGCAAGGGCAGGACAGACAGCGGTTGTCATGGGGGCAGGCTGTATCGGTTTGGTTACAATGATGGCATTGAAGGCAATGGGTGTGTCAAAGGTGTATGTGGTGGATATCATGGAAAAGCGCCTTCAGAAGGCATTGGAGTTGGGAGCAGATGGTGTGATCAATGCGGGCGAAACAGACGCCGTGGAAAAGGTGAGAGAACTGACAGATGGCAGAGGCTGCGATCTTGCAGTGGAGACTGCAGGTACGCAGGTCACAACAGTTCAGACAATCCATATGACAAAGAAAGGTGCAACAATTGTGCTGGTAGGCTATAGCAAGAGTGGGGAAATGACACTGCCTATGAGCCTTGCACTGGATAAGGAACTGACATTTAAAACTGTATTTCGTTACCGCCATATTTATCCGATGGCAATTGAGGCAGTTGCAGCAGGAAAAGTGAATCTGAAGGGCATTGTGACCGACGTGTTCAGCCTTGATGAAGCACAGAAGGCGATGGATTATAGTGTAAATAACAAGGCGGATATTGTAAAAGCTGTGATACGCATTGCAGACTAAAAAACGGTACAGTCTGGGGTAAAGTATAATCTATAGCACTCCAGTCATTACAGGTGTGACGAAGCGACTTTACCCTTTAGAGCTATCGCGAAGCGATTTTAAATAAGGAGGATTGCAATGGAACAGAAAAATACAGATGTCAGGGTGCCGTTAATCAGCAAGATCGCCTATGGCATGGGCGATGTAGGATGTAACTTTAGCTGGATGTTTGTCGGAAATTTTCTGATGATATTTTATACCGATGTTTTTGGGATTGGAATGAGCGCGGTTGCAGGACTGATGCTGTTCTCACGGTTTTGGGATGCGATCAATGATCCCGTAATCGGCGGGCTGAGTGATAAGACAAATACAAGATGGGGAAGATACCGCCCTTGGCTTTTGGTTGCTGCACCACTAACTGCGCTTGTGCTGATGCTGACCTTCTGGGCGCACCCGGATTGGCCATCTACGGCAAAGATTGTTTATATGGCAGTGACTTACTGCATTTTGGTATTGGGTTACACCTGTGTCAATATTCCTTATGGAACGCTATGTGGCGCAATGACACAGAATATAGAAGAACGGGCAAAAATTAATACCTTTCGTTCTGTTAGTGCGATGATCGCAATTGGGATTATCAATATTATCACAGTACCCTTAATCGCAGCGCTTGGAGGAGGAAATGACAGAAGGGGTTATCTGTTGATCGCTGTTATATATGGCTGTATTTTTGCAGCCTGCCATATCTTTTGTTTTGCAAAAACAAAGGAAGTTGTGGAAGTGCCTGAAAAAGAAAAAACGTCGTTGAAGGTACAACTGACTTCTGTTGCAAAAAACAGACCTTATATGATTGCAGTTGCAGGACAATTTTTGTTTGGAATAACACTTTATGGGAGGAATGCAGATGCACTGTACTACTTCACTTATGTAGAAGGAAATCAAGCATTGTTCAGTACATACTCACTTTTTATCATTATTCCTTCTATCATTGGTGCAGCCTGCTTTCCAGTAGTATTTCGATTGACAAACAATAAAGGCCGTTCCGCTTCCATCTTTGCATTGCTGACAGGAATCAGCATGTTTTGCATGTACTTTTTCACAGTTGGACAGTCACCAGTTCCCTTTTATCTGTTTTCGTGTCTGGCACAGTTCTTTTTCTCAGGATTTAACACAGCTATTTATGCGATTGTACCAGATTGTGTGGAATATGGGGAATGGAAAACAGGTCTGCGCAATGACGGTTTTCAGTATGCTTTTATCTCATTGGGGAATAAAATTGGGATGGCGATTGGAACTTCTGCCTTGGCGGGTGTCTTGGGCAGTCTCGGATATGTGGCAAATCAGCAGCAGAATCCGGCTGTAGTAGCAGTGATCAAGCATTCGTTTACGACAGTTCCTGGGCTGCTGTGGATTGTAACGGCAATCGTATTATATTTTTACCGCCTCAATAAAAAAGCTTATAACAAGATTGTACAGGAGATTCAAGAAAGGAAAGAACATGGCACACAGACAAAGACCGTGCACTGAGCAGCTAAAGCCAATGCTGCTTGAAATGGATAAATAACCAATCTATGATTAACAAGGTCTAAGTGCAAGAAAGCAGCACCAGTAACGTTTTGAAAGGACTTTTTAATCATATTTACAAAAAGTTATGTTTCAGGGTAAAAAATAGAGCAGGGAACCTGTCTTTGGGGATTCCCAGATCTATAACGCTTCCTATACACTTCTATCAGCTTTCGGTGGTTTGACTTCTTCAGGAGAAAGTCCTGAAATATTAACAATTTCCTCTAAGGTATATTTGTCAGCTGCCAACATACGAAGCGCAACCTCTTTCATTCCTTCTTTTAATACCTGATTTGTCATATCTGGCACATAATAATTTCTTCAGTTCCTTTATCATAGCACTGTACTTCCACATTAAGTACTTCACAATACTTTTCTGAGAAACTTCTTAGAGTTTCGGAGCGATGCGTTAGCATCGCTCTGGTTCCGGATAATCCACGCCAAACGTATCGACTGTAACGCTTTTCATCACCTGATCTTCGAGTGGTCTGTCGGAATAATCGGTGTTTGTGGTCGCAATCTTGTTCACAATATCCATTCCTTCAATCACTTTTCCAAATGCCGCATAACTGCCGTCAAGATGCGGGCTTGTCTCGTGCATGATGAAGAACTGGCTTCCTGCAGAATCAGGCATCATGCTTCTTGCCATGGATAGAACGCCAGGAGTATGAGACAGGTTATTTTCAAAACCATTTTGGGCAAATTCTCCAGCAATCGAATAGCCTGGGCCGCCTGTTCCAGTACCTTCAGGACAACCGCCTTGAATCATAAAACCGTTGATAACCCTATGAAAAATTAATCCATTATAATATCCTTTGCTTATCAGACTGATAAAATTGTTGACTGTATTTGGTGCGATTTCAGGGTAAAGCTCTGCTTTTATAACATCGCCGGTTTTCATTTCAATAGTAACAATTGGATTTTGTGCCATAGTAAAAATCTCCTTTTTTATTTTCATATCAACAACATTTTAAAGGAAAATGATGAAATAGTAAAGAGTCTGCTTAATATTATTTGCTCGCGCTTCATTCGTAAAAGTTCAGTACAGTGTTATTTAGGCAACGCAGTACAAGTTGTAACAGTTACAAAGAATATTCTGGATGTCTTGCATTCTTATTATAAAAAGGCTATATTGATAGTGTTGGAAGTGGATCATATTCTATTTTTGACAGAACAAATCATTTGGAGGAAGGCATGGCAGACTATATTTTAATTGTGGAAGATGACAATGACATCAATCATATGCTTTCGGAACTGCTTGGCAGTCAGGGATATGAGACGATATCCGCCTATTCGGGAACGGAGGCGCTATTATATATAGAAAGAACAACACCATTAGCAGTTATTTTGGATTTAATGCTTCCAGGAATGACAGGGGAGGAACTTTTGTCACGCATTAAAGAATTTGATGCTGGTATTTGTGTACTTGTTTCTTCAGCAAAAGATGATGTGCATACGCGAGTTGAACTGCTTCGCGCTGGAGCAGACGACTATATAGTAAAGCCATTTGATACAGAAGAACTCCTGGCGAGATTAGAGGCAGTGCTTCGCCGCAACGGCCAAAACAGCAGGAAACAAAAGCAGGATTGTCTAAGTTACAAAGATATTGTCATGAAACCAGAAGATTTTGGCATCACCGTATCAGGACAAGAAATTACATTGACAAAGCGTGAATATTTGATTTTAGAATTGCTGATTCGTAATCCTGGAAAAGTGTTTACCAAAAATAATATTTATGAATCGGTCTGGAATGAGGAATATTTGGGAGAGGAGAATGCGGTCAATGTACATATCAGTAATATCCGTCAGAAGCTTGCAAAAGTAAACCCAAATGAGTCTTATATACAAACGATCTGGGGAATTGGCTTCAAAATGAAATAGCGCATCTTTCTAAACAATATAATTCTCATACAATTATAACTTTAAGTTTTCTTTATACTTTTCCTAAGATTTCTAATAATCCCCCTGCTATACTAATAGATATCTTAAAAATGATAAACACCATCTGCAAAACGACGCGATAGCGTCAAATATATAAGAAAGGGGATCGAAAATTGAATACAGAATATGTATTGAGAACACAAAATCTAACCAAGACATTTGGGAGATACAAGGCTGTCAACCATGTTAGTATGAACGTAAGAAAAGGAGATATTTATGGATTTATTGGAAAAAACGGCGCTGGAAAAACGACGTTTATGAAAATGATTTCCGGTCTTTTGACGCCAACAGAGGGCAGCATTGAACTATTTGGAATGGTAGATGAGAACAGAAAAACAGGAAAAGAAAAGAACTTGTTGGAAGAAAAGGGGAAAACACTAGAGGTACAAAGAAAACGCATTGGCTGCCTGATTGAAGCGCCAGGTTTTTATCCGGGTATGACAGCCGAAGAAAACATGAATGTTGTCTGTAGGATTCTAGGAATAACGGAAAAAAATATTGTTTCGGAGATGTTAAATTTTGTAGGGCTTTCTGAGACTGGAAAGAAAAAAGTGAAAAATTTCTCGATGGGAATGAAGCAGCGGTTGGGAATTGCGATTTCTCTGATACGCAATCCTGATTTTCTTATTTTGGATGAGCCAATAAACGGGCTTGATCCGACAGGGATTCGGGAGATTCGAGATTTACTGACAAAACTAAATCAAGAGAGACAGATTACCATTTTGATATCCAGCCATATTTTAGGGGAATTATCAAAAATAGCAACCAGGTATGGAATTATTAGAGATGGTGTATTGATAGAAGAATTTGACAGGAAAGCATTGGAAGAAAAATGTAGAAGGTGTCAAAAAATTATTGTAGATGATCCATTTACAGCAGCCCGGATTTTGGAGGAAACACTTGCTATCAAAAGTTATGATGTACCAGATACACATATGATTCGTATTTTTGAACGGCTTGATGAGTCCACAGACATTAATAGGGCGCTGATTATGGGAGGAATTGCATTGAAAGAAAGCCGTATAGAAGGGCAGGATTTAGAAAGCTATTTTGTGGATTTAATGGAGGTTTGAAATGATAAATTTAATGAGCGGCGAATGGTACAAGTGGAAAAAAAGTAGAAGCTTTGCATATTGTTTGTTTACGGCATTTGGTATCGTTCTATTTGTATGGGGAACACTCTGGTTTGCATCAAAAGTAGAGAGTGGAGAAATAAAAAATAGCACAGTGAGCGTTGAGTATACAGAGACAGACATACAGGAAGATCTAATATCTGAAATTGGGATTTTAGCTGTGGTACAAAATTGCATAAATGGTGGGTTTGCCAGCATTTTTATGTCAATTTATATCTGTATATGGATAATAGGAGAGTATACACATGGAGCTATTAAAAATATTGTGGGAAAAGGATATTCCCGCAGCAGTATCTTTCTGGTAAAATATAGTTTTACTGTTGTGATTTCGTTGCTGCTAAATTTGTTTGTGATGGTATCAGCGTTTCTGGTTGGTTTGGCAGTGGCTGGGCAAGATAATACTGGCGGGATGTTGTGGCAGCAGTTTTTTTCTTATACGGGAATTCAGTTGATGCTTGGTGTGGCGTTTAGTAGTATGATTGTTGCGGTGAGTGAATTTACTAGAACGATGGGAGCTGGAATTGGCATCAGTATGATTTTGGTTATTTTTTCTAATTTGGTGGGATCTGGGTTGGATTTATTTTTTCAAGCAGTCAATATCCCAATTAAGATAGGCGCTTATTGGATAACCAATGTGATAGCAGAGTGCCCTATTGAAGTCATTTCTAGAGACTTTGTAGGAAGAGCGGTTTTTGTTTCGCTGCTGTGGACCATTCTTTTTTTCTGGGCAGGACTGATACACTTTCAAAGAACAGATATTTAGAAATTTGAAAATCATGGAGGAAAAATGCAGGGAATACTTTCTATAATAACACTGTTGTCTGTGACTGTTGCAGTAATCTTAGCGATTCAAGTTGGCATGTACAGGCGACAGATAAAACATATAATAGAAGAGCTTTCCATGTTACAAAAAGAGGATACAAATTACAAGCTGTCCTCTTTTTGTCGTGTGGGAAAAATGTATCAGATTGTCGAGCAAATCAATGAGATAGTAGGAAACTACCGCAAGGAACGAGCAGCACTAAAGAATGAAAATCGTACATACAGGGAAAGTATTACCAGCATTTCGCACGATATTCGGACGCCGTTAACCAGCGTAAAGGGATATCTTCAAATGCTGTCAGGTTCTTGTATCTGCGAGGAGAAACAGCAGGCATATATAAAAGTGGTGGAGGAACGTGTGGATGCTGTAACCAATATGCTGAACCAGCTTTTTGAGTACACTAGAGTAGAGGCAGGAGAATGGGAGTTTCATATGGAGCAACTCAATTTGACAAACATTTTTATGGATACAATTTCAATGTTTTATGATGATTTTGTGCAAAGAGATTGCGAACCTAGATTAGAAATCCCACAAATTCCATGTTTTGTCTATGGTGACAGACAAGCTTGTATCAGAATAATAGAAAACCTGATAAAAAATGCACTTGTCCATGGTACAGGAGAATATTCCTTCTGTATGAAAAAGAAAGCGTGCAAGGTATTTTTGGAGATATCAAACAGAACAGACAGTGTCGAACCAAAAGACATTGACCGGATTTTTGAGCGTTTCTATACAACAGATATGTCGCGAACCCGAAAAACAACAGGGCTTGGCCTGGCAATTGTCAAGCAGCTTGCAAATCGTATGCATGGTGAAGTAACAGCATCACTGGAAGGAACTATGTTTGCAGTTCAGATCTGTATGGAACTGTGCAGCGAAGACTGCAGCAAGGCTGTTTGAGCTGGCAAAGAGACGGTGCGAGGGATTAAAATGTATCAAGAAGTGATTCTGCAAAAATTGATGCGGCGGCAGAATGTCATAAAAGCGCAATCAACTCTGTTACGTCTGTGTTCAGCTTTTGTTAAACGGTTGACGAACGGCATATTTTTTTATATAATGATTAAAATTGTACTGGAAAAAGTACAAAAAGGCTCCAAGAGCACATTGGATTCAGAGCCTTAAATGTGTTCTGACATGGATGACTTTGTGGAAATAAGGAGTAGAGAATGGATAAGTTAGATTATAGGGCAAGGGCAAAAATTAATTTAGGACTTGATGTTTGCAGACGTTTAGAAAATGGTTATCACGAAGTAAAGATGATTTTGCAGTCTGTGAATATCTATGATGAACTAACGTTTCAAAAGAGAACTACTCCTGATGTTGTGTTATCGGTTCAGAGCAAGGATTATCTGGGAGATTTGAATAGCAACCTGATAGTCCGGGCGGCAAACCTGATGAAACAGCAGTACAATATTTCAGACGGAATCGGGATTAAGTTGAAAAAAAATATTCCAGTGGCAGCAGGAATGGCGGGAGGAAGTACAGATGCTGCGGCTACAATGATTGCCATGAATGAACTGTTTGAGCTGGGCCTTAGCACAGAGCAGCTTATGAAAGATTCGGTCAGTCTCGGAGCAGATATTCCATTTTGTATTATGGGGGGGACAGCTCTCGCAGAGGGGATTGGGGATAAACTGACGCCGCTTCCAGCACCGCCTCAAGCAATCCTTCTTGTGGTGAAACCGCCCATTATGGTGTCAACAAAATGGGTTTATGAAACACTTCGGGTTCAGGAGCTTACGAGTCGTCCGGATATTGACGGAATGGCAGAAGCTTTGAGACAAGGAGACTTAAAAGGCATTACAAACCGCATGGCAAATGTGATGGAAACAGTGACAGAGAAAAAATACCCTATTATTACAGACATCAAAAAGATGATGCTTGGAACAGGGGCAATGAATGCTGTTATGAGCGGGAGTGGACCAAGTATTTTTGGTGTATTTCTGAATAAGGATGCAGCAAGGGCCGCGGCAGTCTATATTGATCAGACGCTCCGGACAAAAGGCATTGAGGCACAGATTAATATTACAGAATTTTTTAACGGAAATACCCTAGAGCATGTTTGAAACATGCCCTTGAAAATGGGAGCAGCGCACGCGACCATACCAGCATGAGCTAAGGAACTATTCAGAAATTACTCATGACAATAACTTGCCTAAATGTCCATCTGCTGCATCAGAAAATCTTGACATAGCCCGCTATGCCTGCGATTTTCTTCTTTGCAGCTGAACATTTATGCGGCGTTCTTGTCACAAGTAATTTCTGAACAGTTCCTAACGTAATTTGGATACATGAAATTCGCAGGTTAAGCAGGAATGGGGGGATTATATGAGTATGATGAATAATGATGACTATTTGCCTCTTAGGGATGTGGTTTTTAATACACTAAGGCAGGAGATCCTCACTGGAAAGCTGAAACCCGGCGAACGCCTGATGGAAATTCATCTGGCAAACAAGCTGGGAGTGAGCCGTACACCGATCAGAGAAGCAATCAGGAAGCTTGAGCTTGAGGGACTGGTAATTATGATACCAAGGCGCGGGGCAGAGGTAGCGCAGATTACCCTAAAAAGTCTAAAAGATGTCATGGAAGTGAGACGCGCGCTTGATGTGTTGGCAATTGAACTTGCATGTGAGAGAATGAACCAGGAGGATCGGGATAGTCTTTTTCAGGCATGTGAAAATTTCAGCGTTGCAGTAGAGACAAACGATACAAGAAAGATGGCGGAGGCTGATGTGGCATTTCATGATATTATTGTTTTATCTACAGGAAATGCCAGACTAATCCAATTGGTAAACAATTTGTCAGAACAGATGTACCGCTACCGCTTTGAGTACTTAAAAGATGATGCGTCCCATGAGATGCTTCAGCAGGAACACAAGGAAATGTACCAGAGCATTTGCAAAAAAGACAAAAAAGTGGCGGCAGAGGTTGTGAAAAAACATATTGACAACCAGGAGGAGGCAATTATCCGGCAGCTATGCCTTGAGAAAAATGACAGCAAAATAGAGAATTCAATTTAAGTGAATATGATTTGAAAAAAGGTCCATACTTACTATAAAAGAAAAAATAGGAAGGTATGGTTATATGTGTATATGGAAACAGCGCAAGCAAATAAAGAATTTGGCAGTTGTATTGGGAGTAGTCTTGTGGGTAGGAATTCTGGGACCTGAAATTTTTGTAAAATCAGGAACTGGATGTATTGTAGACGAAAATGGAGAAGCGCTTACAACAGAGGACGCCAAAGACTTTATGGAATTATATTTTTATGGGAATGCCAATCAGGAAGATGAGCAGGAAGCGGCAGTCAGGGTAAAGTATAAACTTGCGCTGTTAGAACTTTTTGAGTAAAGGAGGCAGCATATGACAAAAGAAGTACTGATATCAGTACAGGGCTTGCAGATTGTAGATAATGAGGTTGAGGAAGCTGCTTCTGATGAAGAGCTTGACCGAATAGAGACGATTTGCCCCGGTGAATATTATTATAGAAATGATGCGCATTTTTTGTTGTATGAAGAGATTGTAGAGGGATTTCCTGAGCCAGTTAAAAATATGATAAAACTGAAAAATAAAGAATTTATATTAACAAAAAAGGGACCTGTTAATGTACAGATGGTTTTTTCAGAGGGAAAGAAGACAATGACAGATTATGAGACACCCTTTGGAAACATACTGATTGCTCTCGATACCAAAAAAATCAATATGGAGGAGAGCAATCACAGTATGAAAATACATATTGCCTATGGACTAGAAGCCAACTATCAGTTTATAGCAGACTGCAATATTACAGTAGAAATTAAAAGCCGTGTCTGACTATTGCATCGGTTCCTGTGGATTGTTTTTGCGAATTTCATCAAGAAGGTGTTTCATGCGCCGTTCCATTTCCGAAAGCTCTAATGAATAATTCGTAAAAGCGTCTGTTATTTCGTCTGGCGTTTCACCCTTGTAACAAATACGGTGCTCCATACTTGCCCACAAATCCATGGCAAGTGTGCGAAACTGTATCTCTACAGGGTAATACTGCATTCCTTCAATACGATAAACAGGAATGCCAAGTACCATGTGATAACTTTTGTATCCACTTTCCTTTGGATAGTGGATGTAATCACTTTCCTTTAATATGAGCAAATCTGTCTGATTTTTCACAAGCGTGAGAATACTGAAGATGTCCTCGACAAAATAGCAGATTACACGGATACCAGCAATATCGGTCAGATTGTCTTTTGCAGTAAATGCAGAAATTGGAAGATTTTTGCTTACAAGTTTTTTCTCAATGCTTTTCCTGCTTTTGATGCGTGCCTGTATATTATGGATTGGGTAATCTCTGTATTTTTTTCGGTAGTCCTCATTCAACCCATTCATACGAACTTCAAGTCTTGTCATAGCTTCCCGGTAAGGCTCTACTAACTGATCATATTCTTCTTGTGGGATACGTTCTGCCGATTCTTCCCGGTGAGGCTCTACGAATTGAACATATTCATCCCGCTGTACAAGATCTGTTTTGCACGGGGGAGTTATGAAAGCCAGAGTAGTTGGCGGATCATATACTTTTGTACTTTTTTTGCGTTTTACAAGTTCACTTTTCTTTGCTATCAAATTTCTTCGCCCCCTTATAGGAGTTATATAAAATTCAGGAATGCCCCCGGCATTCCTGCTGTTTTGTATTGATATATTTACTATATCGCAAAAGCCCAATGAAAGCAATGAAAAATGTATAAATTTCACAAAATTTTCAAAAGCTTATTCTTTTTTTTATAAAAAAGGTATACTCTGTTGACAAAGATGGTGTAATAGTGTATAGATATGAGTGGTAAATATGACAGAAAAGAAAGGAAGGATAATTAAATGAAAATTGCATTAATCAATGAAAACAGTCAGGCGGCGAAAAATGCTATGATTTGTGAGACGCTCAAAAAGGTGGTAGAGCCAATGGGGCATGAAGTATTCAATTATGGAATGTATTCTGCGGAGGATACACACCAGCTTACTTATGTGCAGAATGGCATCTTGGCAGCCGTACTTTTAAATTCCGGTGCAGCAGATTTTGTCATTACAGGCTGTGGTACTGGTGAGGGCGCAATGCTTGCATGCAATGCATTTCCTAAAGTGCTTTGTGGTCATATTGCATCGCCGCTGGATGCATATTTGTTTTCGCAGGTAAATGACGGAAATTGTGTGGCACTTCCCTTTGCAGAGAATTTTGGCTGGGGCGGCGAGCTGAACCTGGGGTATATTTTTGAAAAATTATTCTGTGCGCCAGGAGGCGGCGGATATCCAAAAGAGCGCGTTGTACCAGAACAGAGAAACAAGAAAATATTAGACGAAGTAAAGACAGTGACACATACAGATCTCTGTGATATTTTGCCAAAGCTTGATCCAGAGCTTTGCAAAGGAGCATTAAACGGAGAGAAATTTAAGGAATATTTCTTTGCAAACTGCAAATGTGATAAAATTGCTGCGGTTGTCAAAGAACTTATTGGGGAGTAGACACAGATGCTGTTAGATAAGATTTATTATACAGTAAACAGCCTTGAAGGAGACTATGCATATCTGAAAAAAGAGGAAGATATATCGGACGAGCTGAAATGTGTGGCGCGTGCACTCCTGCCAGCAGAAATCGTGGAGGGTTCAAAACTTGTCTATGAAATGATGGAATATCATTGTATCAGTGAGTGATAGATCAACGCAAAGACTGTCCTTGGAGCAGAAAATGTGTACAGAAATGGATAAGGAGTATAATTATGGAAAAACTAAAGATGTTCTTAAAAAGAAAAGACATAGAGATATCCGGGAAACGTTATGGAATTGATGCACTGGGCGCCATGGCACAGGGTTTGTTTGCATCGCTTTTGATTGGTACGATTATTTCTACAATAGGAGAACGGGCAGGACTGGAATTTTTGGTGGAGATTGGGGGATATGCCAAGGCGGTCACAGGTGAAGCGATGGCGGTTGCTATTGGATATTCCCTGCACTGCCCGCCGCTTGTGCTTTTTTCACTGGCGGCAGTGGGTCATGCCGCCAATACACTTGGCGGTGCAGGTGGTCCGCTGGCAGTCCTTCTTGTCACAATTGTAGCGGCAGAATTTGGAAAAGCAGTTTCAAAAGAGACAAAGATTGATATTATTGTGACACCGCTTGTAACAATTATGATTGGCGCATTGCTTTCGGTTTTGTGCGCGCCGGCTGTGGGAAGCGCTGCCAGTGCAGTAGGACGAGCCATTATGTGGGCAACGGAACTTCAGCCGTTTTTGATGGGTGTTATCATTTCTGTGATTGTTGGAATTGCACTGACCCTTCCTATCAGCAGTGCAGCAATCTGCGCGGCGCTAAGTCTTACGGGGCTTGCCGGTGGGGCAGCGCTTGCTGGCTGCTGTGCGCAGATGGTAGGATTTGCGGTCATGAGTTTCAAAGAAAATGGCCTTGGAGGACTTTTTGCCCAGGGAATCGGAACATCAATGCTTCAGATGGGCAATATTGTCAGAAAGCCGCGAATTTGGCTGCCGCCAATTATTGCCTCTGCAATTACAGGCCCTTTGGCAACTTGTATCTTTGAGCTGAAAATGAACGGTGCGGCAGTTGCATCGGGCATGGGAACCTGTGGACTGGTAGGACAGATCGGTGTGTATACAGGGTGGCTGAATGATATTGCGGCGGGAACAAAGAACGCGATTGGTATATGGGACTGGGCAGGACTTATCGGTATCAGCTTTGTTTTTCCAGCAGTACTCACATATTTCATTGGAATAGGATTTAGAAAACTTGGTTGGATCAGAGAAAATGATCTGAAACTTGACTTATAAAAAGGCAGGGTTTGAATCAGATGGCAGGGTTATATTTCACAAGACATGGGCAGACGATATGGAATGTAGAAAACAAGATCTGTGGAGCGGCAGATATTGCGCTGACCGATTTGGGGCGTACACAGGCCGAGGAGCTTGGGAAGAAAATTATCACAGAAAAAACAGAGATTGATGAAATTTTGTACTCGCCGCTTGTGCGGGCAATGGATACAGCACGAATCGTTGCCGATATCACAGGGATTCCGGCAAGGGCGGAAGAGCGGCTTAGAGAACAGCATTTTGGGAAATATGAGGCGACGCCCAGAAACGGCGCAGAGTTTCAGGAAGCAAAGAAAAGTTTTGTTTATCATTTTGACGGCGGAGAAACCATGCTCCACCTGGCACAGCGCATTTATAATCTTTTGGATGACTTGAAGGCGCAGTCTGATAAAAAAACATATTTGCTTGTTGCGCATAATGGGATAGCCAGAGTTGTTCATTCTTATTTTTATGATATGACAAATGAGGAATATTCTTCTTTTGGCATTCGCAACTGCGAAATACGAAGATACTCGTTTGAATAAGTGATATTTCTATTGCTTTATACAAAAAAGAGTACGTATGTACTCTTTTTTGTATGATAATATAATTAAGAAATTGTCAATACAGAATTCATTGAAACAAAAAACGAAGTTTTTTATTTGAGTGGTTTGGCACCTGTCTTTTCCTGCATTTTTTCAACCCATGCTTTAAACTTACCCTTTTTCTTTGCCGGCGCAGTATCAAGTTTTCCGCGGATGCCTTTGACACCTGTTATGTAGATGCCGCTGACGGTTGCTTTTACTTCTTTTTTGACAGGTATGATATCAAAAATAGAAGCATCACAGATAAGAGACATGATTTGCGGACCGACCTTGGCTTTTACGATAGGGAATTTGGCGCGGCGCATATATTTGGGTGTTTGCTCCAATACAACTGCGGGAAGTCCGGCATCTTTTAGCTTTAGCTTTTTTTTGTCAATGATAAGCATGGTAACAGTTTGCTTGGCAGCTTCTATCTGCGCCTCCTGCTCTGCCTGTTTTTTTTGCATTTTTTTGCCGAGAAAATAAAGTACAACGAGTAGAATAACGAGAATGACTAAAATCACGATTAAAACTTTTGCTAACATCTTCAATCTTTACCTTTCTGCTTATAGTGAGCGCTGATGAACTGCTGTTGGTGTCGGAAACGCGCTATATAAATTGTACCATTAAATTATGGAAAGTGCAAGAAAGTATACGGATTTCGTTGTATTTCTAAAGCATTAATGATACAATGGGCAGTAGCAGCAAATGAGGAGGGAAATAAAATTTGTGCCGATTCTGCGGTATGGGGATATCGAAAAGAGTGCGAATCATGAAAAGAGGAAGGATTGTATCTATGAAAAAGAAACTGGTATTATTGTGCTTGGCAGGAGTTATGATTTTTGGCGTAAGCGCCTGTGGAAACAAAAATTCAGAGACAACACAGACAAAAGAAACACAAACATCACAGCCAGATACCGAACAGACACAGGAGGATACGGACAGCACACAGTCTGTTGAAACAGAAACAGAAGCGATAAGTGACAAGGAGGATTATGTAGCAATACAGGATCTTGATATCGAAGAATATATCACGCTTACGAATTACAAAGAGATGAAGGTTAGTGCGACAAAGCCTGTTGCAGACGATGCAAGTATTGAGGATTATATCAACAAAGAACTTTTGGTGGGAATGATCACGAATAGGAGTGTGAAAAAAGGGGACATTGTTGATATTGACTATGTAGGCAAAAAGGACGGCGTGGCATTTCAGGGGGGGACTGCGCAAGGATATAGACTTGCAATTGGCTCTGGTTCTTTTATACCAGGATTTGAGGATGGGTTGATTGGCGTGATGCCAAAAGAGACCGTCGATTTGAATTTAACATTTCCGGAATCTTATGATAGAAATCCAGATTTAGCGGGGCAGGAAGTGGTTTTTACCGTTACGGTAAACGGCATACAAGTTTCTGAGGAATACCAAAGCGTTACTGAAAAAGATATGGAAAGCATGGGACTTGACTACAAGACGAAGGAGGAACTCTGGGAAGCAGGCAAAAAGGCTATGGATGAGAATGTGGCAGCGGTTTTTGAGTCCAATGCAAAAAATGCAATTATACAAAAGCTTGTGGAAGAGAGTGATGTAAAATCTATACCCGAATTTCTTGTAGAAGAAGAGGCACAAAATTATAATAATTATATGGAGTCTCTTGCAAGGTCTGTGTATGGCATGGATTTTGAGTCATTTATCACACAGGCACATGGCGTCACAATGGAGGAGTATCAAGCACAGCTTTTGGCTATGTGCCAAGATACAATCAAACAATATCTTGTAATGGAGGCAGTTGCACGGGCAGAAGGAATTGAGATAACAGAGGATATGATGAAGGAAAGAGCATCCGAAGAGGCAGACGAATATGGATATCATTCCCCATCAGAGCTGATAAATACGGTTGGGTATACCACTTACAGAATGTATCTGGTACAAGATAAGGTTCTTGACAGACTTATGGAGATTGTTACTGTTGAGGAAGAAACGGATTCGGAAGAAGGAGAGAATTCTTGATAGACTTATTTGGTAAAGGGGAAGGATACATGAAGAAGGGATACAGGTGTTTGTTGGCAGGCGTCCTTTGTACAGTGATATTTGCTGCCTTTTGCAATATAGGAGGCTTAAGGGAGCTTTCCCAGGTACAGGCGGCAAAAAAGGACGATTTGAAGCAGCAGAATCAGCAAGACCAGGACAGACTAGAGGATCTTGATGACCAAGTGAATGAACTGACAGATGAGCAGGAAGGGATTAATGAGGAGATACAAACTTTAAGCAATGAGATTGCAGAAATTATGGCGAGTATCAGCATCTTAGAGGAGGAGATTGAGGCAAAAAAGGGCCAAATTGAGCAGGCAAAGCTCGATTTGGCAGATGCACAGAAGATTGAGCGCGAGCAGTATGAGGCAATGAAAACCAGGATTAAGGCAATGTATGAAAGCGGAGAAACTTCTTATCTTGATGTGTTTTTTAGCTCTTCTACAATGCAGGAAATGATGAACAAGGCAGATTATGTGGAAAGGGTACATGAATATGACCACAAAATGCTGGTGAATTATCAGATAGCCAGACAGAATGTAGAAGATTTGAAAGAGAAACTTGAGATAGAAGAATCTGAGCTGGAATCAGCGCAGGAAGGTCTTGAAGAAGAGAAAGACAGTGTAGAAGAGGCACGGGCTGAATTGGAGGCGATCAGTGCGGACTATGCTGTGCAGATAAGCAAGGCGAAGCAGCAGGCAGAGGTTTATAAAACACAGATTAAGCAGAGAAATGCGCAGATTAAACAGATTGAAGAGGCAGAAGAACGGGCCAGAAAGGCTGAGGAGGAACGAAAGCGAAAAGAAGCCGAAGAAGAACGGAAACGAAAAGAGGCTGAAGAAGAACGGAAGCGAAAAGAAGCCGAAGCAAAAAATAACAACAATAATACAAGTAACAGTGATAAAACGACGAACAGCAATAACAATGATACAGCAGATACTTCCAAGCCTGCAACAACGAACAACTCTGCCAATAAAGATGCAATTATGGCGGCAAACGGCAGTGCGAAGGGAAAAGAAATTGCGTCATATGCATGTAATTTCATAGGCAATCCCTATGTTTCAGGAGGTACAAGCCTGACAAACGGTGCGGACTGCTCCGGCTTTACGCAGTCGGTCTACAAAGCATTTGGATATAGCCTTCCTAGAAATTCAACATCACAGAGAAGTGCAGGCAAGGAAGTCAGTTATGCAGAAGCACAGCCAGGCGACATTATTTGTTATCCAGGCCATGTGGCAATTTATATTGGAAATGGGAAAATTGTTCATGCAAGTTCTGCAAAAACGGGCATCAAAATAAGCAATGCATTGTACCGCAGTGTTTTGTGCGTGCGCAGAATTGTTTGACAGCAAGGTATTCTTTTATTACATATTTACAGGGGCACGGGCAACGTGCCCCTGTATCATTTATGCATTCAATTCATTTCTATGGGCATATTTTTCGCGGGTGGCAAGCCCCCCTCTGATATGGCGCTCAGATTTGTTGACATCAAGCACTGTTCGTGCCTGTTTTGCAAGAGCAGGATTAACCTGCATAAGCCGCGATGTGACATCTTTATGTACAGTCGATTTGCTGACGCCAAAAGCCTTGGCTGTCTGCCTTACAGTAGCGTTATTATCAATAATATAAACGGCGATATTAATTGCCCGTTCCTCAATATAATCTTTCATAATTGTTGATAGGCTTCTCCTCCTGAATCATTTGTACATTCTATGAAGCGGTAAGAGAGATTATGAAATATTGTGCTTGATTTTGTCTTAAACTCTTACCAATTAATATTCACTTGAGAATTGTGTTTGCCTTGACGGGATAGGGATAAAAACTGCCATATATTATTTCACAAAATCTACACAGTTCATTTAAGCTTCGTTTAAGCTTCACATTTTATACTCATGGCATAACAAAGAAAGGACACAGGAAATAGCCTTTGAGGCTGGATTGCAAATTAAAGGAACCTGTGAGAGGTTAGGAAAATGGCATATCAGGCAGTATTTGAACGTTATGAAATGAAGTATATAATGACAAAACGGCAAAGGAAAGCAGTTCTTGAAGCAATGCTTCCATTTATGAGGCAGGATGACTTTGGACATACCACGATTCGAAATGTGTATTTTGATACGGATCAATACAGGCTGGCACGGCATTCTGGTGAAAAGCCGATTTATAAAGAAAAGTTTCGTATTAGAAGTTACAAGCAGGCAGGGCCGCAGGACTCGGTGTTTATAGAACTAAAGAAAAAATATTGTGATGTGGTATACAAACGCAGAGAATTACTCACACAGTTAGAAACCTTAGAGTGGATTGTACAAGAGACTCCGTTTCCAAAAGCTACGCAGATAGGAAATGAAATTGACTATTTTTTTGAATTTTATCAGACGTTGAAGCCAAAAATATTTTTATCGTATGAAAGAGATGCATTTTGTGCAACAGATGGCAGTGATTTTAGAGTGACCTTTGATGAAAACATCCTGGCTAGACAAGAAGAACTTTCTCTCTCAAAGGATATTTGGGGTGAAAATCTGCTGCCAGAAGAATATATCCTTATGGAACTTAAAACACCGAACAGTATCCCCCTTTGGATGGCAAAAGTGCTGACACAACAAAAAATCTATAAAACGTCTTTTTCAAAATATGGAACTGCATATAAAAACATAGTTTGCAGAAAACAAATTGAAGAAGCTGGAAGGATATTTATAGCATAAGCAGAAAAAAGAAAGGAAAACGCCATAGGCGCTAAGGAGGTTTATATGTCAGAGACTATTTTTAAAGGATTATTTGATACCCAGACAGCATCTGTGATATCAGTGGCAGATTTTATGCTTTGTGTTGGAAGCGCGCTTGTTATAGGATTTATGATAGCGGCAATGTATATGTACAAAGCTGCTTATACAAAAAGTTTTATCGTTACGCTTGCAACACTTCCAGCGGTAGTGTGCGTTGTGATTATGATGGTCAATGGGAATGTAGGTGCAGGTGTTGCAGTGGCTGGAGCCTTTAGCCTGGTAAGATTTCGTTCTGTACCAGGTACTGCAAAGGAAATCGGTGTAATTTTTATGGCAATGGGTGCAGGGTTAATTGCAGGTATGGGTTATCTTGCATATGCATTCTTGTTTGCAGTGCTGATTGGCATGATGAATATGCTGTATGCACAAATTGAGTTTGGCGAGAAGAAACAGGGATTCTTGGAAAAAATCTTACATATTACGATTCCAGAGGATTTGGATTACACAGATGTATTTGACGATTTGTTTGCGCAGTATACAACAAAAAATAAGCTTGTGCATGTTAAGACGACCAACATGGGCAGTTTATTTAAGCTGACCTATTTTATTACATTCAAAGAAAAAAATACTGAGAAATCGTTTATAGATGAACTGCGTTGCCGAAATGGAAATTTGGAGATTACCATATCCAATCAGGAAATGGGTATAACGGAACTCATGTAGAAAACCTGTTTCATGTCAATTATGCAGCAATATTTCCAATAGGTTCAGAACGGTTCTCAAGACGGGAATTATATATGAACCAGGCACAAAGAAACTCCGAAAATATGTTTTTTAGAATGGAGGAAATAAATGAAGCAATATTTATATTTGTCAGCAATTTTGGCCGTTAGTATCACGATGACCGCGTGCGGAAACAGCGTAAATCAGAATATGAGTTCGAATACAAGCGTCGCGGCAGCGTCACAGCTTTTTTCGGAGAGGGATTTAAGCGGGGAATATGATGCATCAAAGTGCGAGCAAATCACACTTTCTGATGCGGGGTGTACCTCTGATTCCAGTGCGGTTGCGATAGGTCAAAATACTGTTACAATAACGAAAGAGGGGGATTACATCATAAATGGATCGCTTAGTGATGGAATGGTTATTGTCGATGTGGAGAAATCAGAAAAAGTTCAGTTGATATTAAATGGAGTAACTATTCACTCAGAATCGTCGGCTCCGATTTACATTAAAAAGGCCGATAAAGTTTTTGTGACATTGGCAGAAGGTACAGAGAATACACTGACAAACGGCGGGAAATTTACCGCGATTGATGACAATAATATCGATGCGGTTATTTTTTCAAAAGATGATTTGACATTGAATGGAACAGGAACATTAATTGTTCAGTCCCCGTCTGCACATGGCATTGTATCCAAAAACGAGCTTGTTGTCACAGATGGAACATATGAGATTACAGCAGCCTCACAGGGGCTTTCTGGAAAGGAAAATGTGGCAATTGCCGATGGAAACTTTGTGATAGCGGCAGGAAAGGCAGCCATAAAATCTGCAAATGATGATGATAATACACAAGGGAATGTCTACATTGGAGGCGGAAGTTTTGAGCTGACTGCTGGAACAGATGGAATCAACGCGCTCAATGAGGTCAAAATAGAAGGCGGCGACATCAAAATCAATCAGTCTTATGAAGGGATCGAGGCAAGAATTATCACGATTTTGGGCGGTGCGATAGAACTTGTTTCGTCAGACGACGGTTTCAATGCTACAGACAAAAGAAGTACTACGGAAACTAATACAGAAGAAACAGAACAGGAAATTCCAGGTGGCAAAATGGGAGATACACAGCCTGATGCCAGCATTCAGATTTCTGGCGGTATTGTGAAGATTGATGCGGAAGGTGATGGAATTGATACAAATGGTTATCTCACAATAAGCGGCGGAGAAGTCTATGTCGCTGGGGCTTCTCATGGTGGAGATGGCGCACTGGATTATGGAATAGATGCATCTATAAGCGGTGGGATTGTGGTAGCGGCAGGACAGCGCAATATGGCACAGAATTTTGGCTCTGAATCAACACAAGGTTCAATTCTTATCAATACAGAGGAATCAAATACAGCAGACAGTGACATAGTACTTGTTGACAGTGATGGCAAAGAACTTGTTGCATGGACAATGAAAAAAAGTTATAATTCCGTTGTAATCAGTTGTCCGGAGATTGTAGAGAATGGCACTTATACAGTTCAGACGGGGGATATTTCAACAGAAGTTATAATGGATGGCCTTATTTATGGACAGGGATTCGAATTTGGAGGAAGAAGACCTGGTTTTGGAAACAGAGAAAAACCAGAGGGAATGCCGGATTTTAAAAACGGGGAGAAACCGGAAGGGATGCCAGATTTTAAAAATGGAGAGAAACCAGAAGGGATGCCAGATTTTAAAAACGGAGAGAAACCAGAAGAGCTGCCAGATTCTAAGGATGAAAATAGTTCTCAGGAGAGAGCGTCGAATAAACTGTAGCTTTAGTGCTATCGCGCAGCGACTTAAAAAAAGACGCGAAGACGCACGAGAGAAACTTTTAAGAGGCCCATTCGAATGAAAGTTTCTCTCAGAAAAGGTGCGTCGAAGGGACTTTAGCTTTAGTGCTATCGCGCAGCGATTTATAAATAGGAGGTTTACGTATGCGTCTGTTGCTTGCAGAGGATGAAGTATCGCTTTCCAAAGCGGTAACAACAATATTAAAAAAGAATAATTATACCGTCGATTTGGCCTGTGATGGGATAGAAGCTCTGGAGTATTTGGAGACAAATGAATACGATGGTGTGATACTTGATGTTATGATGCCTCGCATGGATGGAATCAGCGTTCTTCAGCATCTTAGAAAGGCAGGAAACTGTGTTCCGGTGCTGATGCTGACCGCAAGAGCGGAAATTGATGATAAAGTGCTGGGACTAGACAGCGGTGCAAATGACTATCTCACCAAACCATTTGCGGTGAAAGAACTATTGGCGCGCATCCGTGCCATGACCAGAAGCAGTATTGCAGGGGTTCAGACAGATTCCTGCCTGCATTTTGGAAACATTACACTGGACTGCGCCGCTTTTGTACTGTCATCACCGTCTGGAAACATGAAACTAGCAAACAAGGAGTTTCAAATACTCGAATTTATGATGAGAAATGCAGGGCAGATTCTTTCAGCGGAACAGTTTATGGATAAAATATGGGGATTTGAATCCAATGCAGAGAGCCAGGTTGTATGGACCTATATTTCGTATTTGAGAAAAAAGCTTGCGGCACTCAAGGCGGACGTGGAGATTAAGGCAAGGCGCAACTTAGGCTATTCTTTGGAATTGCTATAACAGAAATCAAGAGGTTTATTGGGTATGATAAAGAAACTGAGAATAAAATTCATCCTCCTATCAACGATTTCGCTTTTGCTGCTGCTGGGTATTATTGTGATATCCAGCAGTTTGCTTACGTACAGAGAACTGGTGTCAAATGCAGACAGAGTTCTTGAAATGATTGCAGAGAATGGCGGTTCTCCGCCACATAAAACTCCACATGAAAAGCCGCGTGAAAAAAGAGCCTTTTTGGAAAATAAGGATAATCGCGTATTCAGCGAATTTTGGGAAGAACAAATGTTGTCTCCTGAACAAATATATGAAGCAAGGTTTTTTATGGCAGATATATCATCAGATGGACAGGTTCTGGAAGTCAATACAGAAAGCATTATGATGGTAGATGATGAGGATGCACAGCAATATGCAAGACTGGCCCAAGAAAGCAAAAGCACAAAAGGATTTCTGGATGAATTTCGTTTTACAAAGATTTTAACACAAGAGGACATACATATTATTTTTTTAGATTGCGGAAGAAAATTGTATACCTTTAAAATTACGATTTTGATACATTGCCTGATATCCTTTGCAGGTTTTTTGGGTATTTTTATTATAATCGTGTTTTTTTCCAAGAAAATTGTGCAGCCTGTATCAGAAAGCTATGAAAGGCAAAAACAATTTATTGCTGTAGCGGGGCATGAGCTTAAGACACCTATTACGATTATAGATGCAGATGCAGAAGTTCTTTCTATGGAAATTGAGGGTGAGAATGAATGGATTCAGGATATCTGCGCACAGACTAGGCGGATGACGGCGCTTACGAATGACTTGATATGTTTGTCGCGCATGGATGAGCATCGGCAGCAATTTTCCATCGTTGACTTCCCGATATCCGATGTTGTCGGTGAAACCGCTTCGTCTTTTCAGACACTAGCACACAGCAGGGGAATGGCAATTCATACAGAGATAACTTCCATGCTTTGCTGTCATGCTGATGAGGGTAGCGTCCGGCAGATTACAAGTATTCTTTTGGACAATGCAATTAAATATACAAAACCAAATGAAGATGGCAGTTTTGAAGATATTTTGTTAAAACTGGAGAAAAAAAGCCATACAATTATCTTGTCTGTAAAAAACCATGCACAAACAATAGACGAGGAGCAGTTGGGAAAATTTTTTGACCGGTTTTACAGAACAGAGCAGTCAAGAAATTCGGAGAAAGGAGGATATGGATTGGGACTGTCAATTGCAAAGGCAATGGTAGAAGCGCAAAAGGGAAGAATCGTCGCAGCAGCTCCGGATTTAGAATCCGTACAGATCACCGTTATGCTGCCTGCTGGGAAATTGAGCAGAGCAGACAGCGCGTGATCAGCAGTCCCTGTGGAGGCAGATTCAAAAATGAATGCATCAGCATGATTGTTAATCATCGTCAACCTTTTCTAGTGTAAAGATAAACTCTGTTCCGACGCCTTCTGTGCTGACAACATTGATGTTTTCGTTGTGGGCTTGAATGATTTCCTTGGTGATAGAAAGTCCAAGTCCAGTACCTTTTCGGTCCTTGCCACGCGAGAGATCTGTTTTATAAAAGCGGTTCCAGATAAGGCGTACACTGTCCTTTGGAATCCCAATTCCATTATCTTTCACAGAAACCAGCAGCTTATTTGATTTTTCAATCGTTTCTATTTTGATACAAGAATTTTTGTGACTGAATTTAATGGCGTTGTCCACCAGATTGTAAAGAACCTGCTGGATTTTGACAAGATCTGCATTCACAAACATTTCTTCTCCGGTAAGTACCAGTTCAATCGAAATAAGTTTCTGCCGGCAGGTTCCCTCAAAAGATGCGGAGGTATTTTTAATAACCTGATTGATGTCAAAATTGCTTCTATCCAAAATCATTCCCTTGGTATTGAGATTGTTTAGGGTAAGCAGCGAGTTTGTGAGTCCGGTTAGGCGATCCGTTTCATTGAGCACGACAGAAAGATATTTTTCGTGCATTTCAGGCGGAATCGTTCCGTCAAGCATCGCTTCTAAATAACCGCGCATGGAGGTGAGCGGTGAGCGGAAATCATGGGATATATTTGCGACAAGACGTTTCTGGTTGTCTTCACTCTTTGCAACTTCGTTTGCCATATATGCCAGAGAAGCGGCAAGATAGCCAATTTCATCTTCGCTGTCTAGCTGAAACTCATATCTGAAATTTCCGATTGCGTATTGTTCGGTAGCATGTGTAATTTTACGAAGCGGAAGATAAACCATTTCAGTAAAAAAGAGCAGAATAATGAGCGACAGCAAAAAAAGAATAACAAGTGTTATATATGAAATATTCAAAAGGGAGTTGCAGGAACGCTGCAAACTTTCCATAGATGCATGAATAATAACATAGCCTTTGACTTTGTATTGAGATGTAATCGGTGCAAAGGCAGATATCATTTCTTTGTCAAACATACCAAAAAAATTCCCAACAGTATAAAAGGAACTTTGGGTAATCGTTGGACTGAAATTCGGAATGGTAATTGAATTTTCAATGTCAGGCGGGGTGCTTGAATCAAGGACTATCAGCCCAGAAGGATTGACAATCCAAATGGAAGCATCGACAAAGGTGCCGATTGCTTCTATTTGGCGCCAGACAGACTCAAGAGTAATTTCGCTGTTGTACAAATCGGTAGCGTAGGAATCCGATATTAGAAGAGCTTCTTTATATAAGGTATCTGCCCGTTCTCGCTTCATATGCTCAAGAGTCATGCTTGAGGTGAAGGTGGCGACTACAATGAAACCGAAAAATGCAAAAATAAGATATGCCAGCACAAATTTTAAATAGAGTGTTCTTTTCACTTAGATTCGATTCCTTTCTAAAACTTTCATAAATAGTAAAAAAGGTAACAGTACCTTAATTTCTGACTTCGAATTTGTAACCAATTCCCCAGATAGTTGCAATGCGCCATGATTCATGATCCTTGATTTTTTCCCGAAGTCTTTTGATATGAACATCGACAGTTCGGGTATCGCCCACATATTCATATCCCCAAATCTGGTCAAGAAGCTGCTCCCTCGTAAAAACACGGTTGGGAGAAGCCGCAAGAAAATAAAGAAGTTCAAGCTCCTTGGGGGGCATTTCAACAGTTCTGCCATTATAGATAACAGAGTAGTTTGTGAGATTAATGGTGAGACTGGGATAGGTCACCTGCTTGGCATTTGATACCGGTGCAGAAGGTGCGGAAGCCTTGTAGCGCCGGAGAACGGCTTTGACACGTGCAACAAGCTCTTTGGTGTCAAAAGGTTTTTCCAAGTAATCGTCTGCGCCTAACTCAAGGCCAAGTACCTTATCAAATACCTCCCCCTTTGCAGAGAGCATAATAATTGGTGTCTGCGACTTTTGGCGGACTTCGCGGCACACTTGATAACCGTCTATTCCCGGAAGCATCAAATCAAGAAGTATCAGGTCGGGAGAAAATCCGCTGATTTCCTGTAAGGCAGATTCGCCGTCATAGGCAATTTTTGTCTCAAAACATTCCTTTGTCATATACAGCGAAATAAGCTCTGCAATATTTTCATCATCATCTACAATTAATATTTTTTGTTTGTTACCCATGATTTTCCTCGTTTCTGTGTAGCTTTTATTATTTAAACTCAACAATTGTTACGCCGGAATCCCCTTCGCCATACTCGCCTAGATGAAACGATTTGACATACGAAAGGCGTCTTAAAAACTGATGAACAGCTTGTCTGAGTGCCCCAGTTCCCTTGCCGTGTACAACACGAACGCTTGGCGCATGTGACAAATAGGCGTCATCAAGGTATTTGTCTAGTTCTGCAATCGCTTCATCGACAGTCTGTCCAAGCAAATTGATCTCTGTAGAAAGCGTCGCCGTTTTGGACATGCCAATATGCCCGCCTTCTGAACTTTTTGAAGAATGAAATCCTTTTTTGTATTTCGAGGTATTTGTCATAGAATCCTCATTGATAAGGACTAAATCTTTGATATTCGCTTTGGAGCGTATAATGCCGCACTGTACAAAAAGATCCCCTTTTGCATCTGGTTTTGATGAAACCGTGCCCTTTAATCCCATAGATACAACTTTGACCATATCTCCTGGTTTGATCTGGTTTGGTTTTAGAACTTTATGTGTTGGCTTTGGCTCTATGACAGAAAGTTTTTTATTTTTTTCGTCAATCTTATCACGGACCTTTGTGCGTGCTTTTTCTAACTCTTTCATAGAAGGTTGCCCAGCACCGCTCTTTTGGAAATTTCGAATTGTCTCATCTGCGAGATCCTTTGCTTCCTGCAATATTTTTCGAGCCTCTTCGTTGGCTTTTCGCATAATTTTGTCTTTTTGTGCGTCAAGACGTTCCTGCTTTTGTTCTAATTTTTGCTTTAAAGAGGCAATTTCTGCCTTATAGCTTTGGATTTCATTGCGTTCTTTTTCGATAGTACGTCTGCTGGATTCCAAATCTGTCAGTAAATCTTCAAAGCTTTCTTCTTCTTGGCTGATGTGTTCCTTTGCAGATTCAATAATTTCGTCAGGAAGCCCAAGTTTGGAAGAGATGGCAAAGGCATTGCTTTTGCCTGGAATACCAATCAGCAGCCTGTAGGTAGGGCGCAATGATTCTACATCAAATTCACAGCAGGCGTTTTCAACATAAGAGTTTGTGAGCGCAAAAACTTTGAGTTCGCTATAATGTGTTGTAGCCATTGTGCGTATACCTTTGTTATGCAGATGTTTCAGGATGGCGATGGCAAGTGCTGCGCCCTCGGTAGGATCTGTTCCAGCGCCAAGTTCGTCAAAAATGCAGAGCGAATTTTCATCTGCATTCTGCAGGATAGAAATTGTGTTTGTCATATGGGCAGAAAATGTGGATAAACTCTGTTCAATGCTCTGCTCATCCCCAATATCTGCGTAAACCTCTGTAAAAATTCCAAGCTCAGAACGGTCCAGAGCCGGAATATGAAGACCTGCCTGCCCCATAAGCGTAAATAAACCAACCGTTTTGAGCGAAACTGTTTTTCCGCCAGTATTGGGACCTGTTACGACAAGAAGGTTAAAGTCTTTTCCTAGATGAATATCAATGGGAACTGCCTTCTTTTTGTCCAGCAGCGGGTGCCTTCCTTTACGAATATTAATATAACGATTGTTATTAAATAACGGCCGTGATGCATTCATATCAAGTGCAAGCCCTGCTTTGGCAAAAATAAAGTCAAGTTTTGTCAAGAGCCGGAAGTTATTTGCAAGTTCCTCTGTATGTTCGCCGGCATCTGCACTCAATTCGGCAAGAATCCGCTCAATTTCCTGCTGTTCCTGAATGGCAAGTTCTTTTAGCTGGTTATTCAGATTTACAATAACAGCTGGTTCGATAAACAGTGTTGAACCAGTAGAGGACTGATCGTGAACCATACCAGGAACATTGCCTTTGTGCTCTGATTTGACAGGAATACAATAACGGTTATTGCGCATTGTGATAACTGCATCTTGTAAATACGTGCGAAGGCTTCCATTTACCATACCACTAAGCTGACTGTGTATTTTTTCATTTGTCAGATTGATGCTGCGCCGGATATGTTTGAGCGTGGAGCTGGCATCATCAGCAATTTCTTCTTCGGAGATAATACAACTGTTGATTTTGTTTTGAAGCGGCGTTAGTGGCTCAAGGTTTGCAAAGTATGCCTGCAGACTGTCAACGATTTCTTCATCGTGTTCGGAACGTGCAAAAGCCTTGGCTCTGGAAGCGCAGGCAAGGGACGCACATATTTTCAGCAGTTCTGAAGCAGAAAGGGAACTTCCGATTTCAAGCGATTTGATACTGAAACGGATATCTTTGTTTCCGCTGAAGTGGATTCGTCCGCCTTTTACCAGTCGGGTAAAGGCATCGGCAGTCTGCTGCTGTGCTTGTTCTATTTCGGATAATGTAGTCATCGGCAGCAGATGTTCGCAGAGCTCTTTTCCAGGTGCAGAACTTGCTTTTTCAGTTAAAAGATTTATAATTTTAGGATATTCTAAGATTCGTAATGCTTTATCGTTCATAAACTCCTCCATTTTATATAATAGGAAAGATTGAGCGCGCTGGCGCTCAATTATTTACTTTATAGGAAATTGCGGATGCAGATTGAGCGCGCTGGCGCACAATGTTTTTATTTTATAGGAAATTGCGGATGCAGATTGAGCGCGCTGGCGCTCAATTTTTTTACCGGAATGATACCAGTATAACATACTTTAAAATATTAAGAAACAGGAACTTATCGGTTTCTGTGAACACAAATTTAAAACCGTAGGATATCGGATCTGATTACGCGGACTGTTGCGCTGATTATGCGGGTAAACTGTAGTAACAGTGAATTTTCATTGACCTCAGAAACCGTATCGGCTATACTGTATAAAGGTAAGAAAAGCAAAACAATTAGTGCAAGAAGAAGTATGGAAAGGCATAAATAGAATGAGTGACAAAAACAAAGAAAATCTTCCTGAGTCAGCAAGCGACTTTGAATTTTTGCAGGAAAAGATAAAAGAGCGTCCTATCAACAAAAAGAAGCTGCTGCGAAGAACAGTAATTACGGCATCTCTGGCAGTGCTTTTTGGTTTGCTGGCATGTCTGTCATTTTTGCTCTTAGAACCTGTTTTAAACAATTGGTTGTATCCAGAGGAAGAGCCAGCAGAAGTTACATTTCCGCCAGAACAAAATGAGATGCTTCCAGAAGATATGTTGACAGAGGGAACCACTACAAGCCAGGAAACAGAAACTTCCGAGGAAGAAAGCCAATTGGAAAGTGCCACCTCCGAGGAAAGCCAGTCATCAATACGCGAAAGTCATACGATTCCGGCAACAGAATCGGCACAAGTTGAAGATGCAGAGCAAGAAAATAAAAGTGAGAACTTAAGCGAGACTTCTGAAGAGAGCGAACAACCGGAAATCGATGGTACCAATGAAGGGATAAGCGAGGCAATTGATCTATTAAAACCCTATCAGGCACAGTATGATGCGCTTTTTAAAGTTTACCAGGACTTGTCATCCAGTATGGTAACAGTCACAGCGCTTCATTCAGATGTAGATTGGTTTAACAATACCTACCAAAGCGAAGGTACGACGGCTGGTGTAATTATCGCAAATAATAATAAGGAGTTGCTAATACTTAGCAGAAAATCTCCCTTGGACGATGCAGAGTCAATAAAAGTCAGCTTTGGCAATGAAGTGGACGCCGATGCGCAAATGAAACAATATGATAAAAATACGGATTTGGCAGTTTTGGCAGTTGATCTGAAATTTATCAAAAGTGAAACGTTGGATTATGTGACGGTGGCGGAATTGGGGAGTTCGACTTATTCAGGAATTGCTGGAACGCCTGTGATAGCAATGGGTAATCTTTTTGGATACAAAGATACCGTTTGTTATGGAATGGTGACATCAAAGGGAAATACAATTTCTATGGCAGACAACGAATATCAATTAATCACAACAGATATTTATGCAGGAACTACGCCAAGTGGTATTTTGGTAAATATGGATAAAGAAGTGATTGGCATTATAGATAACAGCCATAATCATAGCGATACACAAAATCTGTTGTCAGCAATTGGTATCACAGAGCTAAAAGGAATCATTGCGAAGCTCTCAAATGGTGAAGATATTCCTTATCTTGGAATCTATACACAGGACATAACAGACCAGACTAGAATGGAGCTGGGAATTCCGCAGGGAGCATATATTTTTGATATAGATATGGATTCGCCGGCAATGCTGAATGGCATTCAAAAAGGAGACATTTTAGTACAAATTGGCTCACAGGAGGTTAGCAGCACTGCAGAATATATGAATGCACTCAGGAATGCTTCCACAGAGAGAAGCATAAGAATAATAGTGCAGCGCGCAAGCTTAGATTCTTATGAGGAAATGCAGTTTACAGTGCAGCCAGTGAAGAAAGAGTAGCCGAAAAGTCAGCACACTATTGAGAAGAAAGAGACAAAAAATAAATATGATGTATGCTCGGAGTCTCTTTGGGTTTGAGACTGCGGGAATACATTAATATATAAATAGGAAAGGATACAATCAAATGAAATATATCAAAGAGTATAAAGATGGGGACCGGATTTTTGATATTTATTTTTGCAAATACAAAAGTTCAGCAGTAACAAAAAATGGAAAAAACTATGATAATGTAATTTTGCAGGATAAAACAGGTACGATTGATGCCAAGATATGGGAACCAAACAATGTAGGAATCGGAGAATTTGAAATATTTGATTATATAGAGGTGTATGGTGATGTCATCAGCTTTAACGGCGCATTGCAGGTAAATGTAAAACGCGTGCGCAGGTGTGAGCCAAGTGAGTATGATGAGCGAGAATACATGCCTGTCAGCAAGAAAAATATTGATGAAATGTTTGTGCAGCTTATAGCTTTTATTGAAAGCATTGAAAATACATATCTGAAAACTTTACTAAAGAAATTTTTTGTCGAGGATAAGACATTTGCGCAGAAATTTTGCAAGTCTTCCGCTGCCAAAACCGTACATCATGGTTTTATTGGCGGCTTACTTGAACATACATTAGGGGTCACTGCGCTTTGTGACTTTTATTGCAAACAATATCCAATATTAAACAGAGATTTGCTATTAACTGCCGCAATTTTTCATGATATGGGAAAAACAAGGGAAATCAGCGCATTTCCAGTTAATGATTATACAGACGAAGGACAGTTTTTGGGCCATATTGTAATAGGTTCCGAAATGCTAGGGGCAAAAATCAAGGAAATTCCTAATTTTCCATCTATTCTTGCGATGGAATTACAGCACTGCATTTTAGCGCATCATGGGGAGTATGAGTTTGGATCGCCAAAAAAACCGGCGATTATTGAAGCAGTTGCATTGTGTTATGCTGATAATACAGATGCAAAAATGGAAACATTTAAGGAACTTTTGGAGTCTACAAAGGAAACAGGCTGGCTTGGATACAATAAGTTCTTTGAATCTAATTTAGCAGTCAGCAGAATGGAGTAGATAAAAAACACTTGTTATAGAAGCGAATCAGATAAAAAATGAAACATTGGTAAGGGGAGACATCATAAAACTTATGGAATTTAAGAAAAATGATATGATAACAATTGTTATAGAAGACATGGGAGTACATGGCGAAGGCATTGGAAAAATACAAGACGAGACATCTTTCACTTTTTTTGTGAAGGATGCTGTTATTGGTGATGTAGTTGAGGCCAAAATTATGAAGGTGAAAAAAAACTACGCCTATGCCAAGCTAATGAAAATCATTACCCCTTCCAGTCAAAGAGTGGAACCCAAATGCCTTTACAATAAACAGTGTGGAGGCTGTCAGATACAATCGCTTGCCTACCCAGCACAGTTAATGCTGAAAACCAATATGGTCAAAAATAATCTGATTCGGATTGGCGGTTTTTCAAAGGCGTTTTTGGAAACGGTGATGGAACCCATTATTGGGATGGAACAGCCGTTTTATTACCGTAATAAAGCGCAGTTTCCGATTGGAGTTAACAAAAATGGTGAGCCAATTGCGGGATTCTATGCAGAGAGAACACATGTTATCATATCGAATACAGACTGTGCTTTGGGAGCGGCAGAAAACAGACAAGTTTTGGAAATGATTCTTTCTTATATGAAACAGTATCATGTTTCGCCCTATATGGAAAGTACAGGAACGGGCATTGTCCGCCATGTTTTAATTCGAAAAGGATTTGCAACAGGCGAAATAATGGTGTGCGTGATTATCAACGCGGACAAGCTTCCATTTGAAGAAAAGCTAACTCAGCTTTTGTGTACAATCAAAGGGATAACAAGCATTTCTATCAATATAAATAAAGAAAAAACAAATGTTATCATGGGAAGAAAATGCCGCCTGCTTTGGGGAAATGATACCATATCTGATGTTATTTACCCTAGAACACCAGAAGAGATTGCTCAAAATCATGACAGGTGCGATCACGAGAACAAACAAGGGATTGTGTTTGCAATTTCTCCCCTTTCTTTTTATCAGGTAAATCCCATTCAGACAGAAAAACTATATAGTATTGCCTTGGAGTATGCTGGGCTAACCGGAACAGAAACGGTATGGGATTTGTATTGCGGAATCGGAACTATCAGTTTGTTTATGGCAAGGCAGGCGAAACATGTCTACGGGGTTGAGATTGTAGATCAGGCGATAACTGATGCAAGGAAAAATGCTGCGCGAAATGGAATCCAAAATGTGGACTTCTATGTAGGGAAAGCAGAAGAAGTGCTGCCGAATCTATATGAGACAAAAGGAATTCATGCAGATGTCATCTGTATCGATCCGCCGCGTAAGGGCTGCGATCAGGCGTGTTTGGAAACAATAGTGAAAATGACACCAGGAAGAGTGGTATATGTAAGCTGCGACAGCGCGACGCTGGCACGGGATTTGAAGTATTTGTGTGAAAATGGGTATGAGGTCAAACGCGTGAGAATGGTGGACATGTTTGCGCAGACGGTGCACGTGGAGACTATTGTGTTGATACAAAAGAAAACCTCGTAGAAATCCTTTATTTTAGGCACTTTGCGAAGCATTTTATGTTCACTTCGGAGGGTGAAAAAATCCGAAATAAGCACCTCAAAAACTACTTTGATGTTTCGGTGGTAGTTGATATCGGGTGTGGGAACACAAACGGAAAATAAAGGCTTCCCGCAATCAACGTGTCTATGTAGTGTCCACCCTGCTGATAAAATATAGGCAACAGGCTCTTGGAAATTGAATGGGATAGGCGTATCATTAGAGATAGTGGTACGCCTTTTCTCCTTAATTTCAGATCGTTTGAGTATGAATAATATGTTAAAATAAGAAAAATGATATAAGGAGAGAGTAAATGTTGAAAAGCAAGCCAGAATTATTGTTTCATTATACAAATTTTGTTGCATTAGAGGGGATTTTATTGGGTAATGGAATAAGGTTATGCTGTGCAAATGAAATGAATGACAAATTAGAGATGAAGCATTTTATTCAAATGTTGGAAATGGCAGTGTTAAAACGTTGTGAGACTGAAAACAGAAAAGATTTAATTTCTTCAGCAAAGACCATTTTTAATGAGGAAAGGAATGAACGCAAGAATGAAGTAGTTTATTTAGTTTCATTTACAGAGTGGGAAGATGATGCTGCACAGTGGGAGCGTTATGGCAATGGCGGTTATGGTGTTTCTGTTGCATTTGATTATAATGCATTGGAGATAATTAGGGCTGATGACTATTTAATGTGCAATGAAATTTATTATGGGAAAAATGCTGATAGCCATCAATTGGTAGATGATATTTATGATGTTTTAAAAGGTAAATTTCCAACCACACATAATTTTGATAAGAAAGAGGCAGTATTTGATAATGCGTGGGGTTGTGCTGCTTCTTTTAAAAATCCATCATTTATGAGTGAACGAGAATATAGGGTATTAACATTGCCAACTTGGAAAGGAAAAAGATTTGATAAGTTAGGAGAATTACAAACTGTTACAGTACCCTCACAAATAAAAAAATGTTTATATTTTGACTGGAAAAAAAGATGTAAGGAAAAACAAATTCCTATTGCAACGTTGAAAAAAGGATTGTCGTAGGTCCAAAATCACCACAGAATATTGAAGATTTGCGGGAGTGGTTGAGGAATAATGGATTAGGAGAATTATCTGGTTGTGTAGTTAAATCTGAATCAAGTTTGCGATAATGGAGGATAACTACAAAAATATTAACAGAAATTGCACTCAAGTCATACCTTTGATTAGTTTGGGATTTTTTATATAATGAAACTCAAAAAGGTTAGTTTTGATTATGAGAGAAAAGAAAATCCATTTATATGTGGACAGCCAAGGACGGAGCATTTTATTACATAGCCTTATGGAGCTGAAAAATCAACTCATTCAGCAGGGCAGATATACGGACTGCGTTGACGAGCTGATATTCAAGGTTGTAAACGCACCAGTAAAGAGAATGAAAATTGAATATGTCTAAGGCACATCACAGAGCCGCTTATTCTTATTGATTTTTAAGAGTAAGCGGCTTTTTTGCGTTCTCTGGTACTCTTACATAGCCACCTTGACAAAGTGGCTAAATCTATGCGAAAGGAGGACGCACCCTATGTCAAATTGCAAAGTAATCGC
>OFFL01000340.1_pt1 | contig 53676 bp, 54 predicted proteins | sample 1521391 | NCBI WGS metagenome assembly OFFL01 (sample SAMEA3504082, study PRJEB24116) | mouse gut metagenome | biome: mouse gut; feature: mouse-associated habitat; material: faeces | place: Denmark | collected 2011
CCCTTGACGGGAAACGCCGGGGGAAGCTCCGCAGACAGGAAATCGAAATCTATTACTCTTTTGTCGGCAAGGTAGAATTGCCCGACTAAAGCCCGACCCGTCCGGCAGTCAGCCGGACAGGGAACGGCAAAATTTTTTACACTTCTTTTACTTCTTTATCTCATATGAGCAAACGCCCACCGCTTCCAACAATGTGCCCGTCAGGGAGCAGGAGCGTTTCTCTGCCCGGCTCCAAAAGACTCCTTCCGGGAAAACTCTGCTGGATTTTGGACAGAATATTGCAGGATATCTGGAATTTTCCGTGAGAGCAAGGGCAGGGCAGAAAATCCGGCTGCGCTTTGGAGAAATGCTGGATGGGGACGGCGAATTCACTCAGAAGAATATCCAGTGCTCCAACAGGAAGACTACGACGCCCCTGCAGCAGGTGATCTATACCTGCAGGGAGGGAAGGAATAACTACAAGACAACCTTTGCCATATTTGGCTTCCGGTATGTGCTGGTGGAGGGAGATGCGGCGGTCTGCCCGGAAGACTATACTGCCATTGCAGTCTATTCTCATATGGAGCGCACCGGTTGGTTTGAGAGCTCCAACCACCTGTTGAATCGGTTGTTTGACTGCACTCTTTGGAGTGCAAAAAGCAACCATGCCGATCTGCCTACGGACTGTCCTACCAGGGAGCGCCATGGCTGGGCGGGGGATGCACAGATTTTCTGCCGGACAGCCGGGTTTCTTTTTGACTATGCAGCCTTTGCCCGGAAATACCAGCATGATCTGACGGATGCTCAGCATGAAAATGGGTGTTTTACCCAGATTGCCCCGGTGGGAGGCGTGGATGCCTATATGAATCCCATGGACGGATCTCCTGGATGGTCGGATGCCGGTGTGTTCATCCCTTATGAAATTTTCAGGCAATATGGGGACAGCGCCATTTTGGAGGAAAACTATGAGGCAATGGTCCGCTATGCACGATATAAGATCAGGTCTCTGGGCAGATGGTATCCTACCGCTGTTCCGGTGAAAGCTGCGGGGAAATACCGCAGCTGCATTTCAAATTATGGACAGTCCTACGGTGAATGGGCGGAGCCTGAGGATGTGAATGCTTTTCGTATTTCCGATTTTATCTCTCCCCACCCGGAGGAAACCACCGCCTACATAGTTCTGCTGCTGGAGCGCATGACGCAGATCGCCCGGGTGCTGGGCAGGGAAGAGGATGCGGCATATTTTCAGAAATATGCAGAGAGGGCCCGGCTGGGCTATCAAAGATTAGTGGAAACAAAAAAGCACGGACTGGACACGGACAGACAGGCCAAGCTGGTGCGTCCGCTGTATATGAGGCTGTTGGATGAAAAGCAGACGGAATATGCCCAAAGGCGGCTGCTGAAGGCTCTGGACAATTACGGCTGGCGGCTGGGGACAGGCTTCCTTTCCACGCCTCTGATCCTGTATGTGCTTTCCAACATGAATATAGAGTATGCCTACCGCCTGTTGGAGAATGAGGAGCTGCCCGGCTGGCTCTGTATGCCTAAAATGGGAGCCGTTACCGTGTGGGAGAACTGGGAGGGAACGCAGGCGGATAAGCCCGCCTCCTTAAACCATTATTCGAAGGGAGCGGTGTGCCAGTGGCTGTTTGACACCATGTGCGGCATTCGGGTGGAGGGAGAAAATCATTTTGTTATAGTTCCGGGGCCCGGCGGGCATTTTACCTATGCAAAGGCGGTATATGACAGTATCTATGGCAGAGTGGAGAGCGGCTGGGAAAGGACGGAAGAGGGAATCGAATACAGGATTGCGATTCCTGCAAACTGCACTGCGGAGATTCTTCTGCCCGATGGAACAAGCCGGACAGTCACGGCGGGCAGCTATTTTCTGAAATGAGGAGGCAGAAAGGGTGGGAAGGAACGAAGGGAAAAATGGCATGGATAAAATAGAAAGTATTCTTAATGAAATGTCTCTGGAGGATAAGATTGCTCTCTGCTCCGGGGCATCCTTCTGGGAAACAAAAAAATTTGACGCCTATGGGATTCTGCCCCTGTTCATGTGCGACGGTCCCCACGGCCTGCGCAAGCAGGAAGACGGCGCAGATATGCTGGGAGTAAACAGCTCCCGCCCGGCCACCTGTTTTCCGGCGCAGGTGACTACTGCCGGCAGCTGGAATCCGGAGCTGCTGCAGGAAATAGGAGCGGCTGTCGGGGAAGAGGCCAAGGACCAGGGGGTGGGACTTGTTCTGGGGCCAGGCGCCAATCTGAAACGCAATCCCCTGTGCGGGCGGAATTTTGAGTACTTCAGCGAGGATCCGTATCTTACAGGGAAGCTTGCGGCGGGATTCATCCGCGGTCTGGAGGAGCGGGGAATTGGGAGCTGCCTGAAGCATTTTGCTGCCAATTCTCAGGAAAAATGCCGTTTTAATTCTGACAGCATAATGGATGAACGTACCTTGAGAGAGCTGTATCTGGCTGCTTTTGAAATTGCGGTGAAGGAGGGAAGGCCCTCCTCCATCATGTGCGCCTATCCAAAGCTTAACGGTGTTCACTGCAGCGACAGCAAAGAGCTGTTGACGGATATTCTGCGTACCCAGTGGGGCTTCGAGGGCATGGTGGTCACGGACTGGGGCGCCATGAATGACCGCATTCTGGGATTTTTGGCCGGGTGCGACTTGAATATGCCCGGCGGCAGCAGTTATATGGAACAGGCGGCGCTGCAGGCGGTGAAGGCCGGAAGCCTGCCGGAGGCCGCTGTGGATGCCTCGGCCCGAAGAGTGCTGAAGCTGGTATTTCGGACAGCGGAGGCCTTGCAGGAAAAGACTTCGCGGGAAGAGGCTTTGCAGGAAGAGGTTTCACGATGTGACTATGCTGCCCATCATGCCCTGGCGGTAAAAGCGGCGGAGCAGGGAGCCGTATTGTTGAAAAATGAGGAGAACATTCTCCCTTTAAAGGAGGATATAAAAATGGCCGTCATCGGCGCCATGGCCAGGAAGATGCGTTTTCAGGGGGCGGGCTCCAGTCATATTAATCCCACCAGGATCAGCCAGCCCCTGGAGTATCTTTCCGGCGCAGCTTTTGCACCCGGCTGTGATGATCGGGGAGATACTACCCGTGAATTGCTTGCGGAAGCGGTAAGTGCTGCCGAAAAGGCGGAGGCAGTGGTGGTGTTTGCCGGCCTTCCCGATCATTGTGAATCCGAAGGCTTTGACCGGGAAAATATGAAAATGCCGGAGGGACACCTGCGTATGATCGATGCAGTGGCAAAAGCCAATCCCAATACCATAGTGGTGCTGCTGTGCGGCTGTGTGGTGGAGTGTCCCTGGGAAGAACAGGTGAAAGCCATTCTGTATATGGGCCTGCCTGGACAGGCGGGAGGGGAGGCTATTGCAAATCTGCTTTATGGCAGGGTGAGTCCCGGCGGAAAACTGGCGGAAAGCTGGCCTTATACATATGAGGATGTGCCTTCCCGGGAAATCTACGGTAAGACAAAGGACGCTTTGTATCTGGAGGGTATTTATGCGGGCTATCGCTATTATGAGAAAGCGGGAGTGAGAGTCCGCTGGCCCTTTGGCTATGGCTTGAGCTACACCAGCTTTGCCTGCTCCGATTTGAAGATCGATGGCTGTACGGTCACGGTAACAGTGAAAAATACGGGAAAATATCCCGGTGCTGAAATCGTCCGGCTTTATATTGCGCCGCCTCAGAGTGGGCTTCACCGCCCGGTTCGTGAGCTGAAGGAGTTTCGAAGGATATTTTTACAGCCGGGGGAGGGCAGGACAGTTGCCTTTGAACTAAATGACCGATCCTTTGCCGTCTGGCAGGACGGCTGGAAGATTCCCGGGGGCAGCTATACTGTCTGCATCGGTGGATTGTCCGCCGTCATGGAAAGAAGCGGTGAGAAAATTCCGGCCCCGGAATGGCAGGCGGGAAGCTGGTACGAAGGCTGCCAGGGCAGACCGGGGCAAAAGGAATGGGAAGCCATGTCAGGCAGAACCTACACGCCGCCCAGGCGGGTCAAGGGTCATTTTACCATGGACAACACGGTGGAAGAAATGAAAGAGTTTTCTCTTGTGATGAAGATTATGTACAAGGCGGTGGAAAAAACCGTTGCCAAGGGATTTGGCGGGAAAGCCGATTATGAAAGTGCGGAATTTCGGATGATGATGGCGTCATCTGCCGGTTCCCCTCTGCGCAGTATGCAGATTTCCGGCGGCATAAAGGACGGCATCATGCAGGGGCTTCTGGAAATGGCCAATGGACATTTCCTGGGCGGCATCAGGAGACTGTGTCTTTCTCTTTTAAATATTCCTTAGGAGATTTCCCGGTAACCTTCCGAAACACCGTGAAAAAGTAATTATAATCGTGAAATCCGCAGCGGGAAGCAATCTCGTCGATACCAAGCTCAGGAGAATTTAAGAGCAGCGACTGGGCCATTTCTATGCGCTGGCGCCGGATAAATTCGGCAATTCCGACGCCATAGCTTTCCTTTGCAATCTCATAAAGTCTGGTCTTTCCGATCTTAAAATGGGCGCAGATATTCCTTACGTCAATACCCTCCGTCAGATGCTCCTGAATATACCTGTCGATCTGCACCGGCAGGTTTTCATGACGAAGTGTGGCAAGCCGCTCCATGCACAGATAGGCGGCAATGGCGTGCATCAGGTTGGCGGAGGACAGAATATAGTTTTCGTTCATCAGGGGCTGCCTGAGGCTGGCCGCTTTTAGCTCAGGAATTTTGACCTGATATCCGGCACATCTTTTTTCTATTACCTTCCATCCATCCTCATAGCTGTCATAGGCAAACACATGCCCGAAAAAAAGATAGCCGATTACGAGACTGCCCAGATAGATGGGCATGATCGCTTCCTTCAGTCCGGCATGGCATTGGTAGATATAGGCTCCGTGCCTTTTGGCCGCAGTCTGGCAGGCCTCTCTGTCACAGCGGGCGCACATGGACCGGGCGGAAGGATCCGTCCGGATCAGCTGGCAGAAGGGGGCGATTTCCTTAGGAAAAGCGGCAATTTCATGGAAATTTTCATCAAACACGGTGATGCGGATCCGGGTGACCGTGTAAAAATCACGGAGCATGGCGGTCAGCTTTTCAATATTGAAGGAAGATATCATGGGCAGACTCCTGATTTCGGAAGCAAAAGCTGTTCTGGGCAGTCGGAGGCAGAGCAAAAAGGTCCTTTCTATATTATAGTTAAGGGCCTTTGAAATGTCGAGAAATAATTTTGCGCAGGCGAACAAATTCAAAGTAAAAAGAACAAAATGCCATATACAGAGAAGGCCAGAAGCGTATAATAAAGCTTACAAAAAGTTTGACTGCCTGCGCGAAACAGTATCAATCCCCGATAATTTTTGGTATAATGGAAAAAATCGATGGAGAATGGGAGGAAAGAGAATATGTTAGTTACATTAAAAGAAATTCTGGAGATTGCGGAAGAGCGGAAGATGGCGGCAGGCTCCTTTAACGCGCCCAATCTGGAGAGCCTGCTGGCCATTATAAAAGGAGCGGAGGAGCTGGATGTGCCGGTGATTATTCAGTTTGCCCAGTGTCACGAGTCGTGGATTCCCCTATCGGTGATCGGGCCCATTATGGTGGAGCATGCGAGAGCCGCCAGGGTTCCTGTATGCGTCCATCTGGATCACGGTGAGACCTTGGACTATCTGCAGCAGGCGCTTGAGCTGGGATTTACGGGAATCATGTATGACGGCTCCGTGCTGCCCTATGAGGAGAATCTGAAAAATACTAAGCTCGCGGCAGCCATGGCGGCAAAATACGGGGCCGGTGTGGAAGCGGAGCTGGGCTCCATGGGAAAGCGGGAATCCGGCGCCGGGGACGGAACCGGCGAGGAGGACGATACCAAGATCTACACGGATCCGGAGCTGGCGGCACGATTTGTGGAGGAGACGGGAATCGATGCCCTGGCCTGTTCCTTCGGCACCACTCATGGTATCTACCTGAAAAAGCCAAAGCTGGATTTCGATGTGGTACGGAATGTGAGAAGACAGACAGGCGGTATCCCCGTGGTGATGCATGGCGGTTCCGGGGTCAGCAGGGAGGATTTCCACGAGGCCATCAGGGCGGGCGTGCGGAAGGTAAACTACTTTACCTATATGGATAAGAGCGGAGGCAGCGGGGCGGCAGAGTACATAAAGACCGTAAAGGCAGGGGAGCCTGTTTTCTTCTCATCCGTGATTCGCGCGGCACAAAATGCCATGAAGGAGAATATAAAGGAGGCTATGAAAACTTTTGCACTGATGGATTAAAAATATCTTGTACATTGTCATGTAGTATGCTATGATTAGTCCAAAGCATAATTATTTCTAGCTCACATTAATTCATCTGCTGATTCATATCAGAATGTTCAGAAAATCTATGCTTTTAAATTCATGATTAATTAAAAAGAGCAGGAGATTTTCACAGAGCCATCCGAACAAGAGAATTCTCCTGCGTGTCAAAGGAGGAGCAGGATGGATATTGTATCATTGAAGTATGATTTCAGCTTCAAGCAGATCATGCTGAATGAGGAAATCAGAAAGTATTTTATCAGCGATGTGCTGGGGATTCCCGCGTCAAAGATCCGTTCCGTGCGGCTGGCAAATCCGTTTTTGTGGAAGCGGTATGCCCGGCAGAAGCAGGGGATTTTGGACGTGAAGGTGGATCTGAACGATGACAGAAGGGTGAATATAGAACTGCAGATCAGGATGCTGGACCACTGGGATAAGAGAAGCATGTTTTATCTGGCGAAGATGTTCACGGAGGATCTGCTGTCCGGAGAAAGGTATTACAGGCTGAAAAAATGCGTAAGCATCAGTGTTCTGGACTTTAACATGGATGAGAGTCCTGAATATCATAAGAAATACCGCCTGCGCGATGAGAAGGGCCGGGAATTTTCGGATATGTTTGAGATGCATGTAATTGAGCTGAGGAAGCAGACCAGCGGAGAAGATCCGGTGGACGACTGGATCCGGCTGTTTAACGCGCAGACAAAGGAGGAGCTGGACATGATAAGGACGAGTAATCCCGGGATTCTGGAAGCGGTAAGAGAGGTAAAGATTATGAGCCTGAGGAAGGACATACGGGCATTGTATGAGGCCCATATGAAACAGATACGGGACAGGCATGCAAGGGAAGATTATGTCAGGCGGCAGGGCATGGAAGAAGGCAGGGAGTTGGGAAAAGCAGAAGGAAAGGCGGAAGGAAAAGCGGAAGGAAAAGCAGAGTATGTGCTGCAGCTGCTTGCCGTGAAGGGTCCGGTCTCCAGTGAATTGAAGCAGATAATTTGTGGTCAAAGGGATGTGGATATTCTGAACAACTGGCATTTGCTGGCGGCCGGAGCAGAGAGTGTGGAGGCATTTGTTAAGGAGACCGGTATAGGGATTTCATAAGGAGATTAATGGAAAAAGCAAAGAGGCAGCAAAGCGAATACGAGAGTATGGATAATCGAAAGGGAAGGAGGCGGCTTGCATGGGGCAGGAGGAGATGATAGAGGAAATTCTGCGTCACCTGGACAGGGAAACGCAGATGGATGTGGTAAGGATGAGCGTGGAGATTGATGAAGAAAAAAGCGGCGGTGGTCAGGTTTCCCATAAGTGCTGTAATATGTATGGGCGTCCGGCAAGTGAGACCGTGGGGTTGCTGGACTGTTACACGGATATGAATGCAGGATTGCCGGATAATGAGCAGAGATAGAGTGAGGACGCTGCTTGCGGCGGCGCTGATTGTGCCGGGAAGGCAGGAACAGTGCAGGAGGTTTGTGGATTTCAGATGGATATTCGAATAAAAAATTACCAGTCATTGAACAAATATGCAAAGAAGAGACAGATCCTGTTTACCGGATCCTCCCTGATGGAACAGTTTCCGGTATGTGAGCTTGCGGCGGCGCTGGGCTTGGACCGTATCGTTTATAATCGGGGCGTGGGAGGATATACCACAGACGATTTTCTGCGGGAGATTGATACGGTTCTATTTGACCTGGAGCCTTCCCGGGTGTTTATCAATATCGGAACCAATGATATACGGGAATGGGAGGACGGCAGGGACTGGATGGAGCATCTTCTTTGCAATTATGAGAAGATATTGAAAATGAGCAGGGAAAGACTGCCGGAAACGGAATTTACCCTGATGGCGTATTATCCGGTAAACGGGGAACTGCAGGCGGTTGATCCGTGGGTAAAACAAGCTCTGAAGGTTCGAACCAATGAAAATATTGCTTTGGCAAATAAGCATGTGGCAAAGCTGGCAGCCGATTTTGGACATCGCTTTATCAATGTCAATCAGGGGCTCACTGACGGAAAAGGCAGCCTGAAGGCAGAGTATACGATAGAAGGAATCCATATGTACGCGGAGGCGTATAAAGTCATATTTGAAAATCTGCGGCAGTATCTGTGAACCATATAAGGACATGCCATGCAGGCCGTCCGTTTCACTCTGTGCAGGAAGAGACGAAACGACGGCCTTCAATATTTTATAATAGCTGATCTACGGTATCCTTAATGACCTGCAGGATCTGTTCATTGCAGGCAGCCTTGGGATTCAGGCTGGTGGAAGGGATATAAGTATTATTTTTTACTGAATTTCCGGTCAGGATTTTATACCATACAGCAGACAGCAGGTATCTGCCGTAGATGATATTCATGTGAAAGCCGTCCCGGCACAGAGACATGCCGCCCTGACCATATTGAAAGGGGGCCCTTTTGCGAAGCTCCTGTACCAGGTCTCCGCAGGGGATGAGACGGACGCCCAGCTGCTTTGCTTCAGCCCGGTAGGTTTCCGACAGCTTTTCGTACATCCTCTGCTGATCCTGGTCGTAATTGCAGAATCCGGAATGCAGGCTGTCCGTTTCGTAGGCCCAGGTTTCGTGCAGCAGAATTTCGGCCTGGGGAGCGGTTGTTTTCAGGTAATCCATAATGTGCTCTATATATGGATGATATGTGTCCGGAAGGCCGCTGTCCTGGCTGACCTGCTGTGTCACAAGGTAATCCCATTGATCCATGTCAAGCGCTTCCCGGACGGAAACGTACCTTTCCGTGGAGGCGCCGTTTTCCTCATAAAGATATTCTGCTGCATTTGTCTGGATGTTGTTCCAATGTCGCTCCAGACTGCAGCCTCCTATATAAAGATTTCCCACCTTCATATCCACCTGGTCTGCGGCGGCGATCTGATGCAGATAATGGGTGGCATCCTCTGAAAAGCTGTTTCCGATAGCAAGAATCTTGATCATGGCATTTTCTCCAATCTTTCCTGATAAATTTATAAGAAAACGCCGGTGAAAGCGTTTGATACTATTGTATCACGGAAATCAATAAATAGAAAGGAATAAATGTGTGACATCAACCACGGTAACCCTTACAGATGACTGCCGGTGAATTTGGCTGGTAAATTCTGCCCGGCACCCGATATTGCGGCTTGCTTTTTTTGAAGGCCGGTGATATACTGTATAAGGTTGCATTGGATGAATCCCACGTTTCTTCGGGAAGCGGGCAGGATTCATGTATTCAGTTGAAGGAGGGATCGTTATATGAGGAAAAATACGAGGATGGTGAACTGCGGCAACTGAATACAGGGCTCGTAAGAGCCGGTGATGGAACCTTTATGAAGAAATAATGATTTGACCGGAGCTATTAATGTAATGGCGGACGTGAATTATGGCACATCATAACGGTGTGCTTTTTTTGCGCGCAAATTACGGCAGTTTGAAATGTTTTGAGAAAGGATCGGGTGATTTGATTATGGGAAAAAGAATATTTGGAATCATGGAAAAGGGGATTATGATGAGAAAACAGGAAGGAACTGTAAAGCGAAGGAGAGTAAAAATTGAAGCGATTAAAATATTATATATTGAACATGAAGCCGGCCAGTGAGGCCTATGAAGAGATGTATGAGGGCAAAATGTACGAGTCCTTTATGGATAAGGATCCTATTGTGCATAACCATGCCGTATACTGGGACGGAGAGATCGGATATGAAATTACAAAAAGCAGCCGGCTGGAGCTTTCAAAGCCCACGATCACCATCCATATTCCCATGAGGCAGCTGGGGACAGATAACACAAAAATACCGGCGCTGGATTACATGTTCAGAAGATTTATTCCGTATATTCACGCGCTGAATGAACAAAATGACAATCGCAAGCGTTCGGACGTGGAAAATGGGCATTACTATATTTATGAACCTAATTCAAAGGTTTTGGTCAGAAATGTGGTCACGGCGAGGATGGTGCCTCAGAAGTATTACAGGCTTTTGAGCAAGAATACCATTGAACCCATCGACGGTCTGCGGGACAGGGGTGTGGATTCCTATAAGCCGGGAAAAAATTGTATGCTTGCTCCTATGGATAACCAGCGGGAAATACCGGTTCATTTATGTGTCAGCATAATGATTCAGGTACAGCTGCCGCGGGGAAAACACAAGAAGGCGGTGGAGATGCTTTGCTTTAACCTGCCGGAGGCAGTGAACCGCTATGTGGAGGAATTTGACCGGGAGGGTATGGAAAAGGCGGCAGCGCTTTATGAGAAGCAGGAGGCGATTCGGGTGTGGCTTCGGGAGAACAACTGCTGTGCCTTTGTGGCCAATGGAAGCATTCTGCCCAGAGCCCAGGGATGCGAGCTTCCCCTGCAGGGAGCGGTCCCCTTTTTATCGACGCCGGAGGACGAGGTTGAGGCAGTCGGCGTCAGGGGGATGGTTTTTCAAAAAGGGGTCACCGTCATAACCGGAGGCGGATATTCCGGGAAAAGCACACTGCTGGATGCGCTGAGTGCCGGGATCTACAATCACATTGGCGGCGACGGCAGAGAGCTGGTGATTACCGAGGCCTCTGCCATGAAAATTTCTGCGGAGGACGGAAGGTGTATACGCCACGGAAATTTGTCACCCTTTATCAAGTGGATACCCGGAGGAGACCCCGGCGACTTTTCCACGGAGCATGCTTCCGGTTCCACATCCCAGGCAGCCAATATTATGGAGGCGGTGAGCTGGGGATCGAAGCTTTTGATGATTGATGAGGATAAATCGGCAACAAATTTTATGATTCAGGACTCGGTGATGAAAGCACTGATTGAGAAAGAACCAATTACTCCTTTTGTGGAAAGGGTGCAGGAATTGGCCCAGGACAGGGACGTATCCAGCATTCTGGTGATCGGGGGCAGCAGTGAATATTTACAGACTGCCGACCGGATTTATATGATGAAGGATTACCGGATCAGCCAGGTAACGGAGGCGGCCAAGGTGCTTCAGGCAGAATATGCCGGTCAGGCCGGGAACTTAGAAAAGCCGGCATTGGAGCCGGCGGATTTTATCAATCCGGACAAGGTGGATGCGAATTATCTGAGCACCCGTCCGGAGGGCACCGCTACAGAGGTGTTAAGAGTATCGGATCTGGGATTCTTGATTCTGGGGGAGGAACGGGTGGATATCAGGATGCTTCATGACATTGCCAGCGTTCCCCAGCTGAATGCCATAGCATTTTTATTGCGCAGGCTGATGGGACGTCTGAATCCTTTGGAACGTTTTCAGAAATTTATTGCTCCCGGTGCCGGGGACGGTGCTTTGAAAATTTCCTCCGGGGAAGCAATTGATGCACCGATGACACCCAAGTGGGTATGCCTGGAAGAGGAAGTGGACCGCCTGTTGGAGGAGATCGAAAGGGAAGGTCTGGAATCTGTATTTTCACCTTTCTTTACGGAATGCATCAGGTGGATGGATCTTCCGAGAAAATATGAAATGCTGGCGGTTTTAAGCAGAATGCGGCTGGATTGCTAGGCTTTCCTTACATATAAATATAAAAAAACCGTGGTTGGTATCATTAACAGGATATCGGCCATGGTTTTTTTATGTACTTCTGACACTCTGCGTCTTATATAACGCTTAAAGTTTTTCAATCACTTTTTGAGAATTAAGCGATATCATTATAAAGCCAATATGTACGGGGCAGGCGGCAGGTGCTTTTTGGTGCGAAATACATCGGATTGCCGTCAAAATTACAGTCAGAAGGAGAGGTATGGATTATGCCAAGAACAGGTGAAAACATTTATAAGAGAAAGGACGGGCGATGGGAAGGACGCTATATCAGAGAACGGATCAACGGGAAGGCAAAATATGGTGCTGTTTACGCGAGGACCTACCGGGATGTAAAGAAAAAGCTGGAAGAGGCGAAGAAAAGTCTTGAGGAAAAGGAACGTGCTCCGGCAGGTGTCGGAAAGGTAGCGGACATTTGTTTCCAATGGCTCTCGGAAGCGGCTGTGACATTGAAAGGGTCGTCAGTGAATAAATATGAGGATATTCTTCGCTGCTACATTCTGCCGGAATTTGGCGAGACGGAGCTTTCAGATATTACAAATCAGCAAATCATCGATTTTGTCAACAGACTGCTTGTAAGCGGCGGAGCAAAAGAACGGGGTCTTGCCCCTGGAACGATGGCAGAAATATTATCTGTCATGAACGGGATCCGGATCTATGCAATGAAGCGAAATCATATGGTAGCATTTTCACCGGACTGCTTGAGCTTAAAAAGGGAACAGCGAGACATTCGCGTATTCAGTCTGGCGGAAAAGAAAATGTATGTAAAAAAAACCATGCAGAGGCTTCGAATAAGGACACCGGAGGAAAAACGGACGGAGGTGAGAATTCTGGAACCTAAAAGCGCCTGTTCCATCCGGACCATTCCGCTCCCGGATGTTATTATGGGATTGCTTGAAAGGTTCTATGCTCCGGGAGCGTTTCTTCTGACAGGAGAAAGCAAGCGCTTTATGGAGCCGCGGACCATACAGAACCATTTTAAAAGGATTCTCTGTGACTGCGGAATTCAAAATGCCAATTTTCATACGACCCGGCATACTTTTGCCACACGATGCATAGAGCTGGGCTTCGATGTCAAAAGCCTGAGCGAAATTCTGGGACATGCCGGGGTTGCCATTACAATGAATCGCTATGTTCACCCTACAATGACATTTAAGGCCGAAAATATGAACCGTTTTTCCAGCCTGTTTTCTCTGGCATGAGGGAAGAAATCGCCATTGTAATGTCCATGGGAATTCGCTATACTATCCTTGACGGCGCGAAAGGATCTGGAGCAAGGAGATCAGCAAAGCGATTAGTCAGAAAGGAAGTACATAGATGCCGGAAACAGATTTTTTGAATCGCAGAATCATGATTGTGGATGATGAGAAGGATATTTTGCTTCTTCTGAAGGAAACGCTGACCAGGGAAGGCTTCAGGGATGTCATCGGGATCGATAACGGCCCGGAGGCCGTTAGTGCCTGCAGAAAGCTGCGTCCCCAGGCGGTAATTTTGGATGTGATGCTGCCGGGAATGGACGGCTATGAGGTATGCCGGCAGATCAGGCAGTTTTCTCATTGTCCCATTCTGTTTTTGTCATCCAGAGGCGATGAGCTGGATAAGATACTGGGTTTGGCGGTGGGCGGCGACGACTATGTAACAAAACCTTTCAGTCCGAAAGAGGTGGCTTACAGAGTCAAGGCGCAGCTGCGGCGGGCCGGATACAGAGAGAATAAGGAGCAGAAAGGGACAGTGCGGGTCGGGGAGCTGACCATTGACCCGGAGGGCTGCAGAGCTTTCCGGGGGAACCAGGAAATAGAGCTTACGGCCAGAGAGTTTGAGATCCTGCAGTATTTGAGCGGGAATATAGGGCGGGTTGTGGGCAGGGAACGTTTGTATGAGACTGTTTGGGGAGAGGACAGCTTCGGCTGCGACAATACGGTTATGGTTCATATTCGTCATCTGCGTGAAAAGCTGGAGAGAGACCCTTCGTCTCCGGAGTATATTATCACTGTAAAAGGTCTGGGCTATAAGCTGGTGGATCCTTATGAAAAATGAACGAAAATGTAATCCCTTTCTGCGCTCCTTTACGGTTTTGTGCATGCTGGTATTTTTGACGGCTGTCATGGCTGTAGGGCTGTTTTACTTCATTTTTTCCATTCCGGAACCGGAGGGCTTAAGCCCGGCCTCCTGGCCCGGGAGATTCACGGATGATTTTTCCGTGTGGATGAAATACGAGAATGAGAAGCTGATTGTAGAACAGACAGGGCTGGACCGCCTGGAGGAATACGGTCTCTGGCTTCAGGTGGTGGACGAGGCAGGGCGGGAAATTTATTCTTATCAGAAACCGGATGTATATCCGGATCACTATCCGGCATCCCGGCTGCTGGAGCTTGGTATGAGTCCCTGGGATGGCAGATATACTGTTTTTGCCAGCAGCCTGCAGGGGTCTGAGGACGTCTGCTGTTATATGATTGGCTTTCCCTATGCCATCGGAAAGCATGTGCTCTATTACAGCGGCGAAAGAATTTCCCGACTGCTGCCGGTGGTAAAGACAATTGTGCTTTTTGCCGCAGGGTGCCTGGCGCTGTTGTTTCTTGGCTACGGCATATGGTTTTCCAGGAAATCCTCCGCTATCACAAACGGTATTCGAAAAATATTGCTCCGGTCCTATGAGCCTTTGAAGGAGAGCGGCATGTTCGGCGGCGTTTACGGGGCCTTGAATCAAATGAATACGGAAATACGCAAAAGCGACGCCCTGCAGGAGGAAACTGACCGAGCGCGCAGAGAATGGATCGCCAATATCACTCATGATCTGAAGACGCCTCTTTCACCCATCAAGGGCTATGGGGAGCTTTTGGCGGAGGGAGAAAGCGGGCCGCCTGACAGGATCCGGGAATACGGAAAAATTATTTTAAAGAATGTGGATTATCTGGAAAAGCTTTTGAATGATCTGAGGCTGACCTGGCAGCTGGATTCCGGAGGAGCGGTATGCGATTTTCGTAAGACACCCATTGTGAGAAGCTTACGGGAAACGGTTATCGACATAGTAAATGATCCCGCTTTTTCGGGGCGGGAAATTGTATTCGAATGCCGCGGACCGGAGCGGCGGATCTGCCTGGATCCCGGTTTGTTCCGCCGGGCTGTTCAAAATCTGATTATAAACGCCCTTGTGCATAATCCGCCGCAGACAAGGGTGACAGTAACGATAGAAACGGCTTCGGAGAAAGGAATACTGATTTGGATCCGTGATAACGGAAAGGGCTTGAGCGCACAGGAGCAGTCCCGGCTGTTTAACCGGTATTACAGGGGCACAAATACAGGAGAGAAGCCGGAAGGAAGCGGCCTGGGGCTTGCCATTGCAAAGCAGATTATTACGCTTCACGGAGGATGGATCAGCATAGAAAGCAGGGTGGGAGAGGGCACGGAATTTTGTATCTGCATCCCGGCTTCAAAAATGGACTTAAGGCAGAATTAAGATAGGGAAAAGTTCTGCCTAAGATGAAAGGTTTATGCTATATGCATAAGCCTTTTTTGTTTGGGCAGGGCAAATAAGATCAGGAGGTGTTTTATGAAGCTGGAATTGCAGCATTTGAGCAAACGGTATAGGGAAAGATATGCCGTCAGGGATGTGAATGTTACACTGACACCGGGGGTGTACGGACTGCTTGGGGCCAACGGCGCCGGCAAAACCACTTTGATGCGCATGATATGCGGGGTGTTGAAGCCGTCCTCCGGCGGCATCCGATGGAACGGAAAGCCTATTGAGGCGCTGGGAGAGCGGTATTATGCCTGTCTGGGCTACATGCCTCAGGATTTTGGCTTTTACCCGGATTTTACCGCCCATGAGTTTATGCTCTATATGGCGGCGGTAAAGGGGCTGGGAAAAAGAGAGGCGAAGACCAGGACGGAGAACCTGCTCCATATGGTAAATCTGACGGAAGCCGCGGATCGGAAGGTACGGTCCTTTTCCGGCGGTATGAAGCAGAGGCTGGGGATCGCCCAGGCGGAGCTGAACGATCCGTCGATTTTGATTTTGGATGAGCCGACTGCGGGTCTGGATCCCAAGGAGCGGGTGCGCCTTCGCAATATTATTTCCGATTTTGCCAAGGAAAAAATTGTTATTTTGTCCACCCATATTGTCTCTGACGTGTCTTATATTGCGGATACGATTCTGATGATGAAACAGGGACAGTTTTTACTGCAGGAGCCTATGGCCTCAGTGACGGATGTGATAGAGGGAAAGGTGTGGGAGGTCCTGGTCAGGGAGGAGGAAGCGGCGGAGTTTACAAGGCGGTTTTCCGTGGTCAACCTGCATCATGAGAATGGCGGAGTGCGTCTGCGGATTGTGGAGGAGAATGCGCCTAGGGAGGATGCGTATCCGGTGGCTCCCAACCTGGAGGACCTGTTTTTATATTACTTTGGAGAAGACGCGAAGGAAGAAAAAGAGCCCGCCGAAGCGGGATGGGAGGTATCATTATGAAAATGCTTGTTCGATACGAATTTTTAAAAATTGTCCGTAAAAGATCCACGCTGGTGATCATGACTGTCAGCCTGCTCATAACGGCATTTTTTTTCGGACTGCCGCTGATGCAGTATCAAACCTATGACAGAAACGGAGTGATCAGAGGATTTGCGGGGATTGCTCATGACAAGGCCCAGTATGAGAAGCTGTCTGTTTTGCTGACGGAGGAATATATCGCAGATACTATCAGAGAGTACCAAAAGCTTTTTGAAAACCCGGACAATGTAGGCTATGACGGAAACGACAGATTTCTGATCGGAGACGCCTACTGGGATTTTGTGGCGCCCCGGGAGACGCTGCTCTATTTGATCGCATCAAACTATGACGCTCCGGGGGAAAATACCGGTCTGAATCATTTGCCGGGTATGGACCTGGCGGGCGGCGCAGGCTTTTATGAAGCCAGGGAGAAAAAGCTTGGACAGACTCTGGACACTCCCTCCCGGGAACTGACGGAGAATCAAAAGGAATACTGGCGAGATTTGAGCAAAAGGACGGATGTCCCTCTGCATTATGGCTGGCATAAGGGGTGGAATATGATCCTGGAGAGCTTTGAGCTTTTGACCTTTGCACTTCTGGCAGTATGTATCGTGCTGGCACCGGTCTTTTCCGGCGAGTATCAGGCGGGAACGGACGCGGTGATTCTGGCAGGAAAATATGGCAGGACGAAGCTTGTTACAGCGAAGATTTTTTCCTCGTATTTGTTTGGGGTTCTGGCTTTTACGCTTCATGCCGCAGTGGCCCTGGGGCTGACGCTGGGAGCCTTCGGCACAGGAGGGTGGAATCTTCCGCTGCAGATCGAGGGCACTGCCATACCGTATCCATGGACCTTTCTGCAGGCGGTTTTGATAAACTTGGGGGTAATATATCTGGTGCTGGCAGCCATGATCGGCCTGACGCTTTTCCTTTCGGCCAATATGAAGAGTCCCTATGCTGTGCTGGCTGTGCTGGTGCCGGTTATTTTCCTGCCCATGTTTCTGTCCCCCAACGGAACTGCAGGATTTTATAACCTGACGATTTTGCTGCTTCCCTACCGCTCTTTCATGCCGGAGCTGGGAAAGTATATCTCTTACCGGCTGGGCGGAATCGTGTGGGATGCACTTACGACAAGAGCGGTTTTCTATGCCGGATTGACGGCGCTGTTGGCGCCTTTTGCCGGAGCCGGATTTCGAAGACGCCGGTCTTAGACCACACTGTTGGATGCATCCCGGACAGTATGTTTCCGGCGGCTCCGCCGGTTCTCAGGCGCAGAGGAATAGATTACTGCTCGGTGGTTTCCCTTCGGAAAAATTCAGGAGGAATAATTTTATGAACCGGTTTCTCCCAGGGAACCGGTTTTCTCTTTTTCTGCTCATTCATCTGCTCCACCAGCAGACTTACCGCCTCATAGGCCAGGGTGCGGATCTGCTGTCCCATGGTGCTGATGGAAAGAACCGCCTCTCTGGAGATGGGGGAATTGTCGAAGCCGATGATCTGATAATCCCCCGGAAGGCACCCGTGCCTGCGGATCAACAGATTCAAAAGCACATTGGCCAGGGTATCGCTGGCCAGGAAAATCCCTTTTTTCTGTCCTGTGAAGTTTTCCTCAAAATAGTCCAGTATGCCCGAAAGCAGCTTTTGAGTGGCTTCGTAGTCATTTTCAAACGATCTTATTATAATCTCATTATCCAAATCCTGCTCCTGACAGAAGGCGGAAAAACCCTTAAGCCTTCCATAGGCAGGCCGGCTTTCAGGGCAGGGTGAATCGATATAAAACAGAGTTTCACAATGGTGCCTGGCAAGAAGGCTGGCTGCCTGGTATCCGCCCATATAATTGTCCGTGTTGACGCTGGAGATCATTTCATCCTCCCGCTCGATGGCTACCACGGGAACAGACAGCCTGGCCAGTTCCTGGGAGGGGATGGTATGGCTCAAAACGATCAGGCCTTCAATCTGATAGGCCATCAGCTCCTGAATGTAGCGCCGTTCCGCCTCTTCGTTTTCATTACCGATAAATACCAGAAACTTATATCCGAAATCCTCATAGGTGGAGAGGATCTGATTTAATATTTCGGAATAGAAGTGATGGTACAGGTCGGGAATGATGACTCCCACAAATTCTGTTTTTCCATTGGCCAGAATCCGGGCTACCTTGTTCTCCTTATAGTTCAGCTCGGCAAGGGCGTCGGAAATAATCTGCTGATTTTCCAGGGTGAGGGAATCGGGATCATTAAAATATCGGGAAACGGTGGTCTTTGAGAAATTTGTGTATTTTGCAATGTCGCTGAAGGTTACTTTCTTTTTCTGTGTCATAATGGAATCTCTCTTTATTGCATATATTACTATGGGATATCTATCATCTGTATTGGGAATATCCTGATATTCAGTATATCAAAAAAAGGGAGCCGAAACAAGTGAGGAACCGGTCACGTAACCGGTTTTGTTATATGTGCACAAGATCATGGAGATATTTTTTGTACTTATGACGAAATTTCAGTTTTGAGTTGACAGCACAATGAACAAAGTGTTAACATAAAAACATAAATTAACCGGTTACGTAACCGGTAACTTAACCGGTTGCATAAAGGGAACCATGAATCAAGGAAATGGAGGAATGAGCAATGAAAAGGAAAGCGGCAACACGCATCGCGCTGGGACTTTCGCTGGGATTGCTGTCGGCGTCTCTGGCCGGCTGTACTTTCGGTTTTGCCAGTGATCCGGATGATCCGAACGCAGAGGTTAAGGAGGAGCCTATTGACACATCCACGGATACATTTTCGTATGACGACTCTTTACAGGGAACCAATATTACGCTTTTGAATTCGAAGGCGGAGATTCAGGTGGCTCTGGAGAAAATGGGAGCGGAGTTTGAGAAAAAGTCGGGGATTCATGTGGAGGTCATGCCGGTGACGGACGGGGATTCGCCTTACACCAGGATCGTCAGCCTGTATAATTCGGGAAATCCCCCTACCATGGCTATCCTGGATACCACGGATGTGATCGCCCTGGCCAGGGAGAAAGCAGCGGATTTATCTCAGGAGCCTTGGATTGCGGAAGCCGAGGGCTATCTGACAGAGATGGACGGCAAAGTATACAGCTTTCCGCTGTGCATCGAGGGACGCGGCATCATTTATAATAAGGCAGTGATCGAAGAGACGCTGGGAGAGACTTTCGACCCGGATTCCATTACTACGCTGAGTGAATTTACTGCTTTGCTGGAGCGGCTGGCGGCGGCAGGGATGGAGAGGCCCATTTCCCTGGCAAAGGAGGACTGGTCTCTGGGGGCTCATCAGCTCCAGTACATATATGAGACCTATGACGGAACATCACAGGGAGCCCAGGAGGTCATAGATCAGATTAAGACGGGACAGCTGGAGCTGGGCACATACAACCGTGTTAATGAGTTTGTGGAGACCTTCAATGTGCTGAAAAAGTATAATGTGGCGTTAAAGGATCCTCTGGGGGCTGATTATGATGAGATGGCCATCGATCTGGCGGACGGAAAGACGGCGTTTTGGTTCAACGGGAACTGGGCATGGCCGAATCTGGCGGAGGCTGGCGCGGAAAATGAGGATGAATACGGATTTCTTCCCTACTTTTTGAACGATGATCCGGGGGATTTTGCCAATCAGATGATTCAGGGATCGCCTTCCAAGCAGGTGATGCTGGACGGGCAGTTTGCGTCGGAGAAACAGCAGGCGGCGGCAAAGGAATTTTTAAACTGGATTGTCTATAGCGAGATCGGACAGCAGATGCTGGTAAAGACCTGTAATATTATACCGCCTTTCCAGAATAATCCCTACGAGCCCAGTGATCCGCTGAGCAGAGATATTTACGATAAGGTTCATGAGGGTAAGGCCTTTAATGCTTCTGCCATTGTGCCCAATGATCATTGGGCCGTGCTGGGGGCGGCTATGCAGAAATACCTGGCAGACCGGAGCGACAAACAGGAGCTGATAGAATCCATCCAGGAATACTGGGATGAGCAGAAATAATATGAGGAGGCAGGATTATGAGATCGCAACATAAAGGAAAGGATTTTTGTGTGTTTGCATTGCCCGGACTGTTTTGCTTTCTGGCAGTGGTGATCGTTCCTTTTATCTACGGAGTTTATCTGACGCTGACAGACTGGGACGGCGTATCCCGGGTGAAAAATTTTGTTGGACTTGCAAATTTTGCACAGGTTATGAAGGATACGCAGTTCTGGAAATCGCTGCTTCTCACCTTCCGTTATGTGATATTTGTGGTGGTGATCGTGAATGTGATGGCGTTTGGCATCGCATGGCTTTTGACCAGAGGGATGAAGGGACAGAACTTTTTCCGGGCCGGATTTTTTACCCCGAACCTGATCGGCGGTATTGTTCTGGGATACATCTGGCAGTTTGTGTTTTCACGGGTGTTCGTAAGTATCGGAGAATCCACCGGCTGGGGACTGTTTGAGGCTTCCTGGCTGTCTGATCCGGGTAAGGCCTTTGCCGCTCTGGTGCTGGTGTCCGTGTGGCAGCTGTCCGGATATATGATTCTCATATACGTGGCCGGATTTATGGGATTGAGCGAGGATGTGATGGAGGCGGCCAGCATCGACGGCGCTGCGGGATGGATCAAGCTGAAAAATATCATTATGCCTTTGATGATGTCTTCCATAACGATCTGCCTGTTTTTGACACTTTCCCGTGCATTTATGGTATATGATGTGAACCTTTCCCTGACAGGCGGCGCCCCTTACGGTACCACGGAAATGGCGGCCATGCATGTGTATGAAAAGGCGTTTACATCCAGACAGTTTGGCACAGGCCAGGCGGAGGCGCTGGTACTGTTTATCATCACTGCATGCATCAGCGGTCTTCAGGTATATCTGACAAAGAAGAAGGAGGTAGCGGCATAATGGCACAGACAGTAGTTGGCGGAAAAAAGAAAAAGATCACAAAGGCCTTGTCCATGGCGGGACTGATCGTTATATTCATCGCGTATATGTTTCCGTTCATCATGGTGGTGATCAACTCTCTGAAGCAAAAGAGAGATATCATTAAAAGCCCCTTTTCCTGGCTGTTTACAATTAAGGGACTGTCCTTTGACAACTTTGTGAAGGCATTTACTCAGATGGACTTCCTGAACGCCTTTAAAAATTCCCTGTTTGTGACGGTGTCGGCTACGGTACTGGTGACCCTGCTGGCCTCCTTGCTGGCATACTACATCGTCCGTCACAAAAACTGGATTTCCAATTCCACCTTTGCCCTGATGGTGGCCTCCATGATTATTCCCTTCCAGGCCATCATGATTCCGCTGGTGAGTATTTACGGCGGTACTCTGGGTGTATTGAACCACCGGCTGACCCTGATTTTTATGCATACGGGTTTTTCCATGGCCATGTCCGTTTTTATGTTCCACGGCTTTATTAACGGAAATATTCCCATTGCTTTGGAGGAAGCGGCGTATATCGACGGCTGTACTCACACACAGACCTTTTTTGGGATCGTATTCCCGCTGCTTCGTCCCATCATCTCCACCATGGTGATTTTGAATGCACTGGCATTCTGGAATGACTTCCTGCTGCCATCCCTGGTGCTGACGGATAAAAAGCTGTTGACGCTGCCGCTTTCCACCTACAGCTTTTACGGAACCTATTCTGCGGATTACGGAACCATTATGGCAGGACTGCTGCTGTGTGTAATTCCGATCTTGATCCTGTATGTGGTGCTGCAGAAGCAGATCATCAACGGCGTGGTGGCAGGCGCTGTAAAGTAAGAGCAGGCCTGCATTGATCTTTGGGAGTAGTGAGCAAAGTCATGGGTATTGATTTCACGGCTGCAAAGGAAAATGCAGGCTTTCACAAACATTCAGGTGAATGACGCGAGGGTATAAAAATGAAAGATATGTCAGTTATGAAGAAGGCGGCAGAAGCAAATGAAGGATTCGGAATGCAGGAGGATGCCGGAATTTTTCAGGAAAGGCTGAAGAAGCATCACGATGAGCTGCGATGGCTCTATATGGAGCTGTACGGAAATGATTCCATGTTTGCCGAATTGTGCGATCATATGAGACAGTTTTGGCTGGAGAGAGACCGGAAGCTGAAAAGGCGCGACCAGGACCGGGAGAAGGACAAAAACTGGTACCGGCAGAATGACATGCTGGGAATGATGCTCTATATCGATAATTTTGCAGGCAATATAAAGGGTGTGGAGGCCAGACTGGATTATATCGAAAAATGTAACGTGAATTATATCCATCTGATGCCTTTTCTGGATACTATCGAAGGCCGTTCCGACGGAGGGTATGCGGTGGCTGACTTTCGGAAGGTGCAGGAAAAGCTGGGGTCCATGGAGGATCTGGAGAGTCTGACCGCCGCCTGCCATGAAAAGGGTATCAACGTGTGCATGGATTTCGTCATGAACCATACCTCCGAAGGGCATGAGTGGGCCATACGGGCCAGGCGGGGAGAGGGAGAGTATATGAGCCGTTACTTTTTCTTTGACAACGGAGAGCTCCCGGCCCGGTACGAGCAGACTGTGCCTCAGGTTTTTCCCACCACAGCGCCGGGGAATTTCACCTGGCTGGAGGATGCGGGCCATTATGTGATGACTACCTTTTACCCCTACCAGTGGGATTTAAATTACAGAAATCCCCGGGTATTCAACGAGATGATGTATAATTTTCTGTACCTGACCAACAGAGGGATGGATATCATTCGCATCGACGCGGTACCTTATATTTGGAAGGAACTGAATACCTCCTGCCGGAATCTGCCCCAGGTGCATACCATTGTGCGTATGATGCGTATAATCGGTGAGATCGTCTGTCCCAGCGTTCTTCTGCTGGGAGAGGTGGTCATGGAGCCGGAAAAGGTGGTGCCTTATTTCGGCACAGTGGAAAAGCCGGAATGTCATATGCTCTATAACGTGACTACCATGGCCACCACCTGGCACACGGCAGCCACCCGGGATGTAAGGCTGTTGAAGAAACAGCTGGATATTGTCAGCGCTCTTCCCAAGGATTATGTGTTTTTAAACTACCTTCGATGCCACGATGACATCGGCTGGGGGCTGGATTATGGCACCCTGCTGGAGGAGGGGATCGGAGAGCGCTCTCACAAGCAGTATCTGAACGACTATTTCCAGGGCTATGCGGGGGCCAGCAACAGCAGAGGAGAGCTTTACAATGCGGATCCTGTGACAGGAGATGCCAGATTCTGCGGGACTACCGCCTCCATGTGTGGAATTGAGAAAGCCGGGTTTGAGCAGGATGAGGAGGCCATGGAGAAAGCAATCAGGATGGATCTGATGCTTCATGCCTATATGTTCATGCAGTCGGGAATCCCGGTGCTGTACAGCGGGGACGAAATCGGCCAGGTCAATGATTATACTTATAAGGAGGATCCGCATAAGGCGGCGGACTCCCGCTACCTCCACCGCGGAGCCATGAACTGGAAGGCGGCGGAGAATATTGAGAGACCGGACACGGTGGAAGGAAGGCTTTTCCGGGGACTGGACCAGCTGGAGCGGATCCGCAGGAGAGAGAAGACTTTTGTGGCTCATGCGGATACCTGGACCATAGACACCTGGGATCCGGCGGTATTATGTATCGGAAGATATTATGAGGGAGAAAAGCTGATCGGCCTGTTTAATTTCAGCGAATATGATAAAACAGCCTGGATCAATGAAACGGACGGAGAATATGTGGAGCTGATCAGCGGCAGCAAAATGAAGGCCGCCGGAGTCAATATTCCTGCTTACGGATATTATTTTTTGAAAAAAATCGGATAAATGTGGAACAACTGCATTAATAGCAGCCTGTCGGAACCGCTTCCGGGAGGCTGCTTTTTATATGCGCACGGGTGCGGAGTGGAAGGATGCAGCATAAGTAATCAGGTATCTTGACAGATATATCGGATGGTGATATATTGATAACAGGATATATCGCAAGACGATGTATCATGAAACGTAATAAGTATAAAGGGAATGAAGATGAGAAGGAGGGTGAGCGGGTGGAAAAAAACACTCCATTGACGGAGAGTTTATTCTATATTTTACTGTCGGTGAGAAAGCCAAATCATGGGTATGGCATCATCCAGGAGGTGGAAAAGCTCACGGGAGGAAGAGTGGTATTAGGGCCGGGAACGCTGTATGGCGCCATTCAGGCTATGACCGCAAAGGGATGGATCCGGATTTACAGCCAGGAGACAGATTCACGCAAGAAGAAGGAGTATGTGATCACGGAATTGGGAAGGGAAATTTTCCGGGAGGAAAAGGCGAGGCTTGGGGAACTGCTGGCCAATGCGGAGCTTATGGACAATTATTAAGCGGTACGGCTTTACGCAGACAGAGAGGAGTAAAAATGACCAGATTCAGGCTTATGTATAACAAGGATGAGGAGACAGAGTGGATCAATGATATGTCGGCGAAAGGATATGCCATGACGGGCTTTTGTGCCGGATTTTATTTTTTTGATCCCTGTGAGCCGGGGAAATATGAATACCAGGTGGACTTTTCAGAAGGCTTTTTTAAGGTGTCGCAGGATTACCGGGAATTTATGACGGAGGCGGGAGTGGAGATCGTCTGTCTCTGGGGGCCCTGGGTAATTTTACGGAAAAAAGCCAGTGAAGGCGCCTTTCAGCTTTATACGGATGTGGAATCTACCATAGAACATTATGAAAAGATCCGAAGGATGTTCAAGGTGGTGGCACTTTTGGAGGCCATTTGCTTCATAATGCAGATTCCCGCGGTGGTTATGGAAGTATGGGCAGGGGCCGGAGGAATGCTGGTGCTGGGGGCGATATTTTTGGGGATTATGAGGGAAATCAGGCGGATCAACAATATCCTTATGGGTCTGTATGAAAGGATCGGAAAGGAATCGGACTGCATAGGATGCCGGGGAAACAGGAGAGTGTCCATGCTTCTTCCTCTGGGATTGCTGTTCAACGCAGCAGCAGTGATGGTGCCTGCGGCTTCCAGAATGAGCGGCGGCGCATTCTTTGATACAGTTATGCACAGAGTATTGCAGATTTTGGCGCTTATCCTGATTCTGGCAGGAATAGTGCGCACCTGGAGGGCCGGAGAATAAGGAAGAAAATGTGTTGCATTTTTATGCATAAAGTGGTATATTATGCAGGTGCAAATAATACAGGAGATGCCGGAGCGAATATCACGGCGAAAGAGGAGGAAGATTATGAAAAAATTTTTGGCGGTTTTGCTGACGGGAGTCATGGCATTGACCATGCTGACCGGCTGCGGCAGTGAAAAGAAGACAGTAAAGGTGATTGATATTGAGCTCACCAACGAGGAATACGCCTTCGGCGTGGATAAGACCCAGCCGGAGCTTTTGGAGGCTGTGAACGAATTTATCAGGGAAATCCAGGGCAACGGTGTTTTTGATGAGATCTGCAGCCATTATTTCGGCGACGGTACGCCGGTGCCGGTGACCTCCGCGGCCTACGACGAGAGCAAGGATCAGCTGGTGGTGGCCACCAACGCGGCCTTTGAGCCCTTTGAATATATGCAGGGAGACAGCTATTACGGTATCGATATGGAGATTGCCGCCCGGCTGGCAGAGCATCTGGGCAAGGAGCTGGTGATCCAGAATATGGAGTTTGAAGCGGTGTGTCTGTCTGTGGGTCAGCAGAAATGCGACGTGGCTATGGCGGGGCTGACGGTGCGTGAGGACAGAATGGAGCATGTGAATTTTTCCGATTCCTATTACGATGCCTCTCAGAAGCTGATCGTGGCCTCCGACGATAAGGAATTTGACAGTTGTACAGATGCGGCTTCGGTGGAAGCCATTTTGAAGACCAAGGACGGCACCATGAAGGTGGGGGCTCAGACAGGAACCACCGGCCAGTTTTATGCGGAGGGCGACGCGGATTGGGGCTTTGACGGCTTCGATATGGAAGTGATCGGGTACAAGAACGGCTCTTTGGCGGTTCAGGATCTGCTGAACGGCAATATTAACTATGTGATTATTGACTCTGCGCCTGCGGCCTGCATTACCGAGGCCATTAATGAATTGCAATAAGTAAGAGTGAAGGATAGAAACTCATGGGAAATTTTCCACAGAAGGTAGACAGATTTATTGAGAGCTTTATTGCACAGAACGGCTATGTCAGAGTGCTGGAGGGCTTACGCAACACTCTGCTGATCGCCGTTTGCGGGCTTCTGATCGGGATTTTGATCGGCACGGTGATCGCTACTGTCCGGGTGATTCCCAAATATAAGCGGCTGCCCCGGATTTTAAACGGTTTCTGCAGCTTTTATGTAGGGTTGTTTCGGGGAACGCCCATCGTGGTGCAGCTTCTGGTGTTTTATTATGTGATGCTGCCCCTGATGGGGATCCGTATGACGGGAGTGCAGGTTTCCATGCTGGTATTCGGCTTAAACAGCGGCGCGTACATATCCGAGATCATGCGCAGCGGTATCCTTTCCGTGGATCCGGGGCAGATGGAGGGAGGCAGGGCGGTAGGCTTAAGCTTTGGCACCACCATGATAAGGATCGTGATTCCTCAGGCGGTAAAAAATATTTTGCCCACTCTGGGAAATGAATTTATTGCACTGATTAAGGAGACCTCCGTGGTAAGCTTTGTGGGAGCGGCGGATCTGTATGTGGCTTTCAGCTACATAGGAAGCAACACCTATGAGTTCATGGTTCCGTATCTGGTGATGGCGGTGATCTATATACTGCTGGTACTGATCATCAGCACGGGAATCCGGATTATGGAAAGGAGCCTGCGCAGAAGTGATAGAAGTCATTAATCTGGAAAAGCATTTCGGGGACAGCAAGGTTTTAAAGGGAATTAATATAACCATTGAAAAGGGTGATATCGTAGTGGTGATTGGCCCTTCGGGCTCCGGGAAAAGCACTTTCCTGCGCTGTCTGAATTGCATGGAAGACCCCACCGGCGGACAGATCATTTTCAACGGTGTGGACATCGCTGACATGAAGGTGGACATCAATGTGCACCGGAGGCGTATGGGCATGGTTTTCCAGCATTTTAATCTGTTCAGCAACAAGACCGTTATACAGAACATTATGCTTGCGCCGGTTCTGATACAATGCCAGGAGCTTCGAAGGGCAAAGCGGAGGAATCTGTGGATCCGCTGCTCCAATTTGTTCCGTAAGGCAGAGAATAAAAGGGAATTAGTTGCCATAGGTACCACCAGGGCTCAGATTAAAGCTAAAGCCAGGGCGGATGCCCTTTCTCTTCTGAAGCGGATCGGTCTGGAGGATAAGGCGGAGGTCTACCCTTCCACTCTTTCCGGAGGACAGAAGCAGAGGGTGGCCATCATACGGTCACTGGCAATGAATCCGGATGTGATTCTTTTTGACGAGCCTACCAGCGCGCTGGACCCGGAGATGGTAGGAGAAGTGCTGGATTTGATGAAAGCGCTGGCCCGGGAGGGCATGACCATGATCATCGTGACCCACGAGATGGGCTTTGCCCGGGAGGTGGCAAACAGGGTTCTCTTTATCGATGACGGAAGGATTTTGGAGAGTGCGCCTCCGGAAGAGTTTTTCGGCGCGCCGAAAAATCCCAGGCTGAAGGAATTTTTATCCAAGGTTTTGGCATAAGATTCAGGAACAGGTTTTTCTGATCCCAATATACTATCATATAAAGAATGATTGGGAGAAGAATATGCAGGAAAGCATGCAGAAAGACCGTAGGTTAGAGAAAAAGCAGGCGCAGAATGACAGCCGGACAAATTCCTGCAGCTTTGCAGGGGTGAGGCCCATTATGGCGGACCTGCCTTGGCCAAAGATCCGGGTAAAGGCTCCGAACGCTTATTATGCCGATCTGCTCAGCGTCGATTATTGCGGCTCTGTGTCGGAATTATCCGCTATTGCTCAGTATATCAATAATGAAAATCGTCTGTCCTGTGAGAGGTGTCCTTTGGCAAAAACGCTTTTGGGGATCGCTATGGCGGAGATGATGCATCTGGAGAAGCTGGGTGAGCTGATCTGGCTTTTAGGAGGAAAGGTCAGCTATACCGCAAAGACCTGTAACGGAAGGCAGAAGCTGTGGACGCCGGAATATCTGACTCTTCCTGAAAAGGCCGAAAGGATGCTGCTGGCCGATATGCAGGCGGAGCAGGCGGCCATCAATCAATACCGGATGCATATCAGGGTGATTGAGGATGAGTGTGTGGACGCCGTACTTGAGAGGATCATCAAGGATGAGGAATACCATATTATGCTGCTCGAGACATTGATGAGAGAGCTGTAAACATGGAGAATTGATATGGTCGGCCGTCATTGCTTCTGCAGTGACGGCTGACATTGCTGTTTCGAAGATTCACAGGATGGTTGCGGCGGCGGGGGAAAATGTGATAAAATGTTCTCATGAACCACAAAATGAAGCGGAGAGAAAAATCCGAAGGCGAAAAAGGCGGGAGCAGGGGAGGACATGGGAAGATACATAAAGGATGCACAGCTGGATCAGCCGCTGGATGTGGTGAGCCTGGTGATGGAGGATTACATTTATCATGAAAGGTTCTCCCGGACAGACTGGAACGGCGAGATGGTTTTTTACCGTAAGGACGGACACGGCAGAGAACGGTATATGAAGTGGTCCTACGCAGGCGGATTGTTTCATGTGGAAGCATGGCTGAAGAATCCGCTGGGCGGAGAAATGGATCTGGACGGTGTGGGCGGCGGAGCCAGCAGAAGAGAGTTTCGGGAGAGTATGGACCGGCTGCTTCGGACTTTGAAAGATCAGTCGTCGTCCAATCTGGCAGGCGGTCATGTGGGTGCGGATCCTCTTCATCACAGCTCGAACTATGAAGCGGAGCATAGAGCCTGGCAGGACCAGAACCGGAATCAGAGCATGAATCAGGACCAGAACCGGAATCAGAGTATGAATCAGGGGCTGGATCGGAACCAGAGCATGAATCAGGGGCAAGGTCCAAATGGGAGCCAGGGACAGAGCAGACAGCAGCCTCAGCGCCTGAATACAAACAGATATTCTTTACGAACAGCAGTGTTTTTTGCCATTGCAGGTATTCTGTTTGCCGGATTCATTCCGCTGGCAGGGATTATATTTGGCATATGGGGACTGAAGAAGTCCGGGGATTGCGATGAGAGTACAGCGCGTGCCGTCAAAGGCGTCTGTATTGTAGTTATTGCTATTTCAATCATCAGATGGATCATATCTTTCGTGCTGGGATTCCTTGGATTTGCTCTTTTGGGACTGTAAGGATAGGGCGTGAAAATTCGAAGGCGCTGTCCTGTCCGCTTTAGCGGGCAGGGGACAAAAAGCGTATACGGGGTATAAAGATGAAAGTTATTAAGGGTATTCTGTGGGGAATCGTGGCCTTGCTGATCACAGGCGGGCTGATTATTATGATCTGTGCGCTGAATCCTGCGCTGACAGGCATGCTGGCGGAGCAGGTGGAGGCTCTGAGCGGAGGGTTTGGAGGAAATTCGGACGGTACCGGCGGGGATACGGGAAATTCCGGCGCAGGAAGCATAGGAATTGGCGGTATATCCGGAGAAGGCAGCCAAACACAGCCGGACACGCCCGGAATCGATGCCGGATGGATTGCTGACCGGGGGGGCACAGGATATGTGGCCCCGGAAAATTCGGGGCAGACGCCTCCCCAGGAGGTGGGAAATCGTAACGGCTACCAGCCGGTGGCCGATGAGGCAGAGCAGATTCCCCAGGAGGAAGCGGATAATCTGAGCAATGTGCTTTCTTATGGAGAGCTGGGAGAGGGGCTTTCCTTTTCGGCGGAATATTATCCCTATTATGCCATGCTTCAGGCGGATCTGCAGAGGCTTTACTGTCAGATTTATGCAAATGCCATAGGGCAGAATATTTCCTTTGCGCCGGTGGTTTCGGTGACTATGGACCGGGTGAAGACGGTGTTTGAGGCCGTGTATAACGATCATCCGGAGCTTTTCTGGCTGGAGACGGGGTATTCCGGCAAATTTCTGGGGAACGGAACCTGTGTGGAGATTACCTTGAAATACAATGAGACAGTCATTGACCTGGAAGGAGCAAGGCAGGTTTTTGAAGCCGGCGCGGAGCAGATTCTTTTGGGGGCGCGCAACCTTGGCAGCGCCGCTGAGCAGGAAAGGTATGTTCATGATGCATTGATGCAGGTGGCAGACTATGATATGAATGCCGCAATGAACCAGAGTGCTTATAGTGCGCTGGTGAACCGGAAAACTGTCTGCGCCGGGTATGCCAGGGCATATCAGTATATGCTTCAGCAGCTGGGAATTCCTTGCTATTACTGTACCGGTTATGCCGGTGAGGATCATGCCTGGAATATTGTAAAGCTGAATAACGCTTATTATAATGTGGACGTGACTTGGGATGACACAGACACGCCTACTTATGATTATTTTAACAAGACGGATGCGGAATTTGGGCAAACACATATTCGCACGGGCCTGTCGATGTACCTGCCGGCTTGTCTGGGGGCAGGGGGAAGTCAGGCGGGATCAGCCTTTTCGGAAGTGGGAACCGGGGATACCGGGGAAGCCGGCGGCAGCGACGGTGAGGATGGCTATGGGGGACTGGGAGACCTGATTGGTGAAAACAGCGGAAAGCCTTTGGAATGGATCAGTAAGGTCACCGGCGACGCATTGCCTGAAGAAACAGGGGAGGATCAGAGAGCCATAGATCTGGAGGCTGTCGGAATCACGGAGGGTGAGCTGGTGGAGACTATGGAGGAATATTATGCTGACTGCCTGAGCCAGCTGAAGGCGGCGGGTGCAGGCAATGTGCAGTTTACCAACGTAATACCCGAGAGCTTGTGGAATACGGTAGAAAGCGCCTATAGCAGCGGCAGCTATCAAAAAGGATATGCAGAAGAGCTTTTGAAGGAGCTTAAGCAGGATGAGCTCGTGATACAGCTTCAGGCCCAGCGTCTGGGAAGCGGATACTACAGGGTGTACCACAGTGTAGTTATATATTCGGAGGAGCAAGAGGAAAGCAGCGAATAAATCAGGAAAATAAAGACCGGGAGCCTGTGTGGGGCTCCCGGTCTTTGTCTCAGACACTTTCGTGGAAGGTACGGCTGATCACGTCGGCCTGTTGTTCCGGGGTAAGCTTGATAAAGTTTACTGCGTAGCCGCTGACCCGGATGGTAAGCTGAGGATAGTTTTCAGGGTGCTTCTGGGCATCCAGCAGAGTATCCCTGTTCAGAACATTTACATTCAGATGATGTCCACCCTTGGATGCATAGCCGTCCAGCAGATTTACAAGATTGTTGACCTGGGCTGAGTTTGTCATGCTGCTCATAATATTTTCCTCCGTCTATTTTAATAATAAGAATAATTACTGTTTCTGAAATAAAGCATATCATGAAAATTTTTATTTGTCTATCATTTTCCACATATTTTGTGTTCTTTATTTAATACAAAAGATACTGTTGGCGAAGCAGCTCCGCCAGATGTTTTTTGGGCCGTCTGCATAAAAACCCGAGACAGAGAAAAAGTTTTGGAATATCCGGACAGGTTTTTCATATATTTGGAGAAAGGGGGACAGGTATATGGATAATGCGATTCTGCAATTGTTTCCGCTGGACCGGAGGGATTTTTGGCGGCAGACTGCCTCCTGCCAGGAGAATGTACAGGAGATCCGCCTGAGGGCGGGCAGGCCTGTGGTGATACATAAGGATGGCAGAGAAGTGTTTTTAACGGAGGAGGGGCTGTTTACGGACAACCTGAGGCTGGCCCATCTGGCGGAACAGGAAGAGCTGGAGGGGCTGTTGCAGCATATTTGTCACTATTCCATTTATGCTTTTGAGGAGGAACTCCGGCAGGGGTATATTACGGTCAGTGGAGGTCATCGGGTGGGGGGATCGGGACAAGCCGTGCCGGGAGCGGGAGGTCAGCTCCATACCATCAAGAATATAGCCTTTATCAATATACGGATTGCACATCAGGTCAGGGGCGCCGGGGATACGGTTCTCCCAAGGCTCTACCGGGAAGGAGGGCTTAAGAGCACACTGATATTGTCGCCTCCCGGATGCGGGAAGACCACGCTGCTGCGGGATCTGATCCGGCAGATATCAGACGGAAACAGATTTGGACCGGGTATGACAGTGGGAGTCGTGGATGAGAGGTCGGAAATCGCCGGTTCCTTCTGCGGGAGGCCCCAGAATGATGTGGGTATGCGGACGGATGTATTGGACGCCTGCCCCAAGGCCCTGGGAATGATGATGCTTTTGCGGGCCATGTCGCCCCAGGTGATTTGTATCGACGAGCTGGGGAGCAGAGAGGAGCTGGAGGCATTAAAATGTGCGGCTGCCTGCGGGTGCCGGATATTGGCCACGGCCCATGGGGAAAGCGTGGAGGATGCAGGGCGCAGGTTCGGGGAGGGGCAGGCGGCACTGCGGCAGCTTTTTCAGACCTTTCTTCTGATGGGGAAGGAAGACGGGAAATGTGTAGTGAAAAAAATTGTGGGTTGAAAAAGGGAGGCTGATGAAGGTGATCAGGTGGATCGGAGGATGTATGATTTTTTCCGGCTGTCTGGGAATAGGTTTTTGGTATCGGAGCCAGCTTACGGGGCGAATCCGCGGACTTCGTCTTCTGCAGGAGATTCTGGAGCTTTTGACCGGGGAGATCCGATACGGCTGCAGTACCCTGCCGGAATGCTGCAGACGTATTGCGGTGCGGCTGCAGGCGCCTTTTGACAGGGCCTTTGCCGAAATCGATGCCAGAATGCAGGAAAATACAGGAGTTTCCTTTGCGGAGATATTTGGGGAATGCATGGAAGAGCCTTTGAAGGCGCTGCCCCTGAAGGAGGAGGAGCGGGAAATTTTTCTGCGCTTTGTGCCAAAGAGTGGTTTCCCGGACGGTCAGATGCAGCTTCGGGCTATAGAACAGAGCAGAAAGCAGCTGGAAAATACCATAGAGGAGCTGGAGAAAGAGAATGTGGAAAAGTGCAGGATGGCGGTAGGGCTTGGAGTGATGAGCGGACTGCTGATCATTCTGGTATTAATGTAAGGCACAGTCCGTTTTACAGGACAGCCGGATCGATGTCCGCAGAAGGCGGACCGGGAGTATGAGTATGGGAGTGAGCCTGATTTTTAAAATAGCGGCGGTGGGAATTCTTGTAACGATTCTCAGTCAGATTCTGAAGCACAGCGGGCGCGAGGAGCATGCTTTTCTGATCAGCCTGGCCGGGCTGGTTCTGGTGCTGACCTGGATCGTGCCTTATATATATGAATTGTTTCAAACCATACAGACCTTGTTTTCGCTGTAAGGGAGGTGGCCATGCAGGAGCTGGTGAAGATATCGTTTCTGGGGATCGCAGGGGTGCTGATCGCCGTTCAGTTCCGGGCGCAGAAGCCGGAATACAGTACGTATATAGGGCTGGCCATCAGTATTCTGATTTTTTGGTATGCCCTGCGGCAGGTGGAGGCAGTGACCTCGCAGTTTATCAGGCTTCGAAGCTATCTGGGAGGGGCGGAGAATTATCTGTCCATTTTGCTGAGGGTCATCGGGATCACCTATATCTGTGAATTCAGCGCCGGGATCTGCAGGGATGCAGGCTATCAGTCGGTGGCGGGCCAGATTGAGATTCTGGGAAAGCTTTCGGTGATGTTCGCAGGTCTTCCTATTTTATTTGCAGTCATCGACCAGATACAGAATTTTTTATAAAAGCAGAGCAGGAGCCGGGAGAGTATGATGGATTTGGGCGGGATCTGGCAGGACTTTGGTCTGGACAGGCTGGAGCAGGGAGTGGAGCAGCTGTTCCCCCAGTGGGAGATTTCTTTGGAAGAGATGTTTTCCAGGATCATGTCCGGAGATGTCTGGGGAGCGTTAAAGGGGATGTTTGAGGATGCGGCATCAGGATTTATGGGACAGCTGTCAGGCTTACGGGATGTTTTTATCTGGCTGCTGGTGCTGGGGATCGTATCCTCGCTGATGACGCATTTTGTGGAAATATTTGATATCCATCAGGTGGCGGATATGGGGTTCTATTTTATGTATCTGCTCTTTATCGTGGTGCTGCTGCGGTGCTTTTCCCAGGCGGCGCAGACGGTGTCGGGGATGCTGGAGGATATCACACTTTATATCCGGCTGATGGTGCCGGCATATATGATATCCGTGGGGGTCTCCACCGGAGCGGCCACAGTGGGGGCCGCCAGTCAGATGATGGTGCTTTTGATCTATGGTGTGGAGTTTATTCTGGGACAGGGAGTGATTCCTCTTATATACAGCTATGTGATGCTTTCTGTGATAAACGGCGTATGGGAAGAGGAAAAGCTTTCTCTGCTGATCGATCTTCTGGGAAAGGGGATCGGATGGGTTCTTAAGGGAGCGCTGGGCATTGTCACAGGGGTCAGCGTGGTTCAGGCGCTGATCACTCCGGCGGTGGACTCCGTCAGGGTATCTGCCCTGCAGAAGCTGGTGTCGGCGATCCCCGGTGTGGGAAATGCGGCGGACGGAGTGGTGGAGCTGATAATGGGATCGGCGTTGGTGATCAAGAACAGTATCGGAGTGATCCTTCTGGTTCTTCTGCTGGTGCTCTGTGCGGCACCGCTGTTTAAGGTGGCGGCGATTGCCGGTATCGTAAAAAGCGCAGCAGCTTTTATGGGAATTATCAGTGACCGCAGGATAACAGCCTGTGCCAACAGGACGGGGGATGCGGGACTTTTGCTGCTTCGGACAGCGGGGACGGCGGTGATGCTGTTTCTGATTTCTATTGCCATGCTCACTGCCGTCGGAAAGGGATGAGGAAATGAGAAATATATTGTTTCAAACGATCTGCAGAGTGGGAATTTTTATGATCTGCGCCCAGGCACTGGTGCATTTCAGGCCCAGGGAGGCCTATGAGAAATATTTAAAGCTCCTGGTCAGCGTCATGATCCTGATCCAGCTGTTTTTGCCCATAGGAAGCCTGTTTTTGGGCGGAGGAAGGCAGGACGCAGCCCGGCAGCTGGAGGCTTTTGGAAGGGAGCTGGAACAGGAGATGCAAAAGGCCCAGGAGTCTGCTTTCCAGACCGACGGTCTGCTGGAGCAGATGACCCTGGAGGAGGTGCGCCGCCGGATAGAGGAGCAGACACAGCAGGAAGAGCTTCCCAGGGAAGCGTCAGGGGAGATCCGGACAGACGTAGAGCCTGTGGAACCGGTGAAGATAGGGGAATAGCGGAATGGGCGGGACAGAGAAGGAAGGTGAGAAATATGGGTAAGGACTGGAAGCAGTGGATCAAAAAAAAGGGGCTGGAAAAATACTTCCGCAGGGACAATCTGCTGATCCTGGTATTGGCGGGGATTCTGCTGTTTATCATTGCGCTTCCCACAAGTGACGGAGAAAAGGCGGATTCCGGGATGAAGGAAAAGACCAAAGCTTTATCGGGAGAAACATTGCAGACCGGGGATGGACAGACGCCGGGCGTAAACCCGGGAACAGGAACTGACGAGGATTATGCCGCTGCCATGGAACAGCGGCTGACAGAGGCTCTGGCGGATATGGCCGGAGTGGGGAAGGTGAGAGTGATGATTACCCTGAAATCCTCCCGGGGACTTGTGGTGGAGAAGGAGGAACAGATGGAGCAGTCTTCTGTCAAAGAGACGGATTCTCAGGGCGGCAGCAGGATATCGGATCAGGCCAGCAGGGAAGAGACAGTGGTCCGGAGCACGGACGGAAGTAATAGCGAGCCCTATGTGGTGAAAAGCTATGTGCCGGAGATAGAGGGGGTTCTGGTGGTGGCGGAGGGAGCCGGCAGCGGTACCATAAACCGCACGGTGACGGAGGTTGTGCAGGCGCTTTTCGGAGTGGAGGCCCACAAGGTAAAGGTTGTGAAAATGAATTCTGCCGAATAGCATATATCCCTGACAGGGCTCATACAATAAAGTAGCAAAACGTAAAGAAGGGGAAAACAGTGAAAAGCCTAATCAAAAAAAATCAGCTTATGATAACCGCGCTTGCGATCATGATCGCCATTGCAGGATATCTGCAGTTTGCGGGAACCGGACTGGAAGAGGAGTACTTGGCAACAGACAATGAAAAAAAGGGAAATACAGAAGCGGCGAATCCTGCCGGATCGGACGGGGTTATCTCGGAAAATTTGTCCTCGGACGATCTGCTGGATCTCTCGGAGGAGGACTTACTGGCAGCAGGACTTCCGGATATCCAGAGCATGGATTCCGACACCGAAGGAGAACTGGTAAATGATTATCTGGATACGGGACTGCAGGCCTCTCAGGACACAGGGTCCGACGCTGTCCAGGCGGAGGCAACTCCTGAAGTGGGTGAGATTCCCGGGGAAGCCGTATTCACCTCCAATAACGGCGTGGCGGTGCTTTCCGAGGCCAAGCTTTTGAAGGAGCAAACCCGTGCCAAGAATAAAGAAACACTTTTGGAGATCATCAACAGCACCGGCCTGACAGATGCCCAGAAGCAGGAGGCCGTGGACAGCATGGTGCAGATGACCGCCATTGCGGAGAAAGAAGCTGCGGCGGAAATCCTCCTGGAGGCAAAGGGCTTTCAGGACGTGGTGGTGAGCATCAACGGAGATGCGGCGGATGTGGTGGTAAACGCCACAATGCTGGATGATGTAATGAGAGCCCAGATCGAAGACATCGTAACCCGCAAAACCGATATCCCCCCTGAAAATATCATCATCAGCACAGTGGTTGAACGGTAAAGACGGAAAATACAAAAAAAGCTGTAAATACATAAAAACTGTGGTATACTGTCATGATAGGATGAAAGGACACGGAAGATATGAAGAGAGTATTTTTAATTGTTTTGGACAGTTTTGGAATCGGACAGATGGAAGATGCGCCGGAGTACGGCGATGTGAATGTAAATACCCTGCGCAGCGTTTCATCCAGTCCCCTCTTTCACGTGCCGAATATGCAAAAGCTGGGACTTTTTGACATAGACGGTGTGTCTGTGGAGGCCCAGGACGCCCGGGGCTTCCAGGAAGAGCAAAGCCTTCATAAAGGGGTGACAGCCCGTATGACGGAGGCCTCAAAGGGAAAGGATACCACCATTGGTCATTGGGAGATTGCAGGCATTTACTCTCCCCAGCCTCTGCCCACCTATCCTCATGGTTTTCCGGAGGAGGTGCTGGAGCCATTTCGGAGAAAGACGGGAAGAGGGGTGCTCTGCAACCTGCCCTATTCCGGCACGGCGGTGATTCAGGAATACGGAGATGCCCACTGCCAAACAGGGGATTTGATCGTGTATACCTCTGCGGACAGCGTGTTTCAGGTCGCCGCCCATGAGGACGTGGTTCCGTTGGAGAAGCTTTACGAATACTGCCGCATTGCAAGAGAAATTCTGCAGGGACCTCACGGGGTTGGGCGGGTGATCGCCAGGCCCTTTACGGGTCCCTGCGGCGGACAGTTCACCAGGACCTCCCACAGGCACGATTTTTCCATTCTGCCCCCTGGAACCACCATGCTGGACCAGCTGAAGGAAAGCGGGAGAGATGTGATCGCCGTAGGAAAAATCACCGATATATTCTCGGGAAAAGGGATCACGGAATCTGTGTACACCAGCGGCAACGAAGAAGGGATCCAGAGGACGCTGGAATACCTGGATAAAGATTTCGAAGGACTCTGCTTTATTAATCTGGTGGATTATGATATGCTTTACGGACACAGACGTGATATTGACGGCTACGCAAAGGCCTTGTCCTTCTTTGATGACAAGCTGCCGGAGATTATGGGAAAAATGCGGGAAGATGATATTCTGATGCTCACCGCGGATCACGGATGCGATCCGGCCTACACGGCCACCACAGACCACACCAGGGAATATACGCCCTTTATCATGTACGGGCCCGGGATTGTCCCCCGAAATCTGGGAACTCGAAAAACCTTTGCAGATATAGGGGCAACTGTGTTACAATACTTTGACATCACGCCGGCTTTTGCCGGGGAAAGTATGCTCCGGTAAAGCCAGAGCGCAAGATTAATTTTTTGGAGGTTTAAGAGACCCATGGGTAAATTTACGGAAGAGATCAACCGCCGCCGCACCTTTGCCATCATATCCCACCCGGATGCGGGAAAGACTACTCTCACGGAGAAATTTCTGCTTTATGGCGGAGCCATCAATCTGGCAGGAAGCGTCAAGGGGAAAGCCACGGCGCGCCACGCAGTGTCCGACTGGATGGAGATCGAGAAGGAGAGAGGTATTTCCGTGACCTCATCCGTGCTGCAGTTTGAGTATGACGGCTTCTGTATCAATATTCTGGACACACCGGGGCATCAGGATTTCTCGGAGGATACCTACCGGACCCTGATGGCGGCGGATTCTGCCGTTATGGTCATCGATGCGTCAAAGGGCGTGGAAGCCCAGACCAGAAAGCTGTTTAAGGTGTGCGGAATGCGGGGGATTCCCATCTTTACCTTTATCAACAAGATGGACCGGGATGCAAAGGATACCTTTGATCTGCTGGACGACATTGAAAAGGAGCTGGGCATCGCAACCTGTCCGGTAAACTGGCCTATCGGTTCAGGAAAGGAATTTAAGGGTATATACGACAGAAACGAAAAATGTGTGATTTCTTATGCCGATACCGAAAAGGGCACAAAGGAGGGAACCGCCACGAGAATTCCTCTTTCTGAGGAAGAGCGGCTTCGGGAGATGATCGGACAGGAGCCTGTGGACAAGCTTCTGGAGGAAATCGAGCTTTTGGATGGAGCCAGTGCGGAATTTGATCTGGAGCTGGTGCGGGCGGGGGGCTTGACGCCGGTTTGCTTTGGTTCCGCCTTGACCAATTTCGGCGTAGAAATCTTTTTAAAGCATTTTCTGGAGATGACCACCACGCCTCTGCCCAGAAAGGCAGATATCGGACTGGTGGATCCTGTGGAAAACGAATTCAGCGCCTTTGTGTTTAAGATTCAGGCAAATATGAATAAGGCCCACAGAGACAGGATCGCATTTATGCGGATCTGTTCCGGAAAATTTGACGCCAGCATGGAGGTGCGCCATGTGCAGGGAGGAAAGGTGCTGCGGCTTTCCCAGCCACAGCAGATCATGGCGGATGAGAGGAAGATTCTGAGCGAGGCCTATGCAGGAGACATTATCGGCGTGTTTGATCCGGGAATCTTTTCTATTGGAGATACGCTGTGTATGCCAAAGGAAAAATTTCAGTATGAGGGAATTCCCACCTTCGCGCCGGAGCATTTTGCCAGGGTGCGCCAGGTGGATACCATGAAGAGAAAGCAGTTTGTAAAGGGGATCGAGCAGATCGCCCAGGAGGGCGCCATCCAGATTTTCCAGGAATTCAACACGGGCCTGGAGGAGATCATTGTGGGTGTGGTGGGCGTGCTGCAGTTTGACGTGCTGAAATACAGGCTGGAAAATGAATATAATGTGGAGATCCGGCTGGAGAATCTGCCCTACGAACACATCCGGTGGATCGAGAATCAGGACGAGGTGAACGTTGAGAAGCTGACGGGAACCTCCGATATGAAGAAGGTCAGAGACATGAAGGGTAATCCGCTGCTACTGTTTATCAACTCCTGGAGCATCGGGATGACCCTGGATCGCAATAAGGGCCTGGTGTTGACGGAGTTTGGCAGATGAGAAATAGAGTATGGATGAAAGGCATATGCTGGCTGGTTTTCTTTGGGCTGGCGCTTTGCAGCTGTTCCCTGGAGGAGCTTCTGCAGGAGGTTCCCAGGGACTATGCCATTTCGGGGACGGCGCCCCAGGATTCATCGGAGGAAACAGGGGAGCTTTTTCCTGAGGAAGAAGATGCAGGAGCGGAGGACGGAAGCTTCCACGGCGAAGGAGCTGATGAGGAGGAAACTTCCTTTCTGATGCCGGAGGCCGTACGGTTTGCCTGTGAGCGCCTCAGCGAGGCAGAGCGTGTCTGGTACTATGATATGGAGCGGATGCTGGGAAGCTTCGGCGATAAAGTTCAGCTTGACAATGCGGGCCTGGAGGCAGGGCTGGAAGCGGAGGATGTGGACCGTATCTTTCAGTGTGTGCTCAACGATCATCCTGAGTTATTTTTTGTGGAGGGGTATTCCTATACCAGATATACCCGTGGAGAGCGGACTACCGCTATCGAATTTTCGGGAACATATACCATGGACCGGGAGACGGCTGCAAAGCGGCTGGAGGAGATTGATGCCGCGGCGTCCAGGATCCTTTCGGGAATCAGCCCGGATGCCGGGGATTATGAAAAAGTAAAATATGTGTATGATACGTTGATCCGGGAGACAGACTATGAATTGGGAGCACCGGATAATCAGAATATCTATTCCGTATTTGTCAACCACGTTTCCGTGTGTCAGGGATATGCCAAGGCTACCCAGTATCTTCTGAACCGGCTTGGAGTGGAGTGCACTCTGGTGCTGGGCACCGTGGACGCAGGGGAGGGCCATGCCTGGAACCTGGTGAAGGTGGAAGGAGACTACTATTTTGTAGATACCACTTGGGGCGATGCTTCTTATCGGACGGAGGAAGGTCAGGGGGACGCAGAGGAAACAGATTTCAAGGTGCCGGAGGTGAATTATGATTATTTAAATGTGACCACGGCGGAGCTTCTGCGGACCCACACGCTGGGAGGAGAAGTGGAAATGCCCCTCTGTACCCAGGTGAAGGCCAACTACTATGTGAGAGAGAAGGCGCTGTTTTCTGCTTATGACGAAGAACAGCTGCAGGAGCTCTTCAACAAAGCACTGGAGCAGGGCCGGGATGATGTCACTGTGAAATGTGCGGACAGAGCGTGCTTTGACGCGATGTATACCGCGCTGATCCAGGAACATGAGATCTTCCAGTACCTTCCGGACCACAACGGCAGTGTGGCCTATGCACAGAATGAAGATCAGTTATCTTTGACATTTTGGGTGACAAATGAATAAGTGATGTGGTATAATGTTCACGTAGGCAAACCTGCATTTGCAGCACTACAAGTATTGCGGAGAATTCCGCAACAGATGCGCATCATGGCGCAAAGGGGTATGAATATGGAAAAAGAAATGACAAAAACTACAGAAAAAGCCGTTATATTGCAGGATGAAAAAAACATGGGCGTGGTACAGATCGCGGATGATGTGGTGGCTATGATCGCATCTTTAGCGGCCACCGAGGTGGAAGGCGTCAGCGCCATGGTGGGAAATATTACAAATGAGCTCATGAGCAGGGTGGGCATGAAAAACCTGACCAAGGGCGTGAGAGTGGACGTAAAGGATGGCAGGGTCGTGGTGGACCTGGCTGTTACCATGGAATACGGTTACAATATTCCTGCGACCTGTCAGAAGGTTCAGGGCAAGGTGAAGGCGGCAATTGAAAATATGACGGGGCTGGACTGCACGGATGTCAATATCCGAATTGCCGGTGTCAGAGTAAGGTAAGAAATATACTTTAAAAGGATAAATGCACACCATGGGACGACATGAACAAAGAGAACAGGTCTTCAGGCTTCTGTTTCAGGTTGAATTTTACGATCCCCAGGAGATGCCCAGGCAGATGAGACTCTTTTTGGAGGGCAATGAGGATATCACTTCCTCAAAGGATGCGGACCGCATTGAAGCCAGATGCCAGGCTGTCCGGGAGAAAATTTCCCAGATTGACACTCTGATCGATGAGAATACAGAGGGGTGGGACAGAAACCGCATGGGAAAGGTGGAACTGACGGTTCTGCGGCTGGCGGTGTACGAACTGCGGTTTGACGATGATATTCCTGCCGGCGTGGCCATCGACGAAGCGGTGGAAATCGCAAAAAAGTATGGACAGGAAGGCTCAGGCGGATTTGTGAATGCGATCCTGGGCAAGATTGCAAAGCTGGGTGATTGATATTCGAAATGTATATACGGTAGGACAACTGAATTCCTATATTAAAAATATGTTCAGGCAGGATTATTTATTGCAGAGCCTTCTGGTAAAGGGTGAGGTAAGCAATTGTAAATATCACTCCTCTGGGCATATTTATTTTACGTTGAAGGATCCCAAGGGTACCATTAGCTGCGTTATGTTCGCAGGCAGCCGTTCGGGTCTTTCTTTTCGCATGTCTGAAGGACAGCAGGTCATTGTGGCGGGTATGGTGGATGTGTATGAGCGGGATGGCAAGTACCAGCTGTACGCCAGGCAGATTCTGCAGGACGGAAACGGCCTTCTTTATGAGCGGTTTGAACAGCTGAAGCGTGAGCTGGAGGAATCCGGAATGTTTGCCCCGGAATATAAGCAGCCCATTCCCCGGTATATCAGGACGCTGGGAGTGGTGACTGCGGATACGGGAGCCGCCGTGAGAGACATCATTCAGATTGCAGGAAGGCGGAATCCCTATGTGCAGATTATTCTTTACCCGGCTATCGTCCAGGGAGAAGCGGCGGCGCCCAGTATCGTGAAGGGCATCCGTGCTTTGGAGCGATTGGGTGTGGACGTAATGATAGTAGGGCGTGGAGGCGGCTCCATCGAAGACCTGTGGGCCTTTAATGAGAGAGAGGTGGCCCAGGCTGTTTTCGACTGTTCCGTTCCCGTGATATCGGCTGTGGGTCATGAGACAGATACCACTATTACAGACTTTGTGGCGGATCTGAGAGCGCCGACACCCTCCGCCGCAGCGGAGCTGGCGGTGGCGGACATCCGGGAGATTCTGGGAGAGCTTGCATCCGGCGCAGAGCTGCTGGACCGGCAGATCAGGAGAAGACTGCAGGAGAGCCGGGGGGAGATCCGGTATCTGCAGCAGCGACTGAAGAGCGCAAGCCCGGCCAGCCGGATCCGTGAGAAAAAAATGTCCCTTTTGAGCGCTGAGGAGCGGCTTCAGGACAGGATGGACAGGCTTCTGGAGGGCCGGCGTCATGAGCTTGCCCTGTATATTGAAAGGCTTAAGGGGCTGTCTCCTCTGGAGAAGCTAAGCAGCGGCTATTCCTACGTGGCGGACAGCCAGGGAAAAAATGTGCGTTCCATAAGCCAGGCGGAGCCGGGCCGGGAGCTTTCTATATATGTGAAAGACGGAAGAATCAATGCGTCGGTGATTTCGGTGGAAGGAGGCAGCGTCCATGGATAAGAAAACGGAAGAATATACCCTGGAGGAGAATTTTGCGAGACTTCGGGAAACCATAGAGCAGCTGGAGGATGAGAATATATCGCTGGAGGAGGCCTTTGGGGCGTACAGCGCCGGAATGGCGATCTTGAAGCAGTGTAACGATCAGATCGACAGGGTGGAAAAACAGGTTCTGAAGCTGAGCGAAGAGGGACGGCTGGAGGAGTTTGAAAATGGAAATACAGGAGTTTGAGGAAGCGCGGAAGCAAAAAGCCGCGCAGATCGAAAGAATTCTGGAGGAATACCTGCCTCCTGAGTCGGGATGGCAGAAAACGGTTGCGGAGGCCATGAATTACAGTCTGAGAGCGGGAGGAAAACGGCTTCGCCCCATGCTGATGCTGGAGACCTGCCGTATGCTGGGGGGAAGCCGGATGGTGGAGCCCTTTATGGCTGCCATTGAGATGATCCATACCTATTCGCTGATCCATGACGATCTGCCGGCCATGGACAATGACGAGTACCGAAGAGGGTGCAAAACCACCTGGCGGGTATACGGAGAGGCCATGGGGATTCTGGCGGGGGACGGTCTGCTGAATCTTGCGTTTGAAACGGCCATGCGTTCCTTTGATTATTGCTGCATAGAAGAGGATTATATACGGGCTTCCCGAGCTCTTCGCCTTCTTGCCGCAAAAGCCGGGATCGGAGGCATGATCGGAGGCCAGACCGCCGATATTGAAGCGGAGGGCCAGGAGAATCCGGTGACGGAGGAACAGCTGCTTTTTATCCATGAGCATAAAACGGCGGCATTGATCCAGGCGGCCATGATGACAGGCGGGATCCTGGCCGGCGCATCGGACAGTGAGCTTGCAAAGCTGGAGAAATGTGCCTATAATGTGGGCATTGCATTTCAGATCCAGGATGACATTCTGGATGTGGTGGGAGACAGCCAGGAGCTTGGTAAGACGGTGGGCAGCGATGCCGAAAATCATAAACAGACCTACGTGACCCTGAAAGGGCTGAAGGAGTCCGGGGCACAGGCGGCGGCCCTGTCCGGGGAGGCTGTCAGGATACTGGACGGCTTTTCGGGAGAGCATGCATTTCTGAAGCAGTTGATCCTGACTTTGATAAATCGCCGCAGCTGAGAAAACACTGTTACGGTGACAGCGGATATGCCGGCAATGGGATGGTACCGGTATCCTGAGGCGGACGGCGGAAAGGCACGGCTGAGCATATGTTGTTGGAATCCATAAAAAGGGTAAATGACATAAAGAAGATAAGAAAAGAGGATTGGAATATTCTGGCCCAGGAGATCCGGGACTTTCTGATCCGCAGAATCAGTATGACCGGCGGGCATCTGGGCTCTAATCTGGGCGCGGTGGAGCTCACTATGGCACTGCATCTGGCATTGGATCTGCCGGAGGACAAGATTATCTGGGATGTGGGGCATCAGTCCTACACACACAAAATTCTCACCGGGCGGGGGGACCGTTTTGACACTCTCCGTCAGTTTCACGGTCTCAGCGGTTTTCCCAAACGAAAAGAAAGCGAATGCGATGTATTTGACACGGGGCACAGCTCCACCTCCATTTCCGCGGGGCTGGGGCTGGTTCGGGCCAGGGATATCACCGGAGGCAAAAACATTGTGGTATCCGTGATCGGCGACGGCTCTCTGACAGGAGGCATGGCTTACGAGGCGCTGAATAATGCCGCCAAGCTGGAGACCAACTTTATCATTGTTTTAAACGACAACAATATGTCCATCTCCGAAAATGTGGGAGGAGTGTCCAAATATCTGAATAATATCCGGACTGCCACCAGCTATCTGGATCTGAAGGAGGGCATCTATAACGTATTGGCAGGCACCAAGCGGGGCAACAGTACCATCAACAAGATCCGGAAGGCCAAGAGCAGCTTTAAGCATCTGGTGATTCCGGGCATGCTCTTTGAGGACATGGGACTTACTTACCTGGGGCCTGTGGACGGGCACGATATTCCCGGTCTGATTACGGTGATCAACGAGGCCCGCAGAGTGAAGGGGCCGGTGCTGATCCACGCTCTGACCCAGAAGGGCAAGGGCTATCTGCCCGCGGAGCGGCATCCCGCCAGATTTCATGGAGCGGAGCCCTTTGAGATCAGTACGGGGATCCCCTCCAACCCCAGGATGGAGGCCAATTATACGGATATTTTTTCCACAGTCATGTGCAAGCTGGGACAAAGAGACCAGCGGATCGTTGCCATTACGGCGGCCATGCCGGACGGAACGGGGCTGAAGCGTTTCCACAATATGTACCCGGACCGGTTTTTTGATGTGGGGATCGCAGAGGAGCATGCGGTGACCTTTGCCGCCGGTCTGGCGGCTGGGGGCCTGAAGCCTATTGTGGCCATATACTCATCTTTTCTGCAAAGGGCTTATGACCAGATCCTCCACGATGTCTGTCTGCAGAACCTTCCGGTGGTCTTTGCCATTGACCGGGCCGGGCTGGTGGGAAGCGACGGCGAAACCCATCAGGGAATCTTTGATTTTACATACCTGTCAGGGATTCCAAATATGCATATATGTGCTCCTAAAAACAAATGGGAGCTGTCGGATATGATGAAATTTGCGGTGGCTCTGGAAGCACCTGTTGCCGTCCGCTATCCCCGGGGGACAGCTTACACCGGGCTGAAGGAATACCGGGCACCTGTGGAGCTGGGCCGTGCGGAGTGGATTTACAGAGAGTGGGAGATCGCCCTGTTTGCCGTGGGCAGCATGGTGAAGACCGCGGAGGCCGTCAGGACGGCGCTGAAGGCCAGAGGCTACGGCGTGAGCCTGATTAACGCCCGATTCGTAAAGCCTATTGATGAGGACGCCGTGCAGGAAGCCTGCGGGGGCCATGCACTGATCGTTACCATGGAGGAAAATGTGGCCTGCGGCGGTTACGGCGAAAAGGTATTGGACTATATGAACAGAACGGGACTGCGGAACAGATGCCTGAACATTGCCCTGCCCGATGCTTACGTGGAACACGGTAATGTAGAGCTTTTGAAAAAGGAGATCGGCCTTGATGCGGACAGTATTGTGAAGAGGATCTGCGGGTGCCTGGGAACGGACTGTTCTGTCCGATGATTTCCGGGGATGAAGGCAAAGGGGTGAAAAGCTATGAAGGAACGGTTGGATGTGATCCTGGTGAAGCGAGGCTTGGCGGAATCCCGGGAGAAGGCCAGGGCTGTTATCATGTCCGGCAGCGTCTACGTGAACGGCCAGAAGGAGGATAAGGCGGGAGCCGCCTTTGAGGAAAGCCGGATTCAGCTGGAGGTACGGGGCAAGGCACTGAAATATGTGAGCCGGGGAGGCCTGAAGCTGGAAAAAGCCATGAAACAGTGGGGATTTGAGCTGGAGGGCAGGATCTGTATGGATATCGGTGCCTCAACGGGAGGATTTACCGACTGTATGCTTCAAAATGGTGCGGCCAAGGTTTATTCGGTGGATGTGGGGCATGGCCAGCTGGCCTGGAAGCTGAGAAACGATACAAGAGTTATCTGCATGGAAAAGACAAATTTTCGGTATATGGTGAGAGAGGACATACAGGACGATCTGGATTTTGCCAGCGTGGACGTATCCTTCATTTCGCTCACAAAAATATTGATTCCCGCCAGGAACCTTTTAAAGGAGGGCGGGGAGATGGTGTGTCTGGTGAAGCCGCAGTTTGAGGCCGGCAGGGACAAGGTGGGAAAGAACGGCGTGGTCAGGGAATCCGGCACCCACAGGGAGGTGGTTTCCAGGATCGTGGACTACGCGGACAGCATTGGGTTCTGTGTGCGTCATCTGGAGTACTCGCCCATCAAAGGTCCGGAGGGGAATATCGAATACCTGCTTCATCTGAAAAAGGAGCGGGAACCGGAGGATGAAGTGCGAAGCCTTACGGAGGCCGAGGCGGAGGCGCGTCTGAAGCAGATTATGCAGCAGGGCACAGGCTTGTCTCAAACCCCTTTCTGGAAAGAGACCATCAGAGAGATCGTGGAAGCCTCCCATACTCTTTCGGAGGAAGGCACATGAGACATTTTCTGATATATACAAACAGACAAAAGGATAAAGGTTCAGCGGTGACGGAGCGGGTGTGCCGGTATCTGGCCGGCAGGGGCCAGCAGGTGGCGGTAAGGGATTACCGGGATGGACGGGAGGATCCAAAGTGCAGAGAGGACCTGGACCGGCAGGAAGCCTTCGCTTTGAGCAATGCAGACTGCATGATTGTTCTGGGAGGAGACGGCACGGTACTGCAGGCGGCCCGGGAGGCCAGGCAATTTCATATTCCTATTATCGGGGTGAATCTGGGGACTCTGGGATATATGACGGAGATCGAACCCTCGGGACTGGAGGAAGCGCTGGAGCGCCTGATTGCGGGGGATTACGAACAGGAGAGCCGGATGATGCTGGAGGGAAAGGCTTTTCTGGAAGACGGAAGGATACAGGAGGGATGGGCTCTGAATGACATTGTTATTTCTAGGAGCGGCCCTCTTCGGACAATTCAGTTTGATATTTATGTAAACGGCCGGTTCTTAAACGATTATAATGCCGACGGAATGATTGTGACCACTCCTACCGGCTCTACGGGCTACAACCTATCGGCAGGCGGACCTATTGTGGAGCCGAAAGCCAGGCTGATCACCCTTACGCCGATCTGCCCTCATACGCTGAACCAGAGAAGCATTATTCTTTCTCCGGAGGATGTGATTGAGATAGCAGTGCCCCAGGGCAGAGATGGACGCAGTCAGACGGTGGAAGCGGTTTTTGACGGAAGCCAGGCCGTCCGGCTCAGCACAGGGGAGCGGATCCGAATCGTACAGTCAGAAAAAATGGCGGAATTTATCCAGCTGAATCAGGTCAGCTTTCTGGATGTTCTGCATCGGAAGCTGAGCGAAAACGGACAAAGGGGAGTCAGACATGAAGAAGATCCGGCAGGGAAAGATTATTGAAATTATTCAGAAATATGATGTGGAGACCCAGGAGGAGCTGGCTGGAAGGCTGGAGGAAGCAGGCTTTACCGTGACCCAGGCTACCGTCTCCAGGGATATCCGGGAATTGAAGCTGTCCAAGGTTCCGACGGGAGGAGGCGGACAGAAATATGTGAGCCTGCAGCAGGATGACAGCCACATGGGCGATAAATATGTACGAGTGCTCAAGGATGGATTTGTTTCTGCTGATGCGGCTCAGAATATCCTGGTGATAAAGACGGTGTCAGGAATGGCCATGGCGGTGGCCGCGGCGCTGGATGCCCTGCGGTTTGCAGAGGTAGTGGGCTGCATTGCCGGTGATGACACAATTTTTGTGGCGGTACATACGGCAGAGGAAGCCAGGGCGCTGAAAGACAAGATACACCGGCTGGTGGGGCAGTGAAAAGGCAGGATGCATCAGCAGATCAGGAAGTGAAAAGGCAGGACACATCAGATATTCATACAGTGGTGAGACAAGGCACATCAAAAACGGGCAATGGTGTGCCAATGCTTATCATCGTGTCAGACAGTGGTCTGACAAAGCAAGCAAATGAATCGGGCAGTGATCGGAGAAGGTAGATAGGAGAGAATCAATGCTGCAGAGTCTACATGTAAAAAACCTGGCCCTGATGGAGGAGACCGAGGTGGAGTTCGGCCAGGGACTGAATATCCTCACAGGAGAAACCGGTGCGGGGAAATCCCTGCTGATCGGAAGTATCAATCTGGCTTTGGGAGGAAAATTTGAGAAGGAAATGCTGCGCAAGGGAGCAGACAGCGCGCTGGTGGAGCTTGTATTCACCGGCAGTGCCGGAGTACGGGAAAAGCTGGAGTCCATGGATTTGGAACCACAGGATGACGATACTGTGATTATCAGCCGCAAAATGCAGCCTGGCAAAAGCATTTGCAGGATCAACGGAGAGACCGTGACGGCAAAGCAGGTGAAGGAGCTTGCGGAGTCGCTGATCGATATTCATGGTCAGCACGACCATCAGTCATTGCTTCACAAAAAGAAACATTTGGAAATACTGGACAGCTTTTGCGACGGTAAATTCCGCCAGGCCGCCCAGAAGGTGGAGGAGGAATACCGCCGGTGCCGGGAGCTCCAGAAAACCATGGAAGAGGAGACCATGGATGAGGAGGCCAAGGCCAGAGAACAGTCTCTGGCAGAGTTTGAGTGGGGAGAGATCCAGGAGGCCAACCTGATTCCGGGTGAGGATGAAGAGCTGGAACAGCGCTACCGTCTTATGGTCAACAGTAAGAGGATTCTGGAGAGCCTGGCGGAGAGCTATCAGCTCACAGGAAATGAGATGGATGGAGCGGGCAGCGCCCTGAGCCGTGCGTTGCGATCCCTGAGGGGAGTCACAATGTACGACGGGCGTCTGGAGGAGCTGGAGGGACAGCTGTCGGAGATTGACAGCCTGCTGGCCGATTATAATCGGGATGTGGCTGAGTACATGGCCGACTGTGAATTTGACGAGGGAGACTATGGAGAGGTAGAAGAGCGGCTGAATGTGCTGAATCGGCTGAAGGGAAAATACGGCGGAACCATCAACGCGGTAATACAGTATGGCCAGGAGAGGCAGCAGCTGTTGGACAAGCTGGCAGATTATGAGGTTTATATGCAGGAGCTGGAACGGGAGCTGAGCGAAGCACGCGAACGCCTTATGAAGGCCTGTGAAAAGCTTTCCGCCATGAGAAAGAAGAACGCCGCGGTGCTGACAGGGCTGCTGAAGGATGCTCTGGTTCACCTGAATTTTCTGACAGTGAAATTTGAGATTTCCATAAACCGGACACAGAACATTACAGCGACGGGGTTTGATGATGTGGAGTTTTTGATTTCCACCAACCCCGGGGAGTCCCTGAAGCCCTTGAGCCAGGTGGCCAGCGGGGGCGAGCTTTCCCGGATCATGCTGGCTATTAAGACTGTGCTGGCGGGCAAAGATGATATCGACACTCTGATTTTTGACGAGATCGACACGGGAATCAGCGGGCGGACGGCATGGAGAGTTTCGGAACAGCTGGATACGGCGGCTCATGCCCATCAGGTGATTTGTATCACTCACCTGCCTCAGATCGCAGCCATGGCAGACCGCCACTTTGCTATTGAAAAGAGCAGTACGGAGGACAATACCATTACAGATATCCGTTTGCTGGAGGAGGATGACAGCATGGGAGAGCTGGCCAGACTTTTGGGCAGCGACGGACTGACGGAGGCGGCCCTGTCCAACGCCAGGGAAATGCGCCGACAGGCGGTGGAGCATAAATCCAAATTGTAGTCTGCAGGGAAGAATTAGAACCATTGCCTGTGGGAGCAGAGAACTGTGGGAGGACATTATGAAGATTTATGATATTTCGCAGGAGGTTTTTGGATGTAAGGTATTTTCCGGCGATCCTGCGCCGGAACGGGAATGGCTGTCTCAAATGACGGAAGGCGCCCAGTACAATCTGACTGCCTTTCGCATGTGTGCGCACAATGGCACTCATGTGGATGCGCCGTACCATTTTTGCCCGGAGGGAAAAACTGTGAACCAGGTTCCGCTGGAAAGTTTTGTGGGAATGGCCTTTGTGGTTTTTTGTCAGGGGAATGTCACAGCAGAAGCTGCCGGGGAAATTCTGAAGAAAGCGGAAGCCTGTGATGCGCGCGCTTCCCGAAGAATCCTGATCGGAGGAAAGGCCACGCTTACGACGGAGGCGGCGGAAGTGTTCGCCCGGGCCGGGATCCTGCTTTACGGAAATGAATCACAAACCGTGGGGCCGGAGGATGCGCCCATGGAGGTGCATAAAAAGCTTCTGGGGGCGGGAACTGTGCTTCTGGAGGGGATCCGGCTGGGAGAGGTGCCGGAGGGCGCTTATTTTCTGTACGCTGCACCGATCAACCTGGGAGGGGCAGAGGGAGCTCCCTGCAGAGCCGTGTTGATTGGCGGGGAAGACGGTGCTTTTGTGCCTTCCGAAGGACAAGTTTAAAAATTTTTTTGGAAGATATTTCAAACTTTCTCTATATGAGAATTTCTCTGTATGAGAATTTCTCTGTATGAGAAAGGGAAAAAGCTCACATACTATGACCAGCGAAAAAGGAATCCGGCAATTTTGGATTCTTTTTTTGCAGGGCATCCATGCCCGATTGCGGAGCGGAGGAGTGTGTGGGCATGAAGAGAGGAAGAAACAATGATATCATAAAGGAGCAGGCAGGAGAATGCATGGTCATTTTCCTGAAAAACTGGAAAAGAAAGGTTTTACGTTACAAAATTTACCGATTTTGTCTCGGCCTGGCGCTTGCAGTCAGTTGTACATCATTGACGGGACTGCTGTATTATTATATTGACAGCAGTATTCCTTCTATTATCAACCTGCGGGCCGGAGAGGAAGAAACCTTTCACCTGGGTATACCGGCGAAGGCAGAGATTGTCAGCGTCAGCGATCAGGGAGTCAGTAATATTCCCCAGGGAGCAGTGGATATCGATTTAAGCAGAACCGTTACCATGAAGGCAGGGGAAAACGCCAGCTTTCAGATGCAGGTAAAGCTTTTTGGCTTTTTCCCTATTAAGCAGGTAGGCATCCGGGTCATAAAGGATCAGGAATTGATTCCGGTAGGAGTGCCTATCGGGATTTATGTAAAGACCGACGGCGTGCTGGTGGTGGGAACCGGGGAGTTTCAGGGGCCAGATGGTGTGGACAGATCACCTGCGAAGCACATTCTTAAATCGGGAGACTATATTCGCAAAGTAGATGGGGTTGAGGTTACCGAGAAGGACGAATTTATAGAGAAAGTCAGAAAAAGCGGTGGAACAGCCATGGTGCTGACCCTGGAGAGAGACGGCGAATTAATACAGGTTCAGGTGAAGCCGGAGCTTGACGCGGCGGGAGAGTACAAGATCGGCGCTTGGGTAAGGGATAACGCTCAGGGTGTGGGTACCATGACGTATATCGACAACCAGGGAAATTTCGGGGCGTTGGGACATGGAATCAATGATGTGGATACCAGCACGCTGATGCACATGGAGGATGGAACACTTTACCAGACGGAGATCGTCGATATTAAAAAGGGCGCTACGGGAGATCCCGGAGAAATGACGGGAATGATTATTTATTCGGAAGACAGGATTTTGGGGGATATAACCTATAACAGCTATCAGGGAATATTCGGGGTCTGCAACAGCAGGGCGCTTGCCATGGGCGTCAGGGAACCCCTGCCCATAGGCCTGAAGCAGGAAATCCAAAAGGGGAAAGCCCAGATCCTGTGCACGGTGGACGGAACTACCAAGTATTATGATGTAGAGATTACGGATATCCACCTGGATCATGACAATGTGAATCGGGGTATAGAATTGACGGTGGTGGACCCGGAGCTGCTGGAGATAACTGGCGGAATCGTCCAGGGGATGAGCGGCAGCCCGATTATACAGAACGGGAAATTCATCGGGGCCGTCACCCATGTACTGGTGCAGGACGCTACAAGAGGATATGGGATCTTTATTGAAAATATGCTGGAGCATTGAGTCCGGGCAGACAGGGAGGGAAGCGTACAGGCGGGAGCTTGCTCATGGCCGTACGCTTCTCTTCATGTCTATGCGGCGAAAGCCGCGCATACGATCATCAGTTTTTGATGATCGTATGCGTCCGGGCATTGGGAGAGCGCATTTTGAGGGAGAAAAGAAATAGTTGCTTGACAAACATTTTCATTTATGTTTTATATAAAAATCAAGTAAATGAGTAACTATCCCCGCAAAACAAAGCATTTCCCCGCATTTCTTGAGGATTGCAACCCCTATTTACTACTTATTTACTACTGGGGAATGAGCCTTGATACGGTAAAATACCAAGAAATGCAAAGTTACAGCTTTGACCGAACTTCCCTTTAACGGTATAATGAAGCCAAGAAAGGACGGTGGACGGCATGAGGGAAAAGACAACTCATCTATATGTAGACAGCAGGGAGAAATCATTACTTTTACATAGCCTTGTGGAGCTGAAAAACCAGCTCATACAGCAGGGCAGATACGGGGACTGCGTTGACGAGCTTATCTTCAAGGTAGCCAATGCCCCGATAAAGAAAGTGAAAATCGAATATGTCTAAGGCACATCACCATGAAGCCGCTTATTCTTATGGATTTTAAGAGTAAGCGGCTTTTTTGCGTCCTGCGTCCTCTGGTACAGTTACATAGCCGCCTTGACAAAGCGGCTAAATCTATGCGAAAGGAGGACGCACCCTATGTCAAATTGCAAAGTAATCGCTTTAACCAACCAGAAAGGCGGCGTTGGAAAGACCACCACGGCGGTCAATCTGGGCGTGGCTCTGGCACAGCAGGGCAAAAAAGTTCTGCTCATTGATGCCGATGCACAGGCAAATTTAACCATGTCGCTCGGTTACAGCCGACCAGACGACTTGCCCGACACGCTCTCGACCATCATGCAGGACATCATTGATGATAAATCCGTCGATGTTTCCAGAAGCATCCTGCACCATGACGAGGGCGTTGACCTGCTCCCGTCCAACATTGAGCTGTCGGGACTGGAAGTAAGGCTGATTAACGCCATAAGCCGTG
>OFFL01000347.1_pt1 | contig 53182 bp, 51 predicted proteins | sample 1521391 | NCBI WGS metagenome assembly OFFL01 (sample SAMEA3504082, study PRJEB24116) | mouse gut metagenome | biome: mouse gut; feature: mouse-associated habitat; material: faeces | place: Denmark | collected 2011
ATAAAAATATTTGCTGCATCTATTACATGCTCCTGAAATTTTGCTATTGTTTCAGGTTTTGCACTATTATCTATTTTAAATATAATGCCATTATTTTGTGTCAATGGTGCTTTTGTGATATATCTGTATTTTCCCCTTTGTTCCTTATAATAAGGCATAGCAGCACAGATATCTCCTTCTTTTTCATATAACCACACATCCCAATTCTCTGGCAAACAAATTGCATCCATCCACCAATTTTGAGAATAAATTGGAACATAACTTTTTTCTTCAAATTCCTTGTACTTCTCTTTATTACTCATGCACCTCACCAAAAATAATTATCCAAAGTCTTAATAACTTTCACCATTATACTGTTTCACCTTTCTTGCAGGATTCCCCATATACACATAACCTCCTTCTACGTTCTTAACCACCACACTTCCCATACCTATCATGCTTTCTTTCCCAATATGTATTTGATTTCTAATAACACTCCCTGGCGCTAAATAGGAATTTTCACCAATCCAAACCCCTCCCATAATTTTATTTCCAGTTGTTACGAATACATTATTTTCAATTTTCACATTATGTGCTATATAACATAGACTATCAATTTTCGTTCCTTCTCCTATATATGTTTCATCCAAATTTCCTCGATCTATACACGTTCCCGATCCAATTTCAACGTTATTCCCAATCCGAACAGAACCTAAATGGGGAACTCTGTAATACTTACTTTCCTGTTTAATAAAACAATGCCCTTCTTCTCCTATCACAGTGTTTGACTTTATTAAACAATTTTCACCAATATAAGTATTTGATGCGATAACAACATTATGATAGATTTTCGTATAATCTCCTATAACTACATCTTTACCTATATAACAATTTTCTCCTATCTGTGCAGTTTCCGATATCATGGCACTTTTATCTATATAAGTATTTTTTCCTATTCTTTCTCCAACTTTGTTATCCTTAACAAATATGTTGGCGATTATATAAAAAACCTCCCTTGGATTTTTACAAATAAAAGCATTTTCATACTCTACATACTTTTTTGTTTCTTCATCTACAACAAGAAATCTAAATTTTTTATCTTTTATATACTCTTTCAAAGTCCTATATTTATGTATTGATTTTATCCATGTCAATGTGTCAGATTGATAATCTATAATCGATGAAATTCCCATTATACAATCTTTTGTATCGCCTTCATATTTGTATTGCACACTATTTAATTCCAATACTTCAATGACCTTTTCCACTGTTATACAATTCTGTATCATATTACCCTCATATAGCAAAATACACCCATAAATTTTTTCTCATCTTGTCAAAAAAACATCCTTGAAATCAACAGTTGCCCCTTCTTTCAATGGCAGATTTACACTGCATCCCTCTGCTGCGGACTTATAAATTGCCAATACAAGCTCTAGCGCACGTTTTCCCTCCATAGCATTCACATAAGGTTGTCTATCTTGCTGAATAGCATTTATTACATCAGCATATAATGGTGTATGCCCATATCCATATACATTAGGTGGGTTTTCATGGAATCTTGCCTTCACTTCGCCTGGGTCATCCAACATATCCGAAAATCTCCATTCCTCTATCACATTGACAGATTGTCCACCTGCCTTGACAGTACCTTTTTCACCAAATATATATAATGTTTCTTCCAAATTCTTAGGATAAATATCTGTAGTCCCCTCAACAATTCCATAACTTCCATTTCTAAACTTTATTAAAGCAATTCCAAAATCTTCAGCTTCTATATAGTTATGGTTAAGTCTGTCCGTCATTCCTACGACTTCTTCAATCTCTCCGCCCATCATCCAGCGAAGAAGGTCAATATTATGAATACACTGATTCATGAGAGCACCGCCATCCTGTTCCCATGTACCTCGCCATGGAGCTCTATCATAATATTCATGATCTCTACACCATCTAATATGAGCTGTTCCATAAAAAAGCCTTCCAAAGCGGTTCATGTCAATTGCTTCTCTTATAATCTGAACTGACTTGTTAAACCTGTTCTGATGGCATGCACAAACCTTTACATGATGTTTTATGGAAGCTGATATAATTGCATCCGCATCTACTATAGATAAGGCAATTGGTTTTTCTATAATGCAGTGACATCCATATTCAATGCAGAACAGAGCAATTTCCGCATGTTTCCCGCTTTCTGTACATATGGCAATAAGTTCGGGCTTTTCTTTTTTTACCATTTCTTTGTAATCTGTATATTGCTTTACATCATTGCTCATCTTAAATTTCAATTTTTTGTCTACCATGCATAATGAATCAATATCACATATTGCCACAATCTCAAGTTGATTATTGTGTGCCGCAGCAATATGATTCGGCGATATCCTACCACAACCTATTAGTGCGTATCTCATACAATTTCTCCTTCCACATTAACTTGTTTTTAAATACTCTATAACAGGTTCTAATACCTTATCCCATGAATAGTTATCAGCTGCATAATTATGACAATCTGAAATATAATCGCTGCTTTGGAGGTTATTATAAAAATCAATCACTGAATCCATACTTATGAACGTATCATTATTTGGTACTTTATAAACAAAATATTTATTTTTAAAACCATAATCATCTGGCACAACAATCGGCAGCCCCCTTACACAATATTCTACCGCCTTAATTCCTGTTCCCTCAGATATTCCACTTTTATACAATCCTAATGCTCCGATCCCTATATCAGAATCATCATATACTTTATCCAATTCCTTACCATATAAAAATCCATGAAACAAAACATATCCTTCCAAATTACATTCTTTTACCAGTTGTTTATAATATGAAATCTGTGCTCCATCTCCCACCAGATTAAAATAGACTTTTCTCTTTCCTCCTAATCGATAATACTCATACATTCCATGTATAATCCGCTCATACCCATGCTCTCTTCTCATTGTCGCAACTGCAATAAGAACTATATCATCCGTTTCTTTATGGACTGCTCTTTTCATCCTATGTTCAGCGATATCAACCCCGTTTATCAAGGGTATGCAAGGTATGCCAAAAATTTTCTTAACATTTGAGTACGTTGTGCAGTAATATATATATTGTTGCATCTGCATTCTGTAATAATTATCTTCTGCTTCTCTTTTCCTCCATTCTTCACCATCGTAAGGATATGTAGGAATTTCTAAAACAGTCTTAATTTGTTTCTCTTTCTGGAATTTCAGAAAATCCAAGAACCATTTATTCGCCAGATTATATCTGATATATATTCGTGTAATATTATATTCCATTATCCATTTGCACAAAATCTGGTTACAGTCTTTCCTTGTAACCGCCAGTTCTTTTTCTATAATGTCCTCACCATTTATTAAATAAAACATCTGACCAGCATAACATGTATAATATACCTGTCCGAATACCTTCTTAAACGCATTAATTTGTGCAATAATCTTTTTCCTAATTCCTACCAGATAATCCCTGTTTAAATCAAAATAGATAACATACAGCATTACAATATTCCTCCAAGAAACTCTCCCAAATATATCAATTTATCTTTAGGTACAAACTCAGACACCTCCGTATAAATTGGTTTATAATGCTTAATCGGCGTTATAATTACTTTTTCTTGTCCATAAACAGCTTTAAATTCTTTCAGATTGATTACAGATATATCAGGACATTTTACCAACAGCTTTCCGCTTTTGTCTACAACGCTTAATATATTTACAAACTGATTTATAGCATTATAAAGCTGAATCCCTAAGTACCCGCCTCCATATATATATACATGTGATACATTCATCATTTCTATTCTTTTTTTTACATACGCTCTGTCTAACATTTGCCCCATCATCTCATAAGCTGTCCAAAAAAGTTCTGACTCATATTCAAATGCATCCAGTACCTTGTCCAAACCTTCCATTTACATTCCTCGCTCTTTATATCTCTGTTTTCTTAACCACTAATCCCATATCCCGTATTTTTCATAATCGTAAATATTTATAATTCTATCTTGTGTACACAAATTTTGCTCTTTGATTTGTTCTATAATCTCCTGATAATAGCTACTTACAATTACTACCAATGTGTCCGATTCATTAAGAAGTGTTTCAGGAGATTTTATAATTTTTCCCATGAATTCTTTTTCATGTTTTTGACTATCATTATCAACAAAAAAAGTATCCTCTCGGAGTGGAATGCGATATTTCTCGATAACCCTATTTGCCTCCAATCCTGTTCCCCATAAGGCTATCTTTCTGTGAAATATTTCACTAAAACTTTTCAGTGAAAATGGTACACGATTTTCTTCTTTCACAGGCTGATGCTTTTGCAGCCACTCCATAACAGTCTTAAAATAATCCACGTATAGTTCTTTCATTACCGGAATTTTTTCAGAAACAAGTGCCTTAAAATATTGTTTAACTGCAGTGGTATATAAACGACTTATTATTCTTGTATAGTCTATTTCATTTTCCTTGCCAAAAAAATCAAAAAAACCGATATGTGCATACGCACTTGCTATGTATCTCTCATATTCTAAGAGACTGGAAGCAAGACCATTTCCATGATATCTGTAATACCCAATACTCTCATTTACAAAATATGCCTTTCCTCTTATCAAATGAATAAGGTTTCTAGCTGAATCAGCACGAAACATCTCTTCAAACTGCGTCCCAGCTAATCGTAAAAACTCATCTGGTATCCCATCTGAGAAATATATATTCCTATAAGTACTTGCAATCGTAGTAGACAGCATTGCCTTTCCTTGGAGGAAATCTTCATAAGAACTTGTATAGTTGTCTATATTAGGACGATTATATTTTAATCTGACAAACCCATTATCATAAATGGTATATGCATTTGTTGCATATATCGTATAGTCTAAATTCTGATCCAAAAAATCTACAGCCTTCTGCAACCTTTTCTTATCCGTCCAATAATCATCTGGATCCAATACGCAGAAATACTCACTGTCCATTTTTTGTAACGCTTTTAAGACATTTCGAAACAGCCTGCAGTTTTTATCTGAATACAAGGCTAAAATTCTTTCTGGATATTTTGCCTCATATTCTTTAATAATCTGAATTGAATTATCTTGTGAACAATCGTCTGTTATAATAATCTGATAACTGAAATTTACTTCCTGTTCTAATATAGAATCCAATGCCTGTGCTATATATTGTCCGTTGTTGTATGAAGGCATAATAACGGTCATTTTATATTTATAAGTTTTCATAAATCACCTAAATTTCTCCGTCTTACTAAAAAATTAGCTCCAAATACTCATCAATGCATATGACATTTATATCGATTTTTCTACTTTCAAGAAACTGTCTCACAGACTCAGAAATTACTCGCCCTACAACTATTACTGTTTGTAATTTATCGTATGCTTGTTCTGGTGGTTGAATCTTATATCCTGTTATCTGCTGTCCTTGCTTTTCAGGATCTATGTCTATGACCATTTCCATCTGTAACTGCTTTCTCTTGCAAAATTCCAATAGGATTTGTCCATTTCTTCCAACTCCCCATACCCCTACCTTTTTATTCTCCTGAGTTAAATTTTGAAATAATCTGATTACTTTGTCTGTTTTTCCTTCTAAAAACATATACAACATATTAATTTTTTCATAACATCCAGTGTTAAAATCAATTATTTCAAATTGTTCCAATAAATGTTTTATGTATGGATCTAATCTTTCATAAAATTCATTTCCTGTTGAGCAGAATACTCTGATACCTCGATATTTAATATAATCGTAAAATTGTTTTTGTTGTTCTGCTGTTTTTATATTTTCCAGAGCACACTGCAACGTAAAAAACAACCTATAATAGAAATGTTGATACAACTCACCAAACTGTCCTCTTCGAATCAACGCTTGTTGCAGTTTTTCCATTGCTTTATATGCACACATTGGATCACGATCAAAAGAAATTCTTGAACTTTCAAAATGATCTCTCGCATAAACCATAACTCTATCGTCATCCAATACAAAAATCTCTTTCGCAAGCATTATTGCCATTAAAACAAAATATACATCATTTGAACAGGATAATGTTTGAAATCTCAGATGTTCAGTCATAATAAATTCTCGTCTATACAATTTATTACAAGGGCTTGATGAAAAAAGTAAAAATTCGCAGGGAAGCACATCTTTTATTTGAAAAGGTTTTCGGCAAAACTTTTCTTTATATTCTACTCTGCGATTTACTCGCTCTTTCTGATGGATTACTTCACTCAACACATGCTTATATTCATATATAACCACATCAACTGCGTTCTCAAATGCTGCCTGATATCCCGCCTCCAGCATTTCCTCCTCGAATATGTCATCTCCGTCTAAAAATGACAAATATTTTCCCTTTGCTGCCTCTATTCCTTTATTTCTAGAGTATGCTGCGCCTTGCCGTTGTGCATTTTCCAAAACTACAATTCTATTGTCTTCTTTTTGAAAAGTGCGCAAAATATTTAATGTATTGTCTGTAGAACCATCATTGATACATATCAATTCGAAGTCTGATAGTGATTGACTCAAAACGCTCTTCAAACTTTCCTCAAGATACCTTTCTGCATTATATAACGGCATAATAACTGAAATTTTCACACTCTTGCTCCTTGTATCATAATTGCTATTTTGCTGCATCTATATATAGCTAAAATCTACACTTCATATAAAATATCTTCTAATGAAATAATTGGACAATCAAGTTTCTCAGAAAGATTCTCCTCAATCTCATCAAAAAATGTAATTGCTGTTACCACAATCACATCCACTGGTGCCAAATCGTCATCAATTGATACAACATCCACATCTGCATATATCGAATCTGCCTTTTTATCAATACCATATGCGACACTCACATTAGTACCCTTGAGTTCATTGATTAGAGTTTCACCTGCATAACTCATACCATAAATAGCAATATTTTTATATCCATTCTTTTCAAGATAAGATGCAATATTTTTACCCTCCTGTTTTACTTTTACCCATTGATTCATCATAAGAAATAATTCTAAATGTTTTTCAGACATACTCTTTACTTTTTCAATCTTATTCCTTTGAATTTTCCCTACAGTCCCAGCACCTGTTACTACACCACCTAACATTGATAATACTAAAATAGTACCTTTCTTCATTTGACCCACTCTCCTTATTATTTTTTTTGTTTTTTCACTGACTTCTGATTTTGTTCCAGTTGAATCAGTCGTTCAATTCTAGGTATGTCAATATCCATCCATGTATGAAATTCATACAATCTTAATGCTTCTTTTATCTCTTCTCTATAATTCTTGCCAACACCACATATAACACAAAATTCTTCCTGCTGTCCCAAATCATTTATTAATTTAATCGGAATTTCATTTTCATTTTGCGCGTTTTGAGTAACTAAAAAAGCCTTAATATAATTTTCCTTCTCACAAGATTTTATAAATTCATACAGAATATGTGCATATTTCCCTGCCCCACATATGTAAATATCTTGCTCGTTGCATCGCATTATAATATCTTCCAATTGAATATCATAATATTTTCTTTTTGACGCTAATAATTCCTCCCTATACATTAGACCTTCAAACCACTGCTGATATATGAGCTCATGATTTTTTTTTAAAACTCCAATCAATTTGTTTATAGACACATCATTATCCCCACCATAAACATTCTGAAATTGTAAAGAATTATCTTGCGATCCATCAATTACATAATCTCCTTCAGCCTTTCCGGTATATACAACTGGTATATGATCAATTATTTCATTAAATTTAAGCCATAAGTCATCTTGATTCTCTGCAAATTCCATAATTGCCGGAACATCAAACCATTCTTCTTTAACACAGCCTGGCGGATATAATACTCCTCTTACACCTAGCGCACACAAATCCATTCTTTCTACACCCACATATTCCATAATATCCTTTTCCCATGTCAAATATGGTGCCAGCTTTTCTTTTTCTCTTGTTATAATACGCACGCTTCTTGCAGAAATAGCCCGTGGATGTTTTCTATATGAATTCATTAATGTACTGACCATATTATTAGAATAATACATATCATCATCCACTGTAATAATAATATTTTTTGTATTTTGCAACGCATAAAAATATTTTTTATGTGACTTTATATTTTCCTTTATCCATTCTATACGAAAACCATTTTTCCCTATTAAGCAATTCAAAGTTTCAGGCAAATCATTATACTGTCCAGGAAATTCCTTAAGGCTCAGCCACAACACTATTTCGTCGACTTGTTCTTTTTGCTTAAATAGACTTTCTATTACCTGATGCACGATATTAATTCTAGCTGGATACGATGTTAATGATACCACTACTTTTTGCGTTTCATATTTTTCCTGCTTATAACGGTTAAAGCATGTATTTTCAACTTTATCGCTTCCCATTTACATAATCCTCCGCTGTACAATTTCCAAAATAACTATACCAATCTTACATTTTCTCCATTTCTCTTAAAAATGGCTGAATAATTTTCGAATAATCAAATTTATTTATATATATTCTCTTAATATTTTGTAGGTACTGCGAATAATCATTCATAATTTTAGCATACGCATCGGACAACTCTGAAATATTGTTTATTACAACTCCTAACTTATACTTTTCAACTACACTGCTTAGCCCTGGACAAGGTGATACAATAACTGGCTGTCCTATACTTAGATGTCGAAACAATTTTCCTGATGATAAGCCAATATCATTTTCATTTGCATCACTAGCAGGACTATACCAAACCAATCCTATTGCATATTGTTTTAAAAACTCCAAATGATTTTGAGGTGACAGGCTCTGCTCATACATATCTATATCAGGGTGATTAATATGTAATGCTTTATATTGTTTTCGAAACCAATCATCACTCTTGCCTGATAACACAAGTGGTAAATTGGGCAACAACTTTAACTCCTCCATCAAAGGTTCTAAACGAAGCTTTGTTAATATACCCGAATATACAATACCACAACCCACTTCTTTTACAAAATCTTCAGAATTATATATGTATGAATTAGGAATCAACAAAGTATTGGGATGATGTATAAAATATCTTGCTGAAGTTTTCCTTCTCAAATTGTCCTGAATAATAAATACTTTGCACTTCTTAGTAAATACTACCTCTTTTAATTTGTTAGACAGAAACGCCAACCTCCACAATATTGGATAAAAAAACTTATTTTTGTTTTTCTTCCTCCGCTGCTCTCTCTCTGGCGTATATATTTCTAAATTAAAATATATAAAGCAAGTTTTTTTCATTGTCCACAATAGAGAAAAAAGTATTCGCGTATCATCATCAGTAAATGCTATAATATAATCTGGTTTAATATTTTTTATTTTCTTTCTAATCTCCTTTTGAGACATTTTTCGAGTATTAGTAAAATAATCTATATCATTTCTAATCTCGTGATACAATATATTTGCAGAATTAAAAACATATATTATATAACCTTTTCTCTTTAACTCCTGTACTAACTGATATCTCGCTGGTGATGTTTCATATGGTACCCCCTGCTGACACAGTAATAACACTTTTTTCAAACTCATTCCTCCATATTCATCTATATTGCTTTTGCAATAAAGTAACTTGTCCATGAATTATATTCTGTTTCTTCAAGTGTTTTACAATCTAAATTTTCCATTAACTCAAACCCTGATGCTTTTAAATAGAATTCTAATTCTGGTCTAAAAAAATACCTCATATTATGAATTTCACTTATTTTTCTCGTTTCATTAGTTTCCTCATCAATAATTAATATCTCATAATAAACATCTACAACATTTGTTTTGTCATGCATTATAGGCCTTGCTATACGAACTAATCTGTACTTATCATTTCTGACTTCTTTTACCCGAACCACAGGTTTATCACTCAAAACACCAGGACCATACCATATATCAAACAAAAACACACCATCTTTATCCAATGCTTTACGTGCTGTACAAAAAGATGCCAATATGTCCTCGTTACTGTTTTGATAGCTCATCACATGAAACAACGATACGACCGCATCATATTTTTCTTCCGGAACATACTTTCTAATATCAGCTACAGAAAAGTTTATTTTCATATGTTCTTTTATACTATTCTCTTTTGCTGCTTCAATCATCAACGGACTCATATCAATTCCACTACATTGATATCCGAGCCTAGATAATTCAATATCATGTCTTCCCGTGCCACAGCCATAACTAATAATTTTTTTTGCTTTTTTCGCATATTTTTCTAAAAGCATATCAACTGTTCTTGCCTCTGCCACGTAATCTTTATCCTGGTAAAATAAATTATAATACAAAGCATAATCTCGAAATATTTCCATGATGATTCTCCTCGTTATTTGTATAGAACCTGCTCCTCATCTATGCCCACAAACCGTTTCTTATCATTATCACCTGCATAGGGTCCCTGCTTTACCTCTATCATTTCAACTTCGTCCAAAACATGAAACCCATGCCCTCCTGACACCAACAAAATAATATCACCTGCACGTAATTCCTTACTTTCAAGATAATCTTCATATTCATCATAAAAATCTACTCGCAAAATTCCTTTTTTTATAAAAAGAACTTCCTGTGTCATTACCACATTCCTGTGAACCAGATTATGTACATGCGCATCTATCAATTTTCCTTTTGGATGATGCATATATGCAACCTGTTGTGAATATTCGCTTGGTGTAATAAAATCAACACCTTCACACATATAATCATTACGGATAATCATTGCTAAAAGCTTGTCCTTTTTCTTTATTTCTTCCACATATCCCATAAAAAACTCCCTTTTTCATTTCTGCTACATAAAATAAAAAATCTGATGCTCTTGTATGACAATTTCATACTTTACATCAGATTTCTTTACTTAATATTTAATTCATTACTCACCTCATTGATTTATCAGTCTGGCAAAATCACAAGGCGTAATTGCCGTTATAACAGATGCTTTAAAATCCTTAACATTGTTTGTAATAATATACTGTGCATTGACGCTTTCTGCACATCTATCCTGAAGGCAATCTTCAAAGTCAGTAAAATTATCCATATCGACTGCTTTCAAAACTGATTCGTGACTCGCTCCTGTTACTTGAATCGCCTGCAGAATTCTTTTCATCCATAGCCGCCTTTCAATATCAGGCATAAACTTCCGCAATACATACCATATCACTGAAACCGAATGAAAAGCCATATAGCCTTTCACAAGTCCCGAGTGGCACATATCAATTACTTTATAAGCATCTTGATAATAAGGTTCTCTCGTAGTTACATAATCAAGAATTACGTTTGCGTCAACCAAAATTACTGTATTTTTCATTCATAGCTTCCTCCAAAACTTTTTCATATTCCAAATCAGAAGGAAAATATGCTCTTGCCTTTATCCGCATTGTTTCCAGTTCCTGCATAAAATCTGCATGACTTGCCATTGTTTCACTTTTTATATCTCGTTTTTTAGTTTCTTCCGGTATCATAAACCTTTGCATTAGTTCAACTAAAAAAACAACATTGTCATCAGGTAAAGCATCAATCAGCTGCACAGCCTGTTCTTTGATAATCGACATTCAAATACCGCCTTCCCAAATTTAATCTTATAAGTAAGTATATCAAATGAGAATAAATATATCAACTGAATTTCGTTATGCAAAAAATATAAAAGTCTTAATGTAAAGTATAAAATTGTCAATGTACATAAGCTGCCTTTTGCTGCTAAGTAGTTTATCCTCTAGTTTATTAATTTTTTCATCACATTTTTCACACCATCTACAACCTGTTCCATCTGTTCTTCTGTCAACGCAAGTCCACTTGGAATGTAAAATCCTTTTCTTGCAAGATACTCTGCATTGGGATATGTTTGATTCTCAAATAATCTTTGTCTTTGATAAACTGGCTGTTCATGCATACACCAGAAAAATGTTCTTGAACCAATTCCTTCTTCAGCTAATAACTTTTGTATTAATCTATTATCAGCCTGAATATCCTTTTCTAACACTAATCCGTAAACCCAATAAATATTATCTGCGTAACTTGTTCTCTCTATTGGAAGGATTAATCCTTTTACATCTTTCAAATGTTCTGTATAGTATCTTCCCATCTCTCTCTTTTTGGTTATAAATTCATCAAGTCTTTCCAACTGGGCAAGTCCAACTGCCGCCTGTAAATTGGTAAAGCGATAATTATCACTGATTTCGTCATGTATATAGCGAACATCTTTCTTGAAACAAAGGTTTCTAAGCATTCTACATCGCTCAGCAAGCTGCTCATCATCAGTCACCACCATACCGCCCTCTCCTGTTGTGATATGCTTATTGGGATAAAAACTGAATGTACTAATATCCCCAAAACTGCCGCAAAGCCTGCCACGATATGTCTGTCCGTGCATTTCTGCTGCATCTTCTATAACTTTCAGATGATATTTCTTTGCAAGTGCAAGAACAGCATCAACCTCAACTGGAAGTCCGTATAAATGTACCATCATAATTGCTTTTGTTTTTGGGGTAATTTTTGCTTCTATTTCTTGAATATTCATATTCCAAGTATATAAATCACTGTCAACTAATACTGGAATAGCTCCTACTTTTGTAACAGACATTGCACAGGAGATAATTGTAAAAGCTGGCATGATTACTTCATCGCCTTCACCAATTCCAAGCGCATGAACAGCTACTTCCAGTGCAGCAGTCCCATTTGATACTGCAACACCATATTTTCTATCAACTGTTGCGCTCATTTTCTGTTCAAATTCTTTTACAAATGGCCCCTCGGAAGAAATCCATCCTGTATCAATGCACTCGCATAAATATTTTTTTTCATTGCCATTTAATAATGGTTCATTTACTGGTATAAAGTCCATACTTACTCTATCCCCAATCTTATTTTTACTTTAGCCAGTCATTCTTAACGACTAATGCTCTAAATTTTTGATCATTTACAACACGATAATCATAAATAATTCTGGCTTTATAATAGTATGCTTTAGCAATTATAAACCTTAACGAAGATTCTTTTTTTAACGTTTGAATAATAATCCGACAGCATTCCCTTATATATGCTTTTAAATAACCTTTGTATTTTAATTTCAAATCTTTTCTTTCAAACCAATTCTTTCTATATTCTGTATAACTATCAGCATTCCCTTGACCATAAAATCTATCATTCAGATATTTTTGCGTCATTCTTTTTTCAGGTATTATATGATAAATTACTGCATCAGCAACATAGGCAGACAGATACCCCATATTCAAAATGTCCTTATTAAGTCCTGTTTCCCCATCTCCTAACAGTTCTTTCCCTACAAAATCCAAATGAAAGCCTCCTGTTTTAACAAAAACATCTTTTCGTATCATTTCATGACAACTATATACACCTACATCTTTATTTGATATTCTATTGTTTTTTCCTCTATTTAACAAACTCAACCATCCATTAACGCAATACTTTTCTACCCATTTAGGAGGCTGAATCTCCCATTTGGGTAAAACTTTTCCTGTCGCTATTGCAACCCTTGAATGCTTTTCCATAAAATCCACCAAATTATTCAGCAAATTGTAATCAGCTATCATATCATCATCTGTGAAATAAAGTAATTCTCCTTTTGCTATAAAAGCTCCTGAATTTCTTGCATAATGGCTTCCCTGCCTTTTTTCACACAAATACCTTATTCTTATATCCCCATATTTCCTAATATATTCTTTAATTACATTGACTGTTTTATCTGTTGAATTATTATCACATACAATTATTTCATAGCTAGTTTCAGGATATGATTGGTTTAATAAACTATACAGAGTTTTTCCTATAAGCTGACATCGATTATATGTAGGTATAATAACTGATACCTTTAGTTTATACATATTCTCCATCATTATTTTATACCCCTTAATATTTTAATATATGATTATCGCAAAAATGTCATATATGGTCTGAATGGTATTTCAAATGGATAACATCCGTATGTACTACATTTATAATGACTATATATTTTTTTACATATTCTGCGTATTTTTATTGCATTATAATATGCATGATATGTGGCTATCATCATTTTGGGATGACATGATCTAATTATTTTTTCCATTCCCATAACTGCATCAACCTCTGCCCCTTCAATATCCATCTTCACAATATCAATATGCTTAATTCCATACTCTTCTAAAATCTCGTCTAAAGAAACCGTGAACACATCCTGTTCTACAATGTTTTCATCGTTTTTAAAAGTACTTGATGCACAAAGCATATTTTGATTAATATACAGTTTGTTTTTATATGATCCTCTCCCTAATGCTTTTTCTATAATCAATACGTTTCCAGTGTCTATCTCCTTATCAAATGTTTTTCTTAATCCCTGTGCTAGCTCCTTACATGGTTCAAATATAATAACCCTATGAGCTCCCATATTTAGTGCATATCTCGCATAATACCCCTCACATCCACCGGCATCAACCACTATATCACCTTTATTTATCTGTACCTCTGGTCTTATATAGCAGTGTCCATTAATTTTATAGCTTTGAAATGTTTCATGGTATATAGACTGTAACTCATATTTTTTCAATGTACCTTTTTTGATATAAAATTTTTCTGTTTTACCACAAATATCTACTTTAAATTCCAAATAATCTTCTTCTCGTTTAAATTTAATACAAGGATATCCTACCCCTCCCCTGTATTCTACAATTGCGCCAAGAAGTTCCCTTAAAGAATACAAATAGTACTTATTTCTCAAGATCACTGCCATTTGCCCACTCCCATAATATCTTTATTAAAAAACTCTAATTAAGCTTATTAACTTGATTTTGGTATTATAGTTACAATTCCTTTTTAATATATATGCTAGATGCCGCACTCCCTAAAAAACTATTTGTAATATCGGTCTTACATTTCTGTTGAATCATGTCGCACCAAAACTGAATAGAATATTCTGTATTGTTCATTAAAAATGCCCTTAATATATATATATCTGTATACGCTCTTCCTTCATAAATCCATTCTCTGGGATAAATAAACGGATACGGGATATCATGAAAATGAACATAAACTCCTTTGCTTAAACGAGGCAATATTTCAAAGAACAAATAATTTACATCCGAATTGAACTTGGATACATGGGATGAGTCTATAAATAATATGTCATTTTCCTCTAAACTCTCAAAGAAAGATACTGGAATTGATTGCAATTTCTTTTCATATATTGGAATATTATCTGAATCTTTTAATAAACTTTTTAATCTATTGGCATCAGGGTCTATTGAAAATATTTTTATGTTATTATTAAAATATTTTTCATTTATATCTAACATTGCTGCAGTTGAAAATCCAGAACCAATTTCAATAATACGCTTCGGTTTCACAATTTGAATCATATAATACAACACATTTGCATCAACCATTTCAAACCATGGATTATTATAATAATATCTATATTTTTTATCAGATTTATTAGACCATATTGGTTTATTAATGCCTTCCATCTCTTTCATAAGCTCCAATTGTCTATCTAAGTTAATATTTATTCCTAATAAATGTTTATCTCTATCAAATAGCTCCTTTTCACTCTCACATACTTCAGAAATATTCGGATATGGTGACTCATAATCTTCAAATGGCACAAGATATTTATAGCTTGCTTTTTCGTGAAAAACCGGTATAAAGTTCTTTATTCTACTAGCATTTTCTAAAAATGCTCCTAAACAAATTGTCTTTTTAAAACTTTGTTTCTCCAACTGTTTTTCTATTTCGTTATTCTGACAAGGTGAAACAATAATCAAGTCATTATGAGCTCCTTCATCTATAGCTTCATCTAAGCTAATACATCTCAATCCATCAATATCCTTTCCTTGCTTAGATATGTCATTGTCAATAAAAGCCTTTATCCTTGCCCCCCCCCCGTATGAAGCAGCAATAAATTAATACTCTTTATATACTCATATAACTGTATACCATTTTTACCGGCTCCAAAAATATATGCTTTCTTTTCCATCCTTTTATATCTCCTCGTATGCTTACCATAATAATCTTACTTTCATGTTATATCTTCAGTTCATGTGGTGGTATTCTATTCTCAGAAATAATAGCTTTCTTCTCTAAAATAGACTCACAAATATAATCCCAAATTTGGTTTTTACCCAAAATCAAATCTTCTGGTCTTTCTATAATCATTTTTGCTCCTTGTTCATATGTAAATTTATAAAAAGAATTTGGTAACATATATATAAAATAATATAACAGAAAGAACTTTTTTGCCTGTTGCTCTATTTTTTTCTTTTTTTCATTTGATAGTGGCTTCTCCATAATTTCTTTCAATTGATTAATATATTCGCCCACATTAGAAGGATCATACGTAAATCCCTTTTCTCTATATGGTGCATCTGCAACTACAATCGTAGGTATTCCATTACAGCACATTTCCAATCCTACTGTACTTGTATAAACAATCCCTAAATCAACAATGTTGAGTAAGTCGTATATACTGATTGGTGCATCTCCATCAATTAATACAATATTTTCCGGTAATTTATTGTGATATCTTTTTAATACAATGGAACATATCCTTTCCCTTGCTTCCGGAATTAATTGATTAATCTCCGCTGGATGCGTTCTCACAATCAGCTGCCACTCACTACTTCCTGCAAACCAATCAATTGTATACATCACCCAATCAATCGTGTTTTCAAATACGATCCCTCTGCCCAGTGCAGCCGCATCCCAAGTCACATTTGTTGCCAATAAAGCTGTTTTCTTCTTATTATCCACTAAACCATATACAGATTCTGAACGTATTTCCTTCACAGATTGAAATGGGTCTGCTGTGTTCAATAGCATATCAGCTCCGTATCTCCTTTTTAATACATACTCTGAAATAAACTTATATTCTTCATTGTTTAATTTTTGTTGCGAAAATGTCTTCCATGCCGAATCTAAATTTTTCATACTGAGTGTGGACGCATTCATTGCATATGTATATGTATCCTTACGAAAACCATAAGCATTATAAAATGGAATACCCTTTTTCTTTGCTATTGCTTCTAATATAGAAAATGGATAATAAAAACTATCATTGGAATATATTATATCGGGCTTAGTTTTTTCTACTATCTTTAAAGACGCAATACACATAATCATTACATTATATACAAGGCATTTAAATTCTTTTTCCTCAGCAGATGTCCAACTATCCTTATCAGAAATCAGTTCCAAATTAAAATAAACCTTCAACCCCCAACTACCTATCGGAAAATCATGATATTCCCAACTTTTTACGGAATTAATATCCAATTTTTGTACATACTCCTTCGCAAACCGCCTTTCCTTTTCTGAAAGAAAGTCACTTGCAAATGTAATATTATAATTCCCCCAATATTCCCATACCTTCTCATCACATCCTTTACAATTTTCGCAATTGCGCCTATGATTTGCTATCTTTTCATCTATATCATGTGTATTATTTCCCCAAACCCCTCCATAAAAAGAACACTGGCATTCCTGAGCCCCTCCACAAGCAACCGGAATAATCTCGGCTCCTCGAAGCCTTAATGACTCTGCCAAAAGATAATCATGTATCCTACAATTCTCATATATCAAAAAGCAATAACCAAACAGTATTCTTGCTCCCTCACATTTTTGCAGCTTATACCTGCCAATATCACGCATCAGCAGCTCTTTCCTCGCATCACGCAAAGGGATTATATTTTTTCTTTGAACACCATATTGATTTATTAACCGTTCATAAATTTCAGTAAAATATAAACTGGAAGCAATCACCACAATATCATATTGGTACTTTAAAAGAATATTTGGACTCTCGATTTTAATTCCGTCATATAACAATCCCTGTTTTTCTTCTGACGAATCAACTATCCTATATGTAAAACCACTTAACTGATCTTTATTCCTGCTATATTCCGCTCCTGTTCCCCATACAACCAGTTCCATTGTTCCCTCCATTTGTGCAAATAATTATATTGAATTTCTTTAAGGCTTTTTCTCTGCTTATTTGCTTACCTGCAATACACGTTTTAAGCTCATCCTGCTTATATACATTACAATAATTACAGGCAACAATACTCTTTTTATTTAACAGAAGAAATAGCTTTTTTCTTGCCTGATTTTTCTTTTTTTCTCCCCTTAGATTTACAAAATCTAAGCTATCTGCATCAAATATTTTTAAATCATTTCCATTAGACGACCGCGGGCATAAATGCATGCTCCCGTCAAAAAAACTAATACAATCAAGTTTACATTTCTTCAACACCTGTTCTAAATTTTTTTGTGTCCTGTTTTTATAGGAAAAATCGCTTTGTTTTGTCCATTTTAGTTTTTTATTGGTGATAAACTTAATCCTATTGTCTCTTAATTGTTTTAACAAAGCATTGTATTTCTTTGAAACATTCCCATAATAACTTATGTCAACAGAAATCCTAGAATTTCTTAATATTGGAATAATATCATCACGAAATAATATAGTTCCATTAGTAACAATTTGAATGTTGTCAATATTTTTGTTTTTCAATATTTCTTTTAGTATTTTTTTTAAATCCGGATGTAAAAGCGGTTCTCCGCCAAGTATTCTCAGCATTGCTATATTTTCTGTAATTTGGCACAATCTATGAATATCATTAACTATCTTTTTATAATCAAAAAATTCGCCATGATTATAATATTGAATTAAGTTTGAACATTCTTTACATCTTAAAGAACATTTTGTAGTTATAGGAACTTCTATGTAATTAAGATATATCTTATGAAAAAAATGTTTGTTTAATTCTGTGCATATAATAGCTATCCATTTGCTATGGATAAGCCTCGTATTTTTAATAAAATATTTATACAAGTTTCTCTCATAGAGGTTAAACTTGTTTACAATTCTCTCAACCATTTATTTTTCCTTTATATTTAGTAGCCTATATATCTTTTTTCCCATATCACCAACACAGCAGCTTTGCTTTCCTATTTTAAAAGAATCTATTACATTAAACATAAAATCTAATGATTCAGGAAATAATGTTCTTTCATAAAAAATATTTCTATTATCCTTATCTTTATTATCTTTATGTAAATACCTATTTTTCTTTTCATCAAAATTTATACTTTCAATATATATATCATTGGCATCAACATTCCTTTCCGCATAACCTGTTGTATCTATTATTGCATCCAAATATCTTTCTACATTTCCATCTGCTATATTTAGTATCGTTCTGTCACTACGACACATAAAAAAAACTTTATCTTTTTTCTTCTTAACAAAATCTGTAGCATGATATTCATAATTGGTATATTTTTTCTCCTCTTTGCAATATCTCATTACTTCAAACTTTGTCATATAGTTTCTGCAGTCAATTCTTAAAACTATGCTCATTTGACAGGCAAATAAAAATAGGTAATCTTTATGATATATACTATAGTAAAAGTCTCCTTTCACTCCATAAGTTGCAAAAATATCAATCTCTTCCGTTACTTTTCCCTTTAAATTCAATTTCAACAATTTGCTGTTTGTACTACACCATATATAATTTCCATCATAAGACAGCGTATGAATATTCTCGTATATTCCTGCTATTTCGATAAATTCATATGTATTATCCAGTAAACAATACCTGAACATTCCACTATATTGTTCTGACAAAAGATAAATATCATCATTAATCTGCGCGGAATCAAAATGAAACAATAAATTTGATTTTTTCTTATACCGATTAGACAATTCATTATACCAACTATCATGTATAATTAACTTTTTGTTCTTTATGTTGTATTCTACAATATATGAACAGTAACCGGGAAATGCAAAAATACTATTTTTATATATTACAGAATTTAAGAATTTACATTCATACCCACATGCAGCCTTAGGCATCGGTAAAGCTATTGATTCAAAAGATTTATTATACAAATCGTAAATGCCAATACTGTTGGCTGACAGTGGTGTAAATATAAGCTGATTTTCAAAATTATTAACGTTTCCATATAACTGTATACATAGCGCATATTCGTCCTTAAATTTTCCTAAAAAAGACAATTTTTTATTCACTATGGAATACGCATACAATCCATTAAAATTTCCTGCGGAAAAAAACATATTATTTCCGTCACAATAAAAGTCATTGAACCAAAGCATTTTTCCTTCAGGGTAATTATCCTGTATTTTCATATTCTACTCCCTTAACTTATAAACTGTTTCTTCATATATTTCAGCTTATTCATTTCCCCCATATCTAACCATCCATCCTCTGCAATCTTATATGCTCCTACTTTATATCCTTTATCTATACATCTCTGTATAAGATCAGGCATATGAAGAAATTCCTCATTATTTATTAACTCGATTGCTTCTGCCTCAAGCACATATAGCCCCGTATTTATCAAACATTCGATAGAAGGCTTTTCCTCCAAAGCTATGATATTATTGTCAGCGTCCGTCTTAACTGTACCATATGGAATTTGTATATTTTGTGGTGCACAGACCATTGTGATATAATTGTTATTTTCTTTGTGCTTGTTAATGATATATTCATAATCAGAATTAACTATAATATCACAATTACTTAAAATAAACGTTGATTTAATCTCCCCTTGTAGTAATTTTAATCCCCCGGCTGTTCCTTGAAAGTTTTCTTCCTCCCACAACGTCACATTTACATTATTTTTGTTGTTATATACTGTTTCCGAAAAGAAAGCCTTTATTAATTCCTTCTTATAATTAATAATAATGTTAAAATCCCAAAAACCTAAGATGCTAAATCTGTCAATGATATGCTCTAATATCGTTTCATTGTCCAGCGGAATAAGCGGTTTTGGAAGGACATCTGTTATGGTATCTCATCTTTTGTGATTTGTGATAATCTTGTCCCTTTTCCTCCTGCCATAATAATGACTTTCGTATCATTATACGCTTTCTTATATATTACCTTTCCATTATCAAATACTATTCTTTTTACTGTACCGTCATTTCCAACAATCGGAACTGCTTTTATTCTTTTGGTCTCAAACGCATCGTTTATTTTCTGCTCGGTTGCCTCAAACAAGTTCAGAAAAAACGGACAATAATTCGCTATATCGCCGGATCTGCTGTTTTCATCATATCCCTTCAGCATAGCCCGCCTGATATCACCGTCTGTAATCACTGCCTTTAGTTGATAACCACTGCCTATCAGCAGTATCCCATATCCTACTGTATCCATACGATGCAGTACATTTTTTATCTTTTCTTCTTCTGATATGAAAAAATCTGCAATCTCCATGATGTTTCCTAAAATCCCCTTGTATTGTTCGTGTTACTCAATCTCTTTAATTACCCTGAGTGCCTCTGCACAAAACACGCCTGCTTCAGTCCCTCTCATGACTGCCTGCGCTTTTACTGCTTCAATGCTTCTTTATGGTTCCGACAACGCTCTTACCAGATTATAGATATTTCTGTCGGACATTCTCCAGTCTATCCTTCCGTCATCCCTGCCGCGTTTTCGCCATGTATTTCCCTTCTGCTCTTTATCCACAATTGTCTGTATATTGTTTTTGCAGATATCGCTCCACAGTTCTTTCAGTTGAACCTTTGCAGCAGCCATTACTTTATCATACAGAGTTCTTGCATTATCCTCGTACAATATTGGCACCCGTTCCTGTGATATGACTTTTCCCGTATCCGCGGTTTCATCCAGTATAAAAAAGCTGGATGCGGTTTCATTCAGTCCCAGAGCAAGCGCCCATATCAGAGGATGCCTGCCTCTGTTCTGCGGAAGCGCCGTAGGATGAAAACCTATGATTCCCTGTGGAAACATATCAAGCAGTTCTTTTTTGATTAACTGTGACCATCCCATGCAAAATCCTACCTCCGGATGCAGCTCCCTGATAAACTCATATGTCTGATTGCTGTTGATATTTTTCACATAGAGATATGGTATCTTGTTTTGTTTAGCAATATCGGATAAATCTACAAAATCAGAATTAAACTTCGACTCCTGCTTTGTTATCACACCAACAATATCTGCCTCTGCTTCTATCAGCGTTTTTAAAAACGCTGCCGACGATTCCACGCAGCCGATGAATAATGCTTTCATATTAATTTCTCCATTGTGTTTCTTGCGTAATTCAGAACATCAGTTTCTTTCTATAAAGCTATTGGAATGTACCATTGTTGTATGAGCAAAATATTCATTTTATCCTTCCGAATGTCTTTTGCTTGAGCAAATACTCCGCATATTCAAAGTCATCCACTGTATCAATATCTACCGATTTTCTCTTAGCCATGACATATCCGACTGTGTCATCTGTATAATAAGTTCTTTCTCTTTTTAGTAGCTGATAATCCAGTATATATATTGCACCATTTGGAATATAATATTGACAATTCATTTGTCGGTTCTTCATCGCATTGTCCGAATCAAAACCAGCATTTTTAATTATCATATCTCCATTCATTTGATAATACCAACTAGCTGGAATATCCGCCTCAGATACGGAAACCAAAGTTGTACACAAGCGCTTTTTCATTGTCCGAACTGCACGATCAATTTCATATGCGTCTCTTAATGGTGCAGTAGGCAGCAGTACTGCAAATTTATCAATGCGGATTCCATCTCTTTTTTCTAAAAACTCAACTGCATGCAGATATACATCAATCGCACTTGAATTGTCTTCCGCCAAATGAGAAGGACGCATAAACGGAACTTCTGCACCATACCGCAGGGCGGCTTCCGCTATCTCCTTACTGTCTGTTGTCACCACTACCCTGTCTATTTCCTGTGCATCCAGCGCAGCTTCAATCGTATATGCAATCAGCGGCTTACCACACAGCTCTTTTATGTTTTTTCCTGGAACTCCTTTCGAACCGCCTCTCGCCGGAATTATTGCCAACATATTATCTGTCACTCCATTCTGATAACATTCCCCACCAAAAATATGCATCGGTATCCGATCCTATCCTGCATCTGCATATATCCGGGTTTTCGTATTTTTCAATTAATTCCCGATACCGCCCGTCATATTTTTTCAGCATCCCATAATGTTTTAGTTTGATATGCCGTTCCTTTTCAAGCTCACTTATTGTACATTTTGAAATGCCTGCTATATTATTCACATATATCCTGTAATAGGTTCCCGTATTGCCAATACGCTTTCCTGTCATGCCTGCTAATAACATCCGGCTAAACAAATACCAGTCAAATATCTCCGTTGTCCCCTCTTTTAAGCTTTCAATAAATTCTTCCTTTATATGCCTCATGTTTATTGCACAATTCGAGAATCCCAGATAATTACATTCCAAGAGACACTCAATTTTGTTTGTAATTTCAGGCAGTCGGGGCATTGCATTCATGCCATTTAGCAAAAATAAATCATTATAATAAAAGTCATATTTCTCATCATACTGTTTCATGACTTCCGAAATCCTGTTGCTTTTTGCCATATCATCACAGTCCAATAATATAAGCAATTCTGTCCCGCCTGCTAGTGCCTCAAATAGCAATTCAATTCGTAATTCATAGGGTAACAGTTTATAAGTACTTTTATCTACAATATGCAGCCTGTCAGCAAATGACTTTTTATATATTTTTAATCTATCTGCAAGTACATCCATCGGAATATTATCATTAATTAACAACACATCGAATTCCTGACAATCCTGCTTTTGAAGTGATATTACAAAAGCATCAAAAAACGCTAACGCCTCCCGAAACACTACACTTGCAACCGTTACTTTCATAAACCAACTCCTAAATTTATATGTCTGTCATCTGTATCAGTTCGTCACATCTAATATCTCTTTTTGCAGACTTTCCAATCACAAAGTCAATATATTTAGGAGAAATTCCGGTTCCGGGACGTTTAAAGTCAATATCATTTTCCGTTATAACAGCTCCTTTTTGAATTGGATTTACTGCTACAATACTTCTCTGAAATGCCTCCCTGCGCTCGGAACTCTCCTGGATTCTGCGTCTGTATTGCCCTAACATTTTGTATCCTGATTTTGCAGCGCTGCATATTATTGATAATTCTTCCGGATCCGCAGAAACTTTATGATCCCATCCAAACATATCCTTATCCAGCGTAAAATGTTTTTCAATAATGCACACATTTTTTGCTATAGACATTATCGGAGCAACAACCCCGATAGAATGATCGGAATATCCTACCGGATACCCAAAATTATCCCTCAGCATATCGATATTGTTAAGATTAATTTCCTCATCTCTAGGCGGATAAATAGAAACACAATGGAGCAATACAATCTCAGTACAACCGTTTTGTTCCAGACAGTCAACAGCTTCTACGATTGCACCCAAACCACACAATCCCGTACTAAGAACAACGGGTTTCTTTTTTGAAGCAATATATTTTAAAAATGGAATATTGTTTAAATCCATAGACGCAACCTTGATAAAAGACACATTCAATTCATCAACCAGTAAATCAACTTCATTTTTCGAAAATGGTGTCGATGCAAAGTCAATTCCTATTTCATCACAATATTCCTTCAGCAGAAAATGCTCTTTTTTCCCTATATGGAATTTATCTACTATTTCTTCTAATGTATAATCTGTCCGGTTTCTATAATCATCCTGCAAAAAATAATTGTCTTCATATACCGCTTTAGAGAATACAGAATTTTTGTCCCATGACTGGAACTTTACACAGTCTGCCCCGCATTTTTTAGCTTCATCAATCATTTTCTTTGCAAGTTCCATATCCCCATTATGATTTGCACCTATTTCCGCAATAATATATGGTTTTTCTTTAAGCTGATTATATGAAAACATATTTTTCTCCCCTCATCACTTCTCTATCGCTTTTGCCGGAACACCCACGACAGTGGCACGTGAGACAACATCTTTAATGACTACTGCCCCGGCCCCTATAACCGACTCATTGTCAATTCTTTTTCCTTGTATGATTTTAGTTCCTGTTCCTATATCCACTAAATTGCCTATTTTTACATTTCCTGATACATTTGTGCCTGGATTTATCGTGTTAAAATCGCCTATCCTAACATCATGACCTATCGTACATCCCAAATTTATGATATTAAAATTTCCAATACTGATATCTACTGTAAGCACATTATTAGAACATATAATATTTCCTTCACCTAATTTCACGCTATCTGCAATATCTACAGAAGGATCAACTAAATTAGGAAACCGAATATATGTATTATCTCTATATTTTTTATATAGCTGCATTCTAATCTTTGGGTTTCCTATCGCAATAATTACAGATAACTCCTCACACATATTTAAAATGTATGTATCATCGCCTAAGACATTTTCTTTATTTGTTTCCTTATCAATGTATCCACAAAAGTTCCATTGTCCATTGCTGCGTTTTATTCTATCTATTATCCATTTTACTTCTCTGGCAAATCCACCCATTCCCACGATAACTATATCTTTCATGCGATGCACCTTTTAGAGGAAACCGCATCATACCCCCCCCTGGTACTTTTTGGTTTTACATGACTGTACACCATATTATAATCCTCCACGTCTTTCCTAATTACCATTCCAGCACCTATAATACAAAAATCTCCAATATTCCTTTCTTGAATCACAGTAGTATTCGCACCTATAAACGTCTGTTTCCCAACTAATACTCCTCCACACATTACACTTCCCACTGATACATGTGAAAATGCTCTGACTATACAATCATGTTCAACAATTGCTCCTGTATTTATAATACACATTTCTCCTATTTTAGCATTGGCATTAATAACTGCCTTTTTACCAACAAATGTGCCTTCTTCCAGTTTCACATCTTCAGCAATAACTGCAGTAGAATCAATAATATTGGGAATGATAAAACCAATATCTTTCAATCTCTGGTATAGTCGGTTTCTTACCATTCCATGCCCCATAAACCCTATTGTTATAAAAGCATTTTTGATTCCACTGTTAAAATACTTTTGCAATGCATCATCCGTATCTAATACATGATAATCTTTATATTGTTTTCCCTGCATCTTTTCAGTATCCAAAAAACCTATAATATTATATTTTCCGCTCTGTTCTATGCTGTCTACTACACTATGGGCATGTCCGCCAAGTCCAAGCAAAATTATATCTTCCATTAAATTATTTTTCCTTAGCAAATAATTTATAAATTATAGATATCCGTTTTATACTTTGCCAGATTTTCCGGACGTACAAACCACTCGGCAGTGGCACGCAGGCCCTCTTCGAGCGTGAAACGCGGACGCCAGTCAGTGAGCGATGTTATCTTGGTATTGTCGCCGCACAGACGGAACACCTCGCTTTTCGACGGACGCAGGCGTTGCTCATCGGTTATATAGCTTACCTCAGCCCCCATGACACGCGCTATGGTTTCAAGAGTCTCCTTCATGCTCACCTCGGTACCGGTGGCTATATTTATCTCCTGACCCTCGATACCGGGGGTATTGCCGAGGGCGATAAATCCGGCGGCAGTGTCAGCCACGAAGTTGAAATCGCGCGTGGGAGTAAGGTCGCCCACCTTTATCTCACGTTTGCCTGAGGCTATCTGCGATATGATAGTAGGAATTATGGCACGTGCGCTCTGACGAGGACCGTAAGTATTGAAAGGCCGGGCTATCACTACCGGCAGATCAAAGGCATTGTAGAAACTCTTGGCTATGGCATCAGCACCTATCTTCGTAGCCGAATAGGGTGATTGAGGCTGACGCGGGTGCTTCTCATCGATAGGCACATACATGGCTGTGCCGTACACCTCGCTGGTTGAGGTGACCACGAGCCGCTCCACTCCGAGGTCGCGTGCGGCCTGACACATATTGAGGGTCCCTTTTATATTGGTATCTACATAGCTGTCAGGTGCCACATAGCTGTAAGGAATGGCTATCAGGGCAGCAAGATGATACACCGTGCTGCATCCACGGGTTATATGGCGGCAGAAATCAGCATCGCGCACATCGCCGCACACAATCTCAAGCCGCGGATGACGCACATCGTTGAGCCACCCCCAGTCGTTAAAAGAGTTATACATGCACAGAGCCCGCACATCATAACCTTCAGCAAGCAGCTGTTCTGTCAGATGCGACCCGATAAATCCATCGGCTCCCGTCACAAGTACCTTCTTGTCACCCATAAAAAAAATGCTTTGTTAGTTTCAAGTTGTAAAATTACAACATTTCAGCCTAACAAGCACTTTTTTCACACCATTTAATTATTTACCGCCATGCGGTAACATCTTTTCTACAAATTTTCAGGTTGCAGCCGCATGAAGTCTATATCAGGCATCTGCGCTTCAGTATTGCAAAGCCTGATGGAGTGTTCGCCGGCAGAAAGCTTCAACATAAGCGAAGCATCGCCTTTACCTGTAAACTTCAGCTGACCGCGCTCTTTCCCATCGACATATACGCGTGCCGTGCGTGGCTCGTCAGTCAGTGAGCGTACAGCCATACGGTATTTTCCGGGAGTTGACACATGTACATTACTCCATTCCAGATAGTTATCCTCCGAACCGCCTAAGTTGGCCGCATAAGCGCCATTTCCCTCCGCTCTGTCACGATAGTAGCCGGTTCGTGCCTCAACCGGATTTTTTATCTCCTGATAGTTACCGATATATGCAGTCTCAGCGCCGTAATATGTACGGTCAAGACGCCGCTCGGCATCGGCAATATATATTTCAGTACCGTGGGGAGGTATGGACAGCGTCACCTCTCCTGTCACCGCCGTATCTGCCTTGACGCCATAGGCATCCTTGAGATGCACCCGGCCGGCAAGGTCAAGAGCTGCCATATCCACTGTGATATCAACTACCGAATCCGTCGGGTTATACACGGCGAAAGCACGCTTCAGCCCATGACGCTGCTTCAGGTCCTTGACAAGAACTATCGCTCCTGAATCATAAGCCACAGGATATGCCTGCAGCGCAAGAGGATCCTGATTTATAGCTATAAGGTCGGGCGAGGTAAGCAGACGGAACGTTTCGGGCGACAGTGTTGTCATGTCACACCCTATCATCAGCGGCGATGACATGATACTCCAGATTCCGAAATGCGTGCGGTCCTCGTCAGGGGTCATACCGCGCCCCACTTCGAGCATATCCATATCATTGAACTTCCCGTTACGGCAGTAGGCCGAAAGATACAGATTCTGATTGATTATATCCTTGATCCATTTCCATCGCGGAGCTATGTCATGCGATATGCGCCATGACGCAGCGATATCTGCGGCCCACACGCCCGGGAAATCCCAGCGGCATATGTTCAGCTTCACATCATCACGTCCGGTCTTACGGATAGCCTCGGCTATGGCTTCATAACGGGTACGCTCGTCAAGAGTCAGACGCTCATAATTCTGCTTGGCATTACCTCCGCAGAAATCCACCTTGATAAAGTCAAAGCCCATGTCATTGAAATAGAACTGCGCATCCTGTTCATCATGTCCATACAGCCCTACTCCGGTAGCTATAGTGTCCTTATCGAAATAATTACCGCATGTATTACGCCCTCCGTCGCTGTATATTCCGGCCTTGAGTCCGAGCGAGTGGATATGATCGGCCACCGGTTTCAGCCCCGAGGGGAATCTCTTGGGATGGGCAAGAAGCCGTCCATCGGCATCACGGCCGCCAAAAAAACCATCGTCAATATTTACATAACGGTAGCCGGCTTGGGCCAGGCCGGTATTGGCCATAGCATCAGCCTGCTTCTTGATAAGGCTGTCGGAGATATTCACCCTATAGGTATTCCACGAGCTCCACCCCATCACCGGCCCCTCGTAAGCCATGAGTCCGAGAGCCGATACCACACAGAGCGTCAGCAATGATAATCTTCGTATCATAACATATATGTTTAATCAATACAAATATAGTATAAAAAACCGCACTCCACAAGTATAAGTCATTTACTTCCGGAGTGCGGTACAATTAACCTAATTCCTCTCTTTCATCTTATTGTCTATATACCGGCATATCAGGTGTTACTTTTCAGCATATCGTCCGCCGGTCATGGGCCAGTGGATATTCTGATACAGGTTGGAATCCTCCGGTTTACGTGTAGGTGATGCCGATGTCAGGTCAACAGCTCCAAGGGGATACAGATAGTATGCCTCACGCCACGAATAACCGTTGAGGAGCTCATTGGTGCTGGCCATATTGGCGGAATAAGGACGCAGATACTTGCTCTGTGACGGACCTGACACTGTAGAACTTGGTGAGCCATCGGCCAGAATAGGGCCATTGCCCTCGTAAGCCACGTGCATTTCATCCCAGAAATTACATCCTTCCGGAATCCACTTGTCAGTCAGCATACGGTCAAACGAGCGCCAGCGTATCAGGTCCATGAATCGCAGTCCCTCGTTGAAGGTTTCTGCCACGCGTTCTCTTCTGACATTGAATATCAGGGACGATACCATAGTGGTTCCGGAATATACGCTCCATTGCAGCTCCTTGTTCAGGTCGGTTGCGCTTATAGTAGCGTTGAAATCTTCATCGACACCTGCCCTACGGCGCAGCTGACGCCAATAATCGGCGGCTGTACCATCGACCGAACCGGTCTTTTCAACACAAGCTTCCATATAGTTAAGCATAGCTTCAGCAGTACGGAATATCGGACATGCGTTCACACCCAGAATCTGGTCATTATCGCACTGAGTCTGATCATATGTCACATATTTGCGTGACATATATCCGGTGATAGCACGTGTCTCAACCACAGATGAGGTAATAGGAGGCGCACCGAACAGAGTGCCAAGAGCATCGCCGTATTTGGAGTCGGCACGCAGGAGTGTGCTCTCACCCCAGAGGAACAGCTGCAGGCGATAGTCGCGGTTAGCCTTCACATCATCCAGACTTTTATCCCCGCGGTACAGGTCACTTGCGTAGAACGGCTTGCCGTCAGTCATCAGGAACCCTTCTACGAAAGCACGTGTCATGCCGTCATTACATCCTGTGGTGGAACGGAAAGGAGCACTGTGCTTGACATTGACACCTGCGTCATATTCTTTCCAAAGCAACACCTCTTCGGAACCGGCCAATGACTTCTGGCTATACATTTCGAAATACGGATTCCATCCGGATATCTGGCCTAATTCGGGTTGAAGCACACGGTTGTTTACTGTGAGCGTACTGCTTCCTACAGCCGCCTTGGCAGCCTCCATGGCCTGTGTCAGGAAGAAATTGACTTCGTTGTCAATATTGAATGTCTTGCCTGCATTATAGCTCATGGCAGCTCCGGGCCATTCAGCATCGCCGGGCACACGGCCTGAACCCTTGTGATATTTCTCAAATGTACCTTCAAACAGTGCCACACGCGATTTTAACAGCTGCGCGGCCTCACGGCATACCCTCTGCCCGTTGAACCGCGAACGGTCAGAAAGCATGGTGATTGCAGTATCGAGGTCAGCAAGGATGAAGCGTGCAACTTCATTTCGCGGGCTACGGATGCTGTTTTCCACTATCACATCATTCTGGTCAGGAATGACGGTAGTCACTATAGGAGCATCACCGTAGAGGGCGAGTATCCTGAAATAAGCCAGGGCACGGAAGAAATGGCCCTCACCTATGTAATTGCGCACCAATGCATCTTCACCTTGTATGGCATTGCGTGCGTAGTTTGCCTGAGCCGTGTTTATAAAGTGATTCCACACTCTGACATCGCCGTAATAAGTCTGCAGTGATTTTCCTGTACCTGTCTGCCAATGATTGGGAGCGTAGAGGGTAAGATTGCCGCCGCCCACACATGCTATATCCGTGTTGACATCCGAGCGGTTCATACCGTCGGTATACGTAGCCTGATGAAACATCACTCCGCTAAACGGATTGGTCAGCTGGCCATTATAGTAATTATTCAGATATGCAGCAAGCTGGTCTGCATTTTTATAATAATCCTGCGGGGTTATCTGTGTGATAGGCTCCATGTCGAGCAGATCGTTACATGATGACAGGGCGGTCAATGCTCCTGTCGCGATCACACATGCCGCTATGTTCTTTATATTGATTTTCATTGGAATTGAGTTAAGCATTAGAAACTGAGGTTGACACCTACTGACCATGTGCGCTGAAGCGGATAAAGCTTACCGGCACCATTTGCTCCGCCAAGAGCTTCCGGGTCAAACACTCCGGATATGTCAGAGATAGTAAACAGATTGTCGACAGACACATAGAAACGGCAGTTGCTCATGCCGACATGGCGTATCACTGACTCAGGCAGCGAATAGCCCAACTGCATGTTCTTGCAGCGCAGATAAGCCGCATTCTGCTTGTAACGAGTCTGGGTGTAACGGTTCTTATCAGTGTTGAAGTAAGGACGGGGATAGTAGGCATCAGGATTCTTGGCCACATTGTAGCCTTCGTCACCTGCTTTATAGCTTATGGGTTCCCAGAAATCAAGATGGTCCTTGAAAACGGCTGACTGCCACATATTACTGGTAGCGCCCCAGAAGTAAGGCTCTTCACTTCCGAAGAACCAGTCACGCTTCATGACTCCCTGGAAGAATGCTGAGAAATCAAATCCACGCCACTGAATGTCAAGATTAAGACCGAAGCGGTAGCGGGGGGTTGTATTACCGATGATGGTCAAATCGCCATGATTGCCTATGGTATTTTCGCCATTGTCAACCACGCCGTCGCCGTTAAGGTCGCAATACATGATATCGCCGGCCTGCCAACCACTGCCCCATTTGGGTTTGTTTTTTGTCAGCCATTCGGCCATCTCTTCATCGGAGTTGGCTATACCATGGGTTGTATATCCCCATACCTCGCCGTCATAGCGGCCATTGTACCAGCCATTGAGCGACTGCGACTCAAATTCGCCGTCATAGGGATATTCCAGAATCTTGGCACGGTTGTCAGAAATATTGAAACGCACGCCGTAGTTCACTTCCTGAACGCGGTCACGCCATCCTATTTCGAGTTCCCAGCCAGTATTACGCATGTTACAGTTATTTGTTTTCGGGGCATTGGTTCCGAGGATAGAGCCGAGTACGGGAGCCGGGCCTATCATATCCTTTGTAGTACGGCTGAACCACTCGAACGAACCTGTCAGACGGTTGTTGAATGCACCCCAGTCAAGACCTACGTTCCATGTCTCGATGGTTTCCCATGTCATTGTTCCGTTTACAATTGAGGGAAGCGAAGCTGTATTCTGCTTATTTCCGTTAATCAGCCATCCGCTGTTGGCCGAGCCGATTGCCTGCTGCTGATAGAAAGGATACCAATCCCAGAAAGAGTTGTAATTTGAGCTTGTGTTTCCAAGACGGCCCCATGACACACGGGGTTTCAACGTATTGATCTTATAAGTAAGATTATGGAAGAAGTCCTCACGTGCTATATTCCATCCGGCTGATACCGAGGGGAACCACTCCCAACGGCGGTTGGCCAGGAAGCGTGAAGAGCCGTCATAGCGGATATTGAACTCAAACAGATACTTGCCGTCATAGTCATAGTTGAATCGTCCGAAATAACCGGCCGTAGCACGATGATTGTATACGTCGCTGGCATTGAAATCCTTCTGCGCCTGGCTCAGGAATATCTTGTCGCTGTTTGTCAAGTCATATCCGATACCTGACAGTGCGTCGGTATTGAAATGCTCGTAGTTGAGACCTACCAGCACCTTACCGTTGTGCTTCCCAAACGAGCGGCTGTAGTCGGTAAACAGATTCACGGCATAGTAGTTGCTGCGTCCGCGGTAGTCATACACGTACGATGTGGTTCCATAGCCTGAATCATACAGGAACGGCTGGTCATTCACATCATAGTATTCCACAGGCTGCATGCCGTAGTTAGTCTTGTTGTTGGTTACGCGAAGAGCACCGTCAGCCACGATATTCCATCCCTCGAGAGGTGTGAAAGTAAAGCGGAGCTGCTGTGTGAACATATCGCTTTTTTCATTGCGTGTACCCATATTTTCAAGTTCATGGATCTCCATACCATCGGTATAGTGGCCATTGGGGTCAATAACAGGACATGTGGGCCAGCGACGCGCTATATTATGATAGAACAGTCCGGTCATATAGAACGGGCGTTCATAGTCGGTGCGGGTCCATTTCACATTGTAGTCCACGCGGGCCCATGATGCGAGTTCCGCTCCGATCTTGGCGTTTGTCGTGTAGCGGTTATATTCATCATGACCGTGGCGTATAAGACCGTTCTGGAGAAGATAGCTTCCGCTGATCAACCATGTCACTTTATTATTACCTCCGCTAAGGCTGATGTTATGCTGAGTAGAAGGTACATTCTCTTTGTAGAATTCCTTGAACCAGTCCGTATTGGCAAACGCATTGTTGTATTTATTCCATTTGCCGTCAGATCCGGCTGTGGTACCGTAATATTCAGGTGTAGAGGGGTCTGTGAACTCTCCATTGAGATACTTGACGATATTGGCCATCGTCTCCTCATTGAAAGCGGTACTACCGTTGGTATTATACTGAGCCAAATTGAAATATGTGGCCCACTCAAGAGAATTGGCCATGTCGGGAAGCTGTGTGGCCGTACTGAAACGCACATCGCCCGAATAGCTCACACGCACTTTTCCTGCTGTTCCGCTTTTTGTTGTTATAAGTATCACACCGAAAGCGGCACGTGTACCATAGATAGATGATGCAGCGGCATCCTTCAGTACTGACACGCTTTCTATATCATTAGGATTGACTGTATTCATATTACCCTCGATACCGTCAATCAGGACGAGAGGACTTGCCACCGAGCCATCGCCTATAGTTCCGGCGCCACGGATATTCATCGACATCGTGGCATTCAATTCGCCGCCGGCATCCGTCTGCGACAGATTAAGACCCGGTATGGCACCTTGCAGAGCCTGCTGTACATTGGCCGACGGACGTGATTCAAATGCCTCCGAACCTACCATTGATACCGAACCTGTAACATTAACTTTCTTCTGGGTTCCGTAACCTACTACCACCACTTCATCCAGTGCCGTAGAGTTATCTTCAAGTACTATGTCAAGAGGATTGCCTGACCATACGGCTTCATACGGCTTACATCCTATATACGTGACTACAATGGTTGAGCCCTGGGGAACATTGATTAAAGAAAATTTTCCATCAAGATTTGTAACAGTAGCCATCTTCGTGTCCTTGACGCGGACCGATGCCCCCATAAGCGGCTCCCCGGCAGCATCCTGAACAATGCCGCTACACGTTCCATTCACTTGCATCGTTTCCGTGGACGCCGGCGTTTCCGCCTGAACCGGTGATGCCGCCATACTGCCTGTGGCAAGCGTGGCTGACAGTAGCATTACTGCCCATCGATTTGGTTGATTGGTCATTGGTAATGATTGTTTGTTTGTAAAAAAATTTAAGGTTGGTATTATGATCTCGGTAGAAATCCGCGTTAAGTACTTTTTAGTTGCGTTTACAAATATACACCAAATTACCCCCCCCATCTTAAAATATGTTAAAACACAATTTCCCGTTTATTTTTATTCAATCCGCATTTTCCTGCCACAAAAAAAAAGCCGCCCCATATGGAGCGGCTAAACTTCTTGTTATAGCCCGGTTACACGAGCGCTTCAATCAATCACGTTGATTACGAGCCATGCTATATAGCCTATGTACATTATGGACATCACGGCGCCCTCACCGCGGGTGATGGTGCGCTCGCGTATCACCCAGCCGAAAAGCCAGAACACAAGAGCCGAGGCCAGAAGGGCGAAGCGGTCAATGGTGCCGACTCCATCAAACGGCAGCGGACGTACCACGGCGGCACACCCCAGCACCATAAGTATATTGAAAATATTGCTTCCTATCACATTGCCGAGCGCGATACCGGTATTGCCTTTAAGCGCTGCACTGACCGAAGTGGCGAGTTCAGGAAGCGAGGTACCGGCGGCTACAATGGTAAGCCCCACCACAGCGTCGCTCACACCAAGCCCCTTGGCTATGGCCGAAGCCTTATCGACAAAAAGGTCACCGCCCCAAATCAGTGCACCAAGGCCACCGGCCACATACAGCAGGGAACGCCACACCGGGAGTGCCTTCTGCTGATTGTCAGCCTTGCCGGCATCCGGTTCAGGAGCCGCTTTTGCCTTGCTGAAAACATAGCGCATGAATATCGCGAAAATCAGCAGCAGGAGTATTCCCTCCACGCGGCTAACCTCGGCCGGCACTCCGTCGAGCCACATTGAGCACCCTATGGCAAGCAGAGCCAATGTGGCGACCAGCGTGAGCGGAATCTCGTTGGTCATTATACTCTTCTCTATCTTCACCGGTGTGATCAACGCCACTACGCCTACTATCATAAGCGTATTGAACAGATTGCTGCCCACTACGTTACCGATAGCCAGCCCACAGTTGCCCTGCACGGCTGAAATCACACTTATCGACAGTTCGGGGGCCGATGTGCCGAACGCAACGATGGTAAGCCCCACCACCAAATCGGACAGTCCGCAGCGCTTTCCAAGCGCCGAGGCACCGTCGGTCAGGAAATCGGCACCATAAATAATGAGTGCCAGTCCTGCAATCAAAAGTATCCAGTCAATCATAATTATGCAAATGTATCGTTTTTTTCGTAAATTTGCCTCCTTATGAAAAATATACTTGTCACAATATGTGCCCGCGGGGGTTCCAAGGGGATTCCCGGCAAGAACATAAAGGAAGTGGGAGGACACCCCCTGCTCGCCTACTCAATACGTGCCGCACGCGCGTTTGCCGAGCGGCATGGAGCCGACATAGTGCTCTCCACTGACTCCGGAGATATCCGCGAGGTAGGACGCCGCTACGGCCTTGCCACCGACTATGACCGCCCCGACTTTCTGGCCAACGACACCTGCGGAAAGCCTGATGCCATACGCCACGCCATGCTCTGGGCCGAAGAGCGTCATGGCAGATGCTACGATGCGGTGGTTGACCTTGACGTGACCTCTCCGATACGCACTCTGGAGGATATCGAGGGGTGCCTGAAGCTTATTGAAAGCGATGCCGATGCGCTCACGGTATTCTCCGTCAATCCGGCAGCCCGCAATCCATATTTCAATATGGTGCAGCAGCAACCGTCGGGCTACTATGGAGTAGTGCTCGCCGGAATGTACACCACACGCCAGAGCGCCCCGAAGGTATATGACATGAACGCCTCCATCTACGTGTACCGCCGCGAGGCACTTATGGCCGAACCGCCGCGTGCCGTCACGGACCGTTCGCTGGTCTACGTCATGGACCATATCTGCTTTGATCTTGACGAGCCTTCGGACTATGACTATCTGGCCTATCTGCTTGACACCGGACGCATATCACTGCCATGAACCTGCTTATCATAGGACTCGGCTCAATAGCCCGCAAGCATATCGACGCACTCCATAAGGCCCTGCCTATGGAGCGCCACACCATATATGCCCTGCGCTCCGGCCGTGGCTCCAATAAAGCCGTGGAGGGAGTCATATCCGTCACCTCGCTAAATGAGCTTGACCTGAAAGATATTGATTTTGCCATCATATCCAACCCTACTTCGGCGCATGCCTCAACGGTAGAGAGTCTGCTCCCCTACCGCATACCCCTGATGGTGGAGAAGCCGGTGTTCGATACCCCGGCATACCCCGATATTATAAAACAGACGGAGGATGACGGGACGCTGACCTATGTGGCATGCAATCTGAGGTTTCTTGACTCACTTTCATTTCTGAAAACATATCTGGAAGGGAAGCGCGTCAACGAAGTAAACGTCTACTGCGGATCATGGCTCCCTGGATGGCGTCCGGGGACCGACTGGCGTAAATGCTACAGCGCCATCCCGTCGCTGGGTGGCGGGGTACATCTTGATCTTATTCATGAACTTGACTACCTCTACTGGCTCTTCGGAATGCCGCTCGACAGCCGGTCGACACTCCGCAGTGTCTCCTCGCTGGGGATAGAAGCCATTGACTACGCCAATTACTGTCTGACCTACGAAGGATTCTGCGCCTCGGTAATACTGAACTACTACCGCCGTGACTACCGCCGCACCATAGAGGTCCTGACTGACGAGGACACCATCACCGCCGATCTGGCTACCAACACGGTGACCAATTCGACAGGAACGATACTGTTCGAATCGGAGCAGCGCGTGGCCGACACTTATACGGCTCAGATGAAATACTTCACCACCCTTGTAAAAGAGCATGCCCGCAGTTCATTCAACGGACTTGCCACAGCAAACGATATCCTAAAAATTTGCTTATGAAAGACCTGAACAATAAAGTAATAATAGTGACTGGAGGCCGGGGCCTCATTGGCCGCGAGATAGTAAAGGAGCTGCGTGAGCGCGGAGCCGTGGCTATCGACGCCGACATGTCAGTGAGCACCGATGCCGAGGCACGCACCTTCCATCTTGACCTTACTGACAACGGCTCCATTGACGCCCTGATTGAATTTACCCTTTCAAATTACGGCGGCCGTATCGACGGCCTTATCAACGCCGCCTATCCACATACTCCCGACTGGGGACGCTACAAATTCGAGGACACCCCCTTCGAGCACTGGAGTGAGAATGTCAGGATACAGCTCAATCCGGTGTTCTACATTGACCAGCAGGTGGCCCGCGTAATGACGCGTCAGAAAAGCGGCTCGATAGTCAATTTCGGATCCATCTACGGTATTGTAGGCAATGACTTCACCATCTATGAGGAGTACGGCGGGTCATCGCCGGCTGAATACTGCGCCATAAAGGGGGGCATCATCAACTTCACACGCTACATGGCGTCATATCTTGGCAAGGATGGCATACGCGTCAACTGCGTGTGTCCCGGCGGCATATTCGACAATCAACGCGAGGAGTTCCTCCGCGCCTACAATCACCGTTGCCCCATGAAGCGGATGGGCAACCCCGACGATATAGCTCCTCTGTGCCTCTTCCTCGTATCTGACGGAGCAAAATACATAACCGGACAGATTATCGCCGCCGACGGAGGGTGGACTGCCATCTGATGAACCGCCGCGTATGCATTGTGACAGGGACACGTGCCGAATGGGGCCTGCTGTCAGGTATTGCCCGCGAGCTGAAGAACACTCCGGGAGTGGAGCTGCATATCGTGGCCACCAACATGCACCTTATGCACCGCTACGGCCACACGGTGGATGAAATCACCGCTGCCGGATTTGACATAAGCGCCACCGTGCCGATGGAAGTGCCTACTGATTCGCCGGCCGACACAGCCCGCGCCATGGGACTGTGCATCTCCGGCATGGCCGATGCGTTCGAAGCCATCCGGCCTGATATGGTGGTGATACTGGGCGACCGATATGAAATGCTCGCCACAGCGTCGGCAGCCTCCGTGATGCGCATACCTATAGTGCATATTGCCGGAGGTGAGCGTACCGACGGCGCCATTGACGACTCCATACGCCATGCCATAACCAAGCTCGCATCGCTTCACCTTGTATCGACAGAGGAGTATCGCCGGCGTGTGATTCAGCTCGGGGAGAATCCCGGGCGTGTCATCAACACAGGCGCCATCGGTGTATACAACGCCATGGCTATCCCGCAGATGTCACGTCAGGAGATTGAACAGTCATTAGGCATGACGGTTGACAGCCGCACACTTGTGGTGACCTATCATCCGGCCACGCTCGATGATGCCGATGTTGCGTCACGCTTCCGCGCCCTGCTGGAAGCCCTCGACCGGTTCCCGCAGAGCAATGTTATAATAACCTACCCCAACAATGATGCCCGCGGGCAGGTGATAATTGACCTCATACAGCAGTATGCCGCCAGATATCCGGGACGTGTTGTAGCAGTGCCCTCGCTCGGCTACCGCCGCTATCTTTCGGTGCTGCGCCACGCCGGCGCCGCCGTAGGCAATTCTTCAAGCGGCATCATCGAAGTACCCTCTACCGGCATCCCAACCGTCAACATCGGTATCAGGCAAGAGGGGCGCCTCGCTGCCGACTCGGTAATAAACTGCGGCGATTCGACCGAAGAGATCGCCGCTGCCATAGAAAAAGCCCTTTCAGACGATTTCAGAAGCCTTGCCGCGTCAGTCAGCAATCCGTACTACAAGCCCGATACGCTGCGGCTATCCGTTGATGCCATAGTCAACACCCCTATAGAATCACTTTCACGCAAATCATTCCATGACCTCACATTTGACATCTGACTCACATATCATAAGGCAGGACGCATCCATACTTGACGCTCTTGCAAAGCTAAACGCCTTGAGCGGCAAGGTCATGACTCTGTTTGCCATTGATAATGACGGCATCATGACCGGTACGGTGACTGACGGCGACATACGCCGCGGCATGATCGACGGTGCTCTCCCCTCGCATCCCGTGAGCCGCGTCATGAACCGCAAGTTCAGCTCACTGAAAGAGTCCGGTATTGACCTCGCCCATTTGCGCGCGCTGCGTGAACGGGGTGTGCAGCTGATTCCTGTCATAAGCGAAGCCGGCACAATAAGCGATGTCATAGACACCACCGCCACCCCTACACGTCTGCCGCTGTCGGCCATACTGATGGCCGGAGGCAAAGGGGAGCGCCTGCGTCCGCTCACGCTCGAAACCCCGAAACCGCTTCTCCCCATAGCCGACAAAGCCATAATAGATTATAATATCGAAGCGCTCGCCGCATGCGGCATTACAGATATCAGCGTTACGGTCAATTATCTTGCCGAAAAGCTTGAACAGCATTTCGCCAACCCTGTAGGAGGCGTGATGGTACGCTGCGTGCGTGAGAACTCGCCGCTCGGGACCATCGGGTCAGCCCAGCTCGTCGACCTGCCGGCCGAGGGGTGCACCGTGGTGATGAATTCCGACCTGCTCACCACCATATCATTCGAGGATATGTATCTGGCCCACATCCGGGCCGGCGCCGCCATAACTATAGCTGCCATACCCTACAACGTATCGGTGCCCTACGCTATCCTTGCCACTGACGGACGCCGGGTGACAGCCCTGGAGGAAAAACCCTCCTATTCATATTATGCCAATGCCGGCATATACATCATAGACAATGCCCTGCTGCGCGGACTCCAGCCCGACACACGCACCGACGCCACCGATCTTATAGAGGAGGCTATAGCCAAGGGGCTGAATGTAACATACTTCCCCATCTCAGGCACATGGATTGACATTGGCTCGCCCACTGACTACCAGCATGCCCGGGAACTGATGCGCCATAAAGCACTTTATGGCCGCTGATGCGTTATAATTAAATAAGACAAACAAAGAATTACTCATGGCCGATTCAAATTTCATAGATTACGTAAAAATCCTTTGCCGTTCAGGTAAAGGCGGAGCCGGTTCACGACATTTCTACCGCGCTAAATATGTGCCCAAAGGGGGCCCTGACGGTGGCGACGGAGGTCGTGGCGGACATATCATACTCAAGGGTAACAGCCATATGTGGACACTGCTCCCGCTCAAGTACAACCGGCATGTGTTTGCCGGCAACGGACAGAGCGGCTCCGGAGGCCGCAGCTTCGGCAAGGATGGCAACGATGTGATAATAGAGGTACCTTGCGGAACTGTGGTGTTCGATGCCGAGACAGGCGAATTTCTCTGCGAGGTAAACAATGACGGCGAGGAGGTGAAGCTGCTCCGCGGCGGACGCGGCGGCCTCGGCAACTGGCATTTCAAAAGCGCCACCAACCGCACTCCGCGCTATGCACAGCCCGGCGAACCGGCAATCGAGAAAACCATAATCCTTGAGCTGAAACTGCTGGCCGACGTTGGCCTCGTAGGCTTCCCGAACGCCGGTAAATCAACACTTCTGTCCGCACTATCGGCAGCACGTCCTAAAATCGCCGATTATCCGTTCACAACCATGGAGCCTCAACTTGGCATTGTGTCCTACCGCGACAACCGTTCTTTCGTGATGGCCGACATTCCCGGTATAATCGAAGGTGCGAGCGAGGGTAAGGGCCTTGGACTCCGCTTTTTGCGCCATATCGAACGCAACGCCGTGCTTCTGTTCATGGTTCCGGCCGATGCCGAGGATATCACGAAAGAATATGAGGTTCTGCTCTCCGAGCTTGAGAAGTTCAATCCCCAGCTGATGGACAAGCAACGCGTCCTGGCAGTGTCGAAAAGCGACATGCTCGACGATGAGCTGATCGCTGAGATCCGCCCTACGCTCCCGACCGACATCCCCTGCGTATTCATCTCCGCCGTCACAGGCATGGGGCTTACAGAACTGAAAGATATCCTATGGGGCGCGATCACCGACGAGCGCAACCAGATAGCCACACCGGCCATTACCCATCGTCCGCTCGACGGCCACCACCGCGTGCGCGAGGAGGACGAGTTCATCTTCGAACCGGAACCCGGAATGCCGGAAGAACCCGAAGAAGAGGATCTCGATGAAGATTTCCCCGAGGACTGGGGCGACGACTGGGACTACGATATCAACCAATGACGCAGCCGACAATCTCCAGAATTGATCTTCCGCTGGCCGACGGGATAACAGCATTCTCAACGCTTCGCAATGCCGAAGATCCATCAATACCATACTCCGGATTCAACGCCTGCCATTATGTAGGCGATGATCCGGAGCATGTCAAAAAATGCCGTCGCCTATTAGCCGGAGAGCTTGCCATCCGGGAAGAAAATATTATCATCCCCACGCAGATCCATTCTGCCTCCGTGGCCACCATCACCCATCTGCCCGTCGATCCTGAAGATATAAACGGGGTGGACGCATTGGTCACAAACTTATCCGAGGTTGCTCTCGCCATCAACACTGCCGACTGCGTGCCGATAGTAATGGCCGATCCTGAGTCGGGGGTCATTGCGGCAGCCCACAGCGGATGGCGCGGAACCGTAGCCGGAATAGCAGAACGCACATTAGAAGCCATGGTGTCGCTCGGTGCCGATAGAAACCGGATACGGGTTGCCATAGGCCCATCGATATGCACAAAATGTTTTGAAGTTGGACAGGAAGTGGCCGATCAGTTCATCGACTTGTACGGGAACCAGAGCCACACCGTCATATCAGAAATATATCCACGTCCCCACGTTGATCTGGTCAGAGCCATAACATTATCGCTGACAAAAGCCGGAGTAAAACCAGATCACATCGCTCTATCAGAAGTGTGTTCCCATTGCAATCCCAAGGATTATTTCTCAGCCCGAAGCATAGGCATAAAGTCCGGGCGGACGCTCACCGTTGTCATGCGCTGAGACCGATCTGCTGGATCGATCTGTCGAAGGTGTCGCGGTCAAGCGCACGCTGCCGCATGCGGTTGCGGTAGGTATAGACAGTGTTGTGGGACAGACGCAGAAAACGTGCCACAACCGCCGTATCATCAATCCCAAGACAAGAGAAAGCCAGAACACGCAACTCCGTGGTCAACCGGCCTTCAGCTGTCTCTATCCTACGCTCAGGAATCAACAAGGCATTTACCTGCTGCAAAAAGTCGGGATAGAGATTGAAGATGGTGTTATCGAAAGTCAGATTCTGCATCTCATCGTGATCGTCGTTCAGCACCTGGCTCTCCAGCATATCCTTCACGGAAGCCACCTGCCCGGCCACAAGTTTACGGCGGATATTCGAGAGCGTAGAATCAAATTTCTCAAGGGTCGCCGCGTGCAGACGCAGGAACTCTACAGTCAAAGCACGGCGGTCGGCCTCGACGGCAGTCTGTTCACGGAGTGTGTTGTTATGGCGTCCAGCATCACGGCGCATGCGCATGGCGAAAATCAACGTGATGCCCGAGACCACGAGTGCCACACATGATATTAAGATTAAAATAGCAGTCATCATATCGTAAGGATGGCTTTGATACAACATGTTTGTTTATGCAAAGATAGGAAAAACATACATCTTTTATCCATAAAAAGGCGCAAAGATGCTATATTTTTAATAATTTTTATCTATAGTAGCACTTTTGTAATACCCTGAATCACAATATTATTTACTAAAAACCATCTAAACTTGTCCTAAACAATGGCTAAATATCGCGCCGGATTGCTTGCACTCTGATTAATTTTGCAGACGAATTAGGAAAGAGAACGAAGTGCAATAATAGTAATGTGATTTATGTTAGGTTTATGACCGGATCAAATTACCGACGGTCATGAAAAGGCAAAGGCGAGTCGTGGTGACTCGCCTCGTTTTTTTATCATGCCGTCCTGCCTATTTCACGGGGATTTTCTCGATGCGACGCTCATGGCGGCCACCTTCAAATTCCGTGTTCAGGAACGTATCGACAATCTCAAGAGCTTTGTCCGCCGGGATGAACCGCGCAGGAAGCACGAGCACATTGGCATTGTTATGTTCTCTGGCCAGACGTGCAAGATCGGTGTCCCAGCAAAGCGCGGCGCGGATTCCCTGATGCTTGTTGAGAGTCATGGCGATGCCATTGCCTGTTCCACACATTGCGATTCCCGGATAGTCAGAGCCGTTTTCAACTGCAAGTGCGCAGGGATGGGCGAAATCAGGATAATCACAACTATCGGCCGAATCAGTTCCGAAATCCTCTGTAGCAATGCCACGTCCGTTCAGATACTCAATGATTGTCCGCTTTAGTTCATAGCCCGCGTGATCACTGCACAGGGCCACTTTTTTTCCGGGTTGAAGAATGCTCATGATTGTTATATTTTCGTATTAATAATATCGTGTTTAAAGATCCAATGAAATATGCCGCCAGATACGCTGTGGAATACACCGCCACAAGGCGTTGACAATGCGCCAGCGCGAATCTATCACGGCTATACGTTTGCGCTGCAACATGGCCAGCTCAATACGGCGCACCGCATAGTCAAGGGTCATCTCCATCGGGTAATCCTTTTCCGGATCGAGAAGATCGGTGCGGATGAATCCCGGACGTATATCCGTGAATCCCACATTGACATGCCGTGTATATGCAAGCTGCTCAAGAGCATTGATAAACGTCTGCTCAAAGCGTTTCGACGCACTGTAGGCGGCCGAAAGCCCTATTCCCTTTGTACCGGCAATGGACGTGATGGCGCAGATCTGGCCTTTATGCACATTAGCCGTATCACGGAAGTATTTGAACGCGGCAACCATGATTCTTGCAAAGCCTTCTACGTTGACACGCAATGTCCGTGTCACCTTTCCGGAATCAAGATCAGGATCCATATAGCCCGTCCCGGCTGCAAACAGAAGGTAGTCCATTCCGGAGTTCATCTCGATCAGATCATAGAACCGCTCCGCGGCATCATCGGCTGCAACGTCAATTGTCTTGTAAACAATCTGCCCCGGCACAAGTCCGGCTATCTCTTTCAGATTTTCCTCCCTACGGGCAGCGATTCCCACTTCCCATCCGCCACGGGCGAAGTCAAGAGCCACTTTGCGACCGATACCCGATGATGCTCCGACAATGATAATTTTTCTTGCCATAGTTCTCTAATTGTTTAATCCATATCGGGCAAAAGGAAATGTACGCATTTTATTCTATCCGTTCGCCCGTCTCTGTATTAACCGCAGGATCAGGCTTCTTGTTCAACGGAATGGTGTAGGAAATCGAAAAGCTCCCCGTAAAAGCAGTGCCCCGTTTACCAAATCCAGGGATATACATAGGTTTCCCGTACGGGGCTGCGCTCTCATGCAGAACAGCATGATATTTGACCGACCAGCCAAGCGAGATGGACTTGAATATGTCAACTCTCAGTCCGGCAAGGAACTCGAAATATCCTGCGGAGGCCGACTGTGACGGAATCGAGAACTCAACCGGATCATCCCAATAACCAGGCGACATGGTGACATTCTTCACCTGATACTTGAACGGAGTGAAACCATATCGGATGCCTGCATAAAGCTGATATCGCGGATTGTTGTTATACAGGAAGTTGTAGTTGATACCTATTTTAAAATAAGGAGCCATCGGGGAATGGAACGTATAGTTCTGCCCATCCGGAGTTATATCACAGGCTCCGAGACCGAACTCAACTACAGGCTTATACCTGTTGTGCAGGCTCAATTCGGCCCATACATCGCCTATGCCATAGTCCGATCCGAGAATACGCATCACGGGATCCCACACGTTGACACCTACCGTTACCGACTCCAGCAACGGATAGATCATACTTTTATCTTTCTTTACCAACGTAGTATCGACCCATTCCTGACCTGTGACCGTATCAACGAACACCACATGGCCTTCGGCATCCCTTCTCTCTGCAAGATTGGCCTTGGGATCCACGGTCTCCGGCTGCTCCACGACTCCTCCGGTGCCAGGGCGCGTCTTCACAGGGGTGATCTTTCGTTGTGCAAGACACGGCACCACAAGAGCCATACAGACAGCAACGATGGTAAAAGCCCGGAATATTCTATCAATCAGTTTCATCGGTTGATGTACGGAAATAAATTTTTATACGTTCGAGATCTGTGTTAGTGATCAAAGAGTCCACTATCGCGACAGAATCAACGAGATGACGCGTATATTTGAAGCTATGTATCTCATAAAGAAGCATGGCTCCACATTGCTCGGACGCGAAATAAGGGCTTGAAGTGTAGCCGAATGTCAATGTGTCGTTATAGGCTTCGTCGTCAAGTCCTTCCTGAGTGTAATGGAACACGTAAGACATATTGTCGGATCCGGCGCGGAACGGCAGATAGGCCAGCGACATCGCTTCGCCGGAATGATAGAGCACCGAATCGCCAGGAGCGCCGACTCCATATATCTCAAGATTTGACAACGTTATGGATGCCTCAGTGGACGAACTGTAGAAGCCGGCCAGAGGCAACGAGCTTTGGTTGTCTGTACATCCCGAGGTGTTACACGACGACAACACCGCCGATATGCTCAACACTGTCAATATGATTATTGCCGGTATTTTCCCCATATCGCGATCTCTTCAAGTGTTTTGCGTTTTTTCGCCGGGGCCACAGACTCCGGATCAGGATACCCCACAGGAATTATAGCCATCGGCTCTATATATTCCGGAAGTGCGAGAACCTTAGCCAGACGCTCAGCGTCAAAATTGCAGATCCAACAAGTTCCAAGTCCGAGATCCGAAGCCTCCAGACAGATATGTTCCACAGCAATAGCCAGATCAATATCGCAATGATCTTTTCCATCCTCGCGGTGCCATGAACATGAATGATCTCCGCAAGCCACAATGAACGTACCGGCATTGTTCATCCACTCGCGAGGATAAACAGCTCTGACCTCTGCGGCAAGATCGGGAGTTGTGACAACAATGAAAAGCCATGGCTGCCTGTTGCAGGCCGATGGCGCAAGACGCGCCGCCTCCAGAATTGCTGTCACCTGATCTTCCGGAACAGGCTGCGGAGTATAGTTCCGGCAGGAATATCTATCGCGTGCAATACGCAGAAAACCGTTTATTTTCTCAGTCTCAGACATCATTTGATCTCCTCCTCTATTTCGTAATCATTGCGGCGCGTGGAATTTCTGGCTATCAGCTCGCCGATAAAACCGGTGAGAAACAGCTGTGTGCCAAGAATCATCGCTGTCAGCGCTATATAGAAGTACGGTGAATCCGTGATGAGACGATATGCCTCTCCGGCGCAAATATGATAGAGCTTGACACCTCCAAGAAACATCACGGAGAGCAATCCGATCATGAACATAAGACTTCCAAGCAGACCGAAGAAATGCATCGGTTTACCTCCGAACTTATTGGTAAACCAAAGGGTCATCAGGTCGAGATAACCATTGACAAAACGGTCGAGTCCAAATTTCGACTTTCCGTATTTTCTCGCTTGATGGTGAACCACTTTTTCCCCGATGCGTGTGAAGCCGGCATTCTTCGCCAGATATGGAATATAGCGGTGCATGTCGCCATACACCTCTATATGCTTGACAACCTTGTTTCTGTAGGCTTTCAGGCCGCAATTGAAATCATGAAGATTATGAATTCCGCTCACACGACGGGCAGTAGCATTGAACAGTTTGGTCGGGATGGTCTTCGACAGCGGATCGTAGCGTTTCTGTTTCCAGCCACTGACCAGATCAAATCCATCCTTCATGATCATTTTGTAAAGCTCCGGTATCTCATCCGGACTATCCTGAAGATCAGCATCCATGGTTATCACAACATCTCCTTGCGCACGGGCAAATCCCGTGTTCAATGCAGGCGACTTTCCATAGTTACGACGGAAACAGACACCCTTCACTGCCGGATTATGCTCTGCAAGACGATTGATGACCGACCAGGAATCATCCGTGCTGCCATCATTTATAAACAGGATCTCGTAGCTGAACCGATGCTCATCCATCACTCGCCGTATCCAGCTTTCCAGCTCCGGAAGCGACTCAGCCTCATTGTATAGCGGTACGATTACGGTTATATCCATCGTATTTGTTTTATATCATTTATTCGGTTATTCCATTTGTGCGTGATGCCATCTGGCCGGCCAGGGAGCGACGGCGTGCAACGCTCTGAGCAATAGCTGCTGTTATAAGCGAAAGCACTGACCCGGTCGACATGCTGAGCCAGAACATCGACATGGTGAAAGACGATGCCGACGGAACGGCTCCGCTATCTATCATGCGCTGCATGATCTGAGCAGTCTCCGCATAATCATTGCCCGGCATCGCTTCGCAGGAAGCTATGCAGTTTCTGACAAGCCCGAGGATCATATCCGGCTCCACGAACTTGATATACAACATTGTGACAAGTGAACAGATCACTGATCCGAACAAAAATGTCATTATTCCTTGCATCCAAAGCCCGGAAAAAGTTGTCTGACCTTTTTGCCGGCGAACCGTTGACCGCATCGTGGCATAGATAACGACAGGCATACACGCCATCAGACAAAGCAACGCAAACGAAGCAATATTCACTCGCGTCATCAACACGAAAAAGGCGAACATGCCCGACATATATAGCCCTACCGGGATTCCGGCACGCGCACCAAGATAATATGGAGAGTCTTGTTTTTTCAAATCAATATGTTTTTATTATTGCAAAGATACATATTTTCCACAAGCAAACATCGCAAACAGCTGTTAAATCACAAAACTACCACAACTGCCCCACAAATTTTCAACCACCAAGCGATCCAATTCCAACGCGATTGAACCGGTAAAGTCTCAAAAACAGCTTAAAATTGTTATATTTTTATTTATATTCGCCTCGATATTAAAACTAATTAATTAATTGATTTATAAGATTAGAAGCATTATATTACTTATGTCACAGTTTATATTGCAGCAAAAACTATTGCATAGAGCATCTTGTGTAGCTATTTTTGCATTGTAAAATTTTTTCAGTTAAGGATTGCGACTTGACATAAGGTAAAAAAGGACAAACCACATAAGGTACAAGTCAGACAATAAATACCCCTTCACACTGGGGTGGCAATGGTCAAGACAAATATAAATGAGTCGCAAAAAAGAAATTTAAGGAATAAGATTGGTGATGAATCAAAACGATACATCAAAACAAACGGCCGGTTCGTGAGAATCGGCCGTTTGTTTTGATATTGTATGGCTATAGGGATTTCAATCCTTCGGATGGAATGTTCCGATATGACGCTTTTTCTTTTCCTCAAAAATCTCGTCTATGGTCAGCAGTATTCCTGTTTCCTCTACATCGCCAAACTCATCGTTGATTGCAGTACCGAACACTCGCATCGTTGGCGACAGGTTCATATAGGCATTGATCAGCGGTGGAATATTGATCCCGAAACTACGGATCTCATGATTAAGCGTCTTGTAATCGTCCGCGTATGAATCTCCGCAGAACAAAGCCTCCATCTCCTTGACATCAATCTTTGTGTCGAGAGGATTCATTGGAGTGACGAGCTTGTCCGGATCCGAAAAATGCTTGCTGAAGAAATAAAGTATCATATTGCGGCAAGCCTTTATATATCCCGGATACATTGTGACTTTGCCGAAAAGATATTTGATCTCAGGATGAACAACAGTCAATGCGCCAAGTCCGTCCCAGAGATTATCAAGCGCATATAGAGCCTTTGCACCGGCTTTCGAGGATTGATATTCAAGACGGACGAATGAACGTCCAAGCTCGATTGTCTCCGGAAGATATTCCCTCAGGAATTTATCGGAAAAATCAAACATGTGGGCTGTGGCAATCCGGGGAGTTCCATCCGGACGTATCTGTATATCCCGGCCTGTGATATAACGGTAGCCGCCGAGAATCAGTCTTGCAGACGGATCCCAGACGATAAGCTGCCGGCATGGTGGCATCATGACGTCATATTCATCTATATCACACGACTTACCGGTTCCTCCTCCGGCCGCTCGGAACGCGATTTCTCGCAGACGGCCTATCTCACGCATCACGTTAGGTGCGCTATGGGCATCGACAACGTAGATCTGATTGTTGCCCTTGTTGGTATCACGCAGGAACGTGCTTTCAGTCAATTCCGACTCTATAAGTTCTGTGCTGACAGGGGCAATTATTTCTTCTTTCATCAACTGATGCGTTTTGAGCTTGTTTCAATTTATCCAAGACGGTAGACAATCTCCTTGATCTCATCAGCCTGACCCTGAGCTTGGCGACCACCTTTCAGCGACTCGCAGGGGATAGGGTGTCCGATGCGTATTTCATACGACTGTCCTGCACTGCGGAACACCTCTCGTGGCAATCTGACCATCTCGATATTGAGTTTCAGTCCAAGCAGTGTCCTCAGTTTTGCAAAATTATAAAAAAAGTTTGAGTTTTTCCCCTTAAAGTAAACAGGAATTACAGGCCTTTGGTGCTGAATCGCCTTGTTTATGAAATTTTTCTGCCACTGCAGATCGGCTATCAGTCCATTTTTGCCCTTACGGGACACAAGACCGGCCGGAAAGATGATCACGGGCTTGTCCGACGACATTGCCTCGTCTATGCCACGGAATGCATCGCGCGACTGATGGCCATGCTTGTTGATTGGCAGAAAAACGCCTCCAAGAGGCTCTATGGCCATCAACAGATCATTCACAACAAACTTCAACCCGGGGCCATAGACACGCGTGAAATAGTCTATAAGCATCATTCCGTCCAATCCGCCCAATGGATGATTGCACACAATGATCACCCTTCCGTCTGATGGAAGATTCTCCGCCCCCACGACATTATATGTAATTCCAAGATGATCGATCACACCACGGCAAAAGTCGGCATCCCGTTTTCCGTGACACACTCGCAACATCTCATTCAGTTCGCGCTGGCAGATAACCCGTTCAAGCCATCTGACGACAAACCGCGGTATATATCGAGACTGGCGCGGAATCTTCTCCTTGATAACACGCCCGAGATCTATCTCTATTGGTTTATTCTCATCCATTGTTCCACAAAGTTACTACATATCGACTATATATTGCAAATTCACCGCCGATGATAAACCGGTTATTACATAAAATGACTAATTTTGCCCCATGGGAATATCAAAAAAAATAGCTTCTGCCGCAGCCTTATGCGCCACCTCTGCAAAAAGCGTCATAAAGCTGGCCATAGAGTCGCGCCCATGCGGAATCCGCAAGGCTGAAGACTCCGATGAATCACTAATTATAATGGGCAACGGCCCATCTTTGGCCGATGCGATGGCCAACCACGCCCCTGCCCTGCGCAATCATCCGCTGATGGCCGTCAATTTCGCTGCAAACGCTGAGGAATTCTACGGCTTCCGGCCTCGCTACTACGTGTTGGCCGATCCGGTTTTCTTTGCCAACACCCCCCACGAGAATGTCTCGAAGCTATGGAAAAACCTTTCCGAGCGCATCAACTGGCCAATGACGCTCTTCATACCGGCAAAAATGCGCCGTAAAGCCCGTCTGAGCTCCAATCACAACATCGACCTACAGACATTCAACCCTGTGGGCGTGGAAGGATTCCAATGGCTGGAAAACGCCGTGTTTGCATCCGGGCGCGGAATGCCTCGCCCTCGAAACGTTCTGATCGTGGCTATAATGATCGCACTGAAGATGGGCTACAAAAATATATGGCTGACCGGTGCCGACCATTCATGGACACGGACTCTTGAGGTTGACGAAAACAACACCGTGATCAGCGTCCAGCCCCATTTCTACAAGGACAACGACGCTGAACATGCCCGTGTGGCATCCGTTTATAAGGACATACGTTTACACCAGATCATGCACAGCTTCTATGTAGCGTTCCGCTCTTATTTCTTCATACGCCGCTTTGCCGACCATTCCGGAGCCACAATCATCAACGCAACTCCAGGGTCATTCATCGACGCTTTTCCGCGCCGTCAGCTCTCCGAACTCGACTGACAATCCACTGACACATGATAACGAACGAGGGCGCATCCACTATTGGATGCGCCCTCGCTGTTCTATGATCTGCCAGATCTTAATCCGGCACGAGGATTCAATTTATTTGGTTGTCTCTGACTCGATCTTTACATCGGTAACTACCGGTTCGTCGAACATACCTTCGATATCGTCGCGTGAACCCACAACCAGACGTTCATACTCGCGCAGACCGGTACCGGCAGGGATCAGGTGACCGCAGATCACGTTTTCCTTCATGCCCTCGAGTGTGTCCGTCTTACCATTGATGGCAGCCTCGTTGAGAACCTTGGTTGTTTCCTGGAACGATGCAGCCGACATGAAGCTCGTGGTCTGGAGAGCCGCACGTGTGATACCCTGAAGTATCTGCTCCGATGTTGCAGGAACGGCATCGCGGACGGTGATCAGACGGAGGTCACGGCGTTTCAGTGCCGAGTTCTCGTCGCGGAGCTTACGGGCAGTGATGATCTGACCGGGCTTCACATTCTCGCTGTCACCGGCATCGGTAACCACCTTCTTGCCCCAGATACGATCGTTCTCTTCCATGAACGCACGTTTGTCGACGATCTGCTGTTCAAGGAAGCAGGTGTCACCCGGATCAAGGATATTGACCTTACGCATCATCTGGCGGACAATAACTTCAAAGTGCTTGTCGTTGATCTTCACACCCTGCATACGGTACACATCCTGAACCTCATTGACAATGTATTCCTGAACGGCTGTCGGGCCCATGATATTGAGGATGTCGGCCGGAGTGATGGCACCGTCGGAAAGCGGCGTGCCGGCACGTACATAGTCATTTTCCTGTACAAGGATCTGCTTAGACAGCGGCACGAGATATTTCTTGACCTCGCCAAGACGAGATGTGACAGAGATCTCGCGGTTACCGCGCTTAACTTTGCCGAAGTTGACCTCACCGTCGATTTCGGCAACGATAGCCGGGTTGGACGGGTTACGGGCCTCGAACAGCTCGGTTACTCGGGGCAGACCACCGGTGATGTCACCGGCATTGCCGGCAGCGCGAGGAATCTTGACGAAGATCTCGCCCGGTTTGAGTTCTGCATTCTCGTCAACCATCAGGTGAGCGCCCACAGGCAGAGCGTAAGTCTTCACGATCTGACCGTTTGCGTCAACGATATTGGCTTCGGGAACTTTGCCACGGTCCTTGGACTCGATGATAATCTTCTCGCGCAGACCGGTCTGTTCGTCGGCATCAACGCGGTAGGTGACATTTTCCACAAGGTTTACGAACTGCACACGACCACCGGCTTCGCTGACGATAACGGCGTTGAACGGGTCCCATTCGCAGATCACGTCGCCCTTCTTGACTGAAGCGCCATTGTCGAAATAAAGTTTCGAACCATAAGGGATGTTGGCGTTGGTGAGCATCATCTTGGTGTTAGGATCGATGATACGCATTTCAGCCAGACGGCCGATAACCACTTCTACGTTGCGACCGTTGGCATCAACCTCGTCGGTCTTGACCGTACGGAGCTCATCAATTTCCAGATCACCGTCGTAACGCGATACAACCGACGATACGGCTGCGATATTCGAAGCGACACCACCGACGTGGAATGTACGGAGCGTCAGCTGAGTACCGGGCTCGCCGATCGACTGGGCGGCGATCACGCCGACAGCCTCACCTTTCTGAACCAGACGGTTGTTGGACAGGTTACGGCCGTAGCACTTGGCGCAGACACCCTTCTTGCTCTCGCAGGTGAGAACCGAACGGATCTCAACAGATTCAATGGGCGACTCGTTGATGCGGTCGGCGGCTATATCGTTGATCTCTTCGCCGGCAGCAACGATAAGTTCGCCGGAAATAGGATCGATGATATCGTGAACTGAAACACGTCCGAGGATACGTTCGCCGAGCGACACAACAACCTCGTCGTTCTTCTTGATCTCTGTGCAGACAAGGCCGCGCAGTGTGCCGCAGTCCTCTTCGTGGATAATCACGTCGTGAGCAACGTCGACAAGACGACGGGTGAGATAACCGGCGTCGGCAGTCTTCAACGCGGTGTCGGCAAGACCCTTACGGGCACCGTGGGTTGAGATGAAGTATTCCAGCACCGACAGACCCTCCTTGAAGTTCGCCAAAATCGGGTTTTCGATGATCTGACCTCCTTCGGCACCACTCTTCTGCGGCTTGGCCATAAGGCCACGCATAC